>Ga0316204_10008208_pt1 | contig 14674 bp, 9 predicted proteins | sample 6monrhotite_MG_2_FD_205661 | JGI IMG/M metagenome (GOLD analysis project Ga0316204, IMG submission 205661) | Microbial mat bacterial communities from mineral coupon in-situ incubated in ocean water Damariscotta River, Maine, United States -... | ecosystem: Environmental > Aquatic > Marine >...
TGGATGTCCAGCTCCCGGAGCACGCGGGCGGGCTTGGACTGGTCCAGGCCCCGGGCGTGGAGCGCGGTGGCGCGGACCGGGACGTAGCCGAGGAGCGCGGAGGCGACGAGGCCGACGAGCAGCGCCGAGGGGAGGACGGGCAGCGAGGACCAGGCGGGGCGGGCGGCGCCGGCCGCCTCCGAGAGCTCGGTGAGCCAGCGGGTCGCCCGCTGCAGCCCTGCGCCGGTGAGGATGAGGGCCGGCAGCGAGAGCTCGAAGTAGTGGGTGGGCCCGAAGACGTCGATGCCGCTGTCGGACACGAAGACGTGGACCAGGAAGAAGCAGGCGGCGCTGGCGAACATCGCCCGGACGCCGGGGCGGCCGCGGCCGGAGGCGAGGAGCGCGAAGAGGAAGGAGCAGGGCCAGCCGAACAGGGCGAAGTTCAGGCGCAGCCAGGCGATGCCGTTGCGGGCGATCGCGAGCAGCGGCTTGCTGAAGCCCATGTTGTGCACGATGCGCGCGTGCCCCGGCCGGTAGCGGCTGAACCGGAAGCCGTTCGAGCGGTGGTAGAGCATCTCCACGTTGTAGGCCGGGGTCAGCGCCGAGCCGGTCTGGAGGTGGTTGACGGCCAGGAAGGCCGCGCCCAGCGCCCCGGCGGGGGCGGCGAAGGCCAGGGCCCGCTTCAGCCTGCGGCCGGGATCCGCGCGGACCGCGAGCGCCCACCACAGGAGGAGCGGCAGGCCGATGCCCAGCGCCGAGGTGGGGCGGACGAAGAAGGCCACGCTGAAGGCCGCGGCGACCCCGGCGTCGACCCAGATCGGCGCCCCCTCGTCCCGGGCCCGCAGCACGAGCCACAGCAGCCAGGTCAGCGCCATGGTGCAGGAGGTGTGGGCCAGCGCCGTGGCGGCGCAGAGCTGGATCATCGGCGCCGCCAGGTAGAGCAGCGTGACGACGCGCGCCCAGCGGCGGCTGGTGATCCGCCGGGCCGCCCCGTAGAGCGGCGGGATGGTGAGGGCGGAGTAGATCGCGTTCATGTAGCCGGCGGCGCCGACGAAGACGCCCGGGAGCATCAGCGCGGGCCACCCGAGGAAGTACTGGGAGTAGTACTTCCCGTCATTGATCATGAAGTCCCGATCGTAGAAGAGCTTCAGCTCGGGGCTGTCGAGGTAGAGCCGCCCGCGCGCCATGATCTCGGCCATGAACTCGTAGGTGCCCTCGTCGTCGCTCACCGGCGTCGCCTGGTAGATATACAGGCGGATCAGCGCCGGCAGCGCCAGCGCGATCGCCGACACGGCGAGCACCCAGGTGCGATCGGGGACCGCGTCCAGGCGGGCCAGCAGCGCCCCGGTCCCGCCGCGCCGCGCCCAGCGGGCGGCGGCGGCGGCGAAGGCCAGGGCGGCGAGGGTGCCGAAGACGCTCCAGAACGCCAGGAAGCTCAGGTGGTGCTCGGTGGGGATCTCCAGGTTGCCGAGTTGCAGCGCCCAGCCGTCCGTGAACTCGCCGCCGATCGTGTGCAGCACCCACAACAAGGCGACCGCCAGCAGCAGCGGCGGGGCAGGTGAGGGGGGGCTGTCAGGGGCGGGGGTACCAGACATGGCGGCAACGCTATCATGAGCGTCAGCCGACCTCTCGGCGTCTCACGAGGGCGCCGCGAGCGCTGGCGATGGCGAGCACCAGCGCGCCCATCAGCGAGAGCCACCGGGCGCCGCGCCCCCGATCCTCCCAGGTGATCACCAGCGCGCCCGAACCCGGCGCCTCGCCTCGGATGAGCCCGTCCCCCTCACCCGGCGTCAGCGCCACCGGCGCGCCGTCCAGCGTCGCCCGCCACCACGGATGCCAGCTCTGCCGCACCCGGAACGGCACCGCCGCATCGGGCTCCGTGCCCACCGCGCTCACCCGGGCGGACACCCGGCCCCGCGCGGACGTCACCTCCGAGAGCGCGCCCAGCTGCGCGGGCGCGCCGACCATCGCCTGCGGCGGCTGCCTGAGCGCGAAGGCCGCGAAGGGCGGGCTGCGGCTCACCAGCGCGTACCGCTCGTCCGCCGCCAGCAGCGCCCCCAGCGCCGGAGAGTGCGTCACGACCGCGCCGACCCCGAACACCTGAAAACGCCCGTGGAGCCAGTCGGCGCCCTCGGGACCGGCCGCCACCAGCCGCCCCCGCGGCGCGGACATCACCAGATCCAGCTCGGAGGCGGTGTGATCCTGGGTGGGCGTCGGCGTCACGCTGAACCACGTCCCCAGCACCGGCAGATCGTGCCGAACCGCCAGCAGCGCGCCGACGTGGCCCCGCCGCAGGCTCCCCACCGCCTCGGGATCCCAGGCGGTGTTCTCCACATAGACCCGCCCCAGCGGCTGCGCGGCGGCCAGCTCGGCCCAGATCTCGGTCATGGCCGCCCACTCCGGGGCGCCGGACCGGGGCACCTCCTGCCAGCCCGCAGCCGCCGCCGCCAGCGCCGCCGCCAGCGCCGCCGCGCGCGCCGCGCCCATGCCGAACACTGTGCTGAACCCCGCGCCGGCCGCCAGCGCCAGCCCCGAGCGCGCGAAGGTCAGGTAGCGCCAGGGGTTCGGCCCCAGCCCGCCCCAGCCGGTCGCCGGGATCACCAGCACCACCAGCGCCACCAGCGCCGCGAGGCCGAGCCCAATGAGCCCCGCCAGCGCCGGTCGCTCGCCGCCCCCCGCGCCCGGCGTCCCCGCCCTGGCGCGCAGCAGCCGCGCCGCCAGCAGGCCCCAGCCGCAGGTCATCAGCGCGGTGATCACCAGCCCCGCCGGACCGCCCAGCAGCGAGAACCCGCCCCCCGCCAGCGCGAAGGCGTCCGCCGGCAGCGCGAGCCAGGCCAGCGCGGAGGACACCGGCCAGCTCCGGGGCGCCAGCGCGCTCCGCAGCGCCGGATCCAGCAGCGGCGCCCAGAACCCGGCGGTCAGCAGCAGCGCCAGCGCCGTGGCTCCAGCGGTCGCGCCGACGTCCCGCCAGCGCCGCCTCGTCGCGTGCAGCAGCCCGCAGCTCACCGCCCAGGTGAGCGCGACGACCCCCGCGAAGGTGTGGCAGAGCAGCGTCAGCGCCAGCCAGATCGCGCCGCCCGCGAGCCTCGGACGCCGCAGCAGCTCCGCCATGCCCCAGAGCAGGATCCCGTGGGCCAGCCGGAAGGGCCACATCCCCCCGGCCGCGCCGGCGATGCCGTAGAGATCCTGCGGCATGCAGGCCCCCAGCGCCGCGGCCAGCAGCGGTCCCGTCCGGCCGGGCAGGACCGCCCGGGCGAGCCGCCACAGCCCCAGCGCGTAGGCGACGTTCGAGAGGGGCGCGCAGAGCCGATAGAGCGGCTCCAGCGGCAACCCCAGCGCCGTCAGCCCGGCCAGCACCCCCCACGGCAGCGGCGCGTTCAGCTGCCCCACGGCCTGACCGGCCTGGGCCCTGTCCGACCAGCCCACCCAGCCCCCGTCCTCGGGCCAGATGTGCCGCGCGAGATCCACCACCTCCGCCAGGTGGGGCGCGTTGTCGATGTAGCCCTCGGCGCCGGGCAGCGCCCCCGGCAGGCAAGCCAGCGCCGCGAGGCCGATCAGCAGCAGCCGATCTGCGCTGGACGCGGTCGCTTCAGGCATGCGCGGCACCTCGGGTGGAGCGGGCGGCGTATTAGAGCACCTTTAAACGTTCTCGGGGGTTCTGCCGATCCCCGTACATGCTCAGCCTCTACGCCGCGCTGCTCGCCTGCAGCGAACAGAAGGTCACGGTCAACCGGCAGGCGCCGGAGATCTCCCTGGTCGCCCCCGCCGAGGGCACTGCCTTCCTGGCTGGGGCGCCGGTCACCTTTGAGGCGGTGGTCCGCGACGAGGATCCATTGGAGGCGCTGGTCTTCACCTGGGCGAGCGACGTCCAGGGCGCGGTCGAGGGCGAGCTCACGCTGGTCGACGCCAACGACATCATCCTGTACGTCGCCTCCGATCTGGCTGTCGGGGAGCACACGGTGACGCTCCAGGTCACCGACACCGACGCCCAGGAGGCGCTCGACAGCGTCTCCATCTCGGTGCTCGCCGACGCGGACCTGGACGGGGACGGCTTCACCGACGTGGCGCTCGGCGGAGACGACTGCGATGACGGCGACGCGGGCGTGAACCCGGAGGCGCCCGAGATCGCCTACAACGGCGTCGACGACGACTGCGACGCGGCCACCCCCGACGATGACCTCGACGGCGACGGCTTCCCCCTCGCCGACGACTGCGACGACGGTGACGCCGACGTGAACCCGGACGCGGCGGAGATCTGGTACGACGGGGTGGACCAGGACTGCGACGGCGAGGACGGGGACCAGGACGGCGACGGCTTCGCCGCGGACGCGCCCGACGGCGGGGGCGACGACTGCGATGATCGGGAGCCGGCGGTCCATCCGGAGGCCGAGGAGATCTGCGACGGCGTCGACAATGACTGCGACGGCACCATCGACGGCGCGGACGCCGTCGGCGCGACCACCTGGTACATCGACGAGGACAGCGACGGCTTCGGGGCGGAGTCGAAGGCGGTCGCGTGTGAGCAGCCCGAGGGCTACGCCAGCCTGACCGGCGACTGTGACGACAGCGACGGCGGCGTGAACCCCGACGCGTCCGAGGCCGCCTACAACGGCGTCGACGACGACTGCGACGCGGCCACCCCGGACGACGACCTCGACGGCGACGGCTTCCCCCTCGCCGACGACTGCGACGACGGTGACGCGGCAGTGAACCCGGACGCCGCGGAGATCGCCTACGACGGGGCGGACAACGACTGCGACGCGGCCACCCCGGACGACGACCTCGACGCGGACGGCTTCCCCCTCGCCGACGACTGCGACGACGCGGCGGAGACCGGCGCGGCCGTCCACCCGGACGCCGTCGAGATCTGCGACGGGCTGGACAACGACTGCGACGGCACCATCGATGGGCCGGACGCGACGGACGCCGTCGCCTTCTACGCGGACGACGACGAGGACGGCTTCGGCGATGCGCTCGACGTCGCCTGGGAGTGCGCGCTGCCGGGCGGCTACGCCGAGATCTCAGGGGACTGCGACGACGGCGACGAGGGCGTGAACCCGGACGCCGAGGAGATCTGCGACGACGGGGTGGACCAGGACTGTGACGGGGAGGCGCCCGCTTGCCTGCTCTCCGGCGTCAGCAGCAACGGCGTGGCGGACGCGGCCTACTACGGTGAGACCAACAACGACTACGTGGGCTACATCCTGGCCGGGGCCGGTGACGTCGACGGCGACGGCTGCGGTGATCTGCTCATCGGCGCGCCGGAGGCCGGGAGCACCGGGACCGCGTATCTGGTCACCGGCTGCCCGCTCGCTGGCGAGGCGGTGCTCTCCGACGCCGCCGCGGTGATCCTGGGCGCGGCCAACAACGACGAGCTCGGCGGCGCGATCACAGGCGGCGATCTCGACGGCGACGGGGTCTCCGAGGTGCTGCTGGGCGCGGTGGGCGCGGACGATGTGGGCGCGGTCTGGATCTTCTCAGCGCCCTCGGGGGCCCTGACCCCCGAGGACGCGACCGGCGCGATCACGGCGGCCGACGGCGGCGAGGACGACTGGCTGGGCCACGCGCTGGACGCCAGCGGCGACATCGACGGCGACGGCATCGCCGATCTGATCGTCACCGCCCCGGGGGCGGACCCCTACGACACGCGCGAGGACGCGGGGCTGGTGCTCGTCTTCCTGAGCCCCGGGCTCGGCGAGCTGGACATCGCGGACGCGGACTTCACGCTCCAGGGGGCCGTCGAGGAAGACGGCTACGGCGCGTCCGCGCTGGCCATGGACTTTGACGGCGACGGCCTCGATGACGTGGCGGCGGGGGCGCCGGCCGACGCCAGCGCCGGCCGCGACGCCGGGGCGGTCTACGTCTTCCTGGCCGCTGAGCTGAGCGGCACCCACGCCAGCAACCAGGCGGACGTGAGCTGGCTCGGCGGGCGCAACGACGCGATCGGCCGCGCGCTGGCCGCCGGTGACCTCGACGGCGACGGCGCGGAGGAGCTGATCCTGGGCGCACCGGAGCAGGACGACCCGGGCGACGACGCCGGGGCTGTCTTCGTGCTCGCCGGCGGCGTCGCCGGGCAGTACGCGCTCAGCGACGCCGCCGCGACGCTGCGGGGCGCGGCCGGCGATCTGCTGGGTGAGTCGGTGGCGGCCGGAGATGTCGACGGCGACGGCGCCGCGGATCTGCTCGTGGGGGCTCGGGGGGCCTACGGCGACAGCCGCTACGCCTACGGCGGCGAGGCGGCGCTGTTCTACGGCATGCCCTCGGGCGAGCTGGCGCTGAGCGACGGCGACTGGCACGTGCTGGGGGACACGGACTACGCGCGGCTGGGCGGCGGGGTCGCCCTGCCCGGCGATCTGAGCGGCGATGGACCCGGAGAGATCGTGCTGGGGTCACCGAACTGGGCCGGCGGCACCCTGTCCGGGGCGGTGTTCATCTTCGAGGGCGGCGGCCTGTAAGGGAGCGGTAAAACAGAGCTCGTGACTGAAAGAATGGGCGGGGCAGGGGCGTTGTAGTGTCCAGCCCGGAGTCCACACATGGTCGCGATGGCCGCGCGCGTCGATCAACTGCTCGCCCAGAGCCGCATCTTCTGGCGCTGGATCGGTCAGGCCGGGGTCGTGATGCTGGGCGTTCACCTGGCCGCGGATCAGCTGGATGACCTGATCGCGGCGCTCCTGGCGGAGGCCCCCTGGTCCTGGCCCGTCGCGGACCTGCCGCTGGTGGCGGGGGCCTGGGGGGCGGTGGCCGTGGAGCTGCTGCTGGTGGTCAAGATCGCCGACGCCCTGCTGCTGACGCCCCAGGAGCCCACCCTGTCCTGGCGCGGCTGGTACGAGTCTCGCTCGGTGGACGCCGTGGCGCTGCCGGCGTTCTGGATGATCTGCGCGCTCGCTGGCGCCTGGACCGTGGGCATGGCGGTGGAGGACTCGCTCGCCGGTCTGCACGCCGTCGGGGCCTTCGCGGCGGGGGCGGGGGCGGCCGCGCTGGCGGCGTGGCGGCTCGGCTGGACCGGCTTCTGTCGCATCGTCGCCGGGCTGAAGGAGCCGCCCTCCAGGCTCCGGGGCTTGAGCTGGGCGCCGCTGCTGCTGGCGGTGGGCTACCTCGCGGCCCGCCACGGGCTGCCCGTCTGGGGCTGGCTGTGAGCCGGCCGAGGCGTGGCGGGGCGCTGGACCTGGCGCTGGTGGTGCTGGTGGCTGGGGTGTGCTGGACGCGCACGCCCATCGGCGGGCTGGTGGACCGGGCGGTGGACTGGCACCGGGGGGTCGATCGGGCGCTGCCGTCCCTGACCTCCTACTTCGTGACCGGCCCGCCGCCGGAGATCGCCGAGATCGCCGAGGCGGTCCTCGCCGAGGGCCCCGAGGCGCAGCCGCTGCCGCCGCCCCCCGAGGGGGCCGCGGGCTACCCGGAGCCCTGGCGCACCGCCGCCGGGCACGCGCTGGACGACGCGGAGGCGCTGGCTGCTCTGGATGCCTTGCAGGCGCTGCACGGCGCTCCGCCCGACCTGACGCTGGAGATCTACGCCCTGGGGGAGGAGCAGGTCGCTAGGGCCGTCCGCCGCGCGCGCAGCGCTGGCGCCGCCGATCCGGAGGCCTACGCCTCCCACCGGCGCTACCTCGCCGCCGAGGACGCCCGCCGGGCCGACGCGGTGGTGACCGGCACCCTGGCGCTGGCCACGGTGCTCGACCTGGGCTGGCCCGTGGACCCGGCCTTCGCGGTCAGCTCTGACTACGGCGAGCGGGTGGACCCGGTGAGCGGCGACAGCCGCTTCCACAACGGCGTGGATCTGGCGGTGCCCGAGGGCACGCCGGTCTACGCGCCCCGGGACGGCGCGGTCTCCACCGCCACCGAGGACGGGGTCAGCGGTCGCTACATCGTGCTCGATCACGGCTACGGCGTGCTCACCAGCTTCTGCCACCTCTCGGCCCACGACGTCGCCGCCGGGGACGAGGTGTCCCTGGCGCAGACCATCGGGCGCTCGGGCAACACCGGCCGCTCGACCGGGCCCCACCTGCACTATGTGGTCCGCATCGGCGGTCGCACGGTGGACCCGGCCCGCCTGCGCCGCGCGCCGGAGAGCTGACGGGCGCTACAGTCCCTGGCCCGGGAAGACATAGGCGGCGCCAGCGTCGGAGCCGCTCGAGGTCTCATCGAGATCCCAGCCGGGCACGCCGATGAGCATGTCCGCGTAGATGTCGTTGTTGGCGTAGGCGAGGTCGACGAGGGTGCCGGCCTTGTCCGTGCGGTCCTGACCCGCGACCCGCGCGGTGGCGTCTCGGGTGGAGATGAGCCCGCTCACGGGCCCCACGAAGAGGAAGGCCGCGCCGGTGGGCCGCCCCCCGGTGATAGCGCCGGAGGCGCCCAGCAGCAGATCCGACCGACCGTCGCCGTCGACGTCACCCATGGCGAAGTTCTGGCCCGTGTACATGGTCTCCTCGTCGCCGACGATGAGGGCGTCCGCGTCGTCGCGGGCCCGGGAGGCCCCGACCTCGGCGCCGTTGTAGACGAAGACCGCGCCGACGTCGCGGTACTTGTCGTCGTAGTACGGCGCGCTCGCGACCAGATCGTCCCGGCCGTCGCCGTCGATGTCACCGAGGGCGATGTCGTACCCGAGGGCATCGTAGGAGACCTCGTCCTTGATGTAGACGTCCGCGTCCGTGAGCAGGGTCTCTCCCGACGCCGGCGGGCCGAAGACCACATAGAGCGCGCTGCTCGTGCCGCCGTAGAAGCCGGGGCCGCTGACCGCCAGATCCGGCACCCCGTCGCCGTTGAAGTCACCGCTGGCCAGCGCGAAGCCCGAGGCCACCGCGTTGTCGGTGGGGCCGACGAGCTGCGCGACCGCGAGCGCGTCGGTGCTGTCCTGGGTCATGGCGTCCTGGGCGCGGATGTAGAGCACCCGCCCGGCGCCGCCGGACCAGCCGAACTCGGAGATGGCGAGGATGTCTTCGCCGGAGGGGCCGGCCCCCTCCTGGGCCAGCGAGGCGTAGCCGCTGTAGGCGTCATCGGTCACGCCGATGTAGCTCCCGGCGGCGTCGCTGACAGTGAGGTCGCCGTTGACGGGCCCGCGGAAGAGGTAGGTCCGGCCGCCGAAGTACGCGGCCACGGGGGAGTAGGGCGCGCCCACGAGGAAGTCGGCGGCCCCGTCGTTGTCGACGTCGCCCGCCGGCGCCACCGAGAGGCCGAGCGCCTCGTACTCCGGGCCGCCGCTGATGAGGAAGGCCTCGTCCGCCAGCGCGCCCGAGCTGGCGTCGTCCGTGACGATCCAGACCTGGCCTATGGAGGTCGAGTGGGTCGAGACGTCAGGCGCGCCCAGGGCGAAGTCGGCCGTTCCGCTGAAGTTGACGTCCCCGATCCAGCCGCCGACGGTCCCGATCTCCTGATCCGGATCGCCGGTGAAGACCCGGGCCGCGTCGTCCAGGCTGAGCCCCCCCGAGAGCCCGCAGCCGTTGGCGGAACCATCGCAGTTGTTGTCCACCCCGTCGTCACAGACCTCCGCCTGATCCGGGTGCACGTCCGCGTCCGTGTCCTCGCAGTCGTAGCCGCCGCCGTCGGGCGCGCCCGGGACGTCGGCGACATAGCCGTCGCCGTCCTGATCGTAGTCCTGGCCGCCGGCGCAGTCCTGATCGACCCCGTCGTACCAGATCTCGTCGGCGCCGGGGTAGCTCGCGGCGTCGCCGTCGTCGCAGTCGCTGCTGTCGGACGTGTAGCCGTCGGGCGCCGCGCAGGACTCCACGCTGTTGTTCGCGTCGCCGAAGCCGTCGTCGTCGAGGTCGGCGTAGTAGACCGCCGGGTCCGGGCAGCCGGTGTCGTCGGTCGGGGGCGCGGTGTCGATGACCCCGGTGTCGTCCGTCGGGGACTCAGCCGCGCAGCCGGGGATGTCATCGCAGGTCTTTTCGATCTCACCGCTGACGAACAGGTGGCAGCCTGACAGGAGCGCGAGCAGCATAGTTGGGCCTCATACTTCCAGGCGGGGGGATACTCTGACCCGGCGCGGCCTCGCGTGCACGCGGAGAGATGTCGGATGGCTGGAGAACGACGGTCGATGCCCACCATCGTCGCCATGGGCGGAGGCGGCTTCTCCATGGAGCCGGAGAACCCGCTGCTCGATGACTTTGTGCTGTCCCTGACCGGCAGGGAGCGTCCGTCCGTCAGCTTCGTGGGCACCGCCAGCGGCGACTCGGAGGACTACCGGGGGCGCTTCTACGCGGCCTTCCCGGAGGCGCGGGCCGCGGCGACACACCTGCCGCTCTTTCGGTGCACCGTCCCAGATGTCCGCGCGCACCTGCTCGCCCAGGATGTGATCTACGTCGGGGGCGGGAACACCGCGAATCTGCTGGCGGTGTGGCGGGTCCACGGCGTCGATGAGGCGATCCGGGAGGCGTACGCCGCCGGGGTGATCCTGGCCGGCGTGAGCGCTGGAATGATCTGCTGGTTCGAGGAGAGCCTGACGGACTCCTACGGCCCCGTAGCCCCCCTCAAGGGCGGGCTCGGCCTGATCCGGGGCTCGGCCTGTCCGCACTACGACGGCGAGGCGGACCGGCGGCCGGCCTACCGCCGGCTGGTGGCGTCGGGGGCGCTCATCCCCGGGGTCGCGGCGGACGACGGCGCGGCGCTGGTGTATCGGGGCGGCGAGCTGACCGAGGCGGTCTCGTCGAGGCCGGACGCCGGGGCGTGGCTGCTGGACGCCGACGCCCGGGAGACCCCCATCTCCGTTCGATACCTCGGGGACTGACCGCGCTCCGCTCAGTGCTCGCTGGTCTGGTAGCGATCCATGTCGGTCGCGCGCAGGTTGGCGCAGGCGTCGTCGGGGGACGCCGCGAGGTAGGTCTCCAGCACGGACTCCAGGGCCGCCGCTGACTTGCCGCCGGCCTTCATGTTGGCGGTCAGGGCCCGCACGGTCGCCAGCGCGTGGTTGCGGAACGCGCGGTGCGGCGTCTCGGTCAGGCGGGCCAGCACCTCGTCGGCGGCGTCCGGGGCGCCCAGGTGCCTGCTGGCGACCTCGAACAGCGCCAGCTCGGCGGCGCGGCACTGCTCGTCGTTCATGCCGCGCATCCGATCGAAGGCGGCGGCGGTGACATCATGGAACTCGGTCTCGCCCATCAGGGATCCCTCGCTGGGCGTGGCGGTAACCGCGCGCCGCTGTCAGCGCACGGCCTGGGCAAGCTCGCCGGAGAGCTGGCCGGCGAGCCCGATCAGCTGGCCGAGCTCCTGATCCGAGGGCTGCCCCCGGTCGGTCGACGCCAACATCCGGCTCAGCTCGCCGTAGCCGATCTCGGCGGTGTAGGGGCTGCCGCGCAGCAGCTCGGCGAAGCTCGCGGCCACGAAGGCGACCTGGAAGTCCTGGCCCGCGGAGGCGTACTTCCGATGGACGAGCCGGGAGGGGAAGGTCGTGAGCCACTCCGCCGACGGCGCGTCGGGGCCGGGGGGCTTGCTGCGGAGGCGCACGGTCGCCAGCGCGTCCTCCTGGAAGCTGTCCTTGAGGACCACATCGTAGAGGGCGGTGACGCTGTGTCCGGCGCCGATCTCTCCGGCGTCGACGGCGTCGTTTCTGAAGTCCTTGTCGGCGATGTCCCGGTTCTCGTAGCCGATGAGGCGGTAGGCGATGACGGCGTCGGGGTTGAACTCGACCTGGATCTTGACGTCCTTCGCGATGACCTCCAGGGTGCCGCCGAGGTCGTCGCCGAAGACCTTCTCGGCCTCCTCCTTGGAGTCGATGTAGAAGTAGTTGCCGTCGCCCTTGTTGGCGAGCTGCTCCATCATCGTGTCCTTGTAGTTCCCCATCCCGAAGCCGATGGTCGAGAGCGTGATGCCCTCCTCGGCGTAGTGATCGATCTTCTTCAGGATGCTGTCGTGTGAGGTGGCGCCGACGTTGGCGTCGCCGTCACTCAACACAATCACCCGTCGCTCGTGACCCCGTCCCGCGGCCGCGCTGGCCATCTCGTAGGCGAGGTCTATGCCGCTGGACATGGCGGTGGAGCCGCCGGCCCGGAGCTCGTCGATGGCGCCGTGGATGCGGGCGGCGTGGCGAGCGGGGGTGGGGGCGAGGACTCTGCGCACGCTGCCGGCGTAGGTGGCCAGGGCGACGGTGTCGGTGGGCTGCAGGTTCTCGACGAGCTCGTGCAGGGACTGCTGGGCGAGGCCGATCTTGTCCGCGGAGGACATGGAGCCGGAGGTGTCGACGAGGAAGGTCAGGTGGATGGGGTCGCGGTCCGCGGAGGGCGCGCGGCCCTGGACGCCGACGCGCATGACGTGGCGGCCGGGCATGAACGGGTTGGGGGCGGCCTCCATGTTCACCGCGAACGGCGCGTCGCCGGTCGGGCCCACGTACTCGTACGGGAAGTAGTTCACGAACTCCTCCACGCGGACGCTGGACGTCGGCGGGAGGGTGCCGCTCTGGAGCTTGCGGCGCGAGATGCTGTAGCTCGCGGTGTCCACGTCGATCGAGAACGTCGAGTGCCTGTCCTGCTCCGCCAGCACCAGCTCGTTGATGCCGTAGTCCGTGTAGTTCTCTGTGTTGGATACGGTGTCGGGTGCCGCGCTGGCGTCAATGGACCCGATCCGTGCGCCGACATTCGAGAGGCCGCCAGCTTCGCCCACATCCACGCCGCTCACCGCGGCGAGGGCGGCCTCCAGGTTCTGGCCACCGCCATCCCCGGCGAAGAGATCCTCCGAGCCCGCGCCGCCGAGGCCGTTGCTGCTGAGGAGCGCCATCAGCAGCGAGCTCTCCGTGGTCGTCTCGGCCGCGACCTGCTGGGGCTCGACCCGCTGGACCCGGGCGGCCTCCGGGGCGGGGTTCGGGTGTTCGCGGCGTATCTGCTCGTGGGCGGGCTCGCTCAGCGCGGTGCCCGGGGGGGACTGGCGCTTGTCGCTCTCGGGGCGGTCGAGCACGATCTGAACGAAGCGATCGGGGATCTCCTGGAGCTGTACTTCTTGAACCGGCTGCTGGGTCAGGTGGAGCACCCAGCCGGCGCCGACGGCGCCCAGGGCGAGGAGGCCGACGACACCGACTGCGGCGGGGATGAGCGGGGTGCTGCGCGGGATGCGGGTGGACATGATTCGTCTCCGAGGTGGTGGATCAGTGGGTGAAGATGAGGGGCCAGGTGATGTCGGCGGTCACCTCGTCGGGGAAGCGCCAGCGGGTGACCTGACGGACGACGCAGGTGGCCAGCGCCTCGTCGCCGGTCTCGTTGGCGATCACGCTGGCGGCGAGGACCTGGCCGCCCTCGACGGCGAAGTCCAGCTCCATGCGGCCCTGGAGGTTGGGGTTGGACTTCAGGGAGCGCTCGTAGCAGGCCTTGATCTGTCCGATCTGACGTCGGATGGTGCTGCGGAGTACGTCGACGTTGCCGGATGACATGGCGTACGCCTCCGGCTGTCCGGTGATTGTGGGCTCAATCTCGGGGCTGTCCACCATGGGCTTGATGCAGCAGGCGTGCGTCTCGTGTCGGGCCATCTCGCCGATGTCGGCTCGCCCTTCCGTGCCCACGCCGCGTCGGAGTGAGAGGCCGACGCCAGCGCGCTGGACGCCGCTGACGTCGGCGAGCATCCGGTCGAGGTCGGCGCCGCCGGGATCGTCGTCCTCGAACAGGTCGCGGACGCGGTCGTCGGTGCCGGACTCTCCGAGGGTGCCCATCAGGGCGGCGAGGAGGTAGGAGGCTTCGACGCCGGCGGGCTCGTCCGAGGTGGTCTTGGGCGGGGCGTCCCTGGACTCCTGGGGGTGGGCGTCGCTGCGCTCGTTGTCGTCGGTGGTGGTCTCGCGTGTTTGGGTCTCCAGGACCTGGGGCGCGTCGTCTGTGGGCTCGATCTCCGCGGGGAGGGGGGTGCGGGTGGGTGGGCTTCGGTTCACGGTGAGTGAGACGAAGCGATCGGGGATGTCGGCCATGCTGCGGGCGGCCATCGCCGGTGTGATCTGGACGACGACGAGGAGGAGGAAGGCCAGTGAGCTGGCGAGGCTCAGGAAGCCGAGGAAGACGGTGTCTTCTTCGGTGACGTCGGGGCGGTGGACGGGGTTCATGGCCCGTCGGCGGGAGAGGGTGACCATCAGGCGATCCTGGAGGCGGGCGCGGGCGCCGGTGGGGGGGCCGAAGACCGCTCGGGTCAGCCGGATGAGGGTGGGGCTCTTTTCGTCGAACACAGAGGTCTCCCTCCCGCGTGGTGGGGGCGGTGGTTGTGGGTATTGCGCACAGTTGGGGCGGCTTGGTGGGCTGCCGCGCTGGCGGGTTCATACGAGAGGAGCGATCAGGTTACGGCTGGGTTCCAAGTTTTTTCAATCAGGCTGAAATTGAGCTGGTGTGGGTAGGAGAGCGTCTTGGGTAGAGCTGCCCCAAGCCCACCCATCCACCGCGAACGAAGAGCGCTCTGAGCGCGGAGCGCGACAGCTCCGATCCTCAGCGTGGTGCTCCTCCTCTCCTCCCTCTCCTCCCTCTCCTCCCTCTCCTCCCTCTCGGTAAGTCCCCATCTTCCTCCTCTTCCAGAGCGGCTGCTTCACAGCGACTCCAGCGGCGCCAACCGTGCCGTCAGGCGCGCGCCAACTGCGAAGAGGACCCTTTGAGGAACGCCACGTCCCAGCGCCCCACGCGAGAGGGTGTTGCGACGTCAGATGCCTCGCCGCAAGGCGCTTCAGCTCGCCCTTCAGCGCTCCTTCGTCGCTGTCTCTGAAGTTCTCTCCATCTCTCCTGGCCCCTTGCGGGGCGAGGGGGCGAGC
>Ga0316204_10008209_pt1 | contig 14674 bp, 16 predicted proteins | sample 6monrhotite_MG_2_FD_205661 | JGI IMG/M metagenome (GOLD analysis project Ga0316204, IMG submission 205661) | Microbial mat bacterial communities from mineral coupon in-situ incubated in ocean water Damariscotta River, Maine, United States -... | ecosystem: Environmental > Aquatic > Marine >...
ACTGTATCAGAACAATAACGATTGATTAGATGGAATTAAATACATTAACACCGGCAAAAGGATCAGTAAAGTCTAAGAAAAGAATTGGACGTGGTCAGGGTTCTGGACGAGGAGGTACTTCTACAAAAGGTCATAATGGAGCAAAATCCAGATCGGGTTATAAAACCAAGAAGGGTTTTGAAGGAGGTCAAATGCCACTTCAAAGAAGACTGCCAAAATTTGGTTTTAGGAATCCTAATCGTGTTGCCTATAAAGCACTGAATTTGGGAGATATCCAAAACCTTATTGAGGCACATAAACTCAAAGAAATTACACTTGAAATAATTCAAAGCCATGGCCTTGCAGGAAAAAAGGATAAGGTTAAGGTTCTAGCGAAAGGTGAACTTACTTCTAAAGTAAGTATTGAGGCACATGCGTTTTCTGCTACTGCTAAAGAAGCAATTGAGAAAGCAGGTGGAACTGTGACTGCTATTGGATAATGAAGAAATTTATAACTACCATAAGGAATATTTTTGCTATTGAAGATCTCAGGATCAGAATTATCAATACAATAGGGTTTCTACTGATTTTCAGATTAGGATCTTTTATTGTATTGCCTGGTATTGACCCTTCAAAATTAACTGGTTCCAGTGGAGGGATTTTAGGCTTTTTAGATACATTCCTGGGTGGAGCTTTCAGTAATGCTTCAATATTTGGCCTTGGGATTATGCCCTATATTTCTGCCTCTATTGTAATTCAATTATTAACGGTAGCGGTTCCTTATTTTCAAAAAATGCAGAAGGAAGGTGAGTCGGGAAGAAAGAAGATCACCCAGATTACTCGGGTATTAACGATCTTTATTACTCTGGCTCAATCAATAGGTTATCTATCTACCGTAATTCCGGCAGAAGCTATCCTGGTGAATAGAGCCTTCTTTACCTTTTCTTCAATGATTATACTTACCTCTGGTACTATATTTTGTATGTACCTGGGTGAAAAAATTACCGATAAGGGAATTGGAAATGGTATTTCTATGCTGATTATGATAGGAATCATTTCACGATTACCTGGGGCTTTGGTTTATGAGGCGGTGCAGGAACAGGGATTAAGTAATGCCCTATTCTTTATCGGAGAGATTATGGCCTTATTCTTTGTAGTAATGGCTACTGTATTATTGACTAAAGGAGTCCGAAAGGTTCCGGTACAATATGCAAAACAGGTTGTAGGAAATCAGGTATATGGCGGTCAACGTCAGTACATTCCTCTACGAGTAAACTCTGCTGGAGTTATGCCAATCATTTTTGCTCAGGCACTAATGTTCTTGCCAGCGATGATTGCTAGTATTTGGGCTGACGAAAGTGATTTTGCAAGTTATATAGGGAGTACATTCTCTGACTTTTATTCCTGGCAATACAATCTTGTATTTGGAATAATGATCATAGTATTTACCTTTTTCTATACAGCAATCACCGTAAATCCTAATCAGATTGCGGACGATATGAAAAGAAATGGAGGATTTGTACCGGGGATTAAACCTGGAAAACAGACCTCTGAGTTTATAGACAATATTGTAACTAAAATTACCCTACCGGGTTCATTCTTCCTGGCCATAGTGGCTGTACTTCCTGCTTTTGCTGGACTTCTTGGTGTCAGTCAGCAGTTTGCGCAATTTTATGGAGGAACATCCTTGTTAATTATGGTAGGTGTGGTATTGGATACTTTACAACAGATTGAAAGTTACCTGCTTATGAGACATTATGAAGGTATGATGAAATCTGGTAAAGTGCGAGGAAGATCTCAAGCGGCAGTGGCCTAACATGGTCCACTTAAAAAAACCGGAAGAGATTGAACTTATAAAGGAATCGGCTCAAATCCTGGGAAAAGCCCATGGAGAAGTAGCCAAAATAATAAAGCCGGGGGTCAAAACTAGCGAGCTGGATAGAGTAGCGGAGGAGTATATTTTTGATCACGGAGGAAAGCCATCCTTTAAAGGATTTAATGGATTTCCATATACGCTTTGTATTTCTATGAATGAGAATGTTGTTCATGGATTTCCAAGTGACTATGAATTGAGAGAGGGAGATATTGTCTCTGTCGATTGTGGCGTTCTTTTAAATGGTTATCACAGTGATAGTGCCTATACTTATCCAATAGGAGAAGTAGCAAGCGAAACTATGGATCTGCTAAAAACTACCCAGGAATGTTTATATCTGGGGATTGAGCAGGCTGTCTATGGGAATAGAATTGGAGATATAGGCTTTACTGTTCAAAAACATGCAGAAGATCGCGGGTTTACGGTAGTGAGGGAGTTGGTCGGCCATGGGCTGGGTAAAAGCTTACACGAAAGTCCTGAAGTTCCTAATTATGGAAAAAGAGGGAAAGGGCCGAAACTTAAAGAGGGATTGGTAATTGCGATTGAGCCAATGATCAATCTGGGTGTAAAAAACATTGTGCAGGAAAGTGATGGGTGGACTATTCGTACGGTTGATCGTAAACCTTCTGCGCATTTTGAGCATACTGTGGCCATATTAAAAGATAAGACAGAGATATTGACCACTCATAAATATATTGAAGAAGTATTTAAATATTAATTATGGCTAAACAAGCATCAATTGAACAAGACGGTACAATCACCGAAGCATTATCTAATGCTATGTTCAGGGTAGAGCTTGAAAATGGTCACGAAGTAATTGCCCATATATCAGGTAAAATGAGGATGTACTACATCAAGATTTTGCCCGGCGATAAGGTTAAATTGGAGATGTCTCCATATGATTTAACAAAAGGTAGAATTGTATACAGATATAAATAAAGAAAAATGAAAGTTAAAGCATCTGTTAAGAAGAGAAGTAGTGATTGCAAAATCATTAGAAGGCACGGGAAGGTATACGTAATTAATAAAAAGAATCCTCGTTTTAAGCAGAGACAAGGTTAAGAATATTGAATTAAAGTTAAATAAGAGATAAGTATGGCACGATTTTCAGGTGTAGATATTCCCGATCAAAAAAGAGGTGAGATAGGTCTTACCTACATATTCGGTATCGGAAGAAGTTCAGCCCGAACAATTCTTGAAAAAGCAGGAATTGATGTTGATAAAAAGGTTGGTGAATGGACTGACGAAGAGTCAAATTTGATCCGATCAATTATAACCGAAGAATTTAAAGTTGAAGGTGTATTGAAGTCTGAAGTTCAGCTCAACATTAAGAGACTAATGGATATTGGATGTTACCGGGGACTTAGACATCGAAAGGGACTCCCTGTTAGAGGTCAGCATACAAAAAATAATGCCAGAACCCGAAAAGGTAAAAGAAAAACTGTTGCTAATAAGAAAAAGGCAACTAAATAATAGAGATCATAATATTTAGAAAATGGCTCAAAAACGAAAAGATAAAGCTAAAAAGCGAGTTGTTAATGTTGAAGCAATTGGACAGGCTCATATTAAAGCCTCATTCAACAACATTATAATTTCCATCACCAATAATTCTGGTCAGGTTATTTCATGGGCTTCAGCAGGAAAAATGGGATTCAAAGGATCCAAAAAGAACACTCCTTATGCAGCTCAGATGGCTGCTTCTGATTGTGCTCAAAAGGCCCATGACCTTGGACTGAGAAAAGTAGAGGTTTTTGTGAAAGGTCCAGGTGCTGGTAGAGAATCTGCCATCCGAACAATCCAAGGAGCAGGTATTGAAGTTACTTCTATAAAGGATGTGACTCCACTGCCTCACAACGGATGCAGACCACCAAAAAGAAGAAGAGTTTAATACCGATAAGAAATAAGTAATGGCAAGATATACAGGTCCTAAGTCAAAGATTGCAAGAAGGTTTAATGAACCTATCTTCGGAGAGAGTAAAGCTTTGCAAAAGAAAGCTTACCCTCCCGGACACCATGGTAGAGGAAGAAGAAAAAAGCAATCTGAATATGCAGTTCAGTTGAATGAAAAGCAAAAAGCAAAATACACTTATGGTGTATTGGAAAAGCAGTTTTATAATCTTTTCCATAAAGCTTCTACAAAAAGTGGTATTACAGGTGAGATTCTATTGCAATTGCTTGAGTCAAGACTGGATAACACAGTATATAGGTTAGGAATAGCGCCTACCCGAAGAGCTGCAAGACAATTAGTCTTACATAAGCACATTGAAGTTAATGGTACGGTTGTGAATATCGCTTCTTTTTCATTAAGACCAGGAGATGTCGTGGCAGTACGTGAGAAATCAAAATCATTGGAGATAATCACTGAATGCCTTTCATCAAGAATGAACAATTTCAGCTGGCTGGAATGGAATGCAAGTGAATTGACCGGAACACTGATCAATTTACCTCAAAGAGACGAAATTCCTGAAAATATTCAGGAGCAACTCATCGTCGAACTTTACTCTAAATAATTTATTGGATTTGGGGCTTGAGCTCCTATCCAGGGAACAACTTAATAACAAAAAAAAATGTCAATATTAGCATTTCAAATGCCCGAAAAGGTAGCTATGGAGAAGGCAGATGACTTCCACGGGCTATTTACTTTTAAACCTCTCGAAAAAGGGTATGGGGTAACCATTGGTAATGCATTAAGAAGAATTTTATTGTCTTCATTGGAAGGGTATGCGATCACTGGAATTAAAGTTCCAGGTGTTTTGCATGAATTTTCTACCATAGAAGGTGTTGTAGAGGATGTTTCTGAGATCATTTTGAATCTCAAAATGGTCCGATTCAAGAAAATTAGCGATACGGTAGATAACAAGATCAACGTTTCACTTAAGGGACATAAATTTCTTACTGCCGGTGATCTTTCTAAATTCACATCCTCTTTTGAAATCCTTAATCCTGACCTTGTAATTTGTAATCTTGACGAAAAGGCAGATTTGCAGATTGAACTCGTAATTGAAAAAGGAAGAGGATATTTACCTGCAGAAGAGAATAAACCTACCGAGCAGGTATTCGGTTACATTCCAATTGATGCAGTATTTACGCCAATTATCAACGTAAAATTTAGCGTAGAAAATACAAGGGTTGAACAAAAGACGGACTACGAGATGCTAGTGCTGGATATTCAGACTGATGGATCTATTCATCCTGAAGTTGCCCTTAAGGGAGCAGCAAATATCCTAATACAACATTTCATGTTATTCTCAGATCAAACAATGATTCTTGAAGCCGAAAGTTCAGGAGAACCTGAAGCAGTAGATGAGGAAATGTTGCATATGAGAAAACTGCTCAAAACTCAATTGAATGATCTTGACCTGTCTGTCAGAGCATACAATTGTCTGAAAGCTGCAGATGTCAAAACATTAGGTGATCTGGTAAGGCTGGAGATTTCTGATATGATGAAATTTAGAAATTTCGGTAAGAAGTCATTAGCTGAGTTGGAACAACTTGTACAGGAAAAGAACCTTACTTTTGGCATGGATTTGTCAAAATATAAACTAGAAGAAGAGTAATTCTATCATGAGACACGGTAAGAAATTTAATCATTTAGGAAGAACAGCACCGCATAGAAGAGCGATGTTGTCTAATATGGCTACTTCCTTGATCTTACATAAAAGGATCAATACCACTGTCGCCAAAGCAAAAGCTTTGAGAAAATATGTGGAGCCATTATTGACTAAGGCTAAGGATGATACTACTCATTCAAGAAGGGTAGTGTTTTCTTACCTACAAGACAAAGAGTCAGTTAAGGCTTTATTTGGAGAGGTGGCTGAGAAAATCGCTGGAAGACCAGGTGGATATACACGAATTCTGAAAACTGGAAACCGGTTAGGAGATAATGCAGAGATGTGTATGATAGAATTGGTTGACTATAATGAAGCTCTGTTGAAAGACGCTAAGCCTGCCAAAGCTAAAACCCGAAGAAGTCGAAGAGGAGGAAAATCAGGTGAAGAAACAGCTGCCGTATCAGAAACTAAAACAGCAGTAGCTGCTGAAGTTGCTGAAACACCACCGGTGGCCGAAGAAGTTGCTGAAGTTGTAGAGGAAACAACTACTGAAGAGGTAGTTGCTGAAGAAGTAAAAGCCGAAACCGTTGAAGAGGTGGAAGCAGTTGCTGAAGAAGTCGAAGCAGTTGCGGAAGAGCCTGTTGCTGAAGCAGAAGTGGTTGTTGAAGAAGCGACTGAAGAAACAAAAACGGAAGAAGTAAAGGATGAGGCAGAGTCTTCAGAAAACGAAGATTCCGATTCAGAAGAGGATGACTCCAAAAAGGATGAAGAAAAATCTTAATGTTAGATTTTAAAATAAATATGAAAGGGATTAGAGTTTTCTAATCCCTTTTTTATTTTTGCATAATTTAAGTATGGCATAAACCCTTTTTACCGTGGCAGAAAATATTATTGAAAAAAAAGAAGCGACTCTGCTTCTTGAAGATGGTCTCTCATTTAAAGGTTTTTTAATAGGGAAGTCTGGTACTGCTGGAGGAGAAATTTGTTTCAATACCGGAATGACGGGTTACCAGGAGATCTACACCGACCCTTCTTATTTTGGACAAGTCATCATTAATACTAATGCCCATATAGGTAATTATGGTGTAAAAAATGATGAACAGGAATCGGAATATCCTAAAATATCTGGCCTGGTAGTTAACGATTTTTCTGAAATATATAGCCGACTAACAGCAAATGAATCACTTCAGGATTACTTAATAGGGAATAATATTACGGGAATTACCGGAATTGATACCCGGAAGCTCGTTCGACATATCCGAAGTAAGGGAGCAATGAATTGCATAATTTCTTCTGAACTTGGATCAGATGATGACTTAAAAAAGGAACTTAAAAAAATACCGGATATGAATTCTCTGGAGCTAGCTACTAAAGTTACTACAGAGGATTCCTATTATTTTGGAGATGAAAACTCACCCATTAAAATTGCCGTACTTGATATTGGTGTAAAAAAGAGCATACTAAAGAACCTTTCTGAGCGCGGATGTTATTGTAGAGTCTTCCCTGCCGAGACCAGTTTTGAAGAAATGGAAAAATGGAACCCGGATGGATATTTTCTTTCCAACGGACCAGGAGACCCCTCCGCCATGGATTATGCTGTGGAAAATGTCAAAAAGATGCTGGATAAAGATAAGCCTTTGTTTGGTATATGTTTGGGGCATCAATTATTGGCAAGAGCCTGCGGTATTCATACCTATAAAATGCACCATGGGCACAGAGGCATTAATCACCCGGTAAAAAATCTAATTACAGGTAAATCTGAAATTACTTCACAAAATCACGGATTTGGCGTCGATTATGAAGAAATAGAACAAGCAAAACATCTTCAGATTACTCACATAAATTTAAATGACAACACCGTCGAAGGTATTAAGGTGCTGGACAAAAATGCATTTTCTGTACAGTATCATCCAGAGTCTTCCCCCGGGCCTCACGATTCAAGATATCTTTTCGATGACTTCATTAACTTAATAAACAAGAATTAATTATGAGCTTAATAGAAAGTATACATGCCCGACAAATCCTCGATTCAAGAGGTAATCCTACCGTTGAGGTAGATGTTATCACTGAAAATGGCATCCTCGGAAGAGCGGCAGTTCCTTCTGGTGCTTCTACCGGAATGCATGAGGCCGTAGAAATGCGGGATGAAGATAAAGATCGATATATGGGGAAGGGTGTCCTCAAGGCTGTTGAAAATGTTAACTCAATTCTGGCTGAAGAAATTATTGGTTTTCCTGTTTTTGAACAAAATCTAATCGATCAGATTATGCTCGAAGCTGATGGAACGGAAAATAAATCAAAACTTGGGGCTAATGCAATCCTTGGAGTTTCGCTCGCCGTGGCAAAAGCTGCAGCGATGGAATCAGGACAGCCATTATTCAGGTATGTGGGAGGGGTAAATGCGAATACACTTCCGGTGCCGATGATGAATATTCTAAATGGTGGAAGCCATGCGGACAATTCAATTGACTTTCAGGAATTTATGGTAGTGCCTATGAATGCAACTTCATTCTCAGAATCCTTAAGAATGGGAGTTGAGGTATTTCACCATCTTAAAAATGTCTTGAAGTCTAAAGGGTTATCAACCAATGTTGGAGACGAAGGAGGATTTGCTCCAAATATTGCTTCAAATGTAGAAGCGATAGAGGTCGTACTTCAAGCTATTGAAAAAGCCGGATACAGACCTGGGGAGGATATAGGAATCGCATTGGATGCGGCAAGTTCAGAATTTTATGATGCTGAAACCGGTATATATCATCTGAAATGGTCAACTGGAGATAAGTTAAATTCTTCTGAAATGGTTAATTTCTGGAAAGAATGGGCCGATAAGTACCCTATTGTTTCTATTGAGGATGGAATGGATGAAAATGATTGGGATGGATGGAAGCAACTGACCGACGATGTTGGTTCAAAAACGCAGTTGGTAGGTGATGACTTGTTCGTTACCAATGTTACCCGATTACAAAAAGGGATCGATGAGGGTATCGCGAATTCTATTCTGATTAAAGTGAATCAAATTGGGACACTTACCGAAACCATTGATGCTATTAATCTGGCCAAGAAGCATTCTTATACTTCAGTGATGTCACACAGATCTGGAGAAACAGAGGATAATACGATTGCTGATTTAGCGGTTGCACTTAATACAGGTCAGATAAAGACTGGATCTGCATCCCGCTCTGATCGGATGGCCAAGTATAATCAGTTGCTTCGTATAGAGGAAGAACTTGGTGAAGTAGCTGTTTTTCCTGGAAAAAATTTCTAATATAAAGCCCGGATTAAACCCCGGGTTTTTTATTTACGTTAAGTAATTATATCTTAGTAGAGAAGATTTAATGCCTATGTGGTCCAAAATTCCCAAATTTACTAAAAATTTTTATTTCATTTTTGGATTTTTATTCCTTCTGTGGATGACATTTTTTGACTCCAATGATCTTTACAGTCAGTATCAACTACGAAAAAAAGTTCGGACATTGCAAAGCGAAAAAGCCTATTACCAAAAAAATATTGAGCAGGTAAGAAAGGATCGGGAAGAGCTTTTAAGCGATAAAGAACTCCTTGAAAAGTTTGCCCGTGAACGGTATTTGATGAAGAAAAAATCTGAGGATTTATACGTAGTTGTTGAAAAATAATACCTGATGAAGACATTTTGGATTTCAATTCTGGTTCTTTTATTATCCTCACCATTATTAGCCCAGGAGCCATGGGATGTAGGAGAAGAATCTAAATTTATGGATAGAGTCATTCTAGGAGGTAATCTGGGATTATCCTTTGGAGATGTTACTTACGTAGATATTTCACCGCGGATTGGTTATAGGGCTACTAATAAGTGGATTGTTGGATTTGGTGGATCCTATCGCTATCGTAAGGATAAACGTTTTGTCCCTGATCTTGAATCTTCCGATTATTCCTTCAATTTATTTAGCAGATATTCTGTTTATGGACCAATCTTCGTCCATGCAGAATATGAATACTTGAATTATGAATTTTTTCTAAGTGCTGCTGAAAGTGTTCGGAGAGATGCTAATTCTGTTTTGGTTGGAGGTGGACTCGCGCAGCCCATTGGGAATCGAGCTGTTTTTATTATAGAAGCATTGTATAACCTCTCCTATCAAAACGATATATTTTATCCCTATTCAGATCCCTGGATTTTCAGAGTTGGAATTGGTGTAGGTCTATAAATCGAAACTAATAGAAAATTTCTCGGCAAGAGTTTTTAGATCTTCATAGACTGGAGTTAATAAGGGTATACCCTCTTTTTTTCTGAGTAATTCCATTTCACGTTCCGGATCTCCCGGGATTATGATCTTATTTTGACCGGATACAGTTTCAGCTTTGCGGAAACGTTCAATCCAATTATCCATTTCTCTCTTGAACTCTTCAGCAGGCCTGAAGGCATCAATCCTCATTGCTCCTGCAAAATGACCAATTCCCTCTCCAACAGGATTTTCCGGCATAGGTAGGAAGCTTACAAAAGGAGGTACCCAGGGTCCGTAATTTGCCCCGGAAAGTACAGCCGAGAAAATATCTACCACAGATCCGAGTATAAATCCTTTATGACTTCCGTGCTCACGATCACCACCCAAAGGTCTCATTGCTCCGCCTTTTTTTAATTCATGTGGATCATGAGAAACTTCTCCTTTGTTGTCCTGTATCCAACCGGAGGGTGCAGATTCATTTTTTCTTTGCAATACTTCTAGTTTTCCATTTGCGGCTGTCGTGGTTGCCATATCCGCTACAAAAGGAGGCTGATTTCCGGTAGGTATGGCAACTGCAATTGGATTTGTACCCAGTAATCGCTCGGTGCTAAAGGTAGGGGATACCAGTGGACTGGCATTAGTCATACTTATTCCAATCATATCTTTTTCTAAGCCCATCATGGCATGATATCCTGCAATTCCATAATGGTTTGAGTTTTTAGTAGAAACCCATCCAGTACCACATTTTTCTGCTTTCCTCATAGCAATTTCCATTGCCTTGGGCGCGACTACTAGTCCCAAACCCGCATCTCCATCAACAACGGCTGTACTAGGAGTTTCATGAACAATTTTAACTAATGGGTTGGGATTCACCCGATCGTTCTCCCAGAGCCTTATATAACCTATAAGACGGGCTACTCCATGGGAATCAACTCCTCTCAGGTCAGCAGAAACCAATACCTGAGTAGCTAATTCTGCATCTGATGGGGAGCAGCCCATTTTAATAAATACCTCTCTGGTGAAGAGCTTTAGATCTGTATGAGAAACAAGGTGCATAGTTATGAGCGTAAAAATATCAATAATATGTGATTCTACGGGTATTTTTACAATTAATTAAACTGATAAATATCATTCTCCAAAACCTTCGAAATTAGTAAATTAGACTATAGACAGATAGAAATAATTAACTAAAATCTAAACAAAAGGAGGTTCATAATGTCACTCAAAGAAGCTGATTTGGCCGGTCCTGGCATCGGTAATTACGAAACTGTAGCTGATATTTTACCTAAAGACTACCAGTCTCTGCTCTCACCAAAAGAGACGATGAAAGCACTTTATTTACTCAAAAACTATATTGAAGAAAATCTTAATCAGGAGCTGAACCTTCAAATGGTTCAGGTTCCTTTGATAGTTGATTCAAAAAGTGGAGTCAATGATTATCTTGACAGAGATGGTTCTCGAACACCAGTGCCCTTCCATATTTACAATGATCATGGCAAGAATCCAATTGATGCGGAAGTAGTACAGGCGGCTACTAAATGGAAAAGAATGGCTCTTCGACAGTTCAACATGCAACCTGGCGAAGGTCTGAATACGGATATGAGAGCCATTCGAAAGGATTATTTCCTTGATCATGATCATAGTGCTTATGTGGATCAATGGGATTGGGAAAGAGTGATTGATGAGGGCGATCGAAATATTGAGTTTTTGACAGATTGTGTCAAAAAAATATGGAAAGTCTTCAAAGGTGCCGAAACTATGATCCAGGAAGAATTTCCGCAATTAAAATCTGATGATTACCCTAATCTTCCTGAAGAACTTATCTTCCTGCATGCAGAAGATATATTGGCTATGTATCCTGATTTGCCCAGAAAAGAACGTGAAAAAGCAATACTTCAAAAGTATCCTGCAATTTTCATCTATGGGATTGGCTGGACCTTAAATGATGGGTACCCCCATGAATTGCGTGCGGCCGATTATGATGATTGGGTTACGGAGACACAGTCCATTGATGGACGACCCATGCATGGCCTCAATGGGGATATTTTGGTTTGGAATCCTGTTACTCAACGAAGACATGAACTTTCTTCCATGGGAGTAAGGGTAAATGCTGATACACTAAAATTGCAGCTTACAATGACGGACCAGCTAGACTTTCTGGAATCTCCCTATCATAAGTCAGTAGTTGACGGAAATATCCCTTTAAGCATTGGAGGTGGTATTGGTCAGTCCAGAACCTATATGCTCCTACTGAAAAAAGCACATTTGGGAGAGGTCAGCGTAACTGTTTGGCCTGATAAACTCAAGAAAATATGCCGCGAGAAAAATATACATGTACTTGAATAATGGCTTATTTTATGTACGATTTATCCTGTTAGATTAAGCATAATTCTTTATTTTTAGATAGGGACGATAATTTAGGCTCCATATTTATGGAAATTCTTCATTCAGGTCATCCTATCAATAAAAGCATTATGAAAAGATTTATTTATTACCTGTTCATAGTTGTTTCTGTTAATGCCTATGCAGAAACCGAAAAGAAAGTTAAGTCAGAAATCGAACAAGTGACGGTTTTTCTTCAGAAAGCCCAAATTGAACGATCGGCCTCCTTAACCGTTCCTTCCGGAAAGAGCGAGATTATTTTTGAAGGGCTTTCTCACTCCATTGATCCACAATCCATTCAGGTTTCCGGAAAAGGAGGCTTTATCATCCTCGGGGTAAAACATCAGAATAATTATTTACAGGAAAATGAAATGCCCTCAAAATTGAGAGTACTCATGGATTCGTTAAAATATTATTCCAACCAACTAATATTTAAGGAAAATAGCAGGGGAGTACTAATAAAAGAAGAAGCCTTGCTTTTAGCGAATCAAAAAATTACCGGAACCGGGGAAAGTATTACCGCCGCACAACTAAAAGAGATGGCAGATTTTTTCCGAAAACGGATGAATGACATTAGTCTGGAAAAAATTGGAGTTGAGGAAGATATAAGAACACTCAATTCAAAAAAAGGAGCGGTTCAAAAACAGATCAATGAGTGGAGATCAACCTGGGTTCGTAATTCTGGTGAAATTGTGGTTTCCATTTCATCAAAAACTACTACTAAAGCCATGTTTAATTTGTCTTACCTGGTCAATAATGCAGGCTGGTCCCCTTCTTACGATATAAGAGCCACTAATGTAGATTCTCCGATACAACTCAATTATAAAGCCAATGTGTATCAGAATTCAGGGATTGACTGGAAGGATGTCAATATGGTCTTATCCACTTCAAACCCAACTATTGGAGGGTTCAAACCCACATTAAATCCGTGGTATTTGGATTTTATATATAACACTTCAATCAGCTATAAAAGAAGTTCAGCTCCTGAACCTATGGAAGCAGATGAGTTTGCCTTATCGGAGGTAGCAGACGAAGGCTTCGGAGATGATGGGTGGGGGGATTTTGAGGAATCAGAAACAGTCTCCAGTTATACGGAAGTTGTTGAAACTTCACTCAATACACGATTCAATATTGCCTTAAAATATACTATTCTGACGGGTGGCAAGCCTGAACTCGTGGAGATTCAAAGTCATAATCTTGAAGCAACCTACCAGTATTCAGTAGCTCCAAAGTTGGAGAAAGATGCATTTTTACTGGCTTATATCACAGGTTGGGAATCTCTAAGTTTGTTACCTGGAGAAGCCAACATTTACTTTGAAGGGACCTACATCAATAAGTCTTACATCGATCCCAACAACACGATGGATACTCTTGACATTTCCTTAGGGAGAGACAAAAAGATCATTGTCCAACGGAAAAATATTACTGATTTCACAACTCGCAAAACCATCGGAAGTAAGAAAAAGGTTTTATATATCTATGAGATAGAATTACGAAATGCGAAATCAGTGGCCGTAAATGTTCAGGTAGAAGATCAAATACCGATCAGTAGAAACAAGGAAATTTTGGTTGAATTAATCTCAAAATCTGGTGCAAGCTATGACCAAAGTACAGGAAAGTTGTCCTGGGATCTAATTCTGGATCCTAATCAAAGTCAAAAACTTAGCTTTGAATTTGAGGTTCAATATCCCAAGGATAAGAAAATAACCAATCTTTAATTACGGTTATCTTCGTTAAATAACATGGAGAGATAGCTTTCAAATCTTGAGATGGCTATTTCTCCTTCATTCACCAATTCCTGTATTTTACATCCGGGCTCATGGACATGCGTACAATTATTGAACCGGCATTTACCAAGATGAGCTCTCATTTCAGGAAAGTAATGGTCCAGTTCATCCTGCTCAATTTCTGAAAGACCTAGTTCCTTGATCCCGGGAGTATCAATGAGAAATGTTTCCTCGTCCAATGCAAACATCTCCGCAAAAGTGGTGGTATGAACCCCTTTATTCACAAAGTTGGATACTTCAGCAGTTTTTTGGCGAATTTCAGGCGAAATTTTATTAAGTAATGTGGATTTACCCACTCCTGAATGTCCGGCAATTAATACGGTTTTACCGATTATTTTTTGATGTAACTCTTCAACATTTTCCTCTTTAAATGCACTTATCAGTAAGGTATCATAACCAATGGGTTTGTATATCGATTCCAGCACCTGATAAATTTCAATCTCTTCATCACTCATTAAATCAGCTTTATTAAAAACCAGTAAAACAGGGATTCTGAATGCTTCAGCAGTGACCAGATAGCGATCGATGAAGCCGATAGAAGTACGTGGTTTGGACATTGTAACAATCAAAACAGCTAAATCTATATTTGCTGCAATAATATGGTGCTGAGCGGATTTCTTGACAGATTTACGGATAATATAATTTTCTCTGGGTAGAATAGTATCAATTACCGCCGAGTTTTCTTCTTTTTCATCGAGGTGTAATTCAACCTTGTCACCCACGGCGATTGGATTGGTCGCTCTTTTATCTTCTAATTTAAATTTTCCACGTAGTTTAGCATCAAGATATTGATAATCTTCAGTCAAGACTCTATACCATGAACCGGTGGATTTAACAACTCTTCCCTTCATCATACTAATGTTTTGCAGTAGGATATAATATGATCGGTCGCTCCCATATTTT
>Ga0316204_10008210_pt1 | contig 14671 bp, 13 predicted proteins | sample 6monrhotite_MG_2_FD_205661 | JGI IMG/M metagenome (GOLD analysis project Ga0316204, IMG submission 205661) | Microbial mat bacterial communities from mineral coupon in-situ incubated in ocean water Damariscotta River, Maine, United States -... | ecosystem: Environmental > Aquatic > Marine >...
ATGGAATTAATATATTTAAAGTACAGGAAGTGATTCGCTGCCCAAAACTTACGCATATGCCTAAAGCTGACAGAAGGGTTGTGGGTATAGCGCACTTAAGAAATAAAACAATACCCGTAATAGACTTAGGCCTGGCGATTAGTAGTCAGCCAATTCAGGATATTGAAAACAGTTTTGTGATTGTTACTGAGTACAATCGATTTACTCAGGGCTTTTTAGTGTCTGCGGTTGATCGTATTACCAATATGAACTGGAAGGATATTTTACCGCCACCAACCGGCAGTGGCTCTTCGAGTTACCTAACGGCGGTTACTCATGTTGATAAAGAAATGGTATCTATTATTGATGTGGAGCGCGTTTTTGCCGATATCATGGACTTAAACGAAGATGTCTCCGATGATGTGCTGAAAGGCGCGATAGATATGGAAACTGAAAAGCCTAAACATGTGCTCGTGGTGGATGATTCCTCAGTGGCGCGTAATCAGGTGAAAAGAGTGCTGGAGAAGGTCGGCATTCAATGTACACTGGCAAACGATGGTCAGGCAGGCCTTGAGGTGCTGGAGTCGTGGGTTGCTAACGGCGAGAATATAGATGAAAAAATTGCATTGGTTATTTCAGATATAGAAATGCCCCGTATGGACGGTTATACACTGACGACTAAAATTCGCAAAGATCCCCGTTTACAAGGTTTATACGTTATGCTGCACACCTCTTTAAGCGGCGTGTTTAATAACAGTATGGTTGAAAAAGTAGGTGCAAACTACTTTATCCCGAAGTTTAAGCCTAATGAGCTGGCCAATACCGTTATGAACCTTGTCAATAACAGGGACCCATCAGAAGGTATGGATAGCATTTCTGATGAGTAATCCATACTGATAATAACTGCTAATAAATGTTATTATGAGTACTCTTAATTAACAGATTGTGTATCTCGTAACCGGGCTGCTTAAATCTTATTTCCACAGTTGATCCTATGAGCGTTAGTTTTTCGCCTGACGAATATAAAAGTTTTCAGATTTTTCTGGAAAAAGCATGCGGTATTGTTTTAGGTGAGAACAAACACTATTTAGTGTCGAGTCGCCTAAATAGATTAATGAAGGAAAACAACATACCTTCATTGCAGGTACTGGTTGATACTTTAACTAAAACACTTAATTCAACACTCCGTACCAAAGTTATTGAAGCAATGACGACTAACGAGACATTATGGTTTCGTGATACCTATCCCTTCCAGGTGCTCAGCCAGACAATATTTGAAGAATATAAAGAGCAGCGTAAATCGACGCTCAGAATTTGGTCTGCCGCCTGTTCAAGTGGCCAGGAACCTTATTCTATTAGTATGACGGCGGATGAGTTTTCTAAAAAGAACCACGGGTTTAAGGTAGATGTGGTTGCAACCGATATCTCTCAGACCATTCTGAATGAGGCTAAACAAGCCAAGTACGATGCTTTAGCATTAGCACGTGGTCTGTCGGAAGAGCGTAAGAGGCAATATTTTTCCCCGGTGGGAGATCAATGGCAGGTGAATGCCAATGTTCGCTCGCGTGTTAGCTTCCGTGAAGTAAATTTATTACAAAGTTATGCATCAATGGGTAAGTTCGATGCAATATTCTGTAGAAACGTTTTAATCTATTTTTCTGCTGAATCTAAAAAAGATATTTTAGATCGCATGGCGGCATCATTAAATCCGAGAGGTTTTTTAATGTTAGGTGCTTCTGAATCCATTGCTCAATATTCAGACAAATTCGAAATGGTGCGCGCAAGCACTGGTGTAGTCTACCGACTTAAGCATTCTTAGCCTAAATTCGAGTCTATTTTAAAAAGCCTGCCCTTCTTTGAAGCGCAGGCTTTTTTGTTTTTTCTAATTTAAATTCACTTTGCCGCACGGCAAAACTAGCTGGCAACTCTTGCCGCTTTGTCTCCTCTTTAGCTATAGTCTTTATTGTAACTTGTTGATTTTAAACGCATAAAAAAACTGGCATCGCCTTTGCAATGACTTCTGCAAGAGGAAAAGTTAATGACAGTAAATTTCGATAAAGCTTTTGGTGTACACGATAACGCGCTTTTATTATTTGAGCGCCGTACGCAGCTTTTGTCAGAGAATATTGCAAATGTAGATACACCTGGATTTAAGGCTAAGGATATTAACTTTAATCAGGTGTTACAAAATCAGCAGGAGCAATCTGTAAAACTAAATGCGACCCATAAAGGGCACATCGATTTTTCGCAGGATGCCTTTTCAGAAAATATAGAGTTTCGTCAGGTAGACCAGAGCTCAGCGGATGGAAATACAGTTGATATGCAAAAAGAAAAAGCGGCCTTTGCAGAAAATACAGTTCGTTATCAAACTACTTTGCATGTTTTATCAAAAAGAATATCAGGTCTTAAAGCGGCCTTTAGAGGCGAATAACAATGTCAGTATTTAAAGTATTTGATGTCGCGGGTTCGGGTATGAGTGCACAGATGTTGCGCCTCAACACAGTAGCCTCAAATTTGGCAAATGCCGAAACTATGGCAAGTAATAAACAGGATGTTTATAAAGCGCGTCATCCTGTTTTTGAATCTGTAATGCAGGATGTTGCGAATATGGATGATGTTGCAACGGTAAAAGTGAGTGGGGTAATGGAAGAAGAAACGGCTGCTATTCCACATTACCGCCCTAATCATCCATTAGCGAATGAAGAGGGTTATGTGTATAGCCCAAACATTGATGCGGTTGCAGAAATGGCGGATATGATTTCTGCATCCAGAAGTTATCAGAACAATGTTGAAGTTCTCACTACTACAAAAGAACTTTTGCTTCGTACATTACAAATGGGTCAAGGCTAATTAAGCAGGCTTACAGAGGATTAAAAAATGGAAGTGAATAGTTATGAAAACCTTCCTGGCTTACGCAGTATTTTTGATGAGTCAGCGGAACAGAAAAAAGACAATGAAGAGCTGGGTCAGAATGAATTTCTACAACTGATGACCACTCAGCTTGCCAATCAGGATCCCTTTGCACCTATGGATAATGGCGAATTTATGGGACAGATTGCTCAATTTGGTACGGTAAATGGTGTAACAGATTTGTTAACGGAATTTCAAAACCTATCTACCAATTTGCAATCATCTCAAGCGCTGCAGGCTTCTAATTTAATTGGTCGTCAGGTATTGGTTAATCATGATCAGGGGCACTTGCCTGAGGGCGGGTCTTTACTAGGTGCAGTGGAATTAGAATCAAGCTCTTCAGATGTTGCGGTTAATGTTCTGGATGATAGTGGTGAATTAATTGCCCGTGTTGAGTTAGGTTCTCAGCAGCAAGGTGTAGTGCCATTTAGTTGGGATGGCACAATGTTTGATGGTCAACGTGCACCGAATGGCCGTTATCGAATAGAGGTTGAAGCTGTGTATGGCAGCACAACAGAGTCACTTACACCGCAAGTTGTTGACCAGGTTCATAGTTTGACTCTGGGTGGTGCGGGCCAGGAGATGCTAGTTGAATTAGAAAATCTTGGAACAGTAGGTTTCAACCAAGTAAATCAAATACAGTAAACCATTTAAGAATATTCAGGTTTTAAGGCGAGGAATTAAGTATGTCATTTAATATTTCACTCAGTGGTTTGAACGCAGCATCTGCAGATTTGGATGTTACCAGTAATAATGTTGCCAACGTGGCGACGACTGGCTTTAAAGGTTCAAGGGCGGAATTTTCAGATATTTTCGCCTCTTCAGCATTGGGTACTACAGCCAATGCGATTGGTGCCGGTGTTCAGTTGTCATCAGTGTCTCAACAGTTTGGTCAGGGTAATCTTGAATTTACTGAAAACACATTAGATATGTCGGTGAGTGGTGAAGGTTTTTTTGTAATGCGCCCCAATCAGACTAGTAGCGATTTACAGTACACTCGAGCTGGTGCATTTCAGGTAAATAAAGATGGCTTTATTGCGAATAGTGCGGGTGAAATATTGCAGGCCTTTCCGGTTAACTCTACTACAGGGGTAGTTGGATCAACCAGTTTATCAAGCACAGTTCCTTTGGCGGTACCGAATACAGTGGGTAGCCCGCAGGCAACTACTACGGTTCAAATTAACTTGAATTTACCCGCAGGTATTCCACAGCTTGCTTCAGGTGGTATCGATGCGGAATTTAATGCTGCCCTTGCTACCGTGCCTGTGTCAACGGTTAATCCTACTGTATCGAATTATCACAACTCTACCTCGGCAACAGTTTTTGATTCACAGGGTAATTCGCATATTTTAACCATGTATTTTGTAATGACCGACGATCTAAATAACATATGGGAGACACGTGCAACGGTTGATGGAATACCTATGCAATCCGGTGGCACGTTGGTAGGTACTGCTCCTAATGCTTCAGGCCTGGAATTTGATGGCGCAGGTCAGCTTGATACCTCTGGAAGCTATTCAGGCATAATACCATTTGATGTTTATAATCCAGGTAATGGTGCTAATCCAATTAATCTCTCGGTTGATTTTAATAGTGTAGGCAATACCTTGACTCAGGAAGCTCAAGGTGGATTTACCGTACAGTCTCTAAGTCAGAATGGTTTTGCGACAGGTAATTTAAGTGGTATCGAAGTAGCCGACAATGGTCTGGTTAGAGCCAGCTTTACCAATGGTCAAACCACAGCGCTAGGTAAAATTGCACTGGCACGTTTTGATAATCCTCAGGGTTTACGTCAGGTGGGTAATACCTCATGGGTAGAAACGGTTGAATCAGGTACGGTGTTGGGCGGTGAGCCCGGTACAGGTAATCTAGGGTTAATACAATCCGGTGCACTGGAAACTTCCAATATCGATTTAACCGGTGAGCTGGTTAACTTAATAACCGCGCAACGTAATTTCCAGGCAAACTCAAAGGCCATTGAAACGGCTAACACGATTACGCAAACCATTATTAACATCACATAATTGAATGTTAATGAGTGATTATAAATTAGGTATTAGTAATGGATAAGATGTTATACACCGCTGCTAATGGTGCAAGACAGGCAATGCAGGCACAGACAGCTGTTTCGCATAATTTGTCTAACACCAGTACAGTAGGCTTTAAATCTCATTTCAATACATTTACTAGCTGGAATGTTGAAGGCCCCGGTTTCAATACTCGCGTAATGAATCAGCAGCAGGCAGACGATATTGATTTATCACCAGGTTCTATTGTTTCGACAGATCGAGAACTGGATGTTGCGGTTAATGGTGATGGCTTTATTACTGTTCTAAACGATCAGGGTGTAGAGGCATTTACGCGTGCAGGTGATTTACGATTAGATAGTGTCGGTCGCTTAACAACCGGAGCAGGTTATTCAGTGATGGGAAATGCCGGTCCCATTGCGATACCACCCGCTGAGAAAATAGAAATTGGTCAGGATGGCTCTATAAGTATAAGGCCTGTTGGGCAGTCTGCAGATGCAATGGTTATTGCAGACAGAATAAAACTGGTTAAGCCAAATCTAGATGAATTATATAAAAATGCAGATGGTTTACTGCAGGTTAGAAGTGGATTAATAGAACCGCCTTCACCTGATGTACAGTTAGAGTCGGGTGTGATTGAGCATAGTAACGTAAATGCAGTTGGACAGATGATTGAGTTAATTACCAATGCACGCCAATTTGAAACCAACGTTAAGTTAATGCAAGAAGCAAAGTCTAATGATGAAGCATCAGCTAGATTATTGCGTAACAGTTAAGTACATGAGTGATTTGGAGAAGCAGATATGAATCCAGCATTATGGATTTCAAAAACCGGATTAGACGCACAGCAAACTCGTTTGTCTGTGATCTCAAATAATCTTGCGAATGTAAATACCACGGGATTTAAACGTGATCAGGCAATATTTCAGGATTTAATTTATCAAAATAAACGTCAGTCAGGCGGACAAAATACCGAAGATAGTCGACTGCCATCTGGTTTATCTGTAGGTACAGGTGTACGTGTTGTTGCGACTGAGAAATTACATACTCAGGGCAATGTGACACAAACTGGTAAGCCATTAGATATGGCTATACTTGGCCGTGGATTTTTTCAAATACAACAAGCCGATGGTTCCATATCATATACACGTGATGGTACGTTTCAGATGGATGCCGATGGTCAGGTTGTGACATCGCAGGGTTTATTGTTAACCCCTTCTTTGACTATTCCAGCGGACGCACAAAGTATCACGATTGGTGATGATGGAACGGTAACTGTTCTGGCGGGTAATGCTACAACGCCTACTCAGGTAGGTAGTATTCAGCTGGCTGATTTTGTTAACCCATCCGGCTTGCAGCCAGAAGGTAATAACCTGTTTGCAGAAACTGCTTCTAGTGGCTCACCAACTACAGGTACGCCGGGTTTAACGGGGCTGGGTAATTTACAAAATGGTGCTGTTGAAACATCAAATGTAAATGTAGTGGAAGAGCTGGTTAATATGATAGAAACACAACGTGCTTATGAAATGAATTCAAAAGTAATTTCAACCACAGATCAAATGCTGCAGTACGTTAGCAATAACTTGTAAGCTTGAGTTGTATAGGTGGATCATGACGTTAATTGATTTAACAAAAATAATTGCAACGGCCTCTTTTTTTATTTTGACAGGCTGTGCAACTACACAGCATGAGTTGGCGGACTTTGAACCTATTGTTAGACCCATCGCCCCAAAACCGCCCACATACAATAATGGTTCATTGTTTCAGGGCAATAGCCTGTCGATGTTTCAAGATCCAAAGCCTTATCGCATAGGCGATATCATTACTATTAAGTTGCAGGAAAGTACCAGTGCAAGTAAGTCTGCTGGAACGAATAGTAGTAAAGAAGATTCACTTGTTCTTGCAACTCCCACTATTTTTGGTGTAAATCCTACTCACAATGGTCAGGATATATTGGCTATGAATGTAGAGCCTGAGCGTGAATTTGCCGGGGCTGGAGATAGTTCGCAAAGTAATAGTTTAACAGGTGAAATTACAGTAACCGTTGTGGATATTTTGCCAAATAATAATTTAGTCGTGCAGGGTGAAAAATGGTTTACCCTGAATCAGGGTAAAGAATATATACGTATAGCAGGTGTTGTTAGACCACAGGATGTGGCACCTAATAATACTTTGGCATCATCGAAATTAGCCGATGCACAAATTGCTTATAGTGGAGAAGGCTTTATTGCAGATGCAAATAATCAAGGCTGGTTAGGACAATTCTTTAACGGCAAATGGTGGCCATTTTAGTGGCCGAGAGATTTAAAGTTTTTTGTAGCAGCAGACGTCAGGGAAGACTCTTTTTAATTTATATTCAGCAGGTTTATGGCTTTACGTATGCGTAGCCAGCCTGCTGAAGCATCACTATTTTCGTGACGCCACCATCTTCTAGATAGGTGGTACCCTCCAATAAATTCACTTTTAATAAGTTTCTATTTTTTAGGGCGAATGAACAAATGGAAACACTTGCATTTAATCCTAATATTTCATCTAGTTGAGATCTCGATGATGCGAGATTAGTAAAACGACTCACCGCTGGACCATTTACAATAACGATAATATCAGCCTGCTCGCCTAGCTTTTCTCTTAGATTTTTTACATTGTTAACCAGCATGGTCATTTTTTCTGGCGTATTCAAATGCAGCACTACTTTACTATCGGGTGCGGCAATTAATGTTTGGCTAAAGGCAATAGTGAACACTAAGAGGGAAAAAGGAGAAAGTAAGGACTTCATATAGTTTGGCTATTTGGTTACTCGTATAATTTTATCTTAGCAGCTCCAGTAGAAGATGTTGAATGAAGAGAGTGTTTTCTGAGAAATTGATTACAAAATTTTAGCCATATTGTTTGCAGGCTAAATATAAGTTGGCCTTAGACTTGCATTTCCAATGCTTAGAAGACTTATTAATTTGGAGAATGCCAATGCTTTGGCGACGACTTATCGTCCTGTTTATTGTTCTATTGCTAGCTTTTACCAGCGCATATGCGGAGCGTATTAAAGATATAGCGTCTGTTGCAGGGGTGAGAGATAACCACCTGGTGGGCTATGGACTGGTTGTTGGTCTGGATGGCAGTGGTGACCAGACATCGCAAACTCCTTTTACAACACAGAGTTTTAAAAATATGCTGCAGCAGTACGGCATAGTCTTGCCGGAGGGCGTGACACCACAGCTGAAAAATGTTGCCGCTGTGGCTATTCATGCCGATCTGCCACCCTTTAGTAAACCGGGGCAAAAAATAGATATTACGGTTTCATCACTGGGTAATGCCAAAAGCCTGCGTGGTGGAAGCCTATTAATGACGCCGCTAAAAGGTGCGGATAGTAAAATATATGCGGTCGCGCAGGGCAATTTAATTGTTGGTGGATTTGGTATTTCAGGGAGTGATGGCTCTAAGGTTACAGTGAATATTCCAAGTGTTGGTCGTATACCTAATGGCGCAACGATAGAGCGTGAAGTACCTAATCCATTTACGAATATGGAAAATATCGTTCTAAACCTGAACCACAGTGACTTCACCACCGCAAAGCGTGTAGTGAACGCGATCAATAATATACTGGGCCCTGACAGTGCTCATGCTCTGGATGGTGTATCTGTTCAAGTGTTGACACCGCCAACGACTACGCAAAAAGTTGAATTCATTTCATTCCTGGAAAACCTCCAGGTATCTCCTGACAATGGCCCGGCGAGAATTATTATTAACTCGCGTACCGGTACAATTGTTATTACGGATGATGTGCGCGTTAAACGTGCGGCTGTTGCGCATGGTAGTTTGGTTGTCAGCGTTGTATCCGATCCCATTGTAAGTCAGCCAAATGCACTAAGTTCTGGTACTACCGCGGTAGTTGGGCGGAGTGAAATTAATGTTGAACAGGAAGATGCGCGGATGTTCCTGTTCCGTCCAGGTGTGAGCTTAAGAGAACTGGTTGATGCGGTAAACCGGGTTGGTGCTGCACCGGGTGATCTGGTGGCCATGCTTGAGGCATTAAAGCAGTCGGGATCATTAACTGCAGAGTTGATTGTGATTTAACAATGCAAGTCGTCGATCCCTCCACTTATACAGAGCAGTCATCACTAACTCACCTTAAAAAAGGTGCGCGTGAAAATAGCCCCGATGCTATTAAGCAGGTTGCTAAACAGTTTGAATCACTGTTTGTACAGATGATGCTGAAAAGTATGCGAGATACCGTGCCAGAAAATGAACTGTTTGGTAGCAACGCAGGAAAAATGTATCAGGACATGTATGACAAACAGCTAAGTACAAGCATTTCGAATTCTCGCGGAATTGGTTTAGCTAATGTCATAGAGCGCCAGTTGGGTGGTAAGCCGGATGAAAATTTAAACATAAAAAATATTCAGGACTACATATCCAGTTCAAAGCAAAAAGGTATTCAATCGTCTGAAGCAGCGAGCAGTGCAGTCACACTGCAAAAACTGGCAGAGCAATCACCGCTTAATTTTTCAAGCGTTTCTGCGAATTTAGCCGATCAACAATCGGCCTGGCAAACGCCAGAGGCCTTTATAGAAGATGTTTGGCCGCATGCCCTACGTGCAGCAGATGAGTTGGGTGTCGATGCAGATGTTCTACTGGCTCAGTCTGCGCTGGAAACCGGCTGGGGTAAATATTTGCCGCTTAAAACTGATGGAACAAATAGTTTTAATTTATTCGGCATTAAGGCGGATGAGCGCTGGTCAGGCGATAAGGTAGAAATTGTTACACATGAATATCGTCATGGTGTGATGCAGCAGGAGAAAGCTGAGTTCCGTTCCTATGATTCAGTTTCAGATGCGGTTGCAGATTATGTTGAATTTATTCGTGGCAATGAGCGCTATCAAAAAGCCTTAGAGCATGGCTATGACTCCGATGCATATGCCAGAGAACTGCAAAAAGCGGGTTATGCGACAGACCCGAATTATGCGAAGAAAATCAATAGAGTAAGGGACAATGACATGCTGCAAAACAGGGTGTCGGAGTTAAAGAATTTACACAAAGTGCCGCTAACCTGAGAACGCTCAGGAAGGTGGCTCCCGGGTATTTAATATGCCCAGATATTTTTATTAGGAAGTGAGGCGATATGCCTGATTTACTCAATACAACGCTCAGTGGTTTGCGTGCCTATCAGGGTGCTCTAAGCACTGTGTCACATAACATTGCCAATGTTAGTAATGAAGAATACACACGTCAGCGCGTTGAGATTGATGCGCGAAACCCAATTAGACTAGGTAACAGTTTTTTTGGTCAGGGTTCTGAGTTATCAGCAATTACCCGTGTAGTTGATGGCTTTGTGACGTCTAATATTCGTGGCTTTACCTCCAATTTAGGGCGGCTTGAGGCCTTTGATTTTTATGCCTCAAGAGTTGAGGGTATTATCGCGGACGAACAGGCAGGATTAATGCCTGCGCTTGATGGTTTTTTTAATGCGATGAATGATGTTGCCAATGATCCATCGGCAAATGCACCTCGCGTCGCGCTGATCGGTGCAATAGAAAATGTGCAACAACGCATATCTACAATGGCGACTGAATTAGAAAATATAGAAATAGAAATTAACAATCGTATCAGTAGCGAAATTTCAGCCATAAATAGTATTAGTGAACAGATTGCAGAAATAAATGGTGTACTGACAACCATAACGGATGCGGGTAATCAGCCCAGTGATTTACTGGATAAGCGAGACGCTCTGTTACAACAGTTATCTGAAAAAATAACAGTAACTGTGGTTGAACAAGCCAATGGAAACATGAATGTATTAGTGGGAACTGGCCAGCTATTAGTAACGAATGCATCGGCTTTAACACTGGTTGCGCAGCCAGATGAAAGAGAGTCAGATAAAACCGCGATAGCGATACAGAGTAGTGCGGGTTCCGTAAATATTACGCAGACATTAACCGGCGGTGAACTGGGTGGCCTGTTAGATTTCCGTGATAATTTATTAGATGACACACAGAACAGGTTAGGTCGTACAGCAATTGGTCTTGCGGAATCGGTTAATGCATTACATGTACAGGGTGTTGACCTAAATGGCGATGCGGGTACTAATATTTTTAGCACAGTAAGTTCAGGGCCGTTACAAGGGCAATTTGGTGGCGACTATATAAATAATGGTTTTGATGTCGGTGAAACCGTTAGTTTTGATTTACAATTTGATGGTCGAACGGTGAACGCATCGTATTTAGTTGGTGCAGGTGACACGAACGAAGATATTGCCAATGGTTTACTGGCCAGCCTGAATTTAGATGCCAACGTTACTGGCAATGTACTGACTGGAACGACAGCCGGTACCACCATGACGTTTGCGTTGTACGGCAGCAATATAAAATTTGAATCTGCCGGTGGCCCCAGTCCAGTAAATCACAATCTATTAATTAGCGGCATAACGGATGGTGGCTTAAATGATGCCGAGTTATCTCTTTCATCATTAGGTTCAAGTAGTACACGATTCACTTCGGGTCGTGTAACTAATGCATCGGGTGCTGCTTTTGTAGGCCCAATAACACAGGCCTTACCTAACCTGAGTAATGCGGGTACGGGCATTGTTAATTATACTGTTGCCGATGCAGCGGCGTTAACTATTTCGGATTACGAAGTTCGCTTTGACGGTGCTGATCACAATATTTTCAGATTATCAGATAATACTCAGGTCGCAACAATTACAGGAGCAGGCCCCTTCAGTACAACCGTTGACGGCATAGATATCAGTGTTGGTGGTACATCTGCATTAGGTGATTCATATTTTATTCGCCCTACAAAAAATGGCGCAACGGATATAACGACATTAATTAATGACCCAGCTCGGTTAGCTATGGCTTCACCCGTTCGTTCTACGGTTAATGCAGGGAACCTGGGCTCAGCTGATATTTCGCAGGCAACAGTAACGGATTCAACCAATGGTAATTTACCGCATACAGTTGATATCTTTTTTAATCCGGCAACTCCGGGTGCCTTTGATGTAATTGATAGAGGCACGATACCTGCGACAACCTTGCAAAGTAATGTTGCTTATTACCACGGTATAACCGTTAGTGAAAATGGCTGGCAAGTTCAGTTAACCGGTAAACCGCTGGCGGGTGATATATATACGGTGCAAAACAATACAAATGCAGTTTCTGATAATCGCAATGCATTAGAACTTGCCGGGCTGCAGTTAAAGGGTGTGCTTGATGGCGGCAACTCCACCTTTGAGCAGTCATATAATAGTTTAGTTTCTCAGGTGGGCGTGGTTACCCAGCAAGTAAAAATTAACCAGCAGGTAGATGAGAGCTTACTGAGAAATGCAATTGAAAAACGTGAGTCAATATCAGGTGTGAATCTGGATGAGGAAGCAGCGGATCTAATTCGTTTTCAGCAGGCATATCAGGCATTATCACGTGTTATATCTACGTCCCAACAACTTTTTGAGTCACTTATAGCAGCGGTGTAATTATGCGCGTTTCATCAAATCTTATTCATATGCAGGGGCTGGAAAATATTTTAAGACAGCAGTCCGAATTACTGCGTGTACAAGAAGAGGCCTCTACAGGTAAACGAGTTCTATTGCCATCAGATGATCCGAGTGCCGCATCGCGCTTAATTGATATAGATGAATCATTAAGTCAAATTAAGCAGTATGATGAAAATATTAACTATGCGACTCAGAGACTAAATTCCGAAGAAACAGGTTTAAAGAGTAGTTTGTTAGTTTTACAACGAGTGCGTGAGCTTTCTATTCAGGCAGCCAATACGGCGACTAATGATTTAGAAAATCAGCAAGTGATAGCCAGTGAAATCCAAGAAAGATTAAATGAATTATATGATTACGCAAACACGCGAGATGAAAATGGCGATTATGTTTTTTCAGGTTTTCAATCTAAAACGCAGGCCTTTAGTACCGATGGTGTAGGTAACTATACGTTTAATGGCGATCAGGGTCAGCTATCTATGCGAATTGGTTCAAGTCGTAATGTAGTTGCTGGTGATTCCGGTGCAGATATTTTTCAATTGGTACGTACCGGTAATGGTGACTTTGCGGTTGATGTCGATCGCACAAATGTAGGGAATGGAAAAATAAGTACGGGCTCAGTACAGGATCGTACGGCTTTTATAAATCATGATTACACCATTCGTTTTATTGATGCGAATAACTTTGAAGTTTTTGATGATACTGCGGGTGTTGTTGTAGGACCTACCCCGAGAGCTTACACAGACGGTGGATCAATTACCTTTGATGGTATGGAAGTTGAAATTTCAAATGCGCCTGTAGCGGGTGACCAGTTCACTGTGACAGCGAGTCGCTATCAGGATGTGTTTACTACCCTGAGTGATTTGGTGCGTGAATTAGATAAGCCAGGCACTGGTGACTTAACGGGTAGTTTTGGTGGCGCTTATCTGGCGAACAATTTTGCAGATACCGATGTTATTGGCTTTGATATAAATTTTGATGGCCAAACGTTAAACGTTGCAGCAACGGCGGGTGCTACTGATGCAGCAACGGCGACGAACATTGCCGCGGGTATAGTGGCTGCAGGAGCTATAGATAATGGCGATGGTACCTATACCTTAAATGGTACAACGCCTGGCTTAAGTGTAACGTTTGAAATAAACGCAGCTACCAATGCAATAGATTTCCATACCTCAGGTGGTAATGGCGAAAACACCAGTAACCTGGCCCTGAGTAATCTTACCGATGCCGGCGGTGGAGATGCTGTAATGCAAATGTCACCTAACGGTAATAGTGTATTATCCAGTACATCTATTTCAGCGGCTGTGGTCGGCGACTCAAGTTTTTTTGTGGCCGGGCTACCATCAAGTAACTTCCTGTCTCAGCAAATTGATAATGCACTGAATAATATAGATAGAGCAATGGACAGTATTCTCAATGTGCAAACCAGTATTGGTGGGCGGCTCAACTCTATAGAAAGTCAGTCATTTGATAATGAGGCGCGTTCAGTAAAGCTGGAAGCTGTGCGCTCAGATATTGTTAATGTGGATTTGGCAGAGGCGATTAGTCAATTAACCTATCAAACAACGGTATTACAAATTGCTCAGCAAACCTTTGTGAAAGTGCAGAGCCTAAGTCTGTTTCAATTTATATAACCTGGCTCTTCTTTCGAGGCTTGCTTCCAGGTCCTGTTTATACTCATTAATAACAGGTCCACTTTTAATTCTACTCATAAATCTCAATGTGCTTATTGGTTGTTCATCAACTGAGAGCCATATGGTTCTCGCCTTATTGGTTACTAATTTTGATCTGTTCTATCTGGCAAGCTACCTTATATATGTAAGCTAAAGCCTCTAAGGGGGTGATAATTGCATACTGCTCTCAATTGTTGCCCCAAATACACCTCAAAACAGATATATCCCTGGTCTTCTATACTTAAATTCATTAACTTTTTTGAAAATAAATTTATATTAGAAAAAATAGATATTTGTTTTTATATAAAAAACAACAAGTTAGAGATTTTCTGCCGGTTGGTTTTTTTGTAAAGTTTTATTAAAGGTATTTCCAGAATGGTCGATAACATTATTGAGAACAAATTGAACGTAATTTGCTTTAACAAGTACAGGCCTTTTCAGTCTGCTTGATAAGCGACTGAAAACCAGGAGAGACATCATGGCTCAAACGATTAATACCAATGTATCATCGCTGAACGCACAGCGTAATTTGAACAGGTCACAAGGTGACTTACAAACTTCACTACAACGTATATCTTCTGGTTTACGTATAAACAGTGCAA
>Ga0316204_10008211_pt1 | contig 14671 bp, 18 predicted proteins | sample 6monrhotite_MG_2_FD_205661 | JGI IMG/M metagenome (GOLD analysis project Ga0316204, IMG submission 205661) | Microbial mat bacterial communities from mineral coupon in-situ incubated in ocean water Damariscotta River, Maine, United States -... | ecosystem: Environmental > Aquatic > Marine >...
GCCGGTCTGGGGGAAGCTGATGTCATCGCCGCGTATCAGACAGGCGGCGTTACCTGTATTCAGGTCTTCTTCTTCAGAACGGGGGCCAACTTCGGCAATCGAGCCTATTTTCCAAGTCAGGCCAGGGAGGCAGATCTGGAAAATGTGCTGGAAGCCTTTATCGGACAATTTTATGCCCGGACGCTGCCCGCAAAGACATTGCTGATCAGTCATGATCTGGAAAATCAGGACCTGTTGGCTGAAGCGTTGACGGTGCGGGCAAATTCCAAAATAGAAGTCCTGACGCCAAAACGTGGAAACAAGCGAAAACTGGTTGAACACGCGCTTACCAATGCGCGTGAAGCCCATGGGCGACGCATGGCGGAAAGCGCCTCACAGCGGCGGCTTCTTGACGGACTTGCCGAGGTGCTAAAGCTTGATGGTACGCCGGAACGGATCGAGGTTTATGATAACAGCCATGTTTCCGGAACCCGGGCCGTTGGCGGTATGATCGTCGCGGGACCCGAAGGGTTTATGAAAAGCGCTTATCGGAAATTTACCATCAAGGGTGCGGCTCCTCGTGGCACCGCTGCCGGGCCGGAGGGATTTACCGCCGGTGATGATTACGCAATGATGCGAGAAGTATTAAATCGGCGTTTCGCACGGGCATTGAAGGAAGACCCTGACCGTCTTGGCGGACAATGGCCGGACCTGGTTCTGGTGGATGGCGGGAAGGGACAGCTGGGGATCGCGCTCGAAGTGTTCGAGGAACTGGGAATTGACGATGTCGCGGTTGCCGGGGTCGCCAAGGGACCGGACCGAAATGCCGGGCGCGAGCGCATTTTTCTGCCGGGCGTGAGGACGGCGATTGAACTGGAAGCCAAAAACCCGGTTCTTTACTTTATCCAACGGCTTCGCGACGAAGCCCATCGGTTCGCCATCGGAACCCATCGAAACAAGCGGTCCAAGGCGATATCACGTTCTGTATTGGACGAGGTGCCGGGTGTCGGGGCCGGCCGCAAAAAAGCGTTGCTTCACCATTTTGGTGGTCCGGCCGCCGTAACCCAGGCTGGCCGTGCTGATCTGCAAGCTGTTAAGGGCATCAGCAAGGCGCTGGCCGTTAAGATTTATGACTGGTTTCATCCGCATGGATAGTAGGTTAAAACTGTTATCAGAAATGCTGAATGCCCGTTGGACGCCAATATGTTAACCCAGCTCCCAAATATTCTTACGGTTTCGCGAATCCTGACCATACCGGTTCTGATCGGTCTGCTGGTCTTTCTCGACGATCCGCTGGCCAGCTGGCTGGCGTTTTCCGCCTATACCTACGCCTGCATAACGGACTTTTTTGACGGCTACCTCGCACGGGCGTGGCACCAGCAGTCTGCGTTCGGGCGATTTCTTGATCCCATCGCGGACAAATTACTGGTCGCGTCTGTGTTGCTGGCGCTGGTTGGAATTGATCGGGTTTCGGGCCTGACCGTGTTGCCTGCTGCTGTTATCCTGTGCCGGGAAATTCTGGTGTCTGGCTTGCGCGAATTCCTGGCCGAAGTGGACGTCAGTGTCCCGGTCAGTCAACTGGCAAAATGGAAAACAGCCATGCAGATGCTGGCGCTGGGATTTCTGCTGGTAGGCCCCAATGGCCCGGATTTCGGTCCACTCAGCACGTCGGAAATCGGTATCTATGGGATATGGGGGGCTGCGGTCCTGACCTTGGTGACGGGATATGATTATCTTGTCCATGGTTTGCGCTACATTCGTGATACGGATCACGCCCCGGCGCCCAAGCACCCGCAAGCTGACAGCAAGGCGGAAACCGAATCTCATAACCAGAGTTGATTTTTAGACGTCCACCGCCAATATGACGGACGTTGAAGGTGAATATGAAAGCGTATGGCATGAAGACTTTTGGAATGATCGGATGGAGTGGTAGCGGTAAGACGACGCTGATCATTCAGTTAATCCCCGAACTGATCGGGCGGGGCTACAGCGTCTCATCTATGAAACACACGCATCATAATTTCGATATCGACAAACCGGGCAAGGACTCATACGAACATCGCGTTGCCGGGGCCAAGCAGGTCCTGATTACTGGAACAAAGCGCTGGGCCCTGTTAAACGAAAACCGCGATCAGGACGAATCCTCTATCGATGACCTGCTGGCAAAGATGGACCCGGTCGATCTGGTGTTGATTGAGGGTTTCAAGAAACACCCTCATTCAAAAATGGAAGTCTTTCGCCCCTCCGTCGAACGTCCGCTTCTCGCCCTGGAAGACAAGAGCGTTGTGGCGATTGCCACTGACGAGCAGGTCGATGGTGGTGGTCTGCCGGTAATCGACCTCAACAATGTTGGCGCAGTTGCCGATTTTATTATCGAGTTCTGTGGCCTTGAACAAAGGGCAGTCGATGGCGCAGCTTAAAGACGACTGTTTTGCTTTCGGTGGGCAACTGACCTCGGTTGCCGAAGCCCTTGACGACTTAGGCTCCCGCCTGTCGTGTGTGTGTGAAGTTGAAGTCGTATCGATTCATGAGGCCCTGGGGCGGATCATCGCCGAAGACATCACCTCTCCGCGGGACGTGCCACCTCACAATAATTCGGCTGTAGATGGTTACGCTGTTTACTTCAGCGATCTCGATCCCGAACACGACACTCATCTGCCGGTGACCGGTCGGATTGCCGCAGGACATCCCTTGGGCAGATCAAGCCGAAAGGGTGAGGCGCTGCGTATTTTTACCGGGGCGCCCGTTCCCGATGGTGAAGACGGCGGTCCGGACACCATTTTTATGGAAGAGGACTGTGTCGAGGCCGATGGCGTGGTGATACTGCCACCGGGGCTGAAACAAGGCTCGAACAAACGCGATCAGGGCGAAGACGTCAAAACCGGCGCGTCGATCATTCCGGTCGGCTCACGGCTACGCCCGCAGGAAGTTGGTTTGGCGGCGTCCGTCGGCCGGGCCACGGTTCAGGTCTACAAGCGCCTGCGTGTTGGGGTGTTTTCTACTGGCGATGAGGTTCGTGATCCGTCCGGCGATGCCCCGGAAGGCTGTATTTTCGATGCCAACCGCTTCGCTATTATGGGGCTGCTGCGCGATCTGGGCTGTGAGGTGACCGATATCGGTATCCTGCCCGATGAGGAAGCGGTGATTGCCGGGGCATTGGCTGATGCCGCGCCAGCTCATGACATGCTGATTACGTCTGGCGGTATTTCGGCTGGCGAAGAAGACCATGTGAAAGCCGCTGTTGAGCAACAGGGGTCTCTCAATTTCTGGCGCTTTGCCATTAAACCGGGACGTCCTATCGCCCTTGGGCAGGTTGGCTCGACATCGTTCGTCGGCTTGCCCGGAAACCCGGTGGCGGCGATGGTCACATTCATGGTTATTGGCCGCCCAATGATTAACGTTCTGTCGGGCAATAAAAATATATTCCCTCATCTCTACCGGGTCACATCCGGGTTCGATTACGCTAAAAAGCTAGGGCGCCGCGAATGGGTGCGGGTGCGCCTGGAAACCGCAAATGATGGCACCCTGACCGCCAGAAAACATCCCGCCGGAGGGTCTGGAATCCTGACCTCCATGGTCGATGCCGATGGGCTGGTCGAGTTGGGTGAAGATATCGAAACGATAAAAGCGGGAGACCGCGTTGATTTTCTTGGGTTCAATGAGGTGATGCGATGAAGCTTCTTTATTTCGCCTGGGTCCGGGAAAAAACCGGCACATCGTCTGAAGATGTCAGCATCCCGGAAAATATTGCGACCGTGAGCGAACTGGTCGACTGGTTGAAAACCCGAGAGGGTGGTTACGCAGAAGCCTTCGCCGACCAGAATGTTGTACGTGTCGCTGTTAATCAGGAATATGTTACACTTGACCATGCCGTTTCGGACGAAGATGAAGTGGCGTTTTTCCCGCCGGTGACCGGAGGATAAAGACGTGATTCGGGTGCAGCAGCAGGATTTTGATTTAGGTGCAGAACTCTCACAGATGACCGAGGGCAACCACGCCATCGGCGGGCTCTGTTCTTTTGTCGGTCTTGTTCGTGACATTGCCGGAGAAGATGAAATTTCGGCGATGACGCTCGAACATTATCCGGGCATGACGGAGAAGGCGCTGGCTGAAATCGAGGCCGAAGCCCAGGCCCGCTGGCCGCTGGATGCAACCCTGGTCATTCATCGCTACGGGCGTCTGGAACCCGGAGCCCAGATTGTTCTGGTTGCAGCCGCATCGGCGCACCGTGATGCCGCCTTCGAGGCTTGTCATTTCCTCATCGACTGGCTGAAAACCAAAGCCCCCTTCTGGAAACTTGAAGATACGGCGGATGGCGGCAAATGGGTGGATGCCAGAGATAGCGATGCCGCGGCCACCGCGAGGTGGAGTGAGCAGGCGGCGTCGAGCGATGATGATCAGGACGCAGCGGAGTAATCGCTATTTTCCCATCCGCCATTTTTTTCGATTTTGACGGTGTTATTGTCGAGTCCGCTGACATTAAAGTACAGGCCTTCAGGGAGTTGTACGCCGATCAACCGGACGACGTGGTTGACCGGGTTGTCGCTTACCATAAAAACCACGAAGGCATCTCGCGCGTCGTTAAAATTCTGCATTGCCATCGGGAATTTCTGGGCATTGAGCTCGACGGCGCGGAGCATGACCGGCTTTGTCGGACCTATGCGGAAATCGTGGAAGACAAAGTTGTCACCTGCCCTGAAATTGCCGGGGCGACCCGGTTTTTGCGCACACATTTGAACGAGAGCCGGTTTTTCGTTGTCTCGGGAACACCTCAGGATGAATTGCGCCGGATATCCAGGCAGCGGGGGTTGGACGGTTATTTCGAGGCGATTTACGGGTCACCGAAAGCAAAGGATATTATCGTCAACGAGGTTCTGGAAAGCTCGGGCCTGGACCGGGGGGACTGCCTGTTTGTTGGTGATGCGATGACCGACTACCGGGCGGCGGCAGCGACGATGGTTCCGTTTTTTGGCCGGGTCGACGAAGGTGACATTGGTCCGTTTCCGGCTCGAACAAGAACGGTAAGTGATTTGAATGAGCTGGCAGAAGTTTTAATGCGCGAGTAGGCTTGAGTTTCGAATTTACCCATTAAGGAATAACGCATGGAAGAGGAACACAAGGGACCGATGAAGGCCTACAGGAATGAGAAATTCCTTAACAGCCCGGATGCCCGCGAGTTGAGAATGCTTGCCGAATACATGGAGCCGGAAGCTCGGTTCGAAGCTTTTGACGTCAGCGATACCATCGTTTTTTTTGGATCAGCCCGTACCAAATCCAGAGAGGAGGCTGAACAAATTCTGGACAGCGTCCGTAAAGATGGTGGAGACACGGCGACAGCCGAACGCGATCTCGAGATGTCACGGTATTATGAAGAGGCCAGGGAACTGGCCGGTCGGCTGACCGAATGGTCGAAGGGACTGGAAGATCAGAAACGCCGGTTTCTGGTCTGCACCGGCGGTGGTCCGGGCATCATGGAGGCGGCCAACAGGGGCGCTTCGGAAGCCGGTGGGATCAATATCGGCTTCAATATCTCGTTGCCTTTCGAACAGCATGACAACCCCTACATTACCCGCGAACTGAGTTTTGAATTTCATTACTTTTTCATGCGTAAATTCTGGTTCATTTATTTGGCCAAGGCTTTGATCGTCTTCCCCGGTGGATTCGGGACCATGGATGAGTTTTTTGAAACCCTAACCCTGATCCAGACTCAAAAGACCGGAAAGGTCATGCCCATCGTCCTTTACGGTAAATCGTTCTGGGGAGATGTGCTTAATCTGGACGCCTTGGTCAAACACGGCACCGTGTCCGAGGATGACCTCAAACTGTTCAGAACAGTCGATACGGTCGATGAAGCCTATGACTTCATCGTCGAGGGGTTGAGCGAATACGCATTGGGGAACCCAGGCGGTAGTTTGTAAACAGCCACCACCACCGACATAAAAAAGGCCGGGAATCCCCGGCCTTTTTCAGATATTGTGAGTGCACAAGTCTTTAAGCCGCGCTGGCGGCCTCGGTCGATTTTCCGACGGCTTTGTCGTAATCATCCATCATCCACTGGCTGATTTGACCGACGGTGTATTTACGAGTGTCGATCTCGCCGACCGGCGTGACTTCGGCAGCAGTGCCGGTTAGGAAAACTTCCGTGGCGTTGGCCAGTTCGTCCGGCATGATCACCCGTTCAATCACTTCAATGCCCCGGGCCCGCGCCAGATCGATGACCGTTTGGCGGGTAATGCCGTTGAGGAAGCAGTCCGGCGTCGGCGTATGCAGTTTGCCATCGCCCATGACCATGAAAATATTGGCGCCGGTGGCTTCCGCTACATAACCACGATAATCAAACATCAGGGCGTCATCATATCCATCCTGTTCGGCGGCGTGCTTCGACAGGGTGCAGATCATGTAAAGACCGGCGGCCTTGGCGTGTACGGGCTCGGTTTCCGGTGATGGACGTTTCCATTTGGAGATCTGCAGTCTGATCCCCTTCATGCGCGCTTCTGGTGAGAAATATGACGGCCACGGCCAGGCAGCGATCGCAACATTGATCCGGTTCTGCTGGGCCGATACGCCCATCATTTCGCTGCCGCGCCAGGCCACCGGGCGCAGGTATCCGTCAACAATATCGTTGGCAGCCAGCACGTCGATGCAGGCCTGATCGATTTGATCGGCGCTATAGGGAAGTTCGAAGCCCAGTTGCTGGCCAGAAAAAATAAGTCGATCCGTGTGCTGACGAAGCTTAAAGACCTTGCCGCCATAGGCGCGTTCGCCTTCAAAGACGGATGATGCGTAGTGAAGCCCATGAGTGAGAACGTGAACGTTGGCGTCACGCCAGGGGATCATTTCACCGTTAAACCAGATCAGGCCATCACGGTCGTTAAAAGCAGGACCAGACATTGTAATTTTCTTTCGTCAAATGAAGTTAATAATCAATGTTCTTGCGTTTCGTACCATCGTCCCGCATATATGTCAACATTACTGACATAAATTTTCAAAGGCCATTGGTTCATGAAGGGTATCTCTCCCAAAGAAGAGGCAGTTCGTCAGGCGATTGAGCTCTTGTTCTTCGCCTATCGTGACTTCACCGGAGAGGCTGATCAGATCCTGGAAGAATATGGGTTCGGTCGGGCCCATCACCGGGTCATCTATTTCGTCGGGCGGAATTCAGGGATCACGGTTAACCAATTGCTGGCGATCCTGAAAATCACCAAACAAAGTCTTTCCAGGGTATTGAGCCAGCTGATTGATGAGGGATTTGTTGAACAGAAAATTGATGATCATGATCGAAGGCGACGCCTTATGACGCTAACGGAAAAGGGTGCCAATCTCGATGCCCTGCTGACTGATGCCCAAAGCAAGCGCATTTCCAAGGCCTACGCCGACGCCGGAACCGATGCGATCGACGGGTTTCGCACTATTTTGAGAAACATCATCAATGAAGAAGATCGTGAGCGCATCGAACCTTTTTTTGAGTGCGACACATAAATCCTGTTTCTACGTGGTATCATCCCCCTCGCTGATGGGCAGGTAACAGGAGCCTTCGAAGGGCATGCAGTTTGTTGCGGAAACACCTCACGTATTGGTTGTTGATGACGACGACCGCTTACGTGCACTTCTGGTTAAGTACCTGAGTGAAAACGGGTTTATGGTTTCCGCGGCTCCTGATGCGGCGAATGCGCGGGTCAGGCTGGTCGGCATTGAGTTCGACGCAATCATCCTCGATCTGATGATGCCCGGCGAATCGGGACTGGATTTTGCCGAGGACCTCAGGCGATCCAATTCTGTCCCGATCCTGATGCTGACCGCGATGAATGAGCCGGAAGACCGCATTGACGGGCTTGAACGCGGAGCCGACGACTATCTGTCAAAACCGTTCGAGCCACGGGAACTCCTGCTGCGGCTTAACAACATCCTCAAACGCGCGCCGGTGGCAGAAGAGGCACCAAGCGAGATTCGTCTGGGTGACGCTGTGTTTGACCCTGAGCGCGGCGAACTTGAAAAGGCCGGCGTCCTTATTCGTCTGACAGATATTGAAATTTCCCTGCTGAGGGTTTTGGCCCGGCGACCCGGTGAGACGATCAATCGCGAAGACCTGATCGAAATGACCGGTGCGAGCGGTGGTGGACGCGCTGTGGACGTGCAAGTCACCCGGCTTCGTCGTAAAATAGAACAAGACCCAAAACTGCCCCGGTATTTGCAGACCGTGCGCGGAAGAGGGTATGTCTTGAGTCCCGATTAGAAAATAGATAACCAAAGGCATGCCATGGCCGCCCTGATCAAGCGATACCTTCCGAAAAGCCTGCTCGGGCGATCAATACTGATTATCGTCAGCCCATTGATTTTGCTGCAATTGGTGTCGGGTTTGATTTTTTATGAAACGCATTGGGACAAGGTCTCCCTGCGCCTCGCCCGGAGTGTGGCCGGTGATGTCGGTGCCGTGGTTAACCTGATGCATCGTGAGTTTGGCCCAAACGCACGGCAGATGGCGCTCGACATCGCCTCGGCCAATATGGGGCTGAGTGTGGTCTACAGGGAGGGCGCGGTGCTTGAAAGCCTTGAACATCGAGGATCCGGGCTGATGGAAAGAATGCTGGTACGGGCATTAGACGAATCCTACTCCAAGCCGTTTTTCATCGATTCAGAAAGCATCGACCGACATGTCATCATCGATGTCCAAATGGCCGACGGAGTCCTGCATGTTGTCACCAATCGCAAACGTCTGTTTTCCAGTACGACCTATGTATTTGTCCTGTGGATGATCGGCACATCGCTGATTCTGTTTGGCGTCGCGACCATCTTCATGCGCAATCAGGTCAAGCCGATCCGCAGACTGGCAATGGCGGCAGAAGATTTCGGCAAGGGCCGGGATGTCTCCAACTTCAAACCCGAAGGGGCCGCTGAAGTCCGTCAGGCGGCTGCCGAGTTTCTCGACATGCGCGATCGTATTTCACGCCAGATCAGGCAGCGCACCGACATGTTGGCGGGTGTGTCGCATGATCTTAGAACCCCGCTGACCCGGATGCGCCTCGAACTTGAAATGCTTGGTGACGGTGAAGCCGCCAAAAATCTTAAATCCGACGTTACCGACATGGAGCACATGCTGGAGGGCTATCTTGCGTTCGCCCGCGGCGAAGGAACAGAAAAACCAACGCCGAGTAATCTCACGCAATTGATCGAAGGTGTTGTGTCGCAGGCGCGCCGTAATGGCGGACAAATCGATTTCCATGGCGAAGAAGATATTACCCTGCCGCTTCGTCCCAATGCCTTCAAACGATCAATCACCAATATCGTCGATAACGCGATCCGCTTTGCCAATCACGTGTCAGTGCGGGTCCGCCAACGCGAAGACTGCGCCGAAGTGCTGATTGATGATGATGGCCCCGGCATCCCTGAAGATCAACGGGATGATGTCTTCCGCCCCTTCTACCGGGTCGAAGGCTCACGCAATCAGGAAACCGGTGGCATTGGATTGGGGCTGACGATTGTCAGGGACGTCATCCGTGCCCATGGTGGTGACATAGAACTGGATCAGGCACCAATTGGCGGACTGCGTGTGCGGTTGCGGTTGCCGATCTAGGCCAAGCGCCCGAACCGCGCCCGTCAGTTTTGTACCTGATAGAGCTTGCCCTTGTTCAGCTTTTAGCGGCACGGCAGACCCGAATTCTTCCAACCGTTTTTCAGACGCCAGTTCTTTTGTGGACCCTGCCTCGCCAGGGAAAAAAGGCAGGAACCTTTGCCCGATAATTCTGGTAGGCGTCACCATAGAGACGCAGTAGATACCTCTCCTCATGCATGGCTCCAACGGTCAGATAGATCGAGCCCCAGATGGCTGTTGCCAAGCTGAACTGATCCTGGCAGTTGCCCCAGAAGAATAAATAGACACCGGAATAAAGTGGGTGACGGACATAGGCATGAAACCCGTTGGTGTGCAGAGCTTCAGTTTTGGGCTCACCCAGCCCTGACCGATGATTGCGGATTTGGGCAGTGCCCGCCAGCAAGCCTAAGTCATACTCTCGGAGCGCCAGTACCAGAATAGCAATGCCGAGAAGGGAAGTGACGAACAATCCGCCCTGCATTGTTGTCGATAGGGCGAATGTTGGAGTGCCATCAAACAGCCAGAAACCCAGCAGCCAAACGGCAAAAATATGGACGCTGGCGAGCGCGTTATACGCCAAGCGGTAATAGGGGCCAAACGACGGAACGATGAATTGTTTTGCCCTTTCCGATGCCAGCAATGAATGGCCGAAACCGAAGCTACACCAGGCCAATGCGTAAAAAATATGGATTTCGATCAGGGACATCATTTATTTCCGTTGGGAATTCCCCTAGTACAGCCGCCCGCCATTGGGAACGTCGTGATCGGGTCTCAATAATACGACTTCGCCTTCGTCGTCCGGGATCCCGACAACCAGAATTTCCGACATGAATTTACCGATCTGCCGGGGCGGGAAATTCACCACTGCCGTAACCTGACGCCCGATCAGGCTTTCCGGCGTGTAGTGTTTGGTGATCTGCGCCGACGTTTTCTTCTCACCGATTTCATCGCCGAAGTCGACCCAGAGTTTGATCGCGGGTTTGCGGGCTTCGGGAAAGGATTCGGCGCGAACGACGGTGCCAACCCGGATATCGACTTTTAAAAAGTCGTCAAAACTGATTTCCATAACATCCTCCTTGTTTGTCAGGAAGCTGATACAGAGCCGTCGTTAAAGCAAGAAAAAGCCGCCCTCCTTTGTGGGAGAGCGGCTTCTCAGATCAAAAACAAACAGGGAGGAGAGAGATTATTTTTTGTCTTTAAGGGCCTGTGCTTTGAATTCGCCCAGGCTTTCATTGATGCGGGTGTTGATTTTTTCGGCACCTTCCGTGCTGGACTTGGCGACCATGTCGGCCAGTTCACGCATGTTGGTCAGCGACGTTTCAAAGGCACCAACCATCAATTCGGTCTGTTTGGCGGCAGCATCCTGCGGGGTTTTGATGTCGCCCATCTTGCTAATCGCAGTCTGGGTGTCAGCGAGCGTCGTTTGGAATATTTCGCTCTGACGTTCAGCAACGGCCTTTACGCCTTCAACAACTGCGGTGTTGGCAGCGGTCAGGGCTTCCAGGTTTTTCTGCTGGGACTGCATGATGGCGTCGACGTCGAAGCTTTTGAGGTCCATGGTGCCAGCCATTTTGGTGAATTCGGCAACCAACTTGCTGGGATCAAAATCAGCCGTGAATTTGCTCATGTCAAATGCGGCAAAAGGATTGGTGTTCTTGCTCATAATTCAGTTCTCCGTATGCGGCGTATATGCGCCTGTTCAAATAAAATCGTTTGTCGCGGTGCAGGGCAATGCTGCAGTGCAACATAGCGACAATATGAGGCATTCAGAGATCGAAGTCAACAAAAAATGTTGCACTGCACAATAAATATTGCAATCGCGAAATTATGCTAAATTCGTTAGGTTTTTCAAGTGGTTGAGTCGGCCATGTCGTCGGCAGTATTTCCAGAGCAGCTGTAACTTGCGAGTTTTTCGGCACGTGCCAGCCCTCGGTCAAGGGCCGCCATGGTTGTCGCCATATCCGTACTGTCATCGTTGACCCAGACCCGTATGGCGTTGGCATAAACCAGCGCCATACCTTTCAGACGCAGCTGACCCATGAGTCCGGATGCCGACAGGCCCGCCGCCTCAAGCATCAGAACCAGAGAACGACGGAACCGGATGAGATGACACAGACCGCCGAGCGGGTCTCGGGTTTCTGCTTTGACGACGGCGATCAAACCCTGACGATAGGGCAGCAGGGCATCGAAGCGAGACATGATGAGGTCGAACAGTCGATCGCGAACGGCTTCACCGGCGTCGTCAGGAGATAGCGATTGTAGCATCGCCGCATCAATACGATCCATGAATCCCCTGATGATTGAGGATTTGGACGGATAGATCTGCAGCAGTTCGCCAAGCCCAAGTCCGGAGGTCTCGGCAATTTGGGCCAGTGACAGATCCTGCCAACCCGATGATGCCGCCAGTTCGAGCGCCGTATTCTGGGCCAAAACATGAGGGTCAGCGCGCTTCGTCGTTTTCTTTGCCATCGCCTGATTTCCTTGCCGTTGGGGTATGTATTTTAACAGATATGGGAAACATGACGCAATCTGCCAAGGGAAACGGGAAAAGTGACGGCCCTCATTTACCTGATTGATCCAGATCATCGCAATTTTGGGCAACCCGGAAATATAGTTCAGGCTCGAAAATTTGACTTTGGCCTGGGAAGAGAATGCTGAAAACTCCTGTCCTGACACAATCGCATATCGACGATTTCAGCCGTGATGGATTTGTTATTCTACGCGGCGCATTTGACCCCGGTGATGTCACCCACATCGAAACCAGCCTTAATGAATTGACGACCCTTCCTGAAGAGCCCGGAAAACACTGGGTCTATTGGGAGAACAGTCTGAAAAACCCGGCCAACAAAATCGTCAGTCGTATTGAAAACATATCGCCTTTTGTTTCGGGGTTCAGGAACCTCAGTGACACCTTGAAAGCACCGGTTGCCCAACTGCTCGGGGAAGATGCGGTGTTGTTCAAGGAAAAGGTCAATTTCAAATATCCCGGTGCCGATGGCTTTAAGCCCCATCAGGACCAGCAGGCCGGGTGGTGGGACTATGCCGATTTCTTCATCAGCGTCATGGTTTGCATTGATGAGGCGACGGAGGAAAATGGTTGCCTGCAGATGGTTGCCGGGCATCATCAGGATGGGTTGATCAGGGAGTGGGAACCGTTGACGGATGAAGATACAGAAAAAATGGAATTTGTCTTCGCGCCGAGCCAACCCGGAGATGTGGTGTTTTTCGATTCCTATGCGCCGCACGGCTCGGAACCCAACATGAGCGACTCGACACGGCGCCTGTATTTCGCCACCTACAATCGGGCATCCGCCGGTGACCTCCTCGAACGGTATTATGCCGACAAACGCAAATCCTATCCGCCTGATATCGAACGTCAGGCCGGGCGGGAATATACTTTTAAGGTTTAACAACAACATGGCCCCACCCGGCTCCCATACCCGTCAACCACCGCCATTGTCTCCTGTCCTGTTGGCCGGGTTTGCCATGCGACCTCTACCATTGGCCGGATTGCAGCCCTTGCTCAATCTCGCTATGCGGACCATGAAAACCCGTCACCAGGATGTATTCGAGCGTCTGGGGGAACTCGGCGAACGGGTCTTTCTGATTGACCCGACGGACCTGCCGTTCGCTTTCGAGCTGCGCCCGTCAGCCAACACCCCAACCCTGAAAGCCGTCGAAAAACCAGACCAACTGGGTGACCACGTCAAGGCGGCGATCCGAGGACCGCTTCTGTCGATGCTGGCCCTGCTGGAGGGTCGGGTTGATGGGGATGCCCTGTTTTTCTCCCGTGAACTGGTGATTGAAGGGGATACCGAAGCCGTTCTGGCCTTGCGCAATGCAGTTGACGGTGCCGAAATCGATATCCTGACCGATGCCCTGTCACCACTGGGCCCGCTATCTGATCCGGCCCGGAAAATTGCCCGCCATGGCGTCACCCTGTTTGCCCGGCTGGCCGATGATCTGGAGACGCTCAGCCGCTCGGTCCGCGCTCCGGCGGCACGGCGATTACAGTCTCAGTCGGCGGACATTCGTGAGTTGAACGAACGGGTCGACGACGTTGCCCGCAAAGTCAGGCGCGCGGGGAAAGCAAAACAATGAACAAAAAACTGGAACTGGTGTGCCCGGCGGGTAACCCGGCGGCTCTTCGTGCGGCGGTCGAGGCGGGGGCCGATTGCGTCTATCTCGGCTTTCGCGATGAAACCAATGCGCGCAACTTTCCGGGCCTGAATTTCAGCCGCCCCGAACTTCGCCAGGGCGTTGATTATGCCCACGTCAATGACGTCAAGGTGCTGTTGGCAATCAACACCTACCCGACCGCCGGGCATCAGGGGCCCTGGCATCAGGCCGTTGATGACGCCGCCGATATTGGTGTCGATGCGGTCATTCTGGCGGATATCGGGCTCTGTGATTATGCCATGCGAACCCATCCCCAGCTGCGCCGTCATCTGTCCGTGCAGGCTTCGGCATCCAACGTTGAGAGCATCCGGTTTTATGTCGATGCCTTTGACGTCAAACGCGTCGTTCTGCCCCGCGTCCTGACCTTGCCGGAAATCAGGGCGCTGAACGCCAAAATCGACGTCGAGACGGAAGTCTTTGCCTTTGGCGGGCTGTGTGTGATGGCCGAAGGGCGATGTTCGCTGTCATCTTATATCACCGGGGTTTCCCCCAATAAGGAAGGGGTCTGTTCGCCGGCCAGCCACGTGCGCTACGAAGACAAGGATGGCAGACTGTTGAGCAAGCTTGGTGACTTTACCATCAACGCTTTCCCCGACAACGAACCGGCAGGATACCCGACGCTCTGCAAAGGCCGCTTTAAGGCCGATGGCACGACATCCTATTTGTTCGAGGAGCCAACATCACTGAATGTTCTCGACATGCTGCCGGAACTGGCCGAGGCCGGTGTCAGTGCCCTCAAGATCGAAGGCCGCCAGCGCGGCAAGGCTTATGTGGCTCAAGTCGTATCGGCATTTCGAAAAGCTGTTGATGCCGCATCGCAAGGCCTGCCGGTCGAATCAGGGGCCTTGAGGGAACTCAGTGAAGGCGGACGGGAAACCGCCGGGGCCTATGATAAGGAATGGCGATGACAGAGCCCGGCAATAA
>Ga0316204_10008212_pt1 | contig 14669 bp, 8 predicted proteins | sample 6monrhotite_MG_2_FD_205661 | JGI IMG/M metagenome (GOLD analysis project Ga0316204, IMG submission 205661) | Microbial mat bacterial communities from mineral coupon in-situ incubated in ocean water Damariscotta River, Maine, United States -... | ecosystem: Environmental > Aquatic > Marine >...
ACATTGACCGGTGTTGATCCTTCAACTGTTCGCACTGCCAATGCCTATACGCAAAGCAGTAAAAGCTGGTCGATCTTCACGCATAATACGCTTGAAGTGGCACAGGGTTTGAAATTGACTGTTGGTCTGCGTTATTCTGATGAAAGCAAAGACGGTTCGTTCAGTCAGCCAGGAATCAATAACAATCTCTGCCCGGCAGTATTGGGTCAAATTGGCGCAGGTAACGTTCCAGCACCTCTGATCAACAACATTTTCGGCCTCGGTTGCTTCGCCTTTACCGCGCCAGCAATTGGATCAGCTGCGAATCCGTTCCCGCTACCACGTCCGTTTAACACCAATTTTGGTGATGAAGAACTGATCTACACCGGTAAAGTAAGCTACGAGTTTGCTGATCCGGTAACAATTTATGCCAGCTTCACGCACGGCTATAAATCTGGTGGTTTCAACCTGGACTCAACGGCTGCTGCAGGTGGCGCAGACCCACGCTTCCTCTCGGAAGAAGTGGATGCTTATGAAGTTGGTTTGAAAGCCAAGTTCCTGGACAATGCGGTGACATTGAATGTTGCCGGCTTCCATGAGGAGTTCACGAACTTCCAGGTTCTTGAATTTACCGGAGCTCAGTTCACAACCTTTAACGTTCCTGTGGCGAAATCTACTGGCGTTGAAATTGAAACGGTTATTCGTCCAAGTGAAAACATCACAATCAATGGTGGCCTCACTTACACGGATGCTCGTTATCCGAATAACTGTGCTGGAACGCAAGTTTCACCAAATGTCTTGAGCTTATGCGGCAATTCTTTGACCAATGCTCCAAAATGGGTTGGAATCATGGGTGCCACTTATGATCGCGATCTTGGCGACAGCATGAAGTTCTTCATCAATGGTCAAATCCGCATGGAGAGCGATCGTCGGACATCAACCCAAGCGATTGTGGTTCCAAGTGCGGCAGCTATTGCAGCAGCTGGAAGCGTTCAAGCGGCAGTTGATGCGGCTGCACTGAACCCATTTGAAGTTCAGGACGGCAATATCAAAATCAACATGCGCGCCGGTATCGCAGATATCGATGATGCATGGGGTGTTGAAGCCTGGGTAACAAACCTGACCAATGAAGTCACACGCGGTGTTACGTTTAACACGGTGCTGCGTTCTGGCTCACGTTCGACCTTCGTTCAAGAACCACGCATGTACGGCGTGACGCTTCGCGGTAAGTTCTAAGCTGAATTCGAAATTTGGGGGGCATTCGTCACCCAGCAATGAGGGGCCGGTTTTTCCGGCCCCTTTTTTTGGTTTGACCGTCTCACAAACGGATATTTAACCGCTGGACAAGCGCATCGTTGGAAACGATAGCGAGTTAATGCCCAGTCCGCCGAACAATATTGAAACTGACAAAGCACCCCTATTGCCAATGGGTTCGGTTCTGCTCGGCTTGGCTTTTTTCTCGGCCATGGATGCTGCGATGAAAAGCCTGAGCCTGAGCCTTGGCCCCTATAATGCGATCCTTTGGCGCTACGCGGTCGGGATTGTGATTATTGGCGCAATCTACGCCTTTCAGCGGCCCAAATGGCCGGCTTATGATATCATGAAAATTCATATCCTGCGTAGCGTGATGATCATATTCATGGCTTATCTGTTTTTTTGGGGCTTGACTAAAGTACCGCTGGCGGAGGGCGTTGCGCTAAGTTTCATCGCGCCGCTAATCGCCCTGTATCTGGCTCCGATATTTTTAAAAGAATCTATCCACCCTCGCGCGATTTGGGCATCCCTTATCGGCCTGCTCGGCGTCGGTGTAATGGTTTATGAAAAACTCGCGGGCGATTATCCGGATGAGGTGCTGTGGGGCTTTGCTGCTATTCTATTATCCGCCGTAGCTTATGCAGGCAATCTCATTATCCAGCGCTACCAGGCGCTGCGCGTCGGGCCGGTTGAAGTCAGTTTCTTTCAGAACGTCATTGTCTTCGCCGCCTATCTGAGCGTCGCACCATGGTTTGCCGAAGTGCCCGATCTGGAACACTGGCCAGTCATTGTTGGTGCAGCTACTCTGGCCATTGTTTCAATATTATTAGTTATGTGGGGTTACGCACGCGCCGAAGCACAAATATTGGTCAACCTGGAATATAGCGCCTTCATCTGGGCAGCAATTCTGGGCTGGATTTTCTTTAGCGAACCCATCTCTCTAAGCACAGTTCTCGGAACGATACTAATTGTCGCAGGTTGTATATTGGCAACACGCCCGGACCGGCAACCAGTGCATGTGGAAACGACCACTATTTAGACGCTTCAACTTATTTAACGACACCGCGAAATTGCAATTTGCCGGAAGCGCCAGGCGCAATCGCTTTTGGAAAAATCCAGCGAATATGCGTCACATCAGATGGTAGCGCCGCTCTAGAGGTTGGTGTTTCGTTGACTGCAGCTGTGTTGCCACCCTCTTCAGTTTCCGAGGGTGTGATTGCTATGGTCAGATCAACCAACTTTCCGTAGGTTTTTCCGCCATCGATGGAAACCAGAGCCCAATCCTCTTTCACTTCCGTAAAAGAAACAGCTGTATGAATAGGATTGTTGACCACAAATCCGGTCACAGGAACCGACCCGGTGTTCCGATAGGAATTAGTAAATACCAAACGATCTCCTGGAATTACTTTGACGTCAACCGGGGAGTATAGTTTGGCAACTTCAACGCCGCCTGCATCTTTCTCGGTTCTTTCGACTTGAGCAATACTCTCAATTTTGACATTGGAACGCGGATCGGCAACGCTTTGTGCAGCAGCAGCAATCGGTGCTGCCTGTGCAACATTGGCGGCGGTGATTCCGGTCGCCAAAACAGCCACTACCAAGGCAGTTTCCACTAATATTGTGCGTTTAACAGACATGGTTGTTCCCCAAAGTTACGCTTGACCAGGCTGAAACAAGCGCGGCCATTACTGAGAATGTAAAATATGCAGCATGATGGTTAACGAAGCGTTAAATCCCATTCGGATCGTCATATTTTGACTTTCTGTGTCAAATCGTCCTTCAAAATGAATTACTTGCCAATTATCCGCCAATTTTATTAGCATCACTGAGTCTGACGAGCTAAAGATTTGTTATGGCCTCGCCAGTGTGTCGCAGTTGCTTTTTATTGATACCAGTTTGCGTTGGTCTAACCACGCCTCATGCCCCCCTGCTCGCGCAAGATTCAAACACTCGAACAAGCTTTGAGGATCAACCGCTTGATCCAGACAAGCCTTTGACCGATATTCCTGATTTTGGCGTGGCTTGGCCCGATTTGGACGACGTGCCAGAAGTGCCCGTTCCGAAGCCGGAAGAACATTCGGAAGATACGGTACAGGATGCGCAAGTTAATAGTACAACTGGTTCAGACGACGATGTAAAGGCTCAGCTTTTAGAGGCAGACCTAGCAGCGGATATATTCCAATCCGAAGACAGCCTTGCGGAGACCGGGTATAAAATAGAATTTTCCGGAATTCCGGATACAATTGGAAAGGGCTTTTACGACCGTTTTGATACCCTATCTGCATTGGAGCAATATAAGGGAGATGACGCCAATTTTGCTCAAATCAAACGACGCGCCGAAACCGACCGGGAGCTGGTAGAACGATTACTGCGCATAGAAGGTTATTATGATGCAGTCGTGCGCACTCGCCTTGCTTCACAAGCAGATACAGTTGATCCAAATGACGTAACCGCAATCATCAGTGTCATTGCAGGCCCGCAATACAAGCTTGCCAATATTAAACTTCCCGGTTTGGATGCCGCCCAATCTGGAGACGCCAAAGCCTTTCGAAATGCTTTTGGAGTAAATATCGGAGATGTGATCAACAGCGATGCAATCACCATGGGCCGGACACAGCTGAACACTGCCATGGCGGAAAATGGTTATGCATTTGCCAGAACGGAAGATCCGGAACTGATCGTCGACCATGCCGAGCGAAATGGAAGTTTGACACAACCTGTAGTGCCAGGGGGACGCTATGAATTCGGTGCGATACAACTCGCTAGTAAAGAATTGTTCGAAGCCGATCATGTTCAGTTGATTGCCAGGTTTGAAGAAGGCGATTTGTACAAAGCCTCCGATGTTGACGACTTGCGGCGCGCGCTGATCGCAACAGGTCTTGTTTCCACGGTTACCCTGGATCCCGTGCGATCTGACGATCCCGAGAAAGTGGATTTGGCGGTCAACCTGACACCAGCTCCGCTTCGAACCATCGCCGGCGAGCTGGGCTACGGAACCGGCGAAGGTCTTCGAACGGAAGTTAGTTGGGAACATCGCAATTTTTTTCCGCCTGAAGGCCTGATCCGATTGTCCGCTGTTGCGGGCACACAGGAACAATCCGGCGGTATTACCTTCCGCCGCAATAATTATCGGCGACGCGACAACATCCTCAATGGCCGGGTGGCCTTGAGCAATATTGATCGACCAGCATTCGCTGCGCGTACATTGTCCATATCCGCAAATATTGAGCGTCAAAGCAACCTGATCTATCAAAAGCGTTGGAGCTGGTCGACGGGGGTTGAGTTACTTGCATCCCAAGAGCGCGATGTCGTGGGACAAGCGGGCCGGACCAATCGTCAAACGTTTTTTATCGGGGCACTGCCAGCTACGATATTATATGATGCCAGCGATGATTTACTGGACCCGACCAAAGGCTTTCGTGTTGGCGCCCGCATTTCCCCTGAAGCGTCTTTGCAAAATGGCAGCTTTTTCTACGGACGTGGTCAGATAGACGCCAGTGGCTATTTCCCTGCATCAGACAATGTCGTTTTGGCCGGACGGATTCGGATGGGGTCAATAGTAGGCGCAGGCAACAACCGAATTGCACCATCGCGTAGGCTCTATTCAGGTGGAGGCGGATCAGTACGCGGTTACGGCTATCAACGGATAGGGCCACTGGATGCCAATAACGACCCGGTTGGCGGTCGATCGCTTGTCGAATTTTCACTGGAAGCGCGGGTAAAGACCGGTTTCTTTGGTGGTAACCTGGGCATCGTGCCCTTTTTTGACGCAGGAAATATATACACCGATCCACTGCCGCAATTTTCCGGATTACGTTACGGCGCCGGACTGGGTGTCAGATATTATAGCGATTTTGGTCCTATCCGTGTCGATGTGGGCACACCTGTTAACCCGCAACCGGGAGATTCCCGGATCGCCGTTTATGTTTCGCTGGGTCAGGCGTTCTGATGAAGGGCAGTGTGGATATTGAACCAGCTGTTGGTGGAAAATTCAAGGCCGGGCAAACCAGCCTGAAAATTATTCTGGCCATTCTCGCAATGGTCTTGGTCGGCACGATCGGCGCGGCCTTTTGGCTGGATAGCGATAGCGGTCATCAATTCATTATCGAACAGGTAGAAGAGCTGGAGCCAGAAAACGGCTTACGAATTGAAATCGGAGCACTGCAAGGGTCCCTATTCAACAATACACGGATTGAGGGTCTTAAACTCAGTGACCCTCAGGGAGTATTTTTTACCGCCGGTGAAACCGAGCTTGAGTGGAATCCGCTGGCCTGGATTTTTAACGAACTGAATATCTCCAGAGCAATTGTCGAGCAAGCTAGGCTGGAGCGGCTGCCGGAATTGATTCCGTCAATAGAAGACAAACCACTGCTACCCGCGTTCGACATCTATATTGGAACCTTCCGCGCTGAAAACCTTGCAATCGGGAAAGCGGTGACCGGCGAGGAACAATTTGCCGATTTAGCCGGTGCGCTGGATATTACTTCCGGTCGCGCCATGTTAAATCTGGATGCAGCCACTACCAAAAGCGGCGATAAACTAAAGCTGATTTTCAATGCGGAACCCGGACGGGAGAAGCTGGAGCTAAGTGCCGATATCGATGCACCAGCTGGCGGTGCGATAGCCAATTATCTAGGCCTAGCCGACGCAATCAAAATAACTGTCAACGGTGATGGTGACTGGAACCATTGGGACGGTCAGTTGGCTGTGGAGCAAAATAGCCGGATAGCGGCAAGAACATTTATTGCAGGCCGCGCCGGTGTGTTCGGAATTAGCGGCAATATTGCCAACATAATCCTGCCCGCTGGCATAGCCCGTCGAATAGCGGCACCGCAGCTCAATGTGACCGGCAACATGACATACGAGCAAGGACTTGCTGGAGTTGATCTTGTCGCTGGTTCCCGCGTGATTAGAATGTCCGCCAATGGTGGCATCAACCTGAAGCGAAATACACTCGACGCAATGCGAATTGAATCGAGCATCCTTGATCCATCTGCATTGTTGGCGGGTATGAAATCCCAAAACTTAGAGGTTCGGGCTTTGCTAAATGGCAAGTTTTCCGCGTTGCGCTACCAGTATTTGGCAACTGCACCGCAATTGGCCTTTGGCAAAAGTCTATTCATGGGAATGCGGGCTGAGGGTCAAGGGCAGCGTGATCCGGATGGTTGGAATATTCCCATAGAGCTGTCTGCAGACCAGCTAATCGGCAATGGAGCGTTGGCAAGACGTCTAGTGTCTGATTTCAGGGGAAAAGCGAATGGCCGGTTTGAACAGGGATTGTTCTTCGCTGACAACACGGTGTTCCAAACCGCCAGTTTGAATGGCAAGGCTGATATTGAATTCAGACCGGAAACCGGAGATTATGCCGTTCTGGTTGATGCGCAGGCACCCAGTTTTCAGATCAACGGGTTAGGCGTCGCAGACATATTGGCATCTCTGAATCTGCGTCCGGGAACGGGTAGTCTGACTCTCGACGGAGAAGTGGCAGCAAAATTCCGACGGTTTGACAACGGCTTTTTGCGGGAGCTGGGCGGCGGTGCACCTGAACTGAAAGCCGAACTTGCGCTCGGCGCTGGGAACTTGTTGCAGTTTCAAAATCTAAAAATTGCCGCGCCAAAACTGAGGTTTACAGGCAACGGCAATCAGACTGGCGCGGCGACCTTTGCATTTGACGGGACAGGTACACATGACAGTTATGGCAGCTTCGATCTGGAACTGGATGGGGCCCTCGACCGCCCGAAAATTGTGGTGATTCTGGATAGTCCCTTGCCTGCAGCTGGACTGTCCAAGGTTCGTGTCGCACTTGACCCAGTCGCGAATGGGTTCAGCTACAGCGCTTCGGGTGATTCAACATTGGGGCAGTTTGAAAGTAATGGAGCGATTGTTATCGGCGATGAGACACTGGTTCGCGTCGATCGCCTCCTCGTATCGCAAACACTTGCAACCGGGATGATTCGGCCAACCAGCGCAGGACTTGCTGGCAACCTTGATATCAGCGGAGGCGGTGTAAATGGTGCGGTCCGGTTTGAACCAGGATCAAATCGACAAATCATCCGGGCCAATTTGGTGGCAAAAAATGCTCGCTTTGATGGCAATCCGTCCATCTTTATCCGAACAGGCAAAATCAGTGCAAATGTGATCCTGATTGATGGCAAGTCTGATATTAATGCCACTGTACAGGCGCAAGGCATTAGCCGCGGCGAGCTGATGGTTGGTCGTATTGCCGGCAATGCCAAGTTAAGCAACGGAACAGGGAGTGCAGTTTTTTCTGTGGCTGGGACAAGAGGCAGTACCTTTGAGTTTCAGGCGAGGGCCAATATTACTCCCGACCATTATGTTTTGACTGGAAATGGGCTGTTCGAAGGTCGTCGTCTGCGTTTTTCCAAGCCATTGGACCTGCGCCGCGTGAGCGACGGCTGGTCTGCTTCACCAACGACCATTAGTTACGGGACGGGAACTGCAACAGTGTCGGGTCGCTGGGGCAGTGGCAAATCCGCTTTAAACCTGGACATGTCGAAAATGCCTTTGTCGCTGGTAGATATTGCCTTCGATGATTTGGGGCTTGGTGGTTTTGCTTACGGGACGGTAAAACTGACCCAGACTGGCTCCCAAACACCTGTGGGTGAGGCCAAGCTTACAGTCAAAGGATTGACGCGATCCGGGCTTATCCTGACGTCAAAGCCAGTTGATCTGGGCCTAAATGTCGCAATCTCAAATCGCAACGCTGCTGCACGAGGTGTCATCAAATCAGATACGGGCACAACAATCGGCCGCTTTCAAGGCCGGGTAACCGGTCTGGGCGGCGGCAACTGGAAAAACGAATTGCTGCGCAATCCGCTATTCGCGCAGGCGCGGTTCAACGGCGAAGCCGAAAGTCTATGGCGATTGACCGGCGTAGAGACTTTTGACCTCACGGGACCTGTTGCCGTTAGTGCCGATGTGGGGGGCACACTGACCAAACCACAAATTGAGGGGCAATTTCGAACAACCAGTGCCCGTCTCGAAAGCGGATTAACCGGAACAGTTATTACCGGTATCAAAGCGACTGGGCAGTTTGATGGTTCTCGCTTAGTATTACCCAATGTGACCGGGAATACCAAGGGTGGTGGAACGGTCAGCGGGAACGGTAGCTTAAACTTCGCCGTTGAGCCCGGTGAGGGCATCGGAATTGCCATGGATCTCTCTGCATCGAAAGCAGCGTTGATCGCACGAGACGATTTTGCGGCGACTATTACGGGGCCAATCAAGATTCGAAGTTCCAGCGAAGGCGGGCTGATTTCCGGTGATGTCACCCTAAATCGTAGCTTCTTCCGATTTGGAAAGGCAAATGCAATTGCTACGCTACCGCAGATCAAAACGCGCGAAATCAACCGACGCGCTGACGAACGACCGCGTCAGATACGAAGCCGTCCATGGCGTTTTGCACTCAATGCGGAAGCGCCCAGCCGGTTGATGGTCGATGGCTTGGGTCTCGATAGCGAATGGCGGGCCAGTTTGAAGGTTTCGGGACCAGTCGATAACTTTGCTCTTGTCGGAAATGCCAGCTTACTGCGCGGCAACTATACATTCGCCGGCCGACGCTTCCGTCTGGAACGCGGCCGCATCCGGTTCGTCGGGAATCAACCGGTCAATCCAGTTCTCGATATAGAAGCAGAAGCAAATCTGACCGGGCTCAACGCCAAAATCAATGTGAAAGGAACGGGCAATCGTCCCGAAATCGCTTTTACCAGCGCACCTGCTTTGCCGGAAGATGAGCTGTTATCGCGAGTCTTGTTCGGAGCATCAATTTCTGATCTGTCAGCTCCCGAAGCGGTACAGTTGGCTGCAGCGGTAGCATCTTTAAACAGCGGCGGAGGCCTGGATCCAATCAACCAGTTGCGCAAAGCAGTCGGACTGGATCGTTTGCGTATTTTGCCGTCCGATATAAATAGCGGGCAAGGGACCTCAATTGCAGCAGGTAAATATATTACCCGCCGTGCCTATGTGGAACTCATCACAGATGGCAAGGGCTATAGCGCGACCCAGCTAGAATTTCAGATTACCCGCTGGCTTTCCATTCTCTCCAGCATTTCAACGCTAGGAAGACAAAGTGCGAATGTAAGAGTGAGCAAGGATTATTGACCGCACTGAAAAACCCGGAGTGATTTCTCACCCCGGGTTTTAGTTCGCAATATGATGAATTGGTCAAACCCAGATTTGGGCCCAATAATCAGGCGCTATAATACATGTCAAACTCGACCGGATTGGGAGTAGTTTCCATCCGGCTGACTTCTTCCCATTTCAGCTCGGCATAAGCATCGATCTGGTCTTTAGAGAAGACATCGCCTTTGAGCAGGAACTCATGGTCGGCTTCCAGAGCTTCCAGTGCTTCACGAAGCGAACCGCAAACCGTAGGTACTTCAGCCAGTTCCGCAGGCGGAAGATCATAGAGGTTTTTATCCATCGCTTCACCAGGGTGAATTTTATTTTCGATGCCGTCGAGGCCAGCCATCAACAATGCCGCAGCAGAGAGATATGGATTGGCCAGAGCATCGGGGAAACGGAATTCCACACGCTTGGCCTTGTCACCTGTGCCATATGGAATACGGCAGGAAGCAGAGCGGTTGCGACTGGAATAGGCCAGCAATACAGGTGCTTCGAAACCGGGAACCAGACGCTTGTAGCTGTTGGTCGTTGCGTTGGTGAACGCGTTACACGCTTTAGCATGTTTGATCACGCCGCCAATATAATGGAGGCAGGTTTCGGACAGGCCAGCATATTCATTGCCCGCGAAAAGTGGCTTGCCGTCTTTCCAGATCGACATGTGGGTGTGCATGCCGGAACCGTTATCTTCCTTAATCGGCTTCGGCATGAAAGTGGCGGTTTTTCCGTAAGCATGGGCAACCTGTTGCACGACATATTTGTAAACCTGAGTGCGGTCACAAGTTTCGGTCAGTTCACCAAAAGTGATACCTAGCTCGTGCTGAGCGGCAGCGACTTCGTGATGGTGCTTGTCCATGGGCAAGCCCATTTCCATCATCGTTGCGACCATTTCACCGCGAATATCGACGGCGCTATCAACTGGCGCTACGGGGAAATACCCGCCTTTGGCGCGGGGACGATGACCCATATTGCCGACATCATACTCACGGCCGGTATTGGTAGGCAGTTCAATATCATCAATACGGAAACCGGAACGGTCATAGCCATCTTCAAATTGCACGTTGTCGAACATGAAAAATTCAGGCTCGGGACCAACATAGACCGTATCTCCTATACCGGTGGATTTGAGATAGGCCTCTGCACGAACGGCGGTTGAACGCGGGTCGCGTGCGTAAAGTGAGCCATCGCCAGGTTCGACAATATTACAGACCAAAATCATCATCGGTGTTGCTGAGAATGGATCCATGTAAACAGCATCAAGGTCAGGGCGCAGGATCATGTCGGATTCGTTGATCGCTTTCCAACCCTCAATAGAGCTTCCGTCGAACATGAAGCCTTCTTCGAGCACATCTTCATCGATGACATCCGCGCACATGGACAGATGCTGCCATTTTCCCCGCGGATCGGTAAAGCGCACGTCGACCCATTCGATTTCGTGCTCCTTGATCATTTTCATAATATCTGAAGTGCTGTTACCCATGTTTTATTCCTCGTTATGTTTTTTAGAATGTGTGAAAAAGAGCTAGATTGCTTCGTTGTCCCGTTCGCCAGTTCGAATGCGTAGGGCCGCCTCAACAGGGATCACAAAAATTTTACCGTCGCCGATCCGGCCAGTTTGTGCGGCCTGCGAAATCGCTTCAACCGTACGATCAGCCAAATTGTCTTCAACCACCACTTCCAGTTTTACCTTGGGCAGAAAATCAACAACATATTCTGCGCCGCGATAAAGCTCGGTATGGCCCTTTTGACGGCCAAAGCCTTTTGCTTCAGTCACGGTGATGCCGGAGACACCAACTTCATGCAGTGCCTCTTTCACTTCGTCCAGTTTGAAAGGTTTAATGATTGCTTCGATTTTTTTCATTTTATTCGTCCCTGTATCGCTCTCTTTTCGGCATGTGCAAACATCCCGAAGTCGGGCGCAATCGCCCTAATAGATTCAAAAAACATGCCAGAATGGAATCACTCTAAGAATCGCAGATTACAGCTAAAGCGATTCCGCTGCAGTTTCAACGCTGCTTATTATGTGAGCAATATCGCCATTTTTCTGCTTAAAAAACAGGCAGGAAAAGTTAGCACTACCGGGTTACCGGAGCACCGATATCGGCGACATTTTTCTTGGTCCAATGAGAGCGCTCAATCACATAGTGTCGCATCGCCTCTATGCCTTCATCACTAACTTGACTGCCAAATCCGACCATGCCCTGGTCCTTTAATGCGCCATCACCGACAATGGATTTCCAAAGTTCGGGCGAAACCAAAGCCCCTGATATCCGAAGATCTGGCGTAAAGCCGTTGCCGATCGCGCTATCGCCGTGGCAAACCAAGCAATAACGACCATAGAGTTCTCTACCCTTTGCAATCTTATCCGGTGTACCGGTTTGCTCGGGTGGATTCCACACCATCTCAGATTTCTCGGGGAGCGCCGGCAATTTGGTTTTCCCACCGATTTTCAGCACGACGAGGCGCGGAATATTCGGAATGGTCCGCGACACGCCTCCTGCAATACCGGCCACCAGAGGAAATGCGCCGCCCTTGCTGGTCAGGAAGGCAACATATTGCTCTCCGTCAACGATATAGGTGGAGGGCGCACTGACAATGCCGGATTGCATGTCGAGACTAAGCAATTCCTTACCATCATCCGCTGCATAGGCTTTGAACTGCGCCAAAGCCGTGCCTTGAAAAACCAGATTTCCAGCCGTTGTCATGGTGCCACCGTTCCATGCTGAAGGATAATCGTGACTCCATTCCACTTTCCCGGTTTTGGGATTAAATGCAACCAGCCGTCCGGTCGTTCCAGCGACCGCCGCTTTATATGCCGCCAAGTCATCGGGGATCAGGGTATCAGTCATACTCATACCGACATTGAAACCCTTCCGTTCACGTTTCTTGTCCAAATCAGTTTGTTGAACAGCATAAGCCTGCGGAATTTGCTGTGCCGGAATATAGACTAGACCAGTTGCCGGATTATAGCTCATGGGATGCCAGTTATGGGCTCCCAGAGCGCCGGGTATAGCAATAAATGGTTTCCCGGTTTTGTAGAACCGTGCTTCGGGATTTTCGATCGGACGACCGGTATCCAGGTCATAGCCGGTTGCCCAGTTAATATTATCAACATAAGGATTGGCATCAATGAGCGTGCCATCGACCCGGTCGACCACAAAGAAAAAACCGTTTTTCGGCGCCTGATAAAGCACCTTGCGCATTTGACCGTCTATTTCGAGTTCAGCCTGAATAATGTGCTGTGTACCCGTATAGTCCCATGTTTCAGCCGGTGTAGCCTGATAGTGCCAGAGATACTTTCCTGTATCTGGATTGACGGCTACGATCGACGAAAGAAACAGATTGTCGCCTTCTCCACCAGAACGAACGCCGTGGTTCCAGGGATTACCATTTCCAACACCGAAATAAAGCTGGTCGAGATCTTCGTCATAAACGATCGAATCCCACACGGTGCCCCCACCGCCAGATTCGCGCCAATTGCCGTCACCCCAGGTTTTGTTGGCGGCTTTTTCAAAAATTTCATCGCTCGCGGCACCATCCGGCTTTCCTTCTGGATTGGGAACGGTGTAGAAACGCCACTTCATAGTGCCATCGCTAACATCATAGGCAGACAGATAACCGCGCACGCCAAATTCCGCACCGCCATTGCCAATAATGACCATGTTTTTGACTACGCGCGGAGCGCCTGTGATTGTATATGGTTTGCTATTGTCAGTCGTTTGGGTTTCCCAAAGGCGTGCGCCGGTATTGGCATCAAGTGCGATCAGTCGACCATCAATCGTACCGAAGAATAGTTTCCCACGGTTAATCGCAACACCGCGATTGACAACATCGCAGCAGGCATCGACTGCCTTTTCACCCGGCACTTCCGGATCATAAGACCAAAGCTCTTCGCCCGTTTTTGCATCATAGGCAAAAACTTTCGACCAAGCTGTGGATATATAAAGCTTGCCGTCGACCATGACCGGCGTGGCTTCCTGTCCCCGTGCATCCGGCAAATCCTTGAACCAGGCTATGCCAAGTTCACTGACATTTTCCTCATTGATCTGATCAAGCGGGCTATGGCGCTGCTCCTTAGCATCAAAGCCAATATTCGACCATTCTGAGCCATCTGATGCTGCAGCGGTATCGGCTGTTTCTGTTTCTGGAACCTGGCTTTCACAAGCCACCAGCAAAAGTGGTGCCAACAATAATAGTCCTAGCCTGCGCATCATCTGTCTCCCAAATCAACGGTCAGTCCTTGCTTTCCGTTTGATTTAATTGACTAGCTAAATGTGCGTGCCTTGGTCAAGGACTATAAGGGCAATCAGTAAGGCGGGGCATCTAAACCAGCTGGACTCTTCGTGAAGATTTCACATCCGTCTTCGGTAATGCCGATGCTATGCTCAAATTGTGCTGACAGTTTTTTGTCCCGTGTTACGGCTGTCCAGCCATCTTCCAACATCTTGCAAGTATATTTGCCAATATTGATCATCGGCTCGATGGTAAAGAACATGCCAGGGCGCAATTCGGGGCCGGTGCCGGGCCGGCCGGCGTGCACTACTTCCGGAGCATCATGAAATAGCTGCCCCAGTCCATGCCCACAAAAATCGCGGACCACGCTGTACCGGTTGCCTTCGGCGTGAGTCTGAATCGCATGGGAAACATCGCCCATCCGATTGCCCGGCTTTGCCTGTTCAATGCCCAGCATCAAACACTCATAAGTAACCTGCACCAGTTTGCTGGCTTTGATTGGGGTCTTGCCAACCAGAAACATGCGACTGGTATCGCCGTGCCACCCGTCAACGATCACTGTAACGTCAATATTGACGATATCGCCTTCATTCAGCTTTTTTTCGCCAGGGATACCGTGACACACGACATGATTGATCGATGTACAACAGCTATGCGTAAAACCGCGATAACCCAGCGTTGCAGGCACGGCACCAGCGGCAAATGCCTGTTCACGGACCATATCATCGAGCGCTCCTGTGGTAACTCCGGGAACAACGTGAGGCACGAGAGAATCCAGTATTTCTGCCGCCAGCCGACCAGCTTTGCGCATGCCTTCGAAGCCTTCAGGGCCATGCAATTTGATTGCACCCGTCCGGTTCTGGGGTGTTGCTTCTTCTACGGTCTGATATTGTGTCATAGGCCGCATATAGTGGCTTTTGGACAATTTGGCGATACCCCTATTGCTCGGAAACCCTGATTTTGGCGGAATATTAATCAACGACCACTATATGTCCGAACAGTAATTGTCTTCTTTCACGGAACCTTGATGCGAAATCGAGCAAAACTGCTGTTAATATCCG
>Ga0316204_10008213_pt1 | contig 14669 bp, 8 predicted proteins | sample 6monrhotite_MG_2_FD_205661 | JGI IMG/M metagenome (GOLD analysis project Ga0316204, IMG submission 205661) | Microbial mat bacterial communities from mineral coupon in-situ incubated in ocean water Damariscotta River, Maine, United States -... | ecosystem: Environmental > Aquatic > Marine >...
AAAGCGGCCAGAGCACTATCATAATCAGGTTCCTGGGTTATTTCAGGGACCTGTTCGGTATATAAGACTTTATTATTTTCATCAAGGGCAACTACCGCTCGGGAGCAAAGGCCGGTTAACGGGCCTGCAACAATTTTTAACTCATAATCATCAGAAAAACTACTACGGAAGGTCGACAGGCTGTCAACATTTTTCAGTCCTTCTGTTTCACAAAAACGTTGCTGGGCGAAGGGTAGATCCGCAGAAATAACCAGCACCACCGTATTATCAAGACTACCGGCCTGTTCATTGAATTTTTTAGTGGAAGTCGCACAAACCCCAGTATCAAGGCTGGGAACAATGTTCAGTAGTTTCTTTTTGCCAGCATAACTGGCCAGAGTTTTTTCACTTAAATCACCGGCAACCAAAGTGAAATCTTTTGCTATTGTCCCTACAGCCGGCAATTCACCTAGCGTATCCGATACCACTGTTTCTTGCAACATTACTTTTGCCACGTCATTCTCTCCTTAGGGTATATTAATATAATAATCTTGGCATTGCGCTTAACCCATATATTAGACTGCAAAAAGAAAAAATAAAACCATAAAATTAATAGGACATATTACTTACTCAGTTGCTGGGGCCTGAATGGATTCACTTATAGCTGCAATGTAAGGCTATAAGGGCTTTTTATGGTTAAATATCCCTATTAAGTTTAAGACTCAGAGTATCAACGTGATTTTGCCAAGTTCAAACAGGTGACAAACTGCATATTGTGGATTATTCTTCAAATATCTTACTCAATTCTTGAGTTCAACAAGGATTAAAGGAAACTGGAGCCTTTTTATATGGCTAATGGATGAACCGACCAGGATTAGAAATATAACTAACAGAAAAGGATAAGAACATGAGATTCCACTCGACCTATTCACGTTCTCTGCTGGGTGTTGCACTGGCTATTGGACTGACGTTGCCTTCATTGTCGTTACTTGCGGCAGAAGGGACTCTGACCATCGTGACTTCTTTTCCCTCGGACTTGACTAAGGTTTTCAAGGCCGCATTTGAGAAAAAAAATCCAGATGTTAAGCTGGAGATCCTGAAGAAGAAAACTACGGCCGGCATCAAGTACATTCAGGAAACGGCATCGAACAACAAGAATGACCTATTCTGGGCTTCAGCTCCTGATGCCTTTGAGGTATTGAAAGACGATGGTCTATTGCAGAAATATTCCAGCAGCGTTGAGGGTATCCCTGACAATGTGGGCGCTTTCCCAATCAATGATCCTGAGGGTTTCTACAAGGGGTTTGCTGCAGCCGGATACGGCATTATGTGGAATACCCGTTATACCAAGGCCAAGCGAATCCCTATCCCTAAAGAGTGGGATGATCTGCGTAAAGCTGTTTATCATGGCCATGTAGGCATGTCCGCACCGTCACGTTCCGGCACTACCCACCTGACTGTTGAAACCATTCTGCAAGGTGAAGGTTGGGACAAGGGCTGGCAGTTGATGAAGGAGATTTCGGGTAATTTTAAAACGGTGACTGAACGCAGTTTCGGAGTACCCGATGGCGTTAACAGCGGTAACTTTGGTATTGGTATTGTTATCGACTTTTTTGGCCTCTCTTCCAAGGGTTCAGGCTTCCCGGTAGAGTTTCGCTATCCGACAGTTACTACCCTGGTTCCAGCAAATATAGCAATTGTTAAAGATGCTCCAAATGCCAGCGCAGCAGGGGAGTTCATTGATTTTCTGTTAAGCCCGGAAGGTCAGGAACTCTTGCTTGATCCCAAGATTCGCCGCCTGCCGGTCAATCCGAGCACTTATGCCAAAGCACCTGACGGGTTCCCAAATCCATTCAAAGATTCGTCTATCGGTGCGGCTGTGAAGTTTGATCTGGCCCGCTCAAAGAATCGTTACAATCTTGTCAACGCGCTGTTCGATGTGATGATAACCTATCGCCTGGATGATCTACGTGCTGCCACTAAAGCTATTCAGGATGCTGAAGCAGCGTTGGCTGGTAAATCCAATCCAGAGGCGTCATCAATGATTGCCGAGGCTCGTCAGCTGATAGCCGCAGTGCCTATCGATGAAACCAAATCACTCGACAAGGATTTTACGGCCATTTTCAAGAAAAAGCGCAAAAAAGCCACTGATAAGGTGACTGGACGCCAGGCCGAGGTTGAACAGGAATGGGATGACTTCGTCGTGAAAAATTATGCCAGGGCGAAGCAGATTGCAGAAGCGGCCATGGCAAAACTTTAATCGTCGAAGTTACAAACACATAGACTTCAGGACTGTTATATGACCACAATCACATGGTCGCGTGTCATACCTCGTACCCAATGGCGTACGACCCTGGTTGCCTTGGCTATTGCCTTATTTCTGGCCACGTTTCTTCTGGTTCCAGTAGCCAAGGTCATTTTCGTGGCCTTTCAGGACCCCAACAGTGGTGCCTTCACACTGATTAACTTCAAGGACTTTTTTACTACTTCGTTGTTCCAGGAGTCATTTTGGAACTCCTTCTATGTGGCATCTATTTCTGTTATCGTCGCGACCATCATTGCCTTACCATTGGCCTATTTCACAACACGGTTCAATTTTGGTGGAGCTATTCTAATTCAGACATTAGGCATAGTACCATTGATCATGCCGCCTTTTGTTGGAGCTGTGGCGATGTTGCTGCTATTTGGAGAAAACGGTAGCTTTAACCTTTTAATGGACGAATGGTTTGGCTTTACTATTCCGCTCATGGATGGCTTGAACGGGGTCATATTTGTACAGAGCATTCATTATTTTCCTTTTATCCTCATCAATCTCTCTGCTAGCCTGAATAATATTGATCGTTCTATGGAAGAGGCCGCTTTATCTTTGGGCGCTTCGGGTATGCGCCTGTTTCGGCGTATCGTTTTTCCCTTAAGTATGCCTGGCTATGTGGCCGGTGCATCACTGGTGTTTCTGAAGGTCTTTGATGATCTGGGAACCCCGCTACTGCTGAATGTTAACAATATGCTTGCTCCGCAGGCTTACCTGCGCATTTCTTCTATCGGCATCTCTGATCCGATGGGCTATGTAATTTCAGTGATCCTGGTGGTTTTTTCATTATTCACCATGTGGATTTCATTTCTGGCCCTGCGTAAAAAAGACTACGCGACTGTCCAAAAAGGCGGGGGAGGCTTAATGAAACGTGATTTGAAGTTCTGGGAAAAATTGGGCTGTTACAGCATTGTACTGCTAATTCTGGCCGTAGTGTTATCACCGCATCTTGGTCTCGCCCTGTTATCATTCGGTACCATCTGGTCTTATAGTGTACTGCCAGACGGTTATACTTTTGATCATTATATTGAGATCTTTAATAGCGCTGGCCCCTTTATCAGCAATACTCTGTTATATGCAGGTCTTGCGGGTCTAATTGATGTTATCCTTGGCATTGCTATTGCTTATGTTGTCCTGCGTACAGGTATTCGTGGTCGTAAGTGGTTGGATCAATTGGCCATGGCATCTCTCGCAGTGCCAGGGGTTGTGCTTGGTATCGGTTATTTACGTAGTTTTCACCAAACTGAATTACCTTTCACAGATACCTCATTGGCGAGTTTCTGGTTAATTATCGTCATTGCCTTGTCTATCCGGCGTCTTCCATATGCATTACGGGCCTGTGTCGCTGCATTGCAGCAGGTGTCGGAATCTTTAGAAGAAGCGGCTGAAAACCTCGGTGCAAGTAAGTGGCATTCAGTTAGACGCATCGTAATTCCGCTGATGACCGGTGGTATTCTCGCGGGATTTATCACCAGTTTTGCGACAGCTGCCGTTGAGTTATCTGCGACTATTATGCTGGTTTCAGCCGAAGCAGATGCGCCTCTGGCATATGGTATCTATGTGTTCATGCAATCTGCGGCAGGGCGAGGTCCTGGAGCTGCACTGGGAATGTTTGCCGTGGTTATCGTTGCGCTTGGGACCTATTTTTCCCACCGAATCATCGAACGTACCCGGCACGAGTACGTGACACAAACCGAAGGAGATTTTAAATAATGTCACTGAGCCATAGCGAACCTGTTGGCATTCGCATTGAAAATCTGGGGATTAGTTTTGGTGACACCGAGGTATTGAAGGGCGTGGATCTGGACATTCTACCCGGTGAGTTTTTTGCTTTTCTTGGCCCTTCAGGTTCCGGGAAGTCAACGCTTTTGCGTGCAATCGCCGGATTTGGACCTGAACCAACTGGACGAATCCTGATCGGTGATAAAGATATAGCTCACCTGCTGCCATGGCAACGAAATGTCGGTATGGTTTTTCAAAATTATGCGTTATGGCCACACATGAGTGTTTGGCGCAATGTCGCTTTTGGATTGGAAGAACGAAAAATGGCGAAAGATGAGATTCGTCAACGCGTTGACGATGCGCTGGATCTCGTAGGGCTGAAACATTTGGCAGAGCGTCGCCCCTCGCAGTTATCTGGTGGCCAGCAGCAACGTATTGCTCTGGCCAGAACAGTGGTTGTAGAACCTCGTGTCCTGCTGCTGGACGAGCCGCTGTCCAATCTGGATGCCAATCTCCGCGTGCAGATGCGCCGGGAACTCCTCGAGCTACAGCGCGAATTGGGATTGACGACGATTTTTGTTACCCACGATCAGGAAGAGGCGAATACAACTTCCGATCGCATTGCAGTGCTCGATCAGGGAGTGATTCAACAGGTTGGTTCTCCTATCGATCTCTATGATAAACCGGTTAATCGTTTTGTGGCATCTTTTCTTGGTACCGCCAATATCCTTGATGGCTTGATCAAGCATGAAAGCGGTGATTCGGTTTTTGTCAGTGATAAAGGATTGATGCTTCGTCTTGATGGTGAAAATGATGGCTCTGCCAGCCTGGTGTTCAGGCCTCAAAATGCCTTCATTCAACATTCTGGAGACGCTACTAATAGTTCGGACAATTCACAGTTGCAGGGAACCGTTGTTGAAAAGGAATTTCTTGGTAGCATTGTTCGTTATATGGTCAATGTGCAAGGCCACCAGTTTCTTATCGACGACATTCATCGGCGTGGAAATCCAGAGTTCATTGAGGATTCTAAGGTAAAGCTTTCAATTGATGCTGACAGTCAAGTAGTAGTAAGATATTAGCGTGATAAGAATATAAAACTGAATATGAAAAAGCTATTTTATGAAGCTGAGATTGTATAGTAAACCCGGGACGATTCAATGTTTATAGTCAATCAGGTTTTTCCAGAAAATATATTCATTTAAAGGCGTTTTTTTCTGCATCTTGCTTTACACTCTGATTAGAAAACTCGAAAGGTTCGGAAAACAGATAGCCCTGGGAATAATCGATACCCAACGATTCAACTACTCGTTGCACGGATTCGTTGTGTACGAATTCTGCTATACAGGGGATTCCTGTGTTTTTAGCAAAGTAAACAATCGCTTTGGTTATTTCATAACTTTTTTCATTGCTATCGATGTCTTTAATATATCTCGCATCAATTTTTAAATAATTGATATCATGAGCCAGTACTCGTTCGAAATTGGAATATTCAGCACCAAAATCATCAATAGCTATGGCAAAACCACATTCTTTTAATGCATGTAATTGATTGATGTGATTTTTCTGGCCGGTTGCGCTGACCCCCTCCAGAATTTCCAAAATGACTCTGTTAGGATTGATTTGATAATGTTGGCATTTCTCCATCAAGTACGATTCCAGATAAAACTGACTCAAATCATCCTCAGTGATATTGATTGAAAATGTAGCCTCCTGGTTCGCCATAATGGCAAAGCTTTTTTTTATCATCATGCGGGTCAGAATAGGTAACATGCCAGAAAATTTGGCCGGTGCCAGAAATGGATAAGGAGATAATACTTCACCTTTGTGATAAACCCGTAATAAGGACTCGTATTTCGTTATCGTGCCGGTTTTATTATCACGTATTCCCTGAAAATACGGAATGATATTGTCGGATTCAATAGCGTCATGTAGAATATTGGTGGCTTCCAGGAATTGTTTCCTCTGTTTGTAGTCTTTTTGTTCCTTATCCTGCTGGAAGATTTCATAACGATTTTTTCCCAACTCCTTGGCTTTTTTCAGGGCTAATGCTGACTTGCGCAGTAGATCAGAACGACCAAACGCGGCACCATAGGTAAACGAAATATACAAACTGACATCACTGATTGTGATTGGATGTTCTGCAAAGTATTTCTGGATATTTTGGATGATATGTTTGATATCAACGATGCCATCAAATAACAATCCATACTCATCGACATGGATATTCAGTTCAAACTCGGCACCAAAAATTTTCAGTTTATTGGCGATACTACGTAATATAGCATCACCATTTTCAAAACCATAAGCGGAATTAATATAATTGAAATGGTTGATATCAAGCAGTAAGAGAGTACGTTGTTTTGGAATAACGAGAATTTCATTTAAAAATGATTTATTGTAAAGTGTAGTTAATGGATCGTGATAAGCTAGGTATTTAACTTTCTGTTGGGATCGTTTTAATTCGCTAATATCACTGTATATGGCCAGATAATTTTCAATTTCATCGTGTTTGTTTCTAATAACCTTAATGCTTACCCAGAGATGGATATCACAGCCATCAGATTTTTTATTGACAATTTCACCACTCCACTTATTATTATCGTGAAGCGATTGCCAAATCCGCTGATGCATACCCTGTTCATTTTTATCTGAGGTGAGAACAGATGGGTATTTCCCTAGCACTTCGGATTCACTGTAGCCAAAAACGGTTTCAAATGCTGGATTCACCTGAATGATATGATTGTCTTTATCGGAAATCAGCACCGCTTCTGCTGCATTGAGAAAACTGGTGGATAAGAGCTGGATTTGTTGTTCCTGTTTAGAGCGTTCAAGTTCCACCGCAATTCGACCGGAAAATAGCTTAAATAAAGTTCTGACCTCATCAACGTCCTGAATGGCGTGTTTACTTAATGCAACCGTTAGCCCCAGAATCTCTTCTTTAGAGTTATACAAGGGGGTGCCAATATAACCTTCAATCTTCATCTGAATTAATAATTCATCTTTTGGAAAATATTTTGATACTTCAATCGGATAACAACAAATGGAATCATCGGCAACGAGCGCGCAGGGGGTATCCTTTAGTGAATATTCAAAATTATCTATCAATTGACCCTTGGCACAACGAGCAATGGATTTTGCGGTATAATGTTCTTTATCAATTTCAGCAATGAACACATAATCCAGGTCAATGGCCCTGGCCATATTGACAACAATTTGGTCAAAAAACTGCTGTCCCGAACTGTTTGACAGGTTTTCAATGATTTCTTTGATTATAATATTCATGACTTGTTACCGTTTAAATACTTCATTCAATAATCAGTTTTGGACACAGTTGTTCAATATGGATACATTTAAACAATGCCTTCATTTCCTGGTTAACGTGTACTAATTTGATTTGTATGCTGAGATTTCGGGATTTTAGCTCTTCTACCATGACAATGAGCATCCCAATGCCTGAGGAATCAATATATATGACGTGGCTCATATCTATAATGTATTGATTGATATCTTCCCCGTCTTCATAGCATGAGCGAAAATCTCTGGCAAGCTTGACATTAAATTCACCAAATACGCTAATATTAACGATTTGTTCATTCATGTTCAGCATGCTTTGTAATTGAGACATGAGCTTATCCTTTCATTCAAGGTGATAAACAACAACTAATCATCGGTACTGAGTACCTATGAACCATCTTATCGCCACACGAGTAATGTTACATGTCTAAATCAGACAATCACTTGACTTTAGCTGCCAAAATTAAAGTTAAATGAGTTTGAATATTGTCTTTTACAGCAGCAGGATGTAATCTGAAAGTAGAATTCAGTCAAAACTGAGATATAAGCAAGCTGCGGACATACCCCCATCCAAAATATGACTCACTGGGTGGTTGAGAATCAGGGGACTGATTGCACTGGGTTCTGATATAAATTATCCTAAAAATATAAAGGTACAATTTAAATTCGTGAAAGTGACTGGCAACTGGTCAGTTAAATGCCAGCCAATGTAGCTGAAATCATTTACATGAGGTACTAGTTCTATGTCAAATCCTCAAATGCTCACGATTGATGGCAATCAGGCTGCAGCCATCATTGCGCATAAACTTAATGAAGTGATAGCCATATATCCTATTACGCCGGCTTCTCCCATGGGTGAGTGGGCTGACAGCTGGTCTGCGAAAGCACTGCCCAATCTTTGGGGAACCGTACCACAAGTCATTGAAATGCAAAGTGAAGGTGGTGCTGCTGGTGCAATTCATGGTGCCTTGCAGGCAGGTTCATTAACGACCACGTTTACTGCCTCCCAGGGATTGTTATTGATGATCCCCAATATGTACAAGATTGCTGGTGAGCTGCTCCCCACTGTGTTCCATATCGCATCACGTTCCCTGGCTGCCCAGGCCTTATCAATTTTCGGTGATCACAGCGATGTTATGACGGCTCGTATGACCGGTTTTGGGCTGCTTTGCTCCAATTCTCCCCAGGAAGTCATGGATTTTAGCGTTATATCCCAGGCTGCCAGCCTGGAAGGGCGTATCCCTATGCTGCATTTTTTTGATGGCTTTCGCACTTCTCACGAAATCAGAAAACTGAGACTGATAAATGATGATGTGCTTCATGCCATGATCAAGGATGAATGGATCAAAGCCCATCGGGAACGTAGTTTGTCTCCAGAGCATCCTGTCGTACGAGGTACTTCACAAAATCCCGATATCTATTTTCAGGCCCGTGAAACCGTCAATCCTTATTACAATCGTTTTCCCTCTATTCTGCAGCAGGCTATGGATCGCTTTGCCAGCTTGACCGGGCGACAGTATCATCTGTTCGAATATCTGGGCAGTGATCAGGCTGAACGCATTATTATTCTCATGGGGTCAGGTGCCGAAACTGCGGAAGAAACGATCGAGTATTTAAACTCCCTGGGTGAAAATGCCGGTATGATCAAGGTCCGTTTGTATCGTCCATTTAGTCCACAGGCATTGCTTGCAGCGATACCTGACAGCTGTAAAAAAATCGCCGTGCTGGATCGTACCAAGGAACCTGGAGCTGATGGTGAACCACTTTATAAGGACGTATTAACCGCGATTGCTCAAGATGCTTTTGCTGATGAACCTAAGTTCAAATCCATTCCCGTCGTAGTGGGAGGACGCTATGGCCTGTCATCCAAAGAGTTTACCCCGGCCATGGTCAGGGGAATTTTTGATGAACTGAACAAACCAAAGCCTAAAAATCATTTTACCATTGGCATCATTGATGATGTCACCTTCAGCAACCTGAAGTGGGATCCCGACTTCCATACCGATGCACATAATGAAACCTATCAGGCTGTTTTTTATGGTCTGGGCAGTGATGGTACCGTCAGTGCTAATAAAAATACCATCAAAATTATTGGTGAGCATACGGATCAACATGTGCAGGGCTATTTTGTTTATGATTCAAAGAAAGCAGGAGCCGTTACGGTATCCCACCTGCGTTTCGGTCCCAAGCCAATACGTTCCACCTATTTAATTGAAGACGGTGATGCCGACTTTGTTGCCTGCCATCAGACGGTTTTTCTGGAACGATATAATATGTTAACCAAAGCGGCCGAAAATGCCGTGTTTTTATTAAATACAGCGCTAGAGTCAGGACAAATTTGGGACAGTCTGCCCGCAGAAATGCAGCAACAAATGATCGATAAAAACATCCGTTTTTATACTATTAATGCCTATGCAATCGCTGAGCTATGTGGTTTGGGCAAACGGATCAATACCATTATGCAGACCTGCTTTTTTGCCCTGTCAGATATTTTTGCCAAAGAAAAAGCCATCGCTGAAATTAAAACGGCAGTAAAAAACAGCTATGGAAAAAAAGGTTCGCATTTTGTTGATATCAATTTCCGGGCCATTGATGAGACCCTGGCTGAATTACGCGAGGTTCAGGTACCTGAACAAGTTAGCAGTCAGATAGTGATTCCACCAGCGATTACAGAATCAGCGCCTGATTTTGTAAAAAATGTCACTGCTGAAATTATTGCCGGCAGAGGCAATAATGTTCCAGTGAGCGTATTGCCTGCAGATGGTACTTTCCCGGTTGGCACAGCGGCCTATGAAAAACGCAATCTGGCCCTTGAAATTCCCATACTGGATCCGGATTTATGTTCACAATGTGGTAAGTGTCCATTAGTTTGTCCTCATGCCGCTATCCGCAGTAAAATTTTTCCAGATACGGCACTGGCTGATGCTCCGAAGGCTTTCAAACATGCTGCAATAAAAGGCAAGGGCTTTCCTGATGGTATGCATATTACTTATCAGGTTGCCCCTGAAGACTGTACCGGGTGCGGCCTTTGTGTTGAAATCTGTCCCATTCGAGATAAAGTCAATACCGAACATAAGGCGCTTAATATGGAACCACAACCGCCATTGCGTCAACGGGAAATAACTAACTGGGAATTCTTTCTGTCCTTGCCAGAATATGATCGCCGCGAGTTAAAATCTAATACCATCAAGGGGGCTATGGTTTTACAACCCCTGTTTGAATTTTCTGGAGCCTGCATGGGTTGTGGAGAAACGCCCTATATCAAATTAGCGACACAATTATTCGGCGATCGAATGATGGTGGCCAATGCCACTGGATGTTCTTCTATCTATGGCGGCAATCTGCCCACCACACCCTGGACCTGCAATACTCAAGGGCATGGCCCGGCCTGGAACAATTCACTGTTTGAAGATAATGCGGAATTTGGCCTGGGAATGCGGGTGGCGATTGATAAACAGACAGAACAGGCTCGAGAGTTGCTGGCTGATTTGTCTGATTCTCTGGATCAGCGACTGGTTGACAGAATTTTAAACAACAGCCAGGCCAATGAAGCTGATATCTTTGAGCAACGTCAGCATATTGATGAATTACATCATCAGCTGAAAAATATTCCAGGTGAAACGGCTGTCAAACTGGCACAACTGGCAGAAAATCTGTGCAAAAAAAGCATCTGGATCATTGGTGGAGATGGTTGGGCCTATGATATTGGTTATGGCGGGCTTGATCATGTTTTGGCATCGGGACGGGACGTTAATATTCTGGTACTGGATACCGAAGTTTATTCCAATACCGGAGGACAGACTTCAAAAGCCACTCCACGTGGCGCTGTCGCCAAGTTTTCCGCAGCCGGAAAACCGAATGCTAAAAAAGACCTGTCACTTCTGGCTATGGCCTACGAAAATGTTTATGTGGCACATGTTGCCCTGGGCGCAAAAGACATTCAGACGCTGCGTGCTTTTATTGAAGCCGAAGCCCATCAGGGACCTTCAATTATAATTGCCTATTCACCCTGTATGGAACATGGTATTGATTTAAGCAATGCGATTGAACAGCAACAGCTGGCTGTAAAAAGTGGTCATTGGCCACTGTTCCGCTATAATCCAGAAAAGATAAAATTAAACCAGAACCCCATGCATCTGGATTCAGATGAACCATCCATTCCTTACGCAGAGTTTATGCGCACAGAAAACCGTTTCAGCTTGATACAACACAGTCATTCAGAACAGGCAGAACATTTAATGCAACAGGCTCAGCAGGAGGTAACACAACGTTATCATTTTTATAAACAATTGTCTGAGCTGGACTGGGATGAGAAAAACTATATTGCGTTTCTTAATTCCAGAGTTTAATACGCGATTGTATATGAAATATTGAATGAGAGAGTAATTTGTTAGTCCAAAACTATGAAGCAGCTATTTGAAAATCATGAATTGGTATTGATGGAAGCGGCAATCGTTGAGCAATTGCGACGCGCCAGTGATATTGTGCTTTACAACACACTGTTCAATGCACCACACTGATATATAAAAGAAAAGGGCAGCTCAGCTTGTTACAAACAAATTTTTTAAAGAACTGGTGAGCGAAATTTATTCCTCAAGGGAGATGTTTCACTCTAAACTTTAGTTATATAACTAAACCTGATGAGCTAAACACACTCTTAGATCGGGTGGCTGTTTATCCAACTTAGTTTTATGACGTACAATTGAAACCTTATACGTTTCAAAAGGATTTAGTTTATGTGGTTACATACTCAATGTGATTTGACGTTCGAAATTTCTGTACCTACGCCTTTCATTTTAATGCTAAGGCCTCGCAGTGGCGCGCAGCAATGGATAGCACGTGAAGAATACCGGCTTATGCCAAGCGTACCTGTATTCGAATTTACTGATAACTACGGCAATCTCTGCCAAAGGTTGATTGCACCTACAGGGAATTTTGCAGTTCACACTGCCGCTGATGTAATGACCGCAGATTACGTGGATCAGGCGCCTGGTGCCCCTTTTGTCGAAATTCAGAATCTTCCAGATACCGTGCTTAGTTACCTTTTGCCCAGTCGATTCTGTGAGTCGGATCACTTTTGCCAAATGGCAACCTCGATTACGGCAGGCGAGCAGTTGGGTTATGATCAGGTATTGGCTATTGAAACCTGGTTACGCTCCACTATCATTTATGAGCCAGGCAGCAGCGATACCCCGGTGTCTGCAGTAGAGGTTAATTCCAGACAATCGGGTGTCTGTCGGGATCTTTCGCATCTTGGAATTGCACTGTGTCGCAGCATCAGTATTCCGGCTCGATTGGTCGTGGGTTATCTTTACGGGCTGGAGCCCATGGATATGCATGCATGGTTTGAGGCCTATGTTGCCGGACGTTGGTATACTTTTGATGCAACTCAGGCTGAACTTAAGGGCGGGTACGTAGCAATCGGCTATGGTCGTGATGCCGCTGATGTTGCCGTCTACAATCAATTTGGTCCCCCTGTATATCCCATAGTGCAAAACATTCAGGTTCAGCTTATTGAAAATGAAGCTGCCTGATCATCAGACTGCAAGACAGGTTAATATCAAGGTTGAACTTATTGTCAGAGATTCATAAGTACTCTGCGCTATCATCCATTCAGATTTCATCAGGCAGGTATCCCTGCCAAAAAATCTCATGTCTCAAGCGATTTTTTTGGAAAATAGCTTACAACCAATGACTCATGAAGCGTCCCCAGGCAGATCTGTAATTCATCAACGAATTTATGCAGCGCTTCGTCATTCATTGCATCAAGAGAAGCTTCTTTGGTCATTTTCTCAAAATTTTGCAGTGCCTTGATTGTGCCCTTATTGTTTGGCAGACATGATAAGTTGTAATTAATATTTTCAGCACAGTAGGCCAGGGAACGTGGGAATTCAGAATTACGGAACAAAAACGTCAAAACGGAAACCCGTTTGATCCGGGTTTGCATGCTTTGGCGATACATTTGATAAGCACCTAAACTTTCCAGCATACTCATCCATAACACATCACTAAAGGGACGCAGTTCTGTAACATCATCAGGGATAGGATTTTCAGATTTTACATTAACAATACGAGTGGTCATATCCGCTCTTTCCAGTTTTCTTCCCAGATTGAGAAAATTATAAGCGATATTATGATTCATTGTCCCGGCCATCAGGCCAATGTGTTGTTGTAGGCTTCTGATAATTTGTAACAGGTAATCATGACGTCCCTGACGGGCATAACTGTTTTGCTTGGTATCCAGGGCATTTTGATAGAAAGTGTTTAGTTCTTCCCAGGCTTCACGTGGTAATATTTCCCGTATCGTACGAGCACTTTCACGGGCACAGGAAAGTGTTGATAATATTGAGCCGGGATTATTTTCATCTGATATAAGAAAGTTAACTATACGGCGTTCGGTGATCTCATCATGACGCTCGTAATAGATACCTTCACAACCCAATATGCGTATCAAAGGCTCCCATCCCAGATGTATACTTTTTGGTAAGTCAAGCATCAGGTTGGTATTGACATTGATTAACCGTGCAATGTTCTCTGCACGTTCAAGATACCGGCCAATCCAGTAAATGGTTTCAGCGACTCTTGAAAGCATTCTTACCTCCCATAAACAACTCTCTAATTTATGTCATGATAAATAATTAGTTAATCTCTACGTTAACCGATTCAAACATCCACTATCCAGGTATCTTTACTACCACCGCCCTGAGAGGAATTAACAACCAGAGAACCCTTGCGCATCGCTACGCGGGTTAGTCCGCCAGTGGTCACCTTTATCGTTTCACCACTTAATATAAAGGGTCTGAGATCGACATGTCTTGGTTCTAGCTGCCCCCTAACCATAGTGGGTACAGTTGAGATCCCTAACGTAGGTTGAGCAATATAATTACGTGGATCAGCTTGAATAAGTTGCGCAAATTCTTCCCTTTCTTTACGAGTAGAGGCCGGTCCGACCAGCATACCATAACCACCAGATTCATTTGCCGGCTTCACTACCAATTCATGTAAATGTTTCAGTACATATTCCAAAGAATCGGGTTCCATACAACGCCAGGTTGGTACATTCGGTACCAACGGCTCCTGATCCAAATAATAACGAATAATATCAGGAACATAAGAATAAACCACTTTGTCATCTGCCACGCCAGCACCCGGAGCATTAGCCATAGCAACATTGCCTGCTTTCCAGGCACGCATCAGACCTGGCACACCCAGAATTGAATCAGAATTGAAGGCTTCGGGATCAATAAACAGATCATCAATGCGTCGGTAAATAACATCAACCCGGCATAGCCCTTCAACATTTTGCATGTAAACACAATCATCTTCACATACAATCAGATCCCTGCCTTCCACCAGTTCACAT
>Ga0316204_10008214_pt1 | contig 14666 bp, 11 predicted proteins | sample 6monrhotite_MG_2_FD_205661 | JGI IMG/M metagenome (GOLD analysis project Ga0316204, IMG submission 205661) | Microbial mat bacterial communities from mineral coupon in-situ incubated in ocean water Damariscotta River, Maine, United States -... | ecosystem: Environmental > Aquatic > Marine >...
GTGTGGTGGGTAATGAGATCCATGTTTTGCGTGTTTTTCATACGCGCCGAAAATTGCCGCAAGTTTGGTAAATATTCTTGTGCAAGCAGGCAGCTCCCGTAGGTCAGCTTAGCGCAGCGCCTCGTACCCGACCTACGTATACTCCTGTCGCCGCGTCTGCATAGCAAAATAAGTCTGCCTGTTGGCAATAACAGGTTTTGAAGGGTCTCCGTTTTGCACGACTAGGTAGCAGGCGTAGCGGGGAAGCCTGAGATCTGGCAATTCGCGCTTCGCGCCAGAGCCTATATCAACCATTTCGAGGATGTCCTCGAAATGGTCAGCTACCGCATGTCCACTATTCAGGCAGGCATCCCGTGTCCGCTGGATAACAGGCTGGAAATGGCGATATTCAGAGTATTCAAGCACCTTGGACAGCTTACGGGCAGACCAGAACTCGTTCTTATTCTCGTCCAACTGGCGAATGCTCTCAAATGTTGCGTGATGTTGGTTGGCTATGTGCTTGGCGTTCATGTCAGCTCTCCAGTTCATGAATGGCAAAAGGTCAAAGCATCGCAAGGGACGAGCGTTCCTTTGTTAATCAAGTGCCTTAGGGGATGGAGGAATCGTTAATTTGTGAGCAGAAAAGCTAAGCTGTTTTGCATCCTTCATGTAGGATGTGGTGAGCTTGCGAACCGCATCAATCGCGAGCGGTGCGCTTGTCAGCGTATCCTACGGTCTTGGCATTAAGATTATTGCCGCTTCAGCGCATCTAGTGTTTTTCCGTCCTTGTTTTTCCACTCTAGCCAGCCGTTGCATGACCTGCCTGCCAGCGATAGAGCCGCCATGCTGGGCGAGCGGAATAAATGGTCTTTCTCGAATACCACTGCTTCGGCTTCAACACGCACGACACCAGTTTCAAGCAAGCGGTTGCGTAGTTTTTCATCTGACGTACCGATAATAGAGGGTACATTTTCTTTGCGCCCGACCGAGCCTTTCAAAACGACAAACCCCTCTTCGGTATATATGCCGCGACCATCTGCCCCCGAGGCCTTGCAGTAGAAAAACTCATCCGGCTTGGCGGATTTGGCAACCGGATCAAAGATGGGATAACCCAGCGTCGCCAGCAAAGCATGTCCGGTCTCGAATATCTCAAAACAGTCCGCCTCCAGCGGCGCAGGCGTATGCGGCTTGCTGCCAGCATTGCCATTTTCTGTGGCATAGCGCCCAGCTTTCTTGGCTTCTTGTATGGAGTGCCATTCAAGAAACAGCGCGTGCGTTTGGGTCAAACTATTGGTGCGCGAAATCAGCACCAAGGCTTTTTCCCAGAACTCCTTATCCTTGTGATGTTTGGCTAGCCGCACGCGCAAATCGCCAGTCTGTCCGATATACACTTTGCGCTCAGAGCCATCCTCTTCCTCGCTGAACAGAAAATACAGCGCGACTTGATCGCTCTCCGGCATCTTTAGAAAGTCCGGCAACAAGCTACGCGGCACTTCAATTAGCTGCACAATGCGAGTGGTAATTTCGGCGATGCGTATGCCTTGGGGATCGCCGTTTGGCAGGAATATCTGTATGGTTTTAGGTGTCATGTTTGGGGTGTCTCCAATGTTATTCTCTCGCCCGCTTGTGAAGAACGCATAAACAGCGGGGCATCAATTCAGCGCCTTGCTCACCATCTGGGCCTTCACACGCAGAAATCTAGCGTGCGGTTTTCGTGGGAGCTAAGCAACACTTTTATCCGAGTTGCAGCCTGCTCTATGCCAAGGTCAATGATAGTCATGGCTGTTATTGTAATATTGGTTTGGTAGCGCGCAGCCAATCTTGCATCGGTAGTAAATCATCCCAATCAACAACCTCAGCAAGGCTGCCGTCATCATTGACCACGCGCAAGCGGCTTTGGTCTTTGGTCAGAAACAGGACTTTCCCATAATGCTTAGGGATGCGCTTCGCCTTACGCGCGGCATCCTTGGTGTTCTCCTTTGTCTCAATCAAGCGAATCATCGGCTCATCACTGGGCACATGCGATAGGCAAACCACAAAGTCTGGGTAAAAGTAATTCTGATGATCGCCGCGCACTAGCCGTACAGCATAAGGTTTTCGATCTGGGTTGCGATGCCACCAGTTTACGAAGTCGGCGCGATCCAGTGCCTTGGCAAACTCAAGCTCTTCACCGTTCAGCTTGAGCAAACCATCGAACTTGCCGACGCTCAAATCGCCGCCAACAAACAGCATCTTGCGGTCAGCCAACCAGTCGCGCTCATCTACTGTCAGCAATGATTCGATTTTCGCTAGATCATCTTCCGAAGGTGGCATCACACCATAAATATTTTTTCGCGATGTCGCCAAACTCAGCGCTGCCGGAAAAACCATCAAGTCCGGCAAGGGAGCCGCGTCTTCCAGTGTGGTGAATTCGGCAACAATTCCCTGCATTAACTCCGCAAGATTCTGCGCCTCTCTGCGTATTACCCAATGCGCAGCATCGCGCGCATAGCGTTTTAAGTCATTTTGCTGGGCGCGCGCCTCTTCATCGAGATGCATAAAAGCATCCTCAATTTCACTGCGCAAGCGGCTTGCCAACACTTCGACAATGATGCGTATGTCCTCGTCTTCAACTTGCGGCAAATTGCGCAGGATGCCGATAGCCTCACGTGCTAGCGCACTGCGGTCGGTAATCATCAGCACCTCTTCTTCGTGACGCGCACCCCGCGTTAATTCAGTATGCAACTCTTTTTCCTTGAGCCGGTTCAAAGCGGCTCGTACAGCATTCCGCTTTAACTCATCCGCTATAGTTAAGCGTGTCGCTACCGCTTGCGAAACTTGGCTCATATCCTGCATCTGTGGACGCTGCTCTCGCTTGAGTGCAAGCGGCAAATTATGAGCATGTTTAAGGCGAGGATAAGCGCGAATGCCTTTCTCCTTTAACAATTTCAGCAAGTCCGCCTCACAACATGGTGTCTTGTGCGGAATCACACTGGGGACTACCTCCAGCGCCGCATCGAGATCTAACAACACCTCGTCCAAACTGTGGCTATCAGCAGCCCCGTTGCTAGGGTTGCTGAACAAAGACTGCTGTGGCCCAGACGAAGCGATGGGCGCAAGGGCGTGTGCTGGTATGTCGGTTGCCATCTCCTCTGGCAAAGGCAGATCATACATCAAAGGGGGTTGCGAGCTTTCCCGGTTGGTCAACACCACCGCGCCGGATTCTGTTTTGCGTACTAGTAGCTTTTCGGTCTGCCCCTCCAGCTGACTTTTTACTGCGCTACTGGCTTGCACCGCCGCCTCAAAACCGCGCTGCGCCTCCGCATTTGCCAGATAAACATAGGCCGTATCCAAGTCAGCCGGAATCGGCTTCGGTTTTGCATATGCCTCCCGTATAGGTCGCGACACGCGCATCACCCGCCCGATAAATTGCATCGCGAAATCCGCATCGTTCACTGACTTGGTCGAAGCCAGCACAAAGGCGCGCGGCGCATCAAAGCCCGTGCCCGCCGATTGTTTGAAGATCAATACTTCCTTGCTGCTGTCATTGGCAATCGCCGCCATCAACACCGGATCGGGGGCATCCGAAGAATGTTTACCGATCAGCGCCGGATGTACGCCGCATAGCTTGATTAAAACCTGCTCGGCTTCTTCCACCGTCTTGTCGCCATTCGCTACCTGTACCAACAACAGCGGTGTCAACTTCACCCCCGCTTGCGCTAATTGCCGCTTGATGCGCTGTGAGCGAAGCCATGCTTGGCGCAACACTGTGCGCTTCAAGTCAGCCACGGTCTGCACACTCTGGCGCAAATCGTATACCACCGCCTCAATATAACGTTTGTTCAGGCGTGCGCTTACTACCTCGTCGCGACTGGCGGCAAAGTTCTCGAATGCGCTCTTGCCCGCTTGCTGCAAAAATTCCAACAGTCTTTCATCCTTAGGTGTCGCCGTCGCCATGATGAGAAAGTCCGCATTCAACCAGTGCGCAAATTTGCCAAATTCCGTAGTCCTGTCCAGCCCGATGTGCGCTTCGTCTACTACCAGTCCGATTGACAAGCCTTGCGCCTTGGCCCGCGCCACGAACTCCGCCAATGTGCGCGTGTTGTCATCAGCATTCGAGTTGTAGCCTGTCTTGCGGTCGATGGCTTTCGCCACACCTTGCGCAGTGGAGAGCAAAACCATGCCAGGACGTGCATCTTGATTGCGCCCGCGCGCCAACATCACCGGAGTCAGCCCAGCGCAATTCGCCGCCAACGCATCTTCTGTTTGCTGTACCAGATTCACGAACGGCACAAACCACAGCCACAGCGTGGGGCGCGCCGCACTTACCGACTCCAGCACACGCGAAATAATGAATGTCTTGCCCGAACCCGTGGGCGCGCGCAGCAGACAAGGTGGCGCGGCATCGCGTAGCAAAGCGTGCGTCATACCCTCCACGATTGTGCTCTGAAATACCTCCGGCTCAATAGCTGCCGACTGTGCGGTGATGATGTCGCGGATGGTCATTGTTCTTCCTCGCGCAAAGTTTGTTCGGTATTTTTTTGCAAAGTCAGCTCAATCTCGCGCCTCAGTGCATCCTGGTCAGGCAAATAAAGCTGGTATTTCTGCACAAAAAGCTGGCTGTTCATCTGGTAGCTGGCATATTCCACCAGCAGCTCATCCTTGTTGCGGCTGAGAATAATGCCGATGGGGGGATTGTCGCCTTCGATATTTTCTTCGTTGGCAAAGTAGCCCAGATACAGGTTCATCTGACCGATGTCGTGGTGCTGAACATCGTTCATCTTGAGATCAAGCAGCACAAAACAGCGCAGAATACGGTGGTAAAACACCAAATCAACTTTGTAGTGGCTGTTGTTGATGGTGACGCGATACTGCCGCCCGACAAAGGTGAAGCCTTTGCCCAACTCCAATAAGAACTGCTGAAGATGGTCGCACAGCAGCGTTTCAAGCTGTGTCTCGGACACCTGATGCGGCTCGGGGATTTTCAGGAACTCGAAAACATAGGGCTCACGCAGCAGGTCGGCGGGCTGCGTAACGATCTTTCCCTGTTCGGCGAGTTGCAGGATACCCGCCTTGTCCTGACTGGCAGCCAGACGTAAAAATAGCGCACTGTCTTTCTGGCGTTTCAACTCACGCACAGACCAGCGTTCATGCCCACACTGCTGTTCGTAAAAGCTGCGTTCCAAAGGATCATCAATTTTCAATAACTCGACCACATGCGACCAAGACAAAAGGTGCGACGCTGTCGCACCTTTTGGATAAGCCAGATAAAACTGGCGAATACGGATCAAATTACTGCGGCTAAAGCCTTTGCCATGCCGTAAATTCAAGTCGTTTGCTAGGCTAGAGATAAGTGCCTTACCATAGTCGGCGCGAATTTTTCCGCCCTGCTCAAACTCAACAATATGCTGCCCCACCTGCCAGTAGGTTTCAATCAGCTGAGAATTAACCGCCCGCATTGCAGCAACACGCCCCTGAGTGTAGGCGAGAGAGATTTGCTCCAGCAACTGCTGATAGTTGTCGCTTGATGTCAAGCTCATGCCGCAGCCTCCCACACCATCATTCCCGCGCAGGCGGGAATCCAGCAATCAAAAAATAATCCGCGTAGCGGACAAAGCCTTGAAGTTGTCCCGCTGCACGGGAATGACGAAAAAACACTCATGCCGCGCTCCCACGCTGTCCGCCCAGCAGCGCATCCATCAGGCTATAGCAATTTGCTTGTACGCCGCGCGCGACAAGCTGCTCGCTCAAGGTTTGCGGGCGTGTGGAATAAATTGCCAGCCTTGCCGCGCCATGCTGTTGCGGCCAAGCCGCCAGTATTTCTATCGAAGCGGGATTGACCTCATTACACACCAACAACTCGCAATCTTCCACCCGTCCGAGGCGCTGCACTGCGCCCTCTGATACGGCACTCACCACACCCAGCCGTTTCAGCGCCAGCAATTGAAAAGCATGAGCCGCATCGATTTCAAAATGCGCATCAGCAGCTTCCACCTTGTCCAATTGCAAATAAGCGAATTCACCGCCTTGCTCCAAGCTGTAAGCGGCTTTGCCGCCATAGCCCTTGATGACGCGACGCATCCGTTCCGCGCACACATCGCGGCACAGGTTCTTTTCCGGCTCCTTGGTGTTGGCCTCGGTGCTGGAACAGAGGATAAAGCGGCGCGATCCCTTGTCTTCGGCATTCAACTCCAGAACTGCTTGTCCAGTAGTGCCGGAACCAGCGAAGAAGTCGAGGATGATGTCGTTGGGTTGGGTGGCTTGAGAGAGCAAGCCTTTGATGAGTGACAAAGGTTTTGGATAGGGAAACGCCTTGTCTCCCATAACCTCTTTCAAAACTCGCGAGCCTTCTTCAGTCGTACCCACAATCGGCATATTTAACGATTCGTCAGCAGTATCCTCCTCTTGTCGCGGGGTCAACCAAGAGGAAATCGGCTGGCTTTCATTTTTCAAACCATCCTTGAATTTTTTAAGCCGAGGGCGACCGTAACCGATTTTTCGCCCGACCCATTCGTGCAGGTTATGAATGTCTCGTGTAAGCAAGGGTGTGCTACCGCTGAATGGAATATCTTGCGCATCAATTGCGCTCAGCAATTCATCTTGCGAAGCGAAACAAGCGATTCTCTGATCCGGTGGAAACCAGACTTGCCCTTGTTCAATCAAGCCCTCAATGGTGTCACCACGCAACTTCTGCTCCTGCTTAACCTTGTGCTTGGAGGCATAAGCCCATACACGGTTAGGATTGCAGGGATACCAAACATCATTTGCAGGATCACGAATTGGATAAAACGTATTAGGGCGCTCCCGCAAATCTTTCGGCGAAGTTAAGTCGCTCAGATAAAACACTCGTCCTGCTTCTTCGTGTTTGTAAATTGAATAACTTTTTTCGTCCCCCGAAAACCCGAACCCTTCGTTGCCATACACCAACACATGCTCATGGTTTGTGGAGTGAAACGCGCCCTTGGTATCGTTCCCGCCCGTGCGGCTGCGCCAGACAAAACTACCAACCCGCATCCCCGGAAACACCTCGTCCATCAACAGCTCCAGCCGCGCGCGGTTTTCGTCGTTGATCGACACCATAATCACACCTTCTGGCGAGAGCAGGTCGCGGGCGAGAGTGAGGCGACGGTAGAGGAATTCCAGCCATTGCGAATGCCGCCAACGGTCGTTTTTGCCGACGAAGTGATCGTTATAAACCCAGTCTTTGTTGCCCGTGTTGTAGGGTGGGTCAATGTAGATGACGCGAATTTTTCCGGCGTGGGTGGTGCGCAGCAAACGCAGGGAATCGTAGTTGTCGCCTTCTATGATGAGGTTGCGATGCGCTTGATCCTCGCTCATAGCTTCAGGCCTGCAACTCCATTCTTCCACCAAGCTCGGCAACACCACATCGGCATTCATCGCCGCGTCACGCTCGATGGCGTTCGCTTCCCAATACAAGCCCAGCTTTTGTTTGGTGAGATGTTCAACCAGTAACCGGCGTAATTGCTGCTCGTTCAGGTGGTCGAGTTGGGCAAGCAGGTTGGCGGCGCGTGTCGTGTCTGTCATTTTTATGCTTTTGTTAATTTAAGGTGTTCGGCTACGTTAACTGAGCGTGCCTGACCTGCCCCGAATCCTAACAGATTTAACCCTATAAATGGCCTGCTTGCGTTAGCCCGCGCAGGCCACTTCAGCTTCGATTATTCAAAACCATCTCAATATTCCGCAGTAGTGCAGGTCATGAGATGAATAACAGGGGGAGTCTGAGTTAGTATTGACTTGCTTAGCCGATTGCTGAGCTATCAAGCCGTGATCTATCGTTGCACGGCATTATCAATGTTTCTGTGGTTTTGCAGAGGTGTAACGGTTTAATTTCTATTTGTAAATCAAGGCCCTCATATGACGAATTGTTGTGAATCATCAAGTCCTTCGCCAACCCGACACAGCAAACGCCGCTGCCCTTTATGCAATGCGGAGTGCGTTGGCGTTTCAAACAGAACCATAGCGCATCACATCAAGCATTCTTGGCAGTGGGATGGGCAAGGGCGGCAGTATTATTTCTGTGACAGTCGCGGCTGCGATGTGGTGTATTTTGGGGATGATGATTCTGTCATTGCTCAGGCTCAGCTTAGAGAGGTAGTCGGCATCAAGGAGGTGGCTGATGATGGCTTGCTTTGCTATTGTTTTGGGGTCTCTAGGTGGGATGCTTTGCGTGATCCTGCCGCTAAAGAGTTTGTTATACGTGAAACCAAGCTTGGGCATTGTTCGTGTGAGACGAGTAATCCTTCGGGGCGGTGTTGTTTGAAGGATTTTGTGCGTGGGTGAGAGTGGTTGTACGCTGATGAAGCAAAAAAATTATCACCACAGAGACACAGAGAAATGCATTAATTTTATTGCCGCAGTTCAATCCACAGATTTTGCATTTTAAGGCAGCGTTTCAAACGCTTGCGGATATAAAAAAACACTCATTCTGTTCTCAATCCTGTCATTCCGAACGAAGAGAGGAATCTTGGTTTTCGTATTTGAGAATGCAATATCAAGATTTCTGATAGAACTACTAGCCAATCCGCTAAGCTGCACAAGTCGCAGCAAGTGGCTCGTTATTCCTTTGGTCGAAATGACAATTTTTTATTGTTTTGCTTTTCTCTGTGTCTCTGTGGTGATGTTTTTAGATCTAAATTTGGACTACGCTAATAGTTTGAGCATTATTTGTTCTGCTTGTTTTGCGTAGCCAGCGCCAAATAGGTTGGCGTGATTGAGGATGTGGTAGAGCTGGTAGAGCTCGCGGCGGGTTTTGTAGCCGGGGGCTAGGGGATAGGCAGTTTGGTAGGCGGTGTAAAAACTGGCAGGGAATCCACCGAATAGTTCGGTCATGGCGAGGTCGCTTTCGCGGTCGCCGTAGTAGCAGGCGGGGTCGAAAATTAGGGGTGTGCCATCTGCTAGGTAGGCATAGTTGCCGCTCCATAGGTCTCCGTGTAGCAGCGATGCTTGTGGTGTGTAGTCAGAGAAAAATTCTGCTAGCGCATCCTGCAATTGCGCGCCTAGTTGTTGCAGTTTGCCGCCGTAGCCATTTTGCTTGGCAAGTTGTAGTTGAAAGCCAAGGCGTTGTTCGCGCCAGAATGTTAGCCAGTTATTGTCCCAGCCGTTCGGCTGCACTGTGCTGCCGATGAAGTTGTCTTGTGCATAGCCAAATTGCTTCGCTGTGTGGCGATGTAAGGCGGCGAGTTGAGTGCCTAGCGCTTGTGCATTTTCGTGCGATTTTAATTCTAGGTATTCGAGTACAAGAAAGCTGTGCTGTCCGGCGATGCCGTGTGTAATTGGGCGTGGGGTGCGAATGCTGCGGCTTGCGGCGAGGGATTCAAGTCCGCTAATTTCAGCTTGAAACAGTGGCTGATGATTCGCTGAATTGAGCTTGATGAAATAATGTGTGCCGTCGCTGGCAGTTAGGTGAAATGCTTCATTGATGTCGCCACCCAAGATGGAGCTGACATTGAGTAATTTGAATGGACGCCTTGTCGCATTGCTAATGGCTGAAGCGACAAGGTTCCAGTCAGGCATGGATTACAGCGTGATGCTAGAGCCGAAATGCTGTTTATACAGATCAGCGATTTCAGCACGAGTATAACGATGGTTTTGACCGCCACGGCTTGCAATTTTGAGCGAACCCATCAGCGAAGCCAAGCGTCCGGTGGTTTCCCAATCCCAGCTGCTCTGAATGCCGTATAGCAAGCCAGCGCGATACGCATCACCGCAACCAGTAGGGTCAACAATCGCAGCAGGCTTGGGCGTAGGAATAGCGATTTCTTTGCCGTCGGCGTAGATCATTGAGCCATCAGCACCCAGCGTGACGATCAAGGCAGTGACGCGTTGTGCGATGTCTTTAAGCGATTTTCCAGTTTTGTCTTGTAGCAACTGAGCTTCGTAATCGTTTACGGTGATGTAGTTGGCTAGCTCAATGAATTCCAGCAAATCTTCGCCAGAGAACATAGGCATGCCTTGACCAGGATCAAACACGAAAGGAATGTTGGCATCTGCAAATTCTTGTGCATGGTTAATCATGCCATCACGGCCATCTGGTGAAACGATGCCGATAGAAACCTCTTGGGCCGCTTTTACATGGTTTAAATGCGACATAGACATGGCGCCAGGGTGGAATGCGGTGATCTGGTTGTCGTCCAGGTCGGTCGTGATAAACGCTTGTCCAGTGAAGTTGCCTGGTACGCTACGGATATGTGTTTGCGGCATGCCGAGTTTTTCGAGACGGCTTGCATAGGGGGCGAAGTCATCACCCACTGTCGCCATAATGAGTGGCTTGCCACCTAAAAGCTGTAAGTTGTAGGCGATATTGCCTGCACAGCCACCATATTCACGGCGCATTTCAGGCACTAGGAAAGCGACGTTAAGAATGTGAATCTGGTCAGGAAGAATATGCTTCTTGAAGTGATCGTTGAACACCATGATGGTGTCGAAAGCAAGGGAACCGCAAATGAGAGCATTCATGTTTTTTGGCTTTTTAAGTTATGGTGAAGTGAATTATAACAGTACAACTTAGGCAAGTAATAGCAGTGCCCATATTGCAGCTGCATTGATAAGGCTGATTAAAACGGCGGCACTGCCGATGTCTTTAGCACGCTTGGCGAGATCATGGTCTTCCAATGAAATACGATCTACGGTTGCCTCGATGGCCGAATTGATCAATTCGACGATGAGCACCAGGAGTATGCTGCCTATCATCAGGGCTTTGCCGATGTTGCCGACGCTTAACCATAGTGCCAGTGGAATAGTGACTACGGCAAGCAGTAACTCCATGCGGAAGGCATCTTCATGTTGAAACGCCGCACGAAAGCCGTGAATGGAATATCCCAGTGCATTCCATAAACGTCTTAGACCTGTTTTTCCTTTGTAAGGACTTTGCATATATCCCTCGAAAATTTTCTTAATAGCTTCGTTCTTGCCCCCTTCTCCCGCAAACGGGAGAAGGGTTGGGGATGAGGGCTTATACGATGAAAAGTATCATTGGGTAATCAACGCCCCTCACCCTAACCCTCTCCCGCTTGCGGGAGAGGGGATGCCAATGCGTGGTGAAAGCTGTTATTGCAATATCGCCAGCGCCGCAGCGTAATCAGGTTCATGAGTAATGTCATCGACTAGCTCGGCATGGATAACCTGGTCGTTCTCATCCAGCACCAGTACAGCACGCGCAGTAACGCCAGCTAGCGCAGTGTCGGCAATTTTTACACCATAGTTGCGCATAAAGTCGCGGCCACGCATTAGTGACAAGGTGACGACATCTTCCAATCCTTCGGCAACGCAAAAGCGGCCCATGGCGAAGGGCAAGTCCGCTGAGATCACTAGCACTACGGTGTTGCTCAAAGTGCTTGCGGCTTCATTGAATTTGCGAGCCGATGTGGCGCAGACCGCAGTATCTAGGCTGGGCACAATGTTCAATACTTTGCGTTTGCCTTTGAAATTATGCAGTGACACATCTTTCAGTTCTTTATCAACTAGCGTAAATGCGGGCGCAGTCTGACCAAGGCTAGGGAAGGTGCCGAACAGAGTGAGTGGCTCGCCTGCTAAGGTGACTGCGGTTTTGTTGCTTGTATCTTTTGCCATGTTGTATCTCCTTGAGTCACTATAAGGCCGCTTATGCCGGATATTTAGTCACGCTGAAAAGTTAGCGGGAATTGCATACTGCTTTAGGTAAGCACTGATTAAGTCTGGTTTTATCGTTCCCGCCTTCGCGGGATAACCAGCCACTTGGCAGCTTGCTGCCTTAGTGGATTGGCTAGTAGTTTCACTTAATCAGCGTTGCCTTAGACATAGCTTTCAATCGGCGGACAAGCGCAGATCAAGTTTTTGTCACCGTGCACATTATCTACTCTTGCGACGGCAGGCCAGAATTTATTATCGCGCACCCAAGCTAATGGGAAGGCAGCTTGTTCGCGTGAATATGGACGTGACCAGTCATCGGAGACAACGGCTTGAGCCGTATGCGGTGCGTGCTTGAGGATGTTGTCCTTTTTGTCTACCTTGCCGTTCACGACTTCTTCGATTTCTTTGCGGATGGCGATCATGGCATCACAAAAACGATCCAACTCGGCCTTCGACTCGCTTTCGGTCGGTTCAACCATTAGCGTGTCCACCACAGGGAAAGAAGTTGTGGGAGCGTGGAAGCCGAAGTCCATCAGGCGCTTGGCGATGTCGCCCACTTCCACACCTTCCTTCTTCCATTCGCGGCAATCCAAAATCATTTCGTGCGCGCAGCGACCGTTGCTGCCGCTGTACAGCGTGGCGTAATGATCTTTTAGCGACTCTTTGATGTAGTTGGCGTTCAATATTGCCAGGCGGGTTGCCTCGGTGAGGCCTGCGCCGCCCATCATTTTGATGTAGCCGTAGGAGATCAGCAGAATTAAAGCGCTGCCATACGGTGCGGCAGATACGGCATGAATGCTTTGTGTGCCGCCAACTTTGACTAGCGGATGGCTAGGCAAAAATGCTGTGAGGTGGGCTGCTACGCCGATGGGGCCAGCACCCGGTCCGCCACCACCGTGTGGAATGGCGAAAGTTTTGTGCAGATTGAGGTGGCACACATCTGCGCCGATGTTGCCGGGGCTAGTTAGACCGACTTGCGCATTCATGTTCGCGCCGTCCATATACACCTGCCCGCCATTAGCGTGAATGATGCTGGTGACATCTTTGATGCTTTCCTCATACACGCCATGGGTGCTCGGATAGGTAACCATCAGACAAGACAAATCCGCTTTGTGTTGCTCGGCTTTTTCGCGTAAGTCGCCTACGTCGATATTGCCATTTGGGTCACACTTTACGATCACGATCTTCATGCCACACATTGCCGCACTGGCAGGATTGGTGCCGTGTGCCGAAGAAGGAATCAACACTATATTGCGTTGTGCTTCACCGCGCGAACGGTGATAGGCCTGAATGACCAGCAGTCCAGCATATTCTCCAGATGCACCACTATTTGGTTGGAAGCTCATTTGCGCAAAGCCAGTAATCTCGGACAAGGCGGCATCTAATCCGGCAATCACTTCCTGATAACCTTCAGCTTGGTCTAGTGGCACAAAGGGATGCAGGTTGGCGAACTCAGGCCAAGTGAGTGCTAGCATTTCCGATGCCGCATTCAGTTTCATGGTGCAAGAGCCCAGTGAAATCATCGAATGTGTGAGTGATAGGTCTTTATTTTCCAGACGCTTGATGTAGCGCATCATTTCTGTTTCAGAGCGATAGCTGCTGAATGTCGGATGACTCAGGATGGCGGACTGGCGGGGTGTAAAAAGCAAGGCTTGCGTGGCAATTTGCTCACTACTGAGTGTGATTGCAGCTTTACCTGCGGCCTGTGCAAATACTGCGAGAATGGCGTTGATGTCAGCCACTGAAGTGGTTTGATCTAGCGAAACACTTAGTCCATCGACGGCGTAATGGAAGTTGATCTGTGCCGCTTCTGCGAGCGCATGGATTTTGACATTGTCTGTGTGAACTAGCTTGATCGTGTCAAAGAATACGCCATCGGCTACGTTGTAACCCAATTCTTTAAGTGCGCTGGCTAATGCTGCCGTTGAGCGATGCACTTGCTCTGCAATACCACGCAAGCCGTCCGCACCATGATAAACCGCGTACATGCCGGCCATGATGGCCAGCAGTGCTTGTGCTGTGCAGATATTGGACGTGGCTTTTTCACGACGGATATGTTGTTCGCGGGTTTGTAGCGCCATGCGCAATGCGGGATTGCCATCGGCATCGACAGATACGCCGATGATGCGTCCCGGCATGGAGCGTTTGTGTGCGTCGCGGCAGGCGAAATAGGCAGCGTGCGGGCCACCGTATCCCATCGGTACGCCAAAGCGTTGTGTGCTACCCAATACAACGTCTGCACCCCATTCTCCGGGGGGTGTAAGCAGTACTAAGCTGAGAATGTCGGCAGCAACAGCGATTGTCATACCGTGCTTTTTAGCGCGACTTACAAAATTAGCGTATTCATGCACTGTGCCAGCAGCCGTCGGATATTGCAGCAAGGCTCCGTAGAGCTGATCATTCAGTGTCACGGTTTGGAAATCGCCAACAACTAATTCAATGCCCAAAGGTTTAGCGCGTGTTTTCAGCAGCTCTATGGTTTGCGGGTAGCATTCGTGCGAGACGAAGAAGCTGTTTTTACCCTGCGCGACAGCATCGCGCGAACGCAGACCGTACAACATCGTCATGGCCTCGGCGGCGGCAGTTGCTTCGTCTAGCAAAGAGGCATTCGCGATTGCCATACCGGTCAGATCGACAATCATGGTCTGGTAGTTCAACAGTGCTTCTAAACGGCCTTGTGCGATTTCTGCCTGATAAGGTGTGTAAGCGGTATACCAACCGGGATTCTCTAAGACATTGCGTTGAATGACGGGGGGCAAGATGGTGTTGTAATAACCTAGGCCGATATAACTTTTATACAATTTGTTCTTCGCGGCAATGCCACGCAAATGTGCTAGAAAATCGTGCTCACTCATGCCTTCCGGCAAGTTCAATGGATTCTTCAGGCGGATGGCAGCAGGCACTGTCTGGTCGATCAATGCGTCCAGCGAAGGCGCGTTGATCTTGTTGAGCATGGCCTGCACATCTTGCGAGTTAGGCCCGTTGTGGCGGGTGACGAATTGATCGGTAGTCATGGCGTTTTATGTTTGTGAAATGTGAAATGTGAAATGTGAAATGTGAAATGTGAAATGTGAAATGTG
>Ga0316204_10008216_pt1 | contig 14664 bp, 14 predicted proteins | sample 6monrhotite_MG_2_FD_205661 | JGI IMG/M metagenome (GOLD analysis project Ga0316204, IMG submission 205661) | Microbial mat bacterial communities from mineral coupon in-situ incubated in ocean water Damariscotta River, Maine, United States -... | ecosystem: Environmental > Aquatic > Marine >...
GGTTTTCTGAACGGCTTGGGTGGCGCAGTTTACGCAATGCTTTGGCTTCGATCTGACGAATACGTTCACGGGTTACATCGAACTGTTTACCAACTTCCTCGAGGGTGTGGTCAGTGTTCATGTCGATGCCGAAACGCATCCGCAGGACTTTGGCTTCACGAGCGGTGAGGCCTTCGAGGACGTCTGTGGTGGCTTCTTTAAGGCCTTCAAAGGTTGCTGAATCAGGTGGCGCCATAACGTTGCCATCTTCGATGAAGTCGCCCAGGCTTGAGTCTTCGTCATCACCAATCGGGGTTTCCATTGAGATTGGCTCTTTGGCGATCTTGAGTACCTTGCGGATCTTATCTTCCGGCATTTCCATGCGCTCGGCCAGCTCTTCCGGTGTGGCTTCGCGGCCCATTTCCTGCAGCATTTGACGCGAGATCCGGTTGAGCTTGTTGATGGTCTCAATCATATGCACTGGGATACGGATGGTGCGGGCCTGGTCCGCAATTGAGCGGGTGATAGCCTGACGAATCCACCAAGTGGCGTAGGTTGAAAACTTGTAACCACGACGGTATTCAAATTTATCGACTGCTTTCATCAGGCCGATATTGCCTTCCTGAATAAGATCGAGGAATTGCAGGCCGCGGTTGGTGTATTTTTTGGCGATTGAGATAACCAGTCGCAGGTTGGCTTCGACCATTTCTTTCTTGGCGCGACGGGCCTTAGCTTCACCGATAGAAATCATACGGTTGATATCTTTAATATCGGTGATGGTTAGGCAGTTGTTTTCCTGGATTGAGACGAGCTTGTTCTGGGCGCTACGGATTTCATCTTCGTGCTCCTGTAGAACTTTTACATAAGCTTCGTTTGAATTGACTGTTTGGTCAAACCATTCAAGGTTGGTTTCGTTGTCAGGGAATGAGGTGATAAATTCCTTGCGCGGCATGTGAGCTTCGTTGACGCAGATATTCATGATGATGCGTTCATGGGTGCGGATGTCGTGGACTACCGAGCGTAGGTTCGTAACCAGTTTTATAATAAAGGCTGGTGAGAATTTGAATGCAAGGAAGGCTTCCGATGTTTCTTGGCGCAGTTCTTTTAGCTTTGGATCGCTGAGCTCAGTTTTTTTGATGAGGCTCTGGTGTTTGTTGTATAGCTTGGATATTTTATCCATGCAGGCGCGTACTTCTTCCAGGTCTGGACCGGTATCGACTGGTTTTTCATCGTCGTCGTCGTCAGATTTGCTGGCGGCGCTAGCAGGTGGTGCTATTTCATCAGTAAGATCCGCAAAGCCGCGGATAAAATCAGCCAGCTTAGTTTCGCCAGACTCAATTTGACTATAGCCTTCAATGAGCATGGCGTTGCTGCTGGGGAAGTTGCCCAGGGCTTTGTAGACTTGGTTGAGGCCGGCTTCGATGCGCTTGGCAATCTTGATTTCGCCTTCGCGGGTCAGCAATTCAACGGTGCCCATTTCGCGCATGTACATGCGTACGGGGTCGGTGGTGCGACCAAAGTCAGCATCGACAGTTGCTAAGTTGGCGGCAGCCTCTTCAGCAGCGTCGTCATCGGTAACGGCTTTGTCAGACAGGATCAGGCTGTCTGCATCAGGAGCAACCTCATGAACTGGGATGCCCATGTCGTTGATCATGGTGATGATGCCTTCGACCTGTTCCGGGTCGACGATCTCGTCTGGTAGGTGATCGTTGACTTCCCGATAGGTCAGGTAGCCCTGCTCTTTGCCCTTGGCAATGAGTAGTTTGATCTGTGATTCCGTTTGCTCGCGGCTCATATTCACGTATAAAAGTCTCGCTCGTTAAATGCCTAAAGTGCATGGCCGAAAAAATGGCCGCTAATTATAGCAAAAATATGGCAGTCTTTAAACTCCAATTTTATTTCAGTCAAGTGCTAATTTTGGTTTTCATCGCTGCGCGGAAGTGGTCGGCTAAGGGCTTGTTTTTCCGTTAGTAATTCCGTTAGTCGTTGTTTGTCCTGAGGGCTGAGGCCGTCACTTTCGCCTTTGCGTAGCAATTGGTTGTAGTTGCGCTCAACGCGTTGTTTGTCTAAATGTCTTAGTGCGTCCTGAAATTCACGTTCATAGCCTTCGCTGGGGATGGCGTTGTCACTGAGGGCAAGTTTGTTCAGGTGTTTGCCTTCGGGGCGGTCACGCCAGTGTTCCAAAATTCCGCCACAGTTGATGTTGGGTTGCTGCTGAATAAGTTCAAGTAATTCGACCAACAAACTGATGCCGGGTTCCTCTAGCTCTCGGAATCGTCCCGGATTGGATTCCAATTGCGCAAGTTGAGGTTGCTCAAGTAGCAGGCTGATGATGCTGCGAACAGGAGAGAGCTTGCGTGATTCACCGGATGACTTTGTTTGTTTTCTGGTTGAAACCTGTGTGGTAGATTTTTCACCGAGCAGTGACATGAGTTCTGGCCCTGGCATGCCGGTGCGGTTTGCGAGTTCGGTAATGATCATGTGTTTAAAAACTTGATTGCTGATTTTTGCCAATTTGGGGCGGGCCAGGTCTATTAGGCGGGCGCGTCCGTCTATGGCGCTCATGTCGACGCGCTGACTTAGGTTCTGAAGCAGGAATTCTGAAAGTGAGATGGCGCTCACGATTTTTTCTTCAAAGGCTTGCTGGCCGATCTGGCGGATCAGACTGTCTGGGTCTTCGCCGTCAGGTAGGAACATAAATCGGGCGGTGCGGCCATCCTTGAGTTCGGGTAGCATGATGTCGAGAGCCTTCCATGCGGCGTCTCGACCAGCGCGATCGCCATCAAAGCAAAATACCACTTCGCTACTGGTGCGAAACAGGGGGTGTAGGTGGTCGGGCGTTAACGCTGTGCCAAGGGTGGCAACGGCATAATGGATGCCGTGTTGGGCTAGGGCGACGACATCCATATAGCCTTCAACCACTAATAGTCGTTCAATTTGGCGCAAGGCTTGTTTGGCTTCATAGAGGCCGTATAGTTCTTTGCCTTTATGGAAAAGTGGTGATTCAGGCGAGTTGAGGTATTTGGGATTGTCTTCCGGGTCAATAACGCGACCGCCGAAGGCGATGACACGGCCGCGCCGATCTCTAATTGGAAACATGATGCGATTGCGGAAACGGTCATATTGGCCGCCGCCATCTTTGGCGACGCTCATGCCGGTGGTGATCAACTGTTGCTGGTGTTGTTTGTCGCCACCAAGGGCCTTGCCGAGATTATCCCAGCCAGGCGGGGCGAAGCCGATGCTGAATTTAGCCGCGATCTCACCGGTGAGGCCGCGTTGTTTGAGGTAGTCAATTGCTTTGCTGGCTTCAGGGTGTTGCTTGAGTTGTTGGGCATAGAAGTCAGTAGCTGTCTGCATGATTGGGTGCAGGTCTGGGCCGGATTTATGTTCTGTGTTGCTGTGTTCGATGGTGGGTAGTTCCATGCCGCTGCGGTGGGCCAGTTCTTTAACTGCCTCGATGAAGTCCATATGCTCGTAGTCCATCAGGAAGCCAATGGCGGAGCCGTTGGCGCCACAGCCGAAGCAATGGTAGAACTGTTTGTTTTGGCTGACGGTGAATGAGGGGGATTTTTCTTCGTGGAAGGGGCAGCGGGCTTGGTAATCGCGGCCAGCCTTGCGCAGTGGTACACGGCTGTCGATGACGTCGACGATATCTACTCGATTGAGTAGCTCATCTATGAAGTGTTGAGGAATGAGGCCTGCCATCAATAAAGAGTATCTTTAGTTGGGGTGCAGCGAAACGATCAGTTTGGCCGCCGGGCAGGTTTTTCAAGCAGAAGTTAGTTTGCTTTTGACTAGCTGGCTGGCTTGGCCCATGTCGGCACGGCCTTGTATGCGAGGTTTGAGCGCGCCCATGACCTTGCCCATGTCTTGCGGGCCAGCGGCGCCGACGCTGCTGATGATGTCGACGATAGTAGCCTCAAGTTCAGCGGTGTCCATCTGTTCAGGTAGGTATTCTTGCAGGATGACGATCTCAGCTTTTTCGATGTCGGCTAGCTCTTGGCGTTCGGCGTCTTCGAATTGCTTGATCGAGTCGCGGCGTTGTTTAACCATTTTTTCCAGGATGGCAAGTATTTGCTCATCGGTGGGGGTAGATCGGTCATCCACCTCTTTTTGTTTGATGGCCGCTAGGGCTAGACGAATAGTCGCCAGACGCGCCTTTTCTTTGGCGCGCATGGCGGCTTTCATGTCGTCCTGAATCCGCTCTTTCAAGGTGGCCATGATTGCCGTTGTCCTTGTGTTAAGAGGTTCTTAGTAAAGACGTTTGCGATGAGCTTGTTCGCGCATAAGTTTTTTGTGCTGGCGTTTAACGGCTGCAGCGGCTTTGCGCTTGCGTACGGCTGTTGGTTTTTCGTAGCACTCACGGCTGCGAATCTCAGACAGGACGCCAGCCTTTTCGCAGGTGCGCTTGAAGCGACGCAGGGCGATTTCGAAGGGCTCGTTTTCTCTCAGTCGTACTGATGGCATAAGTATCCAGTTCCTTAAATAATGCAATTTAGGGTTGTTAAAGTTCACCCGTGAGGGTGAGAGGGGCGCCATTTTAGAGCAATACGCTGAATTTGCAAAGGGTTGTGATTTATTTGTTGTTGCCGCAGGCCGGACAGGATGGGTCTTTGCTGAGTTTTAGTCGGCGTGGGGACATGTTTAATGCATCAATGGTGAGTAGTTGGCCGGTGAGTGGTGCGCCTATGTTGAGTATGACTTTCAAGGCTTCCGCCGCCTGAATGCTACCGATGATGCCGACAAGTGGCGCGAAAACGCCGCGGTCATGGCAGGTTTGCTGGGCTTGGTCGGGTTCGTCTTCATTGTAGAGGCATTGGTAGCAGGGGGCGTCTTTTGTGCGGGGGTCAAATACGGCAACTTGGCCTTGGAAGCGGATTGCTGCACCACTTACGAGTGGGGTTTTGTTGGTAAGACTGGCCTGGTTGATGGCGAAGCGGCTGTCGAAGTTGTCGCAACAGTCAATTAGGATGTCTGTGTTGTTTGCTGTTTGGTTGAGCTGGTTTTTGTCGGCGCGATGGCATATTGCTTCAACCTCAATCTCAGGATTGAGTTCCAGTAGGGTGTTGCGCAAACATTGAGCTTTTTCTTGGCCTATATCTTTGTTTTTAAATGCGATTTGACGCTGTAGGTTACCAAGGTCGACGCTGTCGTTGTCAAAGATGGTGATATGACCGACGCCGCTGCTGGCCAGGTACATGGCGACGGGTGAGCCGAGCCCACCTGCGCCAATGATAACTGCTTTGGCTTGGCTGAGGCGGGCCTGTCCTGCCAGATCAATTTCTGGCAGGAGTAGATGGCGGCTGTAGCGGTTGAGCTGGTTGTTGCTGAGCTCGGCTGTACTCATGTGGTGTAGCGATAAAAAACATCGATTGGCGTGCGGCCGTCATCTGCCCAGCCGCCAACGGCGTAGATTGCGTTGTCGCAGACGGTAACGCCCATGGCGCAAGCGGGAGCAGGCAGTGGCGCAACCTGTTGCCATGACCTTGTCTCGCAGTCGTAACGGGCGACGCGGTTATGAATGTCATCATCGCTGTAACCACCAAAGACGTATATCTCATCGCCAAGTTTGGCGCTGCCGAGGCCGGCTGCAGGCCATGGCAGACTGAAGTTGTTTTGGTTTGACCAGGTGTTGCTGGTTGGATCGTAGATTTCGATGGTGGTGAAGTTGTTAAAGCCTTCTGGTCGGAAAGCAACGCCGCCCATGGCCAGGATCTGGCCGTCTTGAGTGACGGCAGATAAGGCAAAGCGTGGCGTCGGAAGTGGCGCAATGGCTTCCCATTTGCCTTTTTCGATGTCTAGGCGTTCACAGTAATCAAAGCCGGGGTCGGTCTTGGGGCCACCCTGGGTAGCATCTGGGTGGTGGCCGCCAATGACGTAGATCGAGCTGCCTAATACTGCGACGGCGGGATAGTCGTGAGGCATTGTTAGGTCGGGGCCTTTTTCCCAGCTGTCAGAATCAGGATGGTAGATTTCGACAGTTGTTAGAAAGCGGAACATACCGTCTTCCTGACGAAAGCCGCCGCCCATTACGTAGATCTTGTCATCGACTGTTGCGGCAACAGTGCCTGAACGCAGTGTGGGCATGTCATGGAGTTTTTGCCAGCTGCCGGTTTTAGGGTCAAAGCAAATGCTTGAATCGAGGCTTTTGAAATTTGGGCCGCCACCACCAAAAGCAAAAATCTTGTCTTTGTAACTAGCTACCGACGGGTGTGAGCGGGCAATTTCAAGCGAGCTGAGGCTGGTCCATTCACCGGGCGAGATTGGTTTGTTTGTTTTCATTGGTTGAGTATTGTCATATTATATTTTGTCAGGGCAACTCTACTTAAACCATTCTGGCTGTCAATAGTGTTGGTGTTGGATGGTGTGTTGAAAGTTTTTAGTAGTGATTTGAATATTAATAAGAAAATGTCCCCTTAAGGTGTCGGTTGTTTGCTGCCGGATGATTAGTTATGATGCTTTTTCTTCAGTGAAGCTATGCTGTGGTGAATGTATAGCTGAAAGCGGGGTTAAGTTCTTTAGCTTGCCCGTCGATAATATTTTAGAGAGTTATGAAGCTTTGCGGCACAACAGGCTTGTTAGTCTGGCTAGAGTTGATCTGGCAGTCTGTTCACAGAATTGTGATTGTGTTAGTTTTGCGTTAAACGGAGAGGTCGGCAAGTCTGTGTATGTGCTTGCTGTGGATGTTGGGAATGATTGTGAGGGCTGTCAGCCAGTCTGGTATGAAAACAAATCAAGAAGATCGAGTGGATAATGCTTCCACAATTCAAGCTCAGGGTCATGTGCCAGTACAGGCGCAGGATGCTTTGCCTCCTTTACAAGACCGCTTTGGCAGGACTTTCGACTACGTCAGGATAGCTGTTACGGAGAAGTGTAATCTTCGTTGCACATACTGCATGCCAGAGGAGGGTGTTGACTTCCAAGGCAAAGAGAAAATTTTGCAAAGCGATGAGATTCTTCGGATCGTTGGCATTCTAGGGCGTATGGGCATAAAGAAGGTGCGTTTTACCGGTGGTGAGCCGTTGGTTAGAAAGGATATTGTCGATTTGGTTGCTGGATCCGCGGCAACACCTGGCATAAAGGCTGTACATCTTACGACGAATGGTTTGTTATTTGATCGTTATGCGCAGCAATTACGAGATGCTGGTTTAACAGGTGTCAATATTAGTCTCGATACAATGGATGCGGAAAAGTTTGTTCGTATCACTAGACGTGAAGGTCTGGGAAAGGTTAAGGATAGTATCCAGCTTGCGTTGGATATGGGCTTTCCTAGAGTTAAAGTCAATGTGGTGTTGATGCGAGGCTTTAATGAGGGTGAGTTAAGAACTTTTACAGATTTGGCTGTCGATCACCGATTGACCGTTAGATTTATAGAGTTCATGCCATTTGATGGGCATCAAATTTGGGAGAGTGGCGGTCATTTTGCTAGTGCCGAGAGCTTGGTAAAACAAATCGAAACCTTTTATCCGGGTATAAAACCTGCTGATGGCACGCGGACTGAACATCATATATTTCAGGGTGAGGGGCATGCTGGAAAAATTGCTGTTATTCCAGCGTTTACCCGGAGCCTTTGTGGTAACTGTTCGCGTATTAGGGTCACGGCAGATGGTAATGTGCGGAACTGTCTCTACTCAGATAAAGAATTCAGTTTGCGTGAGATGATTCGCCAGGGTGGTACGGATGATGAGATTGTGTCGGTATTTCGAAAAGCCTTCGAAGAAAAAGAAGAAGATGGTTTTGAGGCTAAAAAGGCATCTTCAGAGCAGCAAGTATCAGTCAATAGTATCGGTCGGGCCAGCATGACCCAGATCGGTGGCTAAATTTGTAGTTCTTAAGCATAGGTATAGCCCCGCTGAAACGTGACTTTTCAGGGGCGTTTTGTGGAATTAAATTCTAGAGAGTTAGAGTAATGAGTGAATTAACCCATTTTAATGCTGCCGGTGAAGCTTATATGGTTGATGTTGGTGATAAGGCAGAAACGGTTCGTGAGGCTGTGACGGAAGGCTGGATTTATATGGAGCCTTCAACGCTAGAAAAAATTATGCAGGGTGATCATAAGAAAGGTGATGTGCTTGGTATTGCACGTGTTGCTGGAATTATGGGGGCTAAGCGAACGCCTGATTTAATTCCACTTTGCCATCCTATTATGCTGACAAATGTTGATCTGAAATTGACGGCCGTGCCAGAGAAAAGCGGAGTTTATTGTAAGTGTACTGCGCGCTGTAAGGGACAGACAGGCGTGGAAATGGAGGCTTTGACTGCGGTTCAGGTCGCCTTATTAGTTATTTATGATATGTGCAAGGCGGTTGATCGCGGCATGGTAATGAGTGGCGTAGGTTTGATGGCCAAGTCAGGCGGTAAGTCTGGTTCGTGGACTCGTGACGTCTAATACAGTTTTGGAGTATTGAATAGTGAATGTTTCGGTTAGATATTTTGCGAGTTTGCGCGATCGTATGGGGCGTGCAGATGAGACGCTGGAGCTGGATGGAGATTCGGCAATAGTGTCTGAGATTTGGGCAAAGGTGACCGGCGGTCAGTCAATCCCTGATAGCACATTGATTTCAGTAAATATGGAATATACCGATGCTGATGCCGTCTTGAAGGATGGCGATGAATTGGCATTTTTTCCACCAGTGACTGGGGGTTAATGGCGTGAAGGTCGTTGTTCAGCAAGAATCATTTGATCCTGGTCAGGTAGTTCAAGCATTTCAGGATGCTTTGCCGCGTGGTAAGCACGGTGGTGTAGTGTCTTTTGTTGGCACTATGCGCGATTTCAACGACGGGGAAGATGTGGTCTCTATGACGCTTGAACATTACCCTGGTATGACCGAGAAACATATAGAGCAGGTGTGTGAAGAGGCTGCCGAACGATGGGATATTGTCGATAGTTTGGTCGTGCATCGTTATGGTGAGATGTTTCCAAATGATGCGATTGTATTGGTTGCTGTTTGGTCAGCGCATCGTGCCAATGCGTTTGATGCTTGCCGCTTTATAATTAACTATTTGAAAGCGCGTGCGCCGTTTTGGAAGTGTGAGACAACGACCGGTGGCGAGAAACGCTGGGTCGAACATAATTCAAAAGACCCAAAGGCAGAGGTTTCTGATTCAGAAAAAATCAAGCGATCAGCATAATTCTGTAGCTATCATAAAGTGTATTAGTTGTCGTAAATATTACTGAGGTTGTGGCCGAGTGAGAGAAAAAGAAAAAGCGACTCGGGTGATTTTAGTTAGGCATGGCGAGACAAGTTTTCCACAAAATCGGATTTATTGCGATTCAAAAGAAGACCCCGCATTAAGTTCTACGGGGCAGGCGCAGGCTAAGCAGGCTGCGGAGTTTCTTTCGCTAGAGAATGTTTCTGCTATATATGCGAGTCCATCTCTGAGGACGCGAATGACAGCAGAGGCGATAGCAGCGCATCATAAGTATTTGTCGGTTAATTTTGATTCTGACTTGGTTGAGCGGAATTTTGGTGACTGGGAAGGAATGTATTTTGAGGAGATTGAGTCTCAATTTCCTATGAAATATAAAGAATGGAAAGAAAATCAAGCGGCATTCAAGATAGGTTCAGGTGAATCGGTATACGATTTGGCTGAGCGAGTGGTTCCGGTAATATCAAAAATCATCACTGCTCATTCGGGGCAGACAGTGGTTGTGGTTGCTCATGTCGGCCCTATTAGGGTTTTACTTGCAAGGGCGCTTAATCTCCCGGTTGAGGGCTACAGACAGCTAGCCATTGATCCTGCTTCTGTGACAGGGGTTGATTATGGTGTCTCTCAGAACAATTTGATATTTATGAATTTTCACGGACGCCATTTTAAATCTAAGAAATATTAGTTTTTTTGCATGAACTCCTAAAGTATTTTACAAGTTCGGTCGATACATTAAGCAGGAAGGGATGTTGTCATCTCTGTTGACTTGGGATTTGTAGGAGGCTTTAAAAATGAGTAAGGCATTCAGAGCGGCGAGCTCAATAGGTGCGGCAGCGCTGGTACTTTCAGGTGCGTCGATGGCGGCTTCACCAACGGGATCATTTGATGCGTGGAGTGTAACTGGCGGTACGATCACTACCACTGCGGCGTGTCCAGTCGGTTTTACCTGTGCGACAGCGGTGACAGGCGAGGGTTTCTTTCAGCGTCAGATCACGGAAGACTCGAGCGGAAATGACTTTTTTCAGACGATCATTACTGATAAAACGGCCACGGGTGCTCCTGGTGCATTGACATTTTCAGATGAAAGTTATGTGCGGACTGGTAACGTAACGGGCTTGGCCGACAAAACTCAGATGAAGGAAGTAACCACAACAGGTACTTTGACTGAAACCTTTGAAGGCTCTACGGAGCTGGGTACTGGTTGGGCAAATGATGGCACCAATGATATTGCGGAGATTTATCAGGCTATCATTGCAGATGATACAGCTTCTGGTGCAGAAGACTTTGATGCTAAATTCTGGTTGAAACAGCTTGGAGCTGAGGGAGCTGCAGGTAAGCTGATGAGGATCAGCAGTCAAGTTGATATTCAGGAGGCGACAACAACTCCTGCTGCAGGGGCTGGTTCACAAGATTTTGTGCTTGTTGAGTTGAGCGGTTCCGAGAATTCTGCGTTAGGTACTGCTGATCTCGGTGTCGATGGTTCAATTACTTGGGCGGCTGGTGATCGTATCAAGGCTATCTGGGTTGGCCAAGATATGGCTGCAATTGCTGGTGTGCAGCAGGAATTTGGTTTTACTGCCTATGAGGATTTCACTGGTGGTACAACAGGCGCGGTAAATACATTTAGCTTGTTAGGAGGTTCTTCTGCAGCGCCAGTTGATTGGAATGCTCCTACTTGGGGTAGTTCTTCTGCTGCTGATGCTGGTCCGTTCTAGGTTATACGCATACCAAAAAAGTTTTGTAATTTAAGAGGGAGGGGCTAAGTTAGCCCCTCCTTTTTTTGTGCAAAATAAGCTATTTATTAAAAGGGGTGGTGCAGGAAAAATTAAAATGAAAAGTGTTGTTGATATTCAATTGCTTTGCTTTGGCCTGATTCAATATTTAGTGTTTTTCTGATAAATGCATGGTGAAGAGGGAGTGTTATATATTTGGTGTGTAGTAAGTTTATTTGTTTCAAACGAAATAGGGGGTAGCGGCTAATTAATGGCGTTAGTAGATTCTGCAACGGTATCGAGAATTAGTTGGTGTCTATCTTTATTCGAATAATTTTTGCTTAAATATCCTACCTAATAATGCTGCCATGTTGGTTATTCAATGGTATACCTTCAAAAACACATGCATTTTGCATATTATCCAAATAATGCCCAAGTCAGCAGGTATATTTGTTGTTCCGGTGGGGGAATAGCTGTTGTATTATGCTTCTCGACAGAGGGATTTTAAGTCAGCTGTATGCTTTAGTTTAGGTGGTAGTCGGGTTGACAGTGGAAAATCAGTGTTATACATTGTGCAACAACTGCGTTTTTAAATATTATTCTTAATGAGTTTTTAACATAAGCGGTTGACTGTTGTGCGATACAAGTGGTAAAAATATAGAAAATGTAATTAGGAAGAGATGATGTTATCTCTGTTACTTGAGAATTAGGAGGCTTTGAAAAATGAGTAAGGCATTCATAACGGCAAGTTCAGTAGGTGCTGTAGGGCTAGTACTTTCAGGTGCGGCGATGGCAGCTTCACCAACTGGATCTTTTGATGCATGGAGTGTAACTGGTGGTACGATTACCACGTCTACACCATGTCCAACCGGTTTTACCTGTGCAACAGCAGTAACGGGTGAAGGTTTCTTTCAACGCCAAATCACAGAAACGGCGAGCGGAAATGACTTTTTTCAGACGATCATTACTGATAAGACGGCCACGGGTGCTCCAGGTTCGTTGACGTTCTCTGATGAAAGTTACGTACGTACCGGTAATGTCAGTGGTTTGGCTGATAAAACGCAGATGCAAGAAGTAACCACAACTGGTACTTTGGTTGAAACCTTTGAAGGTTCTACAGAGTTAGGTACTGGTTGGGCAAATGATGGCACCAATGATGTTACGCAGATCTATCAGGCTATCATTGCAGATGATACGGCGTCTGGTGCAGAAGATTTTGATGCTAAATTCTGGTTGAAACAGCTTGGGACTGAAGGGTCTGCGGGCAAGTTGATGAGGATCAGTAGTCAAGTTGATATTCAGGAGGCAACAACGACTCCTGCCGCTGGTGCGGGTTCGCAAGATTTTGTGCTTGTTGAGTTGAGTGGGGCTGAGAATCCTTCGGCTGGTACTGCGGACTTGGGAGCCGACGGGTCAATTAGTTGGGTAGCTGAAGATCGTATTAAGGCTATCTGGGTTGGCCAAGATATGGCTGCAATTGAGGGTGTAGGACAAGAGTTTGGTTTTACTGCCTATGAGGACTTTACCTCAACACCAGCGCTTGTAAGTTCATTTAGCTTGTCGGGTGGTTCGGCCACAGCACCAATAGATTGGGATGCCACAGTTTGGGGTAGTTCTTCTGCTGCAGATGCAGGTCCGTTCTAGGGTGTAAGAAAGTTCGGTAATGTAGAAAGGAGGGGCTGCGCCCCTCCTTTTTTTTGTGCAAAATATCATTATTAATGAGAATCGAGTGAGTACGACAGAATGAATTACAAAGTATTATTTGTTTTATTTGCCTTGGGAGGCGTTTATTCTGTGTGCGGATTTGCTGCGGGAAATAATGTTTCAGTTGAGCAGATTATCCAGAATTGCGAGTATAAAAACCCGGGTAGTGATCAGCGATCTGTATTGACAATTGAATTAATCGATAAGGATGGTAATCAGCGTAAGAATGTTTATCGTAGATTCTGGAAAAATCATATGGGGGAGGGCGGTATTGCGGACAAAATGGTGCTGTTTACAGAGTTTCCGCCTGACGCAAAAGGTACAGGATTTATGCGCTGGGGTTATGCAGCCAGTGAGAAAAAGATGGCAGATCAGTGGTTGTATTTGCCGCACTTGAGAAAGGTGCGGCGTGTTTCTGTACGTGATCCAGGTGATAGTTTTCTTGGTTCAGATCTGACATATGGTGATATTGAAGATAGGTCAATTACTGATGATAGTTATGACTTGTTGGAAGAGGGGTATAAAAATGGTGTTGAGTTTTATCAGGTAGAGATTAGGCCAAAAGAAGAAGGGGCCTTATATAGTAAAAAAATATCATGGTACAAAAAGGATGCGGTCTGGGAAAGTTGTGTCAGAGTGAAGACCGACTATTATGACCGGCAAGGAAATATATTAAAAAAACAAAACCTTACATGGCAGAAGGTGTCTGAGGCCTGGGTGTGGGATAGGGTGGAAGTCAGCAATGTTCAAACCGGTCATAAGTCTGTTTTTACTATTGAGGACGTGAGTGTGAATGTGGGTGTGTCATCGCGGATATTTACGGAGCGTGCATTAAAAAAGGGAATGTAGTTAAGGGGTGTTTGGTGGTTTGATTGACATACGGTTCGAAAATGTATAACATTGTTATACATTTATCTGTGTGAGGTGTGATGAAAATGGAAGAAATGCGCGCGATAGGAAAAGCGAGGCGGGATAAGGCCGTTTCAATGGCAATGAAAAGAAAGGAAGAATATCTTGGTGCTAGGGTGCCAAAAGTATTGCGCGACAGGGTGGTTGAAAGAGCAAAGAAGCAGGGAATTCCTGTTTCAATTTTGATTAGAAATACACTTGAAGAAGCATTCAAAGAAGATGCGCTGGATGAGGGCGTGTTAACATCCTCTGTTGACTTTAGTGATAAAAATGCAACGCCTGAAGGTTTTAGTTCGGTTATAGGTTGGGAATTAATTCAATTAAACAAAACAGTCGAGTGTTCTGGTTGCGGAGTGACGATGCAGAAAGGTGCGAAGGCAAATATTGGTTTAGGTTCGCTGCAGCCTGTAGTAATTTGTTGTGCCTGCAAGGAAAGAATTTAGTAGTTCAAAATGTATTGGTAGTAGGTTATGAATAGGCATCTGGTCGTTAACATGGGTGTCTTGCTGTGTAGTTTGTGTAGTACTGCGTTGACTGCGCAAGAAACAGATTTTGGGTTGGATTTTGACTCAATTTTTTCTGCACCATTAGAAAATGAAGAAAAGCTTGGTATGTGGTCAAAACTACAGCTGAGTGGGTATTTGAAGAATGAAACGGCATATCGCGTTCGTGAGCCACGTTCAATTACCAAGATTAGAAATATTGCCTATCTTAATGCAGAGTACCCATACAGTAACTCTTTAGGAATAACCTTCAGTGGCTGGGCCTACTATGATCTGGCTTATGACTTGTTTAACTATGAAACAATTGCAGCTCGATTGGAGCGAAATTCCGAAGAGCCGCTAGCATTTGTTGAGAATCTTAATCAAGATAAAGATAGCCCAGTAGCGGATATACGTGAGCTGTATATAGATATTTCGTTAGATAATATGGATGTCCGTTTAGGAAAGCAGTACATTATTTGGGGAGTGCTTGAAGGTGTCAGAATTGTTGATGAGCTAAATCCGATGGATTTTAGGGAGTTAATTCTGCCGGACTTAATAGATTATAGGATTCCACTTTGGAGTGCCAAGCTGGATTATTATGCGGATATTGGGGATGTACAGCTTGTTTGGATTCCGGATTTAAGGTTTCATAAGCCAGGCCCGCAAGGGTCTGAATGGGAGTTGCTGCAAGAGGTGCCAGGAACAAGGAAGCCAGATTCATGGAC
>Ga0316204_10008218_pt1 | contig 14658 bp, 18 predicted proteins | sample 6monrhotite_MG_2_FD_205661 | JGI IMG/M metagenome (GOLD analysis project Ga0316204, IMG submission 205661) | Microbial mat bacterial communities from mineral coupon in-situ incubated in ocean water Damariscotta River, Maine, United States -... | ecosystem: Environmental > Aquatic > Marine >...
AAGGGGGTTGGTTTCCCTGCTACAGTCTTTATTCGTAAACATGTGAATTGCGGGGATATGTAGGTTGTCCAGTATGGTTAATTTATAGTTATCACACGTGTGGACAAGACTATTAACCGGTCGATAGACCGTGTAATCAATAGTGAGTTACGGGCAAAACTAATCGTAATTATACTGCCCATAAGTTATCCCCATGTTGTTCCTAATGTTATTGAAAGAGTTATACCTCGTGAAAACCATTCATCTCCATCTGGTATCTGATTCAACAGGAGAGACCGTTAGCCACGTTGCACGGGCTTCACTGGTCCAGTTCGACGATGTTCAGGTCGAGGAACATCTCTGGTCCATGGTTCGATCAGAACGACAGGTTGCTGATATTGTTAAAAATATTGGCGAAAAACCAGGGTTTGTTTTGTATACGGTGGTCGACTCCATGGTACAGGCAGCATTGGAAAAGGGCTGTCGGGAGCTTCATGTTCCCTGCGTCTCTGTCTTGCAGCCTATCGTCAATACGTTGCGTGGGTTTTTTGGTCAAGAAGGCCACGCCCGCCCCGGTGGTCAACACGTGCTGGATGCGGAATATTTCAACCGGATTGCGGCCATGGACTACGTTCTTAGCCACGATGATGGCCAGTCTACACATACCTTAAATGGCGCGGACATCATCTTGGTGGGTGTCTCACGAACATCAAAAACGCCGACCTGCATTTATCTTGGTAATCGCGGCATTCGCGCCGCCAATGTCCCAATGGTACCGGGTTCCGACCTGCCGCCAGAACTGTTTAACCTCGATGGCCCATTGGTTATCGGCCTGACAAAAGATCCCAAACGGTTGGTGGAAATCCGTAAACAACGATTGAAAATACTCAATCAGGACCAGAACACGGATTATGTTGATTTTGAAATGGTGACCAAGGAAATCAACGACGCCCGTCGGTTGTTCACGCGTAATGACTGGCCGACGATCAATGTATCGCGCAAATCCATTGAAGAAACAGCGGCAACCATCATTCAGCTTCATATGCGGCGCCAGGAAGGTGATACCTGAGACAACAAACCCCGATTGTTTTGGCATCGGCCAGTCTTGCCCGGCGGAAGATACTGACCGGTGCCGGCCTGGATATCATTGTTGATCCAGCAGATATGGACGAAGGTGCGTTCAAGCGACAAAACACCACCTTAAACATGTCGACGATGGCCTTGGGGCTAGCTACCGAAAAGGCGAAAGCGGTATCAAAGCGCCATCCGGACACGGTTGTCATTGGTGCTGATCAAACCATGGTATGTGGTGGAACACCCTATGATAAACCCCCAAATTTAGCTGCGGCACGATATCAATTGCAGGCATTGCGGGGCAGAGCGCACACCTTACACAGTGCCGTAAGCGTTATCCGAGATGGCGATCTGTTGTGGTCAGTCGTTGACGACGCCCATATGACCATGCGGCCCTTCGACGACGCATTTCTTGATGCTTATTTGGCCCAGTCGGGCGACGCTGTTCTCTCGTCGGTCGGGTGTTATCGCCTTGAAGAACGGGGCGCTCATCTTTTCTCTCATATAGATGGTGATTTCTTTACAATTCTTGGGTTACCCTTGTTGCCGTTATTACAGTTTCTCCGTACGGAAGGCGTTCTTCATTAATCCGAAAAACAGCCACGCGGCACGCTCGGTAGGAACAACACGAAATCTGATGGACAGTTTTGGGCCATGAAATCAATTAGTGGAAACGCACGCCTTGCAGGGGTGATGGGCTGGCCGGTCGGCCATTCCCTGTCTCCCCGACTGCACGGGTTTTGGTTGGAAACACTTGGCATCGATGGTGCCTATGTCCCCTTACCCGTCGCACCTGAAAACGTTGCGGTGGCCGTCAAAACCCTGCCAATGCTGGGATACCGGGGAATCAATGTGACGGTTCCCCACAAGGAAACCGTTATGGGGCATGTGGACACACTGGATGATCTGGCGCGCCGGATCGGTGCCGTGAACACCATCGTTTACGACGATGAGGGCCGCAGCCATGGCACGAATACGGACGGGTTCGGTTTTATTGAAAATATCCGGCAGCGGGCTCCGAAGGTTGATTTCTCCGACGGCCAAGCCGTTGTGCTTGGCGCAGGCGGCGCGGCGCGGGCGGTTGCTGTTGCCCTGATGGATGCGGGAGTTTCCGAAATAATTGTCTTAAACAGAACCCAGGAGCGGGCAGACGTTTTGGCGCAACAAATAGGCATCGATGGCAACGTAAAGGTGGAGCCCTGGTCGCGGCGTGAGGAGGTTTTGGTCGGCGCCTCAATACTGGTGAATACGACAACCCTGGGCATGACGGGTCAGGCGGTGCTGGATATTGACCTGAAACACTTGCCCGAGGGCGCCTGCGTCACCGACATTGTCTATGCGCCCCTTGAAACACCACTGCTTGCCGCGGCACGCAGCCGGGGGAATGTCGTCGTTGATGGTATCGGCATGCTGTTACATCAGGCCCGGCCCGGTTTTAAAGCATGGTTCGGTGAAGGCCCGGAGGTTAGTGACGCGTTACGTGCTCATGTGCTTGAGGGCATGTGATGTTTATCCTCGGCTTGACCGGTTCGATCGGAATGGGGAAGACAACCGCTGCCGCAGCTTTTCGCCGACAGGGCGTTCCTGTTCACGATGCGGACGCGACCGTTCATAGACTATTGGCTTGTGGTGGGGCGGCGGTGGACCCTGTATCGGAATCTTTTCCCGGATGCGTTACCAACGGTAGCGTCGACCGTCGCCTGTTGGGCGCCCGGGTGTTTGGCGACACCCCCGCCATCAGGGTTCTGGAGGGTATTTTGCACCCGCTGGTGCGCACCGAAGAACAAAACTTCCTTCGAAAGCAAGCCGCACATGGTGCCCCGCTGGTGGTTCTGGATATCCCCTTGTTGTTTGAGACAGGCGCAGACGAGCGCTGCGATGCTGTCGCCGTGGTATCGGCGCCAAGTTTCGTGCAACGACAACGGGTTATGGCGCGGCCGGGAATGACGGCGGAAAAAGTGGCTTCCATAATGGCGCGACAAATGCCCGATACGGACAAATGCTCTCGTGCTGATTTCATCATTCAAACAGGTCAGGGCCGTGCGTTTGCCTTGCGTCAAATAAAGGAAATCGTCACATTGGCGCGCGCGAGACGCGGAAATAAATGGCTTTCGGCATCGGTTTGAAAGCAAGAGAGTTCTGCCGGTACAATCAATAAACAGGATTCAGGATGATTGAAGTAGTTCTTGATACGGAAACGACCGGGCTCGATCCGGCATCGGGGCACCGCATCGTGGAAATTGGCTGCGTTGAGTTGGAAAACCACCTGCCGACGGGGCGAACCTACCATCAATACATCAACCCCAAACGAGACATGCCGGACGAGGCTTTTGCTGTCCACGGCCTGTCGTCGGAATTCCTGTCCGACCAGCCTGTTTTCTCGGAAATCGTTGACGCCTTTATGACGTTTATCGGTTCGGCAACACTGGTGATCCACAACGCCGACTTCGATATGGGGTTCATTAATGCCGAGCTCGTGTCCGTCGGGCGAGAGCCAATCCCGCGGGAGCGGGCCGTCGACACCGTCGCCATGGCGCGGCGGAAATATCCCGGCGCGCGCGCCAATCTGGATGCATTATGCAACCGCTTCGGCATTGATAACTCTGACCGGGAATTACACGGCGCGCTCAAGGATTCCCGCTTGCTGTCGGATGTTTATCTGGAGCTTATTGGCGGCCGCCAACCCGGGCTGGAGTTGAAGTCCGACAAGAAAAGCACGACGGTACAGCAGGGGGAGCGTCAGCACAGGGAAGCGCGGTCCCACGCCCCAAGCCCCGATGAGGCCGCCGCACACGCCGAATTCATCGCCCGGATCGACGATAACCTCTGGCAAAACGAGTAGAACGAGCCCGACGTAAGCCGGAGATGCCCCGGGGTCAGTGGGTACTGGTGCCTTCGGGTGCGCTTTCTGCTTCGTCACGTGTTTCGTCAGCGGCTTCGTCAGCGCCCTCGGCAATCACGCCTTCGCCCATGCCTTTGCGGTACATTTCGACGAAATCCAGCGGGCTGAGCATCAAGGGCGGAAAACCGCCATCGCGGCTGACATCGGCGATGATGTTTCGGACAAAAGGAAACAGCAATCGAGGGCACTCGATCAGCAGTAAGGGACGCAGGTGATCCTTTGCTGCGTTGATTCCAAACAATCCGCCGTACGACAACTCAAGAATGAAGGCCGTTGTATCGCCGACCTTGCACTGCGCATTGGCAAACAAGACGACTTCATAGGTGTCGTCCTGAAGGTGATTGGCGCGCACATCGACGTTAATCTGAATGTCGGGCGCGTTGTTCTGCATCATGGAGAAAACGGCTGGCGTAGAAGGCGCTTCGAAAGAGAGGTCCTTGATGTATTGTGCGCCGATGGAAACGGGCGGAACCGTTGCTTCGGGTGCGGAGCCTTCGGTGGTTGGTGCTTCGGCTTCAGCCGTCATGTGCTTGTTCCCTCTTTAAATACTGGCGTCTGTTTGTGAAATGCCGTGAGGCCGGTGTCTGGTGTGAAAGCCGAAACCCGATCGGGCAATTTGGCTGTTGGCTAGCACGGAATATGGCTCGGGACAACCGCGCACCATAAAATGAAGCGTTCACAGACCCTGTGTCGCCTGGTGTTGATTAGGGACCAAGCTGGCGGTTTGGTGGGGTAGGCTTGTCATCCGGATCATCCTGATCCGGTGAAACGACCTCATAGTCGCCATCAATGACGGTTCCCCCCGGACCGGATCGCCCGCCGGGGGCTGTGCCGGAACCGCCCCGGTGGCCGGCGCTTGAGCGGAACGAGCCGCCCCCGGACCGGACTAGGTGTGCCGCAATCTGTGTCGCGATGCCCCGCCGCAAGGGCGCGACCAGCAAGGCAAACCCTATGCCATCAGTAATAAAGCCGGGGGTTAGTAAAAGTGCGCCGGCAATTAACAGGCATAAGCCGTCAAACATTTCGCTAACGGGCATTTCGCCCCGGGCAAGGCTCTCCTGTACCCGCCGCAATACACCGAGCCCCTGCACGCGAAGGAAGGCGGTACCGATAATAGCGGTCAGAACGACAGCGCCAAGCGTTGGCCAAAGCCCGAACTGGTCCCCGGCCTCAATAAAAACCGCTATTTCCCCGATAGGAATAACGATCATAATGAGCAGTAAAATAAAGCCCATGCTTGCCCTTTTCCTCCGATCCGCTTATCTACCGAGGGACGAAAGTTTATCAATCCTGCCCGGGATTTCGTGGCGCACCCATTACGGGATGAAATTGCTACGAAACCAGCCCTAGGTGTTTAGCTCAGGGGGTGGCGTAGGTCCAGTTTTGACCGTTTGTGGAGAAGAATGGATTATTATGGGAAACGGCTTCCAATTTATTGATATCATCCTGTTTGCGATGATCGCTGCGTTCCTGATCTTTCGCCTGCGCAATGTACTCGGCCGTCGTGATGGACATGAAGGTGGCTTTCCGGACCCTACGAAACGCGGGCCCCGTGAAAACCCCCAGGATGATGCAAGCGGCGACGACGACAATGTTGTCCAACTCTCCGACAGAAACCAGGACCCCGCATGGCCTCTTACTGACGAAGACGCCCCGGCGGTCACGAACGGGGAGCCGGACTCACCCGAGGATACGCTCGCCAAAGGCCTCAGCGAAATTCAACGGTCCGATCCTTCGTTTAATCCGGGAGAGTTTATGGAGGGTGGCGCCGCCGCTTTCGAGATGATCCTGAATGCCTATTCAGCCGGGGATGCCGCGACACTTAAAAATCTTTTGAGTGCCGATGTTTATGGTAACTTTGTTCAGGCGATTCGGGATCGTGAACAGGCTGGCGAAGTTCTGGAAGACACGCTTGTTGACATCAAGAGCGCGGAAATAGTCGAAGCGTTTATGGAGTCACGTCAGGCGACGGTGACGGTCAAATTCGTGAGCGAACAGGTTAATGTGACACGGGACGAAAACGGCGACGTTGTTGATGGAAATCCAAATGCGATTATCACGGTTACCGATTTCTGGACCTTTGGGCGTGACACTCACTCGCGTGATCCGAACTGGTTCTTGGTTGCAACCCGCAGCCTGGACTAACCGCCTGTCGCAGGTTGCTGCGGCGATCGTGCTGTCGGCAGGGCTTGCTGCTTGCGCGCCGGGCCTGTTCCAGATCCCAGAACCTCCCCTGCTCCAGCCACCGCCCGAAACATCAACGGGCGTGTCACAAATGAGCCTGCAAAGGCTGCCGTTCACGGTTGTTCCGGGATGGGAAACCAGCGACCTTCCCGGCATGATGCCGACTTTTTTGCGGTCCTGTGATCGTATTTCCCGTCGCCCGGCGGACGCAGCGTTTGGCGATAACCGCCTTTTTGGCACCGTTGCCGAGTGGAACGTTCTGTGCGAAGACGCCCGTGCGGCAGCGGGTCGAAACGAAAATGTGTTGCGGTATTTCTTTGAATCCCGTTTCGAGCCCTATCTGGTCTCAGACAAGGGCAACAGCGAGGGATTGTTTACCGGATACTACGAAGCAGAATTACGCGGCGCGTGGAAACCCGATAGCCGGTACTCCGTCCCTATTATGGCGCGTCCAGATGATCTCATCGCCGTTAACCTCGGTAAATTTCGTGCCGAGTGGACGGGGAAGAACATCGCAGGCCGCATTGTTGGCGATAAATTTGAACCCTATCCAAGCCGTGCCGACATCAATGCCGGCGCCTTGGCTGGCCGCCAACTGGAAATCTTGTGGGTCGATAACCCTGTCGATGCCTTCTTTCTGCACATTCAGGGGTCGGGCCGCGTCTTGATGGACGACGGTGGTTATGTGCGGCTGGGGTATGCGGGGCGGAACGGTCAACGATACGTTGCGGTCGGACGCGAGCTCATCGCAGCAGGGATTATCGCGCAAAAAGATGTTTCCATGCAGACGATCCGTGCCTGGATGGCGGAAAACCCCGTTGCGGCCATGGCCCTGATGAACAAAAACCCGTCCTATATTTTCTTCCGCATCCTCGAAGAGGCGGAGCCGGTCGGCGCACAGGGGGTTTCTTTGACGCCCGGACGCAGCCTCGCTGTCGATAACAAGTTTATTCCCTACGGGTCAATCTTGTGGCTCGACACAACGGACCCCCGAGACCCCGGCGGCGGCACGCCATTACGCCGATTGGTCGTGGCGCAGGATACAGGCAGTGCCATCAAGGGACCGGTACGGGGTGACCTGTTTTGGGGGTTCGGCAAGGATGCCGCTGCCGCTGCCGGCGTGATGAAAGAGCGTGGCTCGTACTATGTGTTGTTGCCGCGGCGCGCCAGGCCAGCGACGGACGAGTAACAGCGCCATGGAAACTTCGTCAACCAAACCTGACGCCCCTAACGTTGCGTTGTTTGTCACCTGCCTTGTGGATGTGATGCGGCCCAGCACCGGGTTTGCTGCGGTGACGCTTCTCGAGGCGGCAGGATGCAGGGTAACCGTTCCCGATGCTCAGACATGTTGTGGTCAACCGGCCTACAATGCCGGGGATCGAAAGGACGCACGTGCGATTGCCCGTCTGACCATCGAGGCGTTCGACGGGTTTGACTATATCGTGGCGCCATCAGGGTCATGCGCCGGGATGATCAAGATGCACTACCCCGAAATGTTCGCTGACGACCCTGAAATGAAAAAGAAAGCGGAAGCTGTCGCATCACGGACGTGGGAGCTGACCTCGTTTCTGGTCGACGTGATGGAATACACCCCCACAGACGTGCGGTTCGACAGGCATGTCAGCTACCATGATTCGTGTTCCGGCTTGCGGGAGCTTGGCGTGAAGGCGCAGCCACGCACGCTGTTGGCAAATATTGACGGCGTGGAGTTGACCGAAGGTGACTCTGCCGAGGTCTGTTGTGGGTTTGGTGGGTTGTTTTGTGTAAAATACCCGGAAATATCTACCGCAATGGTCGACAAGAAGATCGACGACATCCTTGCTACCGGGGCAAACACGGTCGTCGCCGGGGACTTGGGGTGTCTGATGAACATTGCCGGGCGGGCCCGAAGGCGTGGCGCTCCCCTTGATGTTTGGCACGTGGCGGAAGTGGCGGCTGGAATTGCGGATGAAACAGGACCGATTGGCGGCGATGCCGAGGACTAGTGCCGGGATGCAACAACGATGAACCAGATCAAAACCGCGCGGTTCAGGGAAAATGCCCATGATGCGTTGGTTGATAAGCAGCTTCAGGCCGTGCTTGGCAAGTTCTCCGACGGGTTTCCGGTCAAGCGCGCGCAAGCGATCGCCCGGATGCCGGAGTTTGATGCCTTGCGCGACGCGGCACGGGATATAAAAAACCACGCTCTTGAGAACCTCGGCGCGTATCTGGAAGAATTTGAGGCAAAGGTCGTTGCCAGTGGCGGAAAGGTTCACTGGTGTCGGGACGCAGAGGAGGCACGCCAGACCGTGCTCTCAATCTGCCGCGATGCGGATGCGAAGACCGTCACCAAAAGCAAGTCCATGATCGGTGAGGAAGTGGGCATCAACGACTTCCTTGAGGACAATGGCGTTGAGCCGATTGAGACGGATCTGGGTGAATACATCATTCAGTTGCGGAAGGAGCCGCCCAGTCACATCATCGCGCCCGCCATCCATCTATCGAAACAGCAGGTCGCCGACACCTTTCGGGATAACCACCGAAACCGGGTGTCAGACCGACCGCTGGAATCGCCGCGGGTTATGCTCGATGAGGCGCGGGAAGAGTTGCGCGGAAAGTTTCTCGGCGCGGACGTTGGGCTCACCGGCGCGAACATGCTTATCGCGGAAACAGGGTCGATCGTTCTGGTGACGAACGAAGGAAATGCGGAGCTGACCTGCGGGTTGCCGCGCGTTCACGTTGCGATGGCCAGTATCGAGAAAATTGTCCCGACGCTGGAGGACGCGTCGACGGTATTGCGGGTGTTGGCGCGCTCTGCAACGGGACAGGACATGTCTGTTTACACCAGCTTCGTTACGGGCCCCCGCCGTTCCGAGGACCTCGACGGGCCGGAAGAGTTCCATGTGGTTTTACTCGACAATGGCCGCACTGAATTGCTGGCATCGGAGCTCCGTGAAATCCTGCGCTGCATTCGTTGCGGGTCATGCATCAACCACTGCCCGGTTTATGAAGCGATCGGCGGTCATGCGTATGGCTGGATTTATCCGGGCCCGATGGGGGCCGTCCTGACCCCCGGATTGTTGGGTATGGAGGTCGCGAACCATCATCCCAACGCATCAACGCTGTGCGGTCGCTGCGAGACGGTTTGCCCGATGCGGATTCCGCTCCCAAGCCTGTTGCGCAAGTGGCGGGAGCGCCAGTTTACGGCCGGCGTTACCCCTGTAACCAGCCGCTACGGGCTGAAAGTTTGGGCAGCTCTTGCTAGAAACCCCCGCTGGTACCGGGGGCTTACGACGATCACAAGCGCGCTGCTTGCCAAGGTTGCCGGAAAGACGGGTCGTCTCCGTCGCCTGCCGCTCGCCGGCGGGTGGACGGGAAGCCGGGACATGCCGGCCCCCCAAAGTCAGACGTTTATGGCGCAGTGGCGGCGGCGGACGGCAGCCCGGAAACCCGGCTCTCGCCCGGGGCGGTCGTGATGAGCAACGCACGCCGCGATATTCTGGCCGCTGTTGCTGCGGCGACCGAAAAGGATCCGAACGCTGCGGCGCGCGTGGCGGACCGGCTATCGGTGCATGCAGCAAACGTTATTCCGCAACGGGGCGCAGAGGGTGAACAGGTTGTCTCACGCTTTATTGAAGAAGCGGAGCGCGCGGGCACGGATATTCGACAGGTGAGCGCCCTCGCCGACATACCGGGCGTTGTATCGGCTTACTTGCGTGAGCAAAACCTCGCTGGTGACGTCCGCATTTCAAGCGATCCCATATCGCTGAACATTCCGTGGGCGGACGAAGCCCTGATCGCTGTTTCTCACGGCGCAGCGGAGCCCGATGACACGGCGTCGCTCAGCGTGGCGTTGTGCGGGATCGCTGAAACGGGGACCGTCATGATGAAGTCCTCGGCGGAAAACCCTGTTTTACTGAACTACCTGCCATTTCTGCATGTTGGTTTGTTGCCGCAAAGTCGGATTGTTGGCAGTCTTGAGATGGCGTGGAGTGCCTTGAGACGAGCCTCCGGCGAAGGGGTTATGCCTCGTATGGTTAACTTGATTACAGGCCCGTCGAGAACAGCAGACATAGAACAAGAGCTCCTGATGGGTGCACACGGCCCACAAAAACACATGGTAATCATTTTAAAAGAGGAATGACCTCCATGGCGAAAGGGCCGGTGAAAAGTAACAAGAAGCCGGCCCCGTCGCGTGCGGCCGCGCAGCCCGCGCAACCAGCGCAGGACGAAGATACCTGGCTTTGGCGGCGGGTTACGGAAACGGTGACCCCCCTGTCCTCAAACAGGGTCACGAAACAGCCTCTGGTTTCGCAACTCCCTGAGGCAGCGGCCGTGCCGTCGACCATGCCTGCCCGGTCTTATAAAACAGGGCCGACGAAACCCGCGCCCGCCGCTCCATCCCCCAAAGCGCCGAAGGGCTTGTCCCACGGCACGGCTGCTGGCGTAGACAAGCGCACGAACCAACGCTTAATCAAGGGAAAAATGCCCATTGAGGGGCGCTTGGACCTTCATGGCCATACGCGGGAAGCGGCGCACAGGGCATTGCGTTCCTTTATTAGCGAGGCGTCCGCCGCTGGTCGCCGTTGTGTCATCGTGATTACGGGCAAAGGCTTGCGCTTAGATACCGGAGAAATCGGTGTGTTGCGCCAGGCGGTGCCACAGTGGTTAAATGGCCCTGAGTTACGCCCTTTGGTCCTGGCCTATTCCCATGCTATACCAAAGGATGGCGGTGAGGGCGCGCTGTACGTTTTATTGAAGAGAAAACGATGACACCTTTTGGCGCACGTGTCCGGGAGTTGCGATCCCGCAAGGGCGTGAAGCAAAAACAGATGGCCGAAGATCTGGGGGTTTCGAGTGCGTATCTGTCTGCCCTTGAGCACGGCCATCGTGGTCGCGCCGCATCCGGAATGATTATGCAGATCTGTGGTTATTTCGGTCTGATCTGGGACGAGTCCGAAGATTTAAAGCGTCTGGCGAACATATCCCACCCACGGGCCGTGATCGATACGGCGGGATTAAGCCCAAAAGCAACCGAACTGGCCAACATGCTGGGTGAAACCATCGCCGAGTTGGATGATGATACAATTGAATGGATCATTAACGAAATCAAGGGGCGTCTTGGCACCAAAAAACTGGGCGACAAGGCCGGGCCGACGTTCTGACCCCGGCTTGGCCGACGCCTCTTACAGAATGAATTTCGATAAATCGGAATCCTTTGCCAGCGCCCCCAGGGTCTTCTGCACGTATTCAACATCAATGGTAATGGTTGTTCCGGCAGTTTCACTGGCGGTGAAGCTGATTTCTTCCAACAGCTTTTCCATCACCGTATGCAGGCGGCGCGCGCCGATATTTTCTACACCGTGATTAATGTCCGCGGCGAGGGAGGCAACCTCCTCGACGGCATCATCGGTAATTTCGAGGGTAACCTCTTCGACGCCCATCAAGGCGATGTACTGGGTAATCAGGCTGGCTTCCGGCTCCGTCAGGATCCGGACCAGATCTTCCCGGCTCAGCGCATTCAGCTCGACCCGGATCGGTAGACGCCCCTGTAGCTCGGGCAGCATGTCGGAGGGCTTGGATACATGAAATGCGCCTGACGCAATAAACAGGATGTGGTCAGTCTTGACCGCGCCCCGCTTGGTCGACACCGTCGTGCCCTCAATTAATGGCAGAAGGTCGCGTTGCACACCTTCCCGGCTGACGTCGCCACCGACTTTTTCCGACCGAACGGTGATCTTGTCGATTTCGTCGAGGAATACGATGCCGTTGTTTTCCACCGCATCAATGGCCTCGGCAATAATCTGGTCTTCATCGAGCAGCTTGTCGGATTCCTCTGCAACAAGAATATCGTAGGAAGACACAACGGTCATGCGCTTGGGTTTGGTTTGTTGGCCGAATGCCTTGCCGAACATATCGTTCAGGTTAAGCATGCCCATTTGAGCCCCCGGCATACCGGGTATATCAAGCGTCGGCATGTTCCCTGCACCAGAGTCGGCAACGTGCAGTTCTATTTCCTTATCGTCGAGGTCGCCCTCGCGGAGTTTCTTACGGAATTTCTCACGCGTTTCCTGACTGGCGCTGTCGCCAACGAGCGCATCAATCACCCGTTCTTCGGCAAATATCTCAGCCTTGGCCACGACCTGCTTGCGGAGCTTTTCACGGACCATGGCAATGGCGGATTCCAGTAAATCACGGATGATTTGCTCAACATCGCGCCCGACATAACCGACTTCCGTGAATTTTGTCGCCTCTACCTTGATGAACGGCGCGTCGGCCAGTCGCGCCAGCCGTCGCGCGATTTCAGTTTTGCCTACACCCGTCGGGCCGATCATCAGAATATTCTTGGGGAGGACCTCTTCTCGCAAGTCCTCGGCCAATTGCTGACGCCGCCAGCGATTGCGGAGGGCAATGGCAACGGCACGCTTGGCATCGTTCTGGCCAACGATATGGCGGTCCAGTTCGGATACGATCTCGCGGGGGGTAAAGCTTTTCATAGGGCCTCGATGGTAATCTGGGTGTTGGTGTAGACGCAGATTTCTGCGGCGATTCCGAGTGAGCGTCGGACGATGGCTTCGGCGTCGAGGTCTTCCATGTCGACCAATGCGCGCGCGGCCGACAGGGCGTAATTTCCGCCTGAGCCAATGCCGATCAGGCCGTCCTCTGGTTCTAGCACATCGCCAGTCCCGGTGAGCACAAGCGACACGTCCTTGTCGGCGACAGCCATCATGGCCTCAAGGCGCCGGAGATAGCGGTCTGTACGCCAGTCCTTGGCCATTTCCACACAGGCCCGGGTTAATTGATTGGGGTATTGTTCGAGTTTACCTTCCAGGCGCTCGAAAAGCGTGAAGGCATCGGCGGTCGCACCGGCAAACCCGACAACAACCGAGCCATCACCGATGCGGCGCACTTTTCTGGCGTTGCCCTTGATGACCGTGTCGCCCAGGCTGACCTGCCCGTCGCCACCGATCACCACCTTGCCGTTCTTTCGGACCGCGAGGATTGTCGTTCCATGCCACGTGGGCTTGGTATTCTCTGTCATGGTTGTAATCCATTTTTCTGTTTCCGACACATTCTGCGCAGCGCCAAAACGGTGACCGGACTATACCCCGTGATTTGGGCGAGTAAATGCCCGTGGTCAAGTACCACGACCAAAAGGCGGTCTAGTGACTGGTCGTTTCGCACGGTTCCTGCTAAAAGAACGCCGGTTTTGATTACACAACCCGCGGTGCCGGGCGAAGCAGCACTGTATAAGGAACCCAGGCCATGCGACAGGCGACAGTAGAAAGATCAACCAACGAGACCGGGATCAAGGTCGAGGTCAATCTCGACGGGACCGGTGTTTATTCGGTTTCCACCGGCATAGGATTTCTGGACCATATGCTGGAACAGCTGTCGCGGCACAGTCTTATGGACCTGACGGTGGCCGCAAAAGGCGATCTGCATATCGACTTTCACCACACCACAGAAGATACGGGCATTGCCATTGGCGAAGCTGTTTCCAAGGCTCTGGGTGACCGCGCCGGGATTACGCGCTACGGCACGGCGCATGCCCCCATGGACGAAACGCTGAGCAGGGTATCGCTTGATGCTTCCAACCGGCCGTATTTGATCTGGCGGGTGGATTTCTCGAAGCCAAAGCTCGGCGAGATGGATACGGAACTTTTCAAGGAGTGGTTTCAGGCTTTTGCGCAGGGCGCCGGCCTGACCCTGCATGTGGAAACCCTGTATGGGGAGAACAACCACCACATTATTGAATCATGCTTCAAGGCGCTGGCTCGGGCGTTACGCGAAGCGATAACCATTGACCTCCGCAAGGCTGACACCGTTCCGTCAACCAAAGGGGTTCTTGGCGGTTCGCTCTGAGGCCAACGGCACCAACAACCAATTGTGACACCACACCATGCGTATCTATACGGTTCATATCCGACGCGGCGGCCTTGACCCCGACAGGGACATCGTTCTGGTAAAAGAAGGGTTCTCCTGGTCTGCCGCCTTATGTGCGCCGGTCTGGGCTATGTGGCAGGGCATGTGGGTAACGGCAATTGTTGCGCTTCTGGTTTTTGGCGGCGTGTTCTTTGTTGTCGCCAGCTTCGGGTTAAGCAGCTCGGCCACGATGTGGCTGCTGGCTGGCGTGGCAGGCATTCTGGGATTTTTAGCGACCGACCTGCGCCTTTCATCCCTCAGGCGCAGCGGGTTTGTTTTTCACGATGTTGTTGCTGCGCCCAACAGCGACGGTGCGGCCTATCGTTTTTTCGAACGCAACCCGGTTCTTGCCGACGATATCGCCGACACTTTGGGGTCCTCGCAATCATGACTCTCGTTATTGTTGATTATGGATCAGGAAACCTGCGATCTGCCGCCAAAGCGTTTGAGCGTGCCGTCCGTGAAGCAGGCCTTTCCATGCGCGTCGACGTTACAAACGAACCTGATGCGGTCGCTGCCGCCGAACGGATTGTGCTGCCGGGCGTGGGCGCCTTCGCTGATTGCATGCACGGGCTGGCGACACTTCCCGGGATGGTCGAAGCCTTGCAGCAAGC
>Ga0316204_10008219_pt1 | contig 14658 bp, 16 predicted proteins | sample 6monrhotite_MG_2_FD_205661 | JGI IMG/M metagenome (GOLD analysis project Ga0316204, IMG submission 205661) | Microbial mat bacterial communities from mineral coupon in-situ incubated in ocean water Damariscotta River, Maine, United States -... | ecosystem: Environmental > Aquatic > Marine >...
CTGGTAAAATCCACAAAATCGGTGAAGTTCACGATGGCGCGGCGACTACTGACTTCATGGAACAGGAAGCTGAGCGCGGTATTACTATCCAGTCTGCAGCAACAACTTGTTTCTGGGATGATCATCAGTTCAATATCATCGATACACCGGGCCACGTTGACTTCACAATCGAAGTTTACCGTTCACTAAAAGTACTAGATGGCGGCGTAGGTGTATTTTGTGCATCTGGCGGTGTAGAGCCTCAGTCTGAAACTAACTGGCGCTATGCAAACGAATCAGCTGTTGCGCGTGTTATCTTCATCAACAAGATGGACCGTATCGGTGCTGACTTCTACCGTGTTGTTAAGCAGATCGAAGACGTACTTGCTGCTCGTCCACTTGTTATGGTTCTACCTATTGGTGCTGAAGACAACCTGAAAGGTGTTGTTGATCTTCTGACTCGTAAGGCATGGATATGGGATGATTCAGGTGACCCAATGGCTTACACATTGGAAGATGTGCCAGAAGATATGGTTGACAAGGTTGAAGAGTATCGCGAGATGCTAATCGAAACTGCAGTTGAGCAAGACGATGAACTAATGGAAAAATACCTGGAAGGTGAAGAGCCTTCTATTGAAGACCTTCAGCGTTGTATCCGTAAAGGTACAATCGCATTGGACTTCTTCCCTACTTACACTGGTTCAGCGTTCAAGAACAAGGGTGTTCAGCCAATGCTTAACGCAGTAGTTGATTACCTTCCTTGCCCAACAGACGTTCCACCTCAGCCAGAGGTTGATGAAGAAGGCGAAGAAACAGGTGAATTTGCAATCGTTGATGCATCTAAGCCAGTTCGTGCATTAGCGTTCAAAATTATGGATGACCGCTTCGGTGCCCTGACCTTCGTTCGTATCTACTCTGGTACTGTTAATAAGGGTGATACTTTAGTTAACACCTTCACGGGTAAGAAAGAACGTATCGGCCGTATGGTTATGATGCACGCTGATAAAGCGGAAGAGATTTCAAGCTGTCAGGCGGGTGATATTGTTGCATTCGTTGGTTTGAAGAATGTTCAAACAGGTCACACACTGGCTGATGAAAAGAACCCAGCAACTCTTGAGCCTATGGTATTCCCTGAGCCTGTTATCTCAATCGCGATCTCGCCGAATGATAAAGGTGGTTCTGAGAAGATGGGCTTAGCTCTATCTAAGATGGTTGCGGAAGATCCTTCTTTCTACGTAAACACAGATGAAGAATCAGGCGAGACTATTCTACGTGGTATGGGTGAGCTTCACCTGGATATCAAGATCGATATCCTTAAGCGTACTCACGGTGTAGACGTTACAGTTGGTAAGCCACAGGTTGCTTACCGTGAAACGATTACACAATCTTGTGAAGACAGCTACACACATAAGAAGCAGTCTGGTGGTTCTGGTCAGTTCGGTAAGATCGACTACATCATCGAGCCAGGTGAGCCAAACTCAGGTTTCGAGTTTGAATCAAAGGTTACCGGCGGTAACGTACCTCGTGAATTCTGGCCTGCAGTAGAGAAAGGCTTCGCTGGTATGATGGGCAAAGGCGTATTGGCTGAATACCCATTACTTGACGTTAAGTTCACACTTATGGACGGTGCTTTCCACGCGGTTGACTCCTCGGCTGTTGCTTTCGAAATCGCTGCTAAAGGCGCTTACCGTCAGTCAATTGCTAAGGCCGGCCCACAGTTAATCGAGCCAATCATGAAGGTTGACGTTTTCACACCAGAAGATCACGTTGGTGATGTTATTGGTGACTTAAATCGTCGTCGTGCAATGATCCAGGGTCAGGAAGCTGGTCCAACAGGCGTACGTATTAAGGCAGACGCTCCTTTAAGCGAAATGTTTGGTTACATCGGTGACCTACGTACAATGACTTCAGGTCGTGGTCAGTTCTCTATGGAGTTCTCACACTACAACCCTTGTCCGAAGAACGTTGCGGAAGAAGTTATTAAAGAAGCAAAAGAGCGTAAAGAAAACAAGTAAAACTGTTTTTATTACCCCTTTGAAAAAGCCAGCTATAAGCTGGCTTTTTTTATGCCTGCGACTAAATAAAACAAACATCCAAATAAGCCATTACTTAAAGTTATCAGCCTCACTTATACATCAAAAAATACGATTATCAAATACTTGACTAAATTACTCAGGAGTTCTATTTATAGTAAGTAAGATTAATTTCTCCCCCAAATGATAAAAGGTGACCACCATGCACATTCGTGTAACCACAGACCCCATCAGCCAGGCCGAAGTCCATGATCTCAGTAACCACCCCTGTCACTACGAAGGCGATGGTGTAAATGGTCTGGAAATATATTTTGAAAGCCAGAACAATCTGAACGAGTTCCTCGAGTGGGAACGTAATGAAGACCATAAGATTAGTTTAAAAGGCGATGACAGCGCCGAGTACGTTGCTGAAGGATAAACTCAGAAACAAACAGAAGCTTTAAGCTTCAAGCGTGTAAAGTTCATGTGTAATTACACAAGGAGATTATTATGTTTCGAAGATTGCATTTTTTACTGCCCAATCAGCAGCTAGCAAAAGCCGTTGTTGAAGAACTCAATAGCTTAGGTATAAACAACAAACAGATCCACGCCTATGCCGAGCATAATTTACCTGTAGGTGAACTACCTCCTGTAACAAAGAACCAGTCACACGACAAAACGTTACAAGTGGAAAACTTATTATGGAAAGGTAACCTGATATTTTTCTTTGTATTACTCGCTGTATGTTTGGCATCACTAGTAGCTACTAACTACACCCTGGCATTAATTTGCGCCGCGCTGATGATAATGAGTTTTTCCATCGGAACATTTTTTGCTCAACACATACCTCACGTACATCTATACCAGTTTGCAGATGCATTAAGCCATAATGAATTAATGTTAATGGTCGATGTAGATGATGAGAAACTGGAAATGGTAGAAAAGAATATTCACCGACATCACCCAGCAGTAGTAGAAGGTGGAAGCTGCTGGACAGTTAAGGGAATGAACATTTAATACAACCTAAAAGCGGCGTGCTTCTGCGCCCGCTTTATTTAAGTAAGAAGTAATATCTATGGAGAAAATTACTTCTCTTCTTCGGGCTCACAAAGGCACTCAATTAAACGCTTCACCTGCTGTTCGCAACAACCACTACCCATGGTGGCATAAGTCTGTCGTCTAACCTCCGCCACGGTCGTCGCTCCATCTACAATGGCATTGATAATATCAATCTTAAGCACCTCATTACACACGCACAGGTTACGCCGTAGATTCTTCTTTAGAATAGGCGGGAGTTTATCGAGTGGATTTTCGGGGGGATCAACAGACAAGGTATGAACAGCCTTATTAAGCGAACAGTCAAATAGCGGTATATGATAATCTAAAAATGACATTGCGCCTAACTAAGTTAGACAAGCTGTTATTGAGCTAATATTAACCACAACAAAGTGATGCTTATTCTGTAGGAAATATTAAATCCAGAATAAAACCAACAAACGAAGTCTCTTCCTGCTTTTCTTTCCGCTGCTTTAGTGAAGCAACCTGCTCGCGATACGTTTTTTCATTTCCATCAGCACCTATCTCATGCATTAACTGTGCTTCTCTTTCATAGAAGATGATTTGATTATCTATATGTCTATTTCTATCTTCCTGAGTCACCGACTTATTACTGACGCATGACGAAACAACTAATGAGAGCAAAATAATACTTAAATAATTATTCATTTTAAAACTCAGGAAACACTTAAAATGTGTTTAATTTCTGGCAGCATCCGTTCAACACATTCCCTGCCCTCAGTTATTGCCTCATCGGCACGATAGAACTCCAGTAAACCAATATGAGAAAGCTTTGGAGAGAGTAAAATATCTGGCGGGTCGCCAGCCATACGACTTCTGGTGATTCTGTCCTGTGTAATATTCATCGAACTTGCGATGGCATCAAACAGGCCCGGCGGTTCATCCTTTGGTTCTTCTGTAGGAAAAACCGATGCTGCATACTCAGAAACCAGGTCAGTAATTTTACTTACAACGCCTGTCTCCTGCTTTGGAGTTTCCTGTTTTTTCTGAAAATGTTTACCAACAATATCGCCATTTAAATTAACCGCAATAACAATATCCGCACCCAGTGCGCGGCATACCGAAACAGGTACCGGATTAACCAGACCACCATCTACAAGCCATTTATTATTATTTTTAATGGCGGGAAACAGCCCCGGTAAAGATATGGACGCCCAAACTGCCTCTAACACCGCACCCTCGCTAAGCCAGATCTCTCTGCCCGTTTGCAGATCAGTCGCCACCGAGGCAAACTTTTTATCCAGCCCTTCAATTACAGAGTCATCGCTTGCAACATGCTTGTTTAAAAAATAGTGTAATCGTTCCGTATCGACAAAACCGTTCAGAGAAGGGTTAATTTCAAAAAACATCGCCGTCTCAAACTTGGTTAATGAGCGCACCCATTCTTCAAGCTTCTCAAGATTATTTGAAACATAGGAGGCACCAACCAATGAACCTATAGATGCACCACATACAATATCAGGGACAATACCATGCTCCGCTAAAGCATTAATCACACCAATATGCGACCACCCACGGGATGAGCCACTTCCAAGGGCTAAACCAATTTTCATATTGTCTCACTCACTACCATAATTTTTCATCATTCAGGGCTTCCACACACTTTATAGTCCCGGATTTAGAAACATCTGCAGAATTCAAAACCAGAGCATGCCAGCCTTCAGGGTGCTCAAGCGCATATGGAGGTATAAATTTTTTAGCCAGTTCTGTTTTAAAACCAAACTTGGAGTAATAGTGTGGATCACCATAAACAAAAACAACAAATGAGCCTATTTTGGAAATAACATCTAAACCATATTGAATCAACGAGGAGCCAATTTTGTTTTTCTGATATTTTGGTGCAACGGCTAATGGGGCCAGAATATATGCGAAATGCTCATTTGTGCTTTTATAACACACTGGACTAAAGGAAATGCTTCCAACTATTTCATTGTTTTCTATCGCTACATAAGAAAGTATTGTCTCAGTTTGATTCTCGCTCAGCAGATTGGCTGCCAAATCAGATACCAGTTTTGCCTCAGGTGCGTCAAAAGCCTGTAGGTATACTTGCATAATGCTTTCTGTATCTTCTGTGTTAGCTCTTCTTAGTTTCATGGTTTGTTGATGGAGTAAAAAATAAAAGCCGCATATGCTATGCCTTCATATAGATGCTATGTACTTATATGGTGGATTTAAATTAACTAATAATTAAATCTATTCACCCCAGAACTTCCACCATTTTTTACTATTTGCTTCTCTAGACTCTATACCTTTGGCAGAACCTTTACCGAGCTCTTTTTGAGTTTGCTCTGATTTCATAATTTTCTGCTTTTCCTGGCCCTTCAACTCGCCAGAATTCTCTTTCTTCTCTTTCTTCTCTTTCTTCTCTTTCTTCTCTTTCTTCTCTTTCTTCTCTTTCTTCTCTTTCTTCTCTTTCTTCTCTTTCTTCTCTTTCTTCTCTTTCTTCTCTTTCTTCTCTTTTTTCTGTTTTATTCGGTCGTCATCAAGGCCGTCTTTAGCTTCCATTGCCGATTTGTGTGTAGCCTTTTGTTCTTCGCTTGGCTTTCCTTTACCAGCCCACTCTGGCTTAGCGGCCAATGACGGAACTGTAAAAGCGCTTATAAGAATTAATAGCAATAATTTAATCTTCATTTTAATAACCCCATTAGATTTAACTTTAATCTATATTTATATATTTACCTTTACTACAAAGGGGTACGCCCCCTTTAAATCTTTAATTGTAGTCTATCCCTAATTATTCCCAAGTGGCTATAATTAGAGTTTATTAAACGATAACACCTAACCATACAGCTGTATATTCTTTGATACTTATTTAAGTATGATTTGTTCCTAATTACTTTTTAAATATAAGTGGCTTTTTATATAATTTTGCTGCATTAACAAAAGCTATCTGCAGTGCGATTTCGTCTGGTAGCTGTGCCAGCCAGTTGCGTATAGTTCCGACTGCAGAATCAAACTGTTGCCAACGAGACGTACTGAATGTGTCCACACCAATCATAAATCGATCAGGGTAAGTAACAAAAATCTCATACCAGTGATCGTTAATTATATCATCGGGTGCAATGCGCTTATCTCGCATAGATAGATCAATCGAAAGATTCGGATAACGACGCAGGTAATCCGCTACCAAATCAGCATAAGGAAAGATGCCGGCATGCGCCCAGATAATTGGCTGCTCCGGCGAAATCTCATACACTTTATCGATAACCGCTGGGTCGCCATGAATCAACATTGGTAATTGCCACTTAGATGCCAGCGCAATAACTTGCTTAAATACTTTGCTATGACGATCATCAGCAAAAATATGTAGCTCGCCAATGCCCCGCCAGTAACCGCGTTTTAGCTCTTTTTCCAGATAAGAGATCAGTGTTTTATCGTTTGTCCATGAAGACTTCTCTCCACCATGTCGATATAGACCAAGTAAAGGCACTATACGCTCAGGTGCCAGGTGATATAGCCTGCTCACATGTGAAGGTGGTGAACCGGTAACGGCTGCATAATGGATAGCGTTATTGTCTAATAGATGAAGAATTTCCTGCGGCGTAAAACGCTGTGCATCCTCAGCTGAATAATGCAGGTGCGAGTCAAACAATGGTTGTGCTGTAAGGCTTAAAGAAAATGATAAAGCCAACAATCCACTACAATATCTGAAAAACATGTTTAGCATTATTTAATAACTCTGTTACAGGAGGCTGAATAAACATTTAACTGATGTATAAAAAATGGTCCGGAGGGATTATTACTTAACAAATTGGATTCTTGATCACTTTTTAATCCCTCCGGCACCTTATATCTTGCTATAGTAAACCAGATCAGCGAGCAGTTGATTCTAGTATTGGTTGCGAATTTCTGCCTCAATCAATTCCCGCAATGGCTGAGAACCAAAGTTGATTAGTGGTTTTCCATTCACAAAGAAACCCGGTGTTTTAGTTACATTCAATTGTCTGGCATCGGAGATGTCTTGCTGTATTTGTTGTGCAATGTCAGTGCTTGTTGCAGCCAGCTTTGCTTTTTCGATATCCAGTTCAGTATAAGCAAGCATCTTCCATAATATTTGTGGTTGAGCAACATGGTGTTTAGTCCATAATGACTGTCCGGCATAGGCATCCTCCAGAACGTCCCAGAATTTATTTTGCTGGTGTGCGGCTTGCAGTAATTTAACCACTTCATCTGATCCCTGGTGCAATGGCAAGTAACGCATCACCAGCCGGATCTTGCCCGGATGGGCCGCCATTTCCTGTTTAAGAAATGGTGAAAAAGCCTTGCAGGTTTCACAGGCTGGATCAAAAAACTCCACAATGGTTACTTTAGCGTTTTTATCACCTATTGTGGGTGAATGGCTTCGTTCAAGTATTAAGTCGTTTTTCAGAGCATGTGCGTTAGCGTCATCTGCTTTTTGTTTATTATAGAAATATGTCGCTACCGCAAAAATAGAAAAAAGCAGTACTACCGCAGCGACTACAAAGGATAGTTTTTTCATGAATGTGTTCTTCTCCGAGAGATAAAAAGCAACAGGATGATTGCCGTATAGGACAGTATTGACATCATCGGGATAGTGATAAAACCCAATATCTCCAAATTGATTTCCGCGCACGAGGCATCTTCGCTGCAGGGCTGTAAGTTTTCAGGAATATAGCCAGAGTAGACCAGGTAATGATAGACAGCGAAACACCAGCCAATAATCGCGATGGGTAATGCATAACGAAACACAGAGCGATCAAACGGAAATAGCCCGACAAGAAAAACGACCACTAATGGGTACATAAAGATACGTTGATACCAGCAAAGTACGCAAGGTTTCAGCCCCATGACCTCACTGAAAAACAAACTACCCAGTGTGCCAGCTGTAGCTATTAACCAGCAAGTGAAAATTAAGATCCATTCTGTATCGAGTGGAGTTTGCAATTGTTTGTATTGTGGATCACTCATCTTCGGATTCTATATTATGTTTGTTGATGTTACCTATAAAAAAGTAGGTACAGTTTTATGCGCACTGTCCGGAAAAAATGGTGACGGAGGGATTATTACTTAACCAATTGGATTCTTGATCAATTTTTAATCCCTCCGGCACCTTATATCCTATACATAAAATTACTCATTTTTAATTCCAACGCCCTCTTTATTAAATGTCTTGTTTATTTTGGAGTGTGCTTGGCGTAAGACTCCCTGTCCATATCGATTATTTCTACCGTAATCACTGATGCCTGAATATTCAATGTTTTGAAACCAACTAATATTTCCTCGCCAAGAGCTTTCTTATTACTAGCATCTCGACCAGATTTTATACGAGCCTGTACATGAATATAGGGAGCTCTCTTTCCAGCATTAGTAAACTCTTTGAATGGATACGCCCGGATTTTAATATGACTTTCTTCAAACAATCCGCTATCCGCAATTGAACGATGTATGACTTCTAACAGTGGTTGAATTTCTATGCCTTCAAACAACTCTTCAGCGTATTCAATAATAATATGTGGCACTGATTTTCCTCATCTTAAATATATATTTAAAAATAAAAAATATAGGGATTAATTGGGTCCGTACACAGTTCTCTCTAATATTAGAAACAATTGAGATCTGAGCTCATTTATATTCATATATTAGCTGATTATTAATAACGACAACACCTAATCAAATGGTTGTATATTTTAGTAAGCCACTTACTAGCAGCTGTATTTTAAGTTACTGTTCTCTAATAAATTGACCTTTATCCCATACACCAAGCAATGTGCCTTTATAATAAATAAGGCATTCATTTTGAGCAGATTTCGTCATATTTATTGCACTTTCTTTAGTTCGATGGCTAGATGAAGTTAAATCACCTTTTTGTTTTACTTTAAAGTCTTGCCTTCTAAAGTCACCCTTCACATTTGCAAACATTTTAGATACTAGATAACACTCGTCCCCTCCGGCTGCTTTAAATATCTTGAAGCCCCCATAAAAAATACCAGCCCATATAATTCCACCAAGAACAATAGCAACAAAATTCCCCAGATCTTTGACAAATTGAGAGTTCAATATCGAACTGAAGAAACTAATAATAGCAAAGATAAATATTAAGAATAGAAGAATTAATCCAGCATATTTGAGAAACATAAAAGAAAGCCTTTGGGCTCCGCCCTCAATCAGCTCTTCAAAGTTTTCTATTTTTATTACGTAAGTATTGGCAAGTTTATCATGCAGGCCTTGCTTGTTTTTCGTAAACAGAACCATAATAAAACCAAGCCCAAGGATAAAAGCGGATAGTAATTTGCCAAAAAATCTTCCTACAGAGTTCAATAAAGAGAGACTACTTCCATTTTCATTGACGACTTTTATTTTGAATATCAACTTTCCACATGTTGCTTGTAAAAAGGAGCTTTCTAATAATATAAAATAGAAAAATGCCGTTACATACATGAAGTATGACAAACTTCCCTCTTCTAAAGACTGCATCACAAAAGTCTGCACGATATAATAGAGCAAGACTCCTATCATCGAAACAATAAAATAATCAAGAAAAAAGGCCATAAACCTTTTCCCAAATCCACTATGAACTACATTTTCCATTTTCTATCTCTTTTTATATTGTTCAATGTATAAAACCTGTCTGTTAATTATGACATGATACAACTATTTTTTTATGTGAGTAATTTATCTAGAATAAATTATGGGTTGTTTTTTTGCTGATTCAGATACAATTCAGAAAGCGTTAAATCAAATGCACGGGTAATTTTTATATTGTCTTCGTGGGCTTCAATCAGCTTTGGTTTGTAGCCTGCCAATTCCATTGCGGAGGCATCGTCGGTTACTGCGAGTTTGTTTTGCTCTGCATTATTCAATGCGCTAATTAATAAATCCAGACGGAACATTTGTGGCGTTAGTGCATGCCACAGATTATCACGCTCTACAGTTTTTAACACATTGGCCTCACTATCTGAACGCTTCATGGTGTCGCGTACGGCCAGGGCTAGTAGCCCACCATCTTCATCACTACACTGCTCTATCAGGTTTTGTATATCATCTGTGCGTACACAGGGTCGTGCTGCATCGTGTACCAGGGCATAAACAGATTCAGCTGCAGCTACTTTTTCATTCAGCAGGTTTAATGCATTGAGTACGGAATCTGAGCGTTCTTTTCCACCACTGGCAATGAGTAATGGTTTGTTGCTTTGGTAGTTTAAATCTGGCCAGTATTCATCGCCCTCACTAATGGACAAAACCACACCGCTAACAGACTCCATAGATAACAATCTATCTAGCGTATGTTCTAGCACCGTTTTACCCAGCAGCTCTAAATACTGCTTAGGTCGGTCGGCCTGCATGCGCTTACCTACTCCTGCAGCAGGAATAACGGCCCAGTATTGGGGAGATTGCGTTTGTGAGTTTGAGGGTTTAGACATTAGTTTGAACTTGTTGATGATTTGGAGGATTTGAGAATTTGGTAGAACTGCTCATCTTTTCGAATCATTCCCATTTCACTTCGGGCACGTTCTTCGATGGCATCTAAGCCTTGTTTAAGGTCTTTTACTTCAGCGGCTAAAGAAGCGTTGCGCTCTTCCAGCTTTTGTTTGTGCTGTTGTTGTTTGGCTACTTCCTCTTCAAGGTGTAGCACTTCAGGGACACCGCCATCACCCACCCACAGCTTGTACTGCAGAAGCAGAAACAGAACTGTGAGTAGTGAGATTATCCATTTCACTCAGTGGAACCTGAATGTAATGCCGACTTAGCTAAGGTGTTTAAAGGCAGACTTACCTGCGTAAACCGCTTTATCACCTAACGTTTCTTCAATGCGTAGTAGCTGGTTATATTTAGCTACACGATCAGAGCGAGACAATGAACCGGTTTTGATCTGGCCCGTTGCTGTTGCCACACAAAGGTCAGCAATAGTGCTGTCTTCTGTTTCACCTGAACGATGAGAAACAACCGCTGTGTAACCCGAGTCATGTGCCATGCTGATTGCATTTAGTGTTTCAGTTAATGTACCGATCTGGTTGAACTTGATAAGGATTGAGTTAGCGATGTTTTTATCGATACCTTCCTTGAAGATGCTTGTGTTTGTTACAAACAGGTCATCACCAACCAACTGCACTTTATCACCAAGGCGCTCAGTTAATTTCTTCCAACCGTCCCAGTCTGCTTCATCTAAACCATCTTCGATGGTGATTATTGGGTATTTATCAACCCATGCTGCTAAGTAATCGATCATGCCTTCAGCAGACAGTTTACGATCCTCAGATGCCAGGTTGTATTCGCCATTTTCATAGAACTCAGAGCTTGCTACGTCTAAGCCAAGGTAGATATCTTTACCTGGTACGAATCCTGCTTTTTCGATGGCTTCTAAAATAACTTCAATCGCTTCTTCGTTAGAAGATAAGTCCGGTGCAAAACCACCTTCATCACCCACTGCTGTATTCATGCCGCGGCTAGATAATACTGACTTAAGCGTATGGAATACTTCAGTACCGTAACGCAGTGCTTCACTGAACGATGGTGCGCCCACTGGAAGAATCATAAATTCCTGCAGGTCTACACTGTTGTCTGCGTGTGAGCCACCATTGATGATGTTCATCATTGGAACTGGTAGTTTGAATTCACCTGTTCCTAAGTAATCAAACAGGTCTTTCTTTTCAAATGCCGCAGCTGCGTGAGCCGATGCAAGCGAAACCGCTAGTAATGCATTGGCACCCAGCTTTTCTTTATTGTCTGTGCCATCAAGCTTAAGCATGATGTCGTCGATAGTCTGCTGCTCACGGCAGTCAGTACCAATTAAGGCGTCTTTAATAACGCCGTTTACATTTGCAACTGCCTTTAATACGCCTTTACCCATGTAACGGGCTTTGTCGCCGTCACGTAATTCGATTGCTTCACGTGCACCTGTTGATGCGCCAGATGGCACAGCCGCTCGACCGCGGATACCGCTTTCTAAAATAACATCTGCTTCAACGGTAGGGTTACCACGAGAGTCCAGAATTTCACGAGCAATTATTTGCTTAATTTTTGACATGTTTTCCTCAATACTTTCAAGTATTTATACTTACTTCTTAATTTCACTTATCACTATAAAACAAGATTGTTACAGGCGTTTTACAACGCCAGAAAAATCATTCAACTGCACCATTACAGCTGTGTTTCTTCAAACGGTGAAGACTTCACCAGATGGTCGATATCTTTTAAACGCGCCAATAAGGCTTCCATTTTTCCAAGCGGCCAAGCATTAGGGCCATCACTTAATGCTTTAGCGGGGTCGGGGTGGGTTTCCATAAATAAGCCAGAAATACCTGCAGCTACTGCTGCTCTGGCCAATACTGGTACATGTTCACGCTGCCCACCAGAGGTTGTCCCCTGACCACCGGGCAGCTGTACCGAATGCGTTGCATCAAAGACAACTGGGCAATCTGTCTCGCGCATTACCGCTAATGCACGCATATCAGACACCAGGTTGTTGTATCCAAAAGACACGCCACGATCACAAACCATTAATTGTTCGTTACCGGTGGTACGTGCTTTATCGACTACATTTTTCATATCCCAGGGCGCCATAAACTGACCCTTCTTGATATTCACCGGCTTACCGGCTGCAGCCACTTTTAAAATAAAATTGGTTTGACGACACAGAAATGCAGGCGTTTGTAGCACATCGACTACATCTGCCACTTCATCCATTGGTGTGTCTTCATGTACATCTGTAATCACGGGTACATTCAGTTCGTCTTTAACCTTTTGCAGAATACGCAGGCCCTCTTCCATACCAAGGCCGCGGAAACTCTCCATCGATGAGCGATTGGCTTTATCGAAAGATGACTTGTACACAAAAGGAATGCCGAGTTTAGTCGTAATTTCCTTAAGTTGTTCTGCCGTTTGTAAGGCCATTTTTTCTGACTCGATAACGCATGGGCCAGCGAGTAGGAAAAAAGGCTGATCTAAGCCGGCTTTAATGCCATTAAATTCCATTAGGAAACGCCTTCAGCAACACGGCTGGTATCACGGTGTGTACATGCCGCTTTTATAAAGTCTGTAAACAACGGATGACCTTTACGTGGTGTAGAGGTAAATTCCGGGTGGAACTGGCATGCAACAAACCATGGGTGATCCGCAATCTCGACCACCTCAACCAGATTGCCATCCACCGAGCGACCTGAAAATACAAGGCCCTTAGCTTCCAGGGCATCAAGGAAGGTGTTATTAAATTCATAACGATGACGATGACGTTCTGAGATGGTGTCAGAGCCATAGATACGATTGATGTTAGTACCGCTCTGTAAATTACAGGGTTGAGCACCTAAACGCATGGTGCCACCCATATCTGAGTTTTCATCACGGGTTTCTGTTTTGCCACACTCTGCCTGCCATTCAGTGATTAAGGCGATAACGGGATTTCCTGTTTCGCTATTAAACTCTGTACTGTGTGCATCCTGCAGGCCAGCCATGTGACGGGCAAACTCAATAACAGCAACCTGCATACCCAGGCAAATACCCAAGTAAGGAACCTTGTTTTCGCGAGCATACTGCACAGCGGCAATTTTGCCTTCTACACCACGCTTTCCAAAACCACCGGGTACCAGTATGGCATCCAGCATTTTTAGCTGGCTCATATCACCGGCTTCAAGTGTTTCTGAATCGATGTACTTAATATTAACTTTGGCTTTATTCTGAATACCGGCATGAGCCAGTGATTCATTTAACGACTTATACGACTCCGTTAAATCAACATACTTGCCCACCATACCAATAGTCACTTCCGACTCTGGATTTTCCAGTGTATGCACAACCGCCTGCCAATCTGACAGGTCTGCCTTTGGCAATTCAAGGCGTAGCTTATCTGCAACAATATTATCCAGACCCTGATCATGTAACCATTGTGGAATTTTATAGATGTGATCCAGATCTTTTGCTGAGATAACGGCCTTCTCTTCCACATTGGTAAACAGTGAAATTTTGCGGCGTTCTTCTATAGGCAAATATTCTTCAGATCGACACAGCAAGATATCTGGCTGAATACCAATAGAACGTAATTCTTTAACCGAGTGCTGTGTAGGTTTAGTTTTTACTTCACCTGCAGAGCGAATGTAAGGAACCAGCGTCAGGTGCATAAATAACGCCCTGTCGTGCCCTAGTTCTACACCCATCTGGCGAATAGCTTCAAGGAATGGAAGTGACTCAATATCACCCACCGTACCGCCAATTTCTACCATCGCAATATCAGCGCCTTTTGCGCCTTCAATAACACTGCGTTTAATCTCATCCGTAATATGCGGAATTACCTGAACTGTACCACCGAGGTATTCACCACGGCGCTCTTTACGGATAACCGTTTCGTAAATACGGCCTGAAGTAAAATTACTCGCCTGAGATGTTCGGGAATTTACAAAGCGCTCATAGTGCCCAAGATCAAGGTCAGTCTCTGCACCATCATCGGTTACAAATACTTCACCATGTTGAAACGGACTCATAGTACCGGGATCAACATTTATGTAAGGGTCGAGCTTGAGCATTTTAACGGTAAGGCCGCGTGCCTCTAAAATGGCACCAAGGGAAGCAGCAGCGATGCCTTTTCCAAGGGAGGAAACTACACCACCGGTGATAAATATATAGCGTGTCATTGGGTTAA
>Ga0316204_10008220_pt1 | contig 14657 bp, 10 predicted proteins | sample 6monrhotite_MG_2_FD_205661 | JGI IMG/M metagenome (GOLD analysis project Ga0316204, IMG submission 205661) | Microbial mat bacterial communities from mineral coupon in-situ incubated in ocean water Damariscotta River, Maine, United States -... | ecosystem: Environmental > Aquatic > Marine >...
CTAAACGCCGAAATAACAACTATTGAAGAACCCACAATTGCAATGCCCGGGTTTATAGATGCACACACGCACATTTGTTTTAGCGGATCCAGAGCTTCCGATTATTCATTGCGAAATGCCGGTAAAACCTATCTGGAAATTGCGAAGGCAGGAGGAGGTATCTGGGATACTGTAACACATACCAGAAATACCTCTGAATTGGAATTGATAGAAGGGATCGTTCAAAGGGCTACACAACATTCGCAACACGGCAGTACTACTCTGGAGGTAAAAAGTGGCTATGGCCTAACTGTTGAGCAAGAACTAAAGATGTTGAACGCCATCGATAAAGCAAATAAAAAACTCCCCATAGATCTTATTAGCACCTGTCTTGCTGCGCATATGCTCCCTAAAGATTTTCCCGGAACTGCTGAAGAATATTTAAATGAAATAGCCTCAGAGTTACTCCCTCAAATAAAGGAAAAAGGATTATCTAATCGGATAGACGCTTTTATAGAACAAGGTGCTTTTACAAAAGACACCATTGCTCCCTATTTTGAAAAGGCTAGCCAACTTGGTTTTGATATAACCGTTCATGCCGATCAATTTAGTGTGGGAGGAACCCAAATAGCTGTTCAGCATAACGCAATAAGCGCAGATCATGTAGAAGCGAGTACGGATAAGGAAATAGCACTGTTAGCCAACAGCAACGTAATTGCCGTAGCACTTCCGGGAGCAACGTTGGGACTTGGTTGTGATTTTGCCCCGGCAAGAAAACTTTTAAACGCTGGAGCCTCACTTGCCATTGCAAGTGATCATAACCCCGGTTCGGCACCTATGGGTGACCTACTAAGTGAAGCCGCTATTTTGGGAGCTTTTGAAAAATTGACCAATGCAGAAGTGCTTGCCGGCATTACAGTTAGAGCGGCAGCAGCTTTAGGCCTAAAAGATAGGGGCACTCTATCTCAAGGGTACCTGGCAGACCTTGTTGCATTTAAGACCGGAGATTTTAGAGAAATACTATATCATCAGGGATCTCTGAAGCCCTGTAAGGTATGGAAAGCAGGAAATCTCATTTATTCGGCATCAAATTAATTGAAAGTATGGATCACACCACTCAACTAGATTTTAAATCCCAGATACTGGAGGGAATTCCAACAAAATTACCTTCAAAACCTGTATATAAAGTGGAGGCTAACCATGCTCCCAATCGCAAACAAATCCTAAGCCAGGAGGAAAAGAAATTAGCAATACGGAATGCGTTACGATATTTTCCGATGGGCTGGCATGCAGAACTTTCAAAGGAATTTGCAGATGAGTTGCAACACTATGGCAGAATATATATGTTGAGGTTTAAACCTTCTTATGAGATATATGCCCGGCCTATCTCCGAATACCCTGCACAAACAACTGCGGCGGCGGCAATTATGCTAATGATCCAAAATAATTTGGATCCAAAAGTGGCACAGCATCCAGAAGAATTAATCACCTATGGTGGTAATGGAGCAGTATTTCAGAATTGGGCCCAGTACCTGCTTACGATGAAATACCTGGCAAACATGACAGATGAACAGACGTTACACATGTATTCCGGGCACCCAATGGGATTATTTCCTTCGAGCAAAGAAGCCCCCCGGGTTGTGATCACCAATGGGATGATGATTCCTAACTATTCCAAACCAGATGATTGGGAAAAATACAATGCATTGGGGGTAACCCAATATGGTCAAATGACCGCAGGATCTTATATGTACATAGGTCCCCAGGGAATAGTGCACGGCACGGCCATCACGGTAATGAATGCCTTTCGAAAAGTATTAAAACATGGTGAGACCTCTGAAGGTAAACTTTTTTTAACCTCCGGATTAGGAGGAATGAGCGGTGCACAACCTAAGGCAGGAGTTATCGCAGGCTGTGTTACTGTTTGCGCGGAAGTTAATACAGCTGCAGCTACTAAAAGACATGAACAAGGATGGGTAGACGAGCTTATTTCTTCTATGGATGAATTGGTGGTTCGCACTAAAAAAGCCATGGCTATGCAGGAAACTATTTCCCTGGCTTTTATTGGAAATGTGGTTGAAGTATGGGAACGTTTTTATGAGGAAGAGGTGTATATAAGTCTGGGTTCTGATCAGACTTCCTTGCATAATCCATGGGCGGGTGGTTATTATCCTGCAGGAGTATCGTTTGAAAATGCCAATACCATGATGGTTGAAGACCCAATTTTGTTCAAAGAAAAAGTTCAGGAATCGCTTCGCAGACAGGTAGCTGCTATTAACAGGCACACCGAAAAAGGGACGTATTTTTTTGATTATGGAAATGCCTTTTTATTAGAAGCTTCCAAGGCAGGCGCCGAAGTTATGGCCGAAAATAATATCGATTTTAGATACCCTTCCTATGTTCAGGATATCCTTGGACCGCTATGCTTTGATTACGGATTTGGCCCTTTCAGATGGGTTTGCACCTCCGGAAATCCTGAAGATCTTCGCAAAACAGATGCTATTGCCTTGAGTGTCATGAAACGGATCAAAGCGAACGCTCCCGAAGAAATTCAACAACAAATGCAGGATAATATTACATGGATTCGTGAAGCGGAGAACAATCAATTAGTAGTGGGTTCTCAAGCCAGGATTCTATATGCTGATGCAGAAGGTAGGACCGCCATAGCGCTTGCTTTCAATGAAGCCATTGAGAAGGGTGATATTTCTGCGCCAATTGTCCTGGGACGAGATCACCACGATGTAAGTGGAACCGATTCCCCTTTTAGAGAAACCAGTAATATTTATGACGGCAGTAAATTTACTGCAGATATGGCCATTCATAATGTTATTGGGGATAGTTTTAGAGGAGCCACCTGGGTTTCTATTCACAATGGCGGAGGCGTAGGCTGGGGCGAAGTTATTAATGGTGGATTTGGGATGGTACTAGATGGTTCAGAAGACGCTACAAAACGAATAAAAAACATGCTGTTTTATGACGTAAATAATGGCATTGCCAGAAGAAGTTGGGCCAGAAATGACGAGGCCTTATTTGCCATAAAACGCGAAATGAAAAGATCGCCCACTTTACAAGTTACACTCCCAAATATGGTAGCTGATGAGTTATTGGAAGGACTTTTTGAAAACGACTAAATAGTAGCATTCTAAACAGGTTTTATACGCACGAGCAATGCAGCATAATTATAAAAAACCAAATCCCGCTAAATGGTCCGGCCGTACTTCCGGCGAAAACCTCTCTTTGCACGAAAAAGTAGTTTGCCTATCTGCAGAAGAAGTTACGACTAGAGGGGATGAAAGAAAATCATTTGCACTCTTGGGGTATGCATGCGACGAGGGTGTCAGAAGAAATCATGGTAGAGTTGGAGCAGTTGAAGGCCCCGATGCCATACGTGCCCAACTAGGAAAATTAGCCAATCATTTAGATCCTACAACGGACTTTTGGGATGTTGGAGATATTACCTGTCCGGATAAGGATATGGAAGCTTCTCAAAAAGGGTTGGCAGAAAAAGTAAGGCAATTGATGCAACATGGCACCTTCCCTCTTTTGCTGGGTGGAGGGCACGATATTGCCTACGGACATTATTCCGGGCTTCGAGCTTATTTTTCTCCTGAAACCACTATTGGAATCATAAATTTTGACGCACATTTTGATCTGCGAAGTTCTGTTCATGGAAATAATTCGGGAACTCCCTTCTATCAAATTGCTGAGGATTGCAAGCAAGAAAATATCCCCTTTCATTATCTGTGTTTAGGGATCCGCCAAGACGCCAATTCGAAAACACTCTATGCTACTGCTAAGAATTTAAAGGTTTCCTATTTGGAAAAATCAATATTCAGCAGGGCCCATTTTCAGAAAGTATTGGATACGTTGGAATCTTTCTTAGCCAATGTAGATAAGGTGTATGTTACCATAGATCTTGATGGTTTCTCCTCTGCCTTTGCTCCTGGCGTTAGTGCGGCATCTCCAATGGGGTATTCCCCCGATCTGGTTTTTGATTGTTTACGCCATATTATTGCTTCCAATAAATTGGTAAGCGCAGATGTGGCAGAACTAAATCCTAAGTACGACCGGGATGACCAAACCGCTAAACTAGCAGCAAGTCTTGTTCACTTTATTTTACATGAAGTAGCCCTACTCTAACCAGGATTGATAATAGGTTCCGTCATCTAATTCCAATGCAGTCTGTGTAAGCTGTAAAGGTTTAAAAGTGTCTATCATTACCGCTAATTCTTCGGTCTTGTGCTTTCCTATACTTGCCTCATATGTCCCAGGGTGTGGACCGTGAGGAATTCCGGCAGGATGGAGGGAGATATATCCCTGATCTATGTTATTGCGACTCATAAAATCTCCATCCACATAATACAGCACCTCATCAGAATCTATATTAGAATGGTTATAAGGTGCAGGAATAGCCTCCGGATGATAGTCGTACAATCTTGGGCAAAAAGAGCAAATCACAAAAGTGCTGGTCTCAAATGTTTGATGCACTGGTGGTGGTTGATGTACTCTTCCGGTAATTGGTTCAAAATCGTGTATAGAGAACGCATACGGGTAGTTATACCCATCCCACCCTACAACATCGAAAGGATGCGACGCATATTGCAAATGATGCAAATGCCCTTGTTTTTTCACCTTGATTAAAAATTCCCCCAGTTCATTATGAGTTTTCAGGTTTCTTGGTAATTTAAAATCGCGTTCGCAGAAAGGAGAATGCTCTAAATGTTGTCCAAACCAGTTTCTATAACGCTTAGGAGTATAGATAGGTTGATAGGATTCGGTTATTAACAACCGATTCTCTTCTGTGTCAAATTCTATTTGATAGATCATCCCCCTGGGGATCAGAATATAGTCTCCATACTCGAAGGGAATTTCTCCCAGAAGGGTCTTAAGTGTCCCGGATCCCTTATGCACAAACAACAATTCATCGGCATCAGCATTCTTATAAAAATAGGTTGTCATGGATTTTTTAGGAGCTGCTAATCCAATATGTACATCACTATTAAAAAGTACTACCTTTCTGCTTTCCAAATAATCATCTTCCGGGGCTACCTCCAGGCCTTTTAACAATCTGGATTTTATATGGTATTTTACTGCCGCTTTTGGGGAAATATCTTCTGTTTTTAGGATATCCTTTACCATGGTGGGTCTATGCTCGTGATACATCAAAGAAGACATCCCATCAAAACCTATTGTCCCAAAAAGCTGTTCATAATACAACGTGCCATCTGGTTTCTTAAATACAGTATGTCTTTTGTGAGGTATCTTACCTAAACTATGATAAAGTGGCATGTGGAATTACGATTAAAATTGTAGCCTAAAAATACGAAAATTAAAAGGCACTCTAAAATTTCTCAAGGAAAGAATAACACCATATTGCTCAGTTATTTTTAGATCGTATCCTAAATTTCTGAGGTGTTAACAAAAGAAAAAAGCCTCCCAATTTGGAAAGCCTTTCATTGGCTGAAACTAACATAGTATGTCTCAACACTTAGCTTCGAATTAATGAAGCTCAACACAACAACACAAAGATAACAAAGCAATTTGATTTACTGTTGAATCTGACTCAGATTTCTTAATTTCTTTAGCGCTAAAAGTAACAACCCATCCGATAACCATCACTCAATCATGATTTTGTGATGAAACGACCTACGAAAACATCGATGAAATGCACAGTTGTCCGATGTGGCTATTTTGCAAAAAACAGTTGATAAACACAAAAGTAAGACGTAATACACTACGGTAAAAATTGGTCGAGTATCAATGCTGTTGGACGGGAACCCACATTTTTATAAGTGATTGACGGTTATTATAGAGAGGGTTTAATTCCCCGAGTTAATCAAATTTTAACCCATTATGAAAACAACACTATTTTTAATCCTGGCTTTGGGAACTATCCTTATCTCCTTTGCTAATGATTCAATAGGCTCTTTGAAGGCTTACAAGTCTTCATGGTCTTTTGTTGTTGCAGAATTAAATCCTTATCCAATAGAAACATTGGATTCAGAAGCGGCAGAATCCTACACCTGGCTTACAAATATGCAGTTGCCCAATGGCCTAGTTGAAAGTACAGAAGGGGGTAATTTTGTCTCCTTATATGATAATGCATTAGCAGCTCTTGCTTTTATTTCTCAAGGCGACACCAAGCGTGCAGAAATGATTTTCGATTTCTTTAATGCTCGTATTGAATCAGAATTAATGAATACTCCTGGTGGATTTTATCAATTCAGAGATGCAGAAGGTAATAATGCAAGAACAAAATGGCTAGGTGATAATGCCTGGTTACTGATTGCCTTAAACAATTATGAAGAAATTACAGGAAATATTAGATACCAGAGAATGGCATCTGAATTAGAAAAATGGATGCGTTCATTACAAGATACCGATGGAGGACTTTGGGGAGGAACACGAGAAAACGGGGATCAAATCCACAAAATAACCGAAGGAATAATTACTGCTTTTAATGCTGTTCAGGGATTCGACGATTTTCATAAAGGAATATTGAGTTTTATTAAAGAGCAACGCTGGGATACGAATGAACAAGTATTGGTCGCGCAACCAGACTTCCCAAAGTATAATTTTGCTTTAGATCTTTATACTCTGGGATTTCTAATAATGGAAGATCTTAGAGTTGAAGTATTAAATAATGCAAATAAGTTCCTTAATACCCAGAAAATGACCCTAAACGGTGAAGTTGTAGAAGGATACTGCTTTGATGAGGATAAAGATGTAATCTGGTTGGAAGGTACTGCACAAATGGCCTTGGCATATAAAGTTAGTGGTATGAATAAGGAAGCGAATAGTATTTTAAGTAACCTGGAAAAAACATTTATCCCTAGTGTAATGACGAAGAATGTTAATGCTATTCCATACGCCACCAATCAAGGAACTAGTTTTGAAACTTCAAACTTATGGGACAATAGCTATAAAGTACCTGCTTTATCCTCCAATGTATGGTATGTTTTTGCTAAAGCTAATTTTAATCCATTTCAACTGGGGAAAAATAAAAAAATCCCAGCCGAATTACAATTTTGGAATTACGGTTCAGCAAATTAAAATAACTCATGTTATATAAGCAGCTAGAAATAGGGCCCGAATCATCGCCCGCACATTTGACGTCTTTTACAAAGGCATACGTAAGAATTTTGTATTACTTTTCTAGAAGAACTCTTTGTTCTATTTTAACATGGGAAGGGGCGTTCATTCCTAATTCAGGAATAACCAATAAAGGAACATGTGTATGAAAAGCCATTCGCTTCACTACGGGTTCTCTTGTAATGCGTTCCATATAACTATGCTGATAATTTAGCATGGCAAGAAGATGGATTTCCAATTCATCTGCAAACACTTCCAGGGTATTGGAAACCGAATTTCGTTCTGAGACTGTATGCACATAAAACTCTAGCTTCTTGAAATACTTACGTAACATGTTCAGATTAAATTGCTGAATCTCAGTTAACGCCTTAATTTCATTCTGAACATATACGATGCGGATGGTAGCTTTAAAACTTTTCGCCAACTCCATTAAAGGAGCCAATTCCGAAATACTGTAATACCGTTTAAAATCTGTTGCAAATACAATCTCTTTAGGTTGAACGTATTCAAAATGTTTAGGGATGGTGAGGACAGGACAATTACGTATAGCCTTAATAATACGAACGGTATTACTTCCCATAAAAACCTCCTCTACGCCCGAAACTCCCTTGGTTCCGGTAATCACTAAATCTATGGCCTCCTTTTCTATGACGTCCTTAATCTCGTCTACTAACAAACTAAAAGACGAGATGGTTTTAAATTCATGTAGGGTGTTCTTATGCGTACGCTTTATACGCTTCAACGTATCTGACAGGCCTTTCTTTGAATTTTCCAAACCACCAGATTCTAATAATCCAGGTTGAATACTAGAAGCCATAAATCGGTTATTGGGAATTACCGGGGTATAGGTATTCAAAATATGAAAAGTACAGATTTCTCCCTTATATAATTCTAGTGCATATCTGATTGCATTCCATGAATTCTCAGAAAAATCGGTAGGTATTAATATGTTCTTCATTGGACAGTTCTAAAATACTAAGTGATAAAAGTAATTTTCGAAGGTCCTTAAAACAATGATTTTTATCAGGTTTTGAGAGTGCCTGGCAAACTAATGCTAGAGTTCAGAAATATAATAGGTTAGAAAATTTTACGAAGTAAAAAACGGCTTTCTGGGAACGCAGTGAAGTGATTTCCAAAATGAAAGGTCAAAAATTTAAAATCCTTCTACTAAATCGCGTAATTTTTTTTCATCAACAACGGCAATCTTTTTCCCTGATGTTTTTATGTAGTTATTCTTTTTAAACTCAGATATGATCCGAATACAAGATTCCGTAGCGGTACCAACCACATTCGCAATGTCTTCTCTAGATAAGGTGACAATTAAATACCCCTCTTTATCTTCCCCAAAGTTACTCTTGAGATATAGAAAAGCCTCTGCCACACGTTGTTTTACCGTTTTTTGAGACATATTGACGATAACGTCATCGGCCTCACGGAGTTCATGTGCCATATGTCTTAATACTTCTACCGTAAAATTAGGATTACTTTGCAAGGTGTCAACGATCCCTTCTTTAGGGATAAAACATACTTCCATATCGCTAACGGCCACAGCACTTAGATTAGATATCTCTTCAGCTATTACAGACCGCTGCCCCATAACTTCTCCTTTACTGGCCAGTCTAACAATTTGGTCTTTCCCATTGGCACTCAGCTTCGATAGTTTCGAAACGCCTGCTCGCACACAGAAGACCCCATTCAACTTATCTCCCTCATCAAAAATAGCTTCGCCTTTTTTTATAACCCTGGTAACCTTGGAATCCGATACTTTCTTTAACTCTTCCTTACTCATGGCCCGCAAGGAGTTAAATTGACGTATAATACAATTCTCACATCTGTTATCCATAAAATCTAATTTGCACCCTATAAAATTACAAGTATTTTCATAAACCTCCATGTATTTTTAATAATATTAATCTTACCTATTAGTCAGATTAAAACGTTACAAAATTCCCAGTAAGATCACAGTTTATTCTTCTGAAAAAAATTCGTTCATAGGCAACGAACCACCTAGTGTATCGGATCCCTAGTAGGATATTAGTAGTTACTTTTTCTTCTTGGTTTACTATGAAAGTATTGGCGTTGTTATTATAAACTTGACTAATATCATATTTTCTGATACCTTAGAGTTGCAATTTTGTGATCGGGTATAATGCAAATGAATGGATAACACTACTTGCTTCCATTGTGGAGACGATTGTGATAAGGATCTTATTACGCACGATGACAAGCTATTTTGCTGTCATGGGTGTAAAACAGTATACGAAATCTTTGCTGCCAATGATCTGAGTTATTATTATGACTTACAAGCAGCAGCAGGCAGTACCCCAAATACTATTACCAGTAAGTATGATTTTTTAGACACCCCGTCTATTACTGAAAAGCTTGTGGAATTCGATGATGGTCATACACAGATCATTAATCTATACATCCCAACCATACACTGTAGTTCTTGCATTTGGATCCTGGAGAACCTTGGACAATTACACCCGGGCATGTATCAATCAATGGTAGATTTTCCTAAAAAAATGGTCCGTATTTCATACCACACCGAGCAAATCTCTTTAAAAGAGGTTATCCTCTTTTTAGCCCGTATAGGATATGAACCCACTATTTCTTTAGAGGACTTTGACAAGAAAACAACAAATAAAGACAGATCACTTCTATATAAACTAGGGGTTGCCGGTTTTGCCTTCGGAAACGTAATGTTCCTTTCTTTCCCCGAATATTTTGAAGTACAAGAATTTTGGTTAGAACAATATAAAGGCCTCTTCAGGTGGTTGATGTTTACATTTTCCTTACCAGTAGTTTTTTATGCCGGTCAAGATTATCTTATTTCTGCGTATAAAGGGCTGCGTAGCAAACTATTGAATATAGATGTTCCTATTGCACTGGGAATATTGGTGCTCTTTCTCAGAAGTACAGCAGAAATTATTTTTGATTGGGGAAGTGGTTTTTTTGACAGTCTTACAGGACTAATATTCTTCTTATTACTTGGAAAATTCTTTCAGCAAAGAACCTATTCTTTTTTGTCCTTTGAAAGAGACTATAAATCATATTTTCCTATAGCGGTCACCAAAATATTTAGTTCAGGCAAAGAACAGACCATTCAAGTTTATGATATTAAAAAAGGAGATCGGTTATTAATTCGCCATGAGGAACTAATTCCTGTAGACGGAGTACTTATTAGTGGAGAGGCCGAGATAGATTATAGCTTTGTTACCGGAGAATCAGAACCGGTAAAAAAGGAGTCAGGAGATAAAGTATTCGCAGGGGGGAAACAGCAGTTAGGCGCCATAGAAATGGAAGCTATCAAATCTGTCTCTCAAAGCTACTTAACCCAGTTGTGGGGTAATGCTGTATTCCGGGAAGATAAACAAAGTAACTTCCAAACACTTACAGACAGTATTGGGAAACGCTTTACTGTGGCAGTTCTTTTTATTGCTTTCAGTGCAGCCCTCTTTTGGGTTTTTCAAGACAGTTCCAAGGTATGGAATGTCCTAACGGCCGTCTTAATAATTGCATGTCCTTGTGCCATTGCACTAGCGGCTCCTTTTACTTTAGGCAATATGCTACGCATTTTTGGGAAAAAGAAATTTTATCTCAAAGACACCAGAGTAATAGAACAATTAGCAAAAATAGATACCGCTATTTTCGACAAAACAGGGACACTTACCATAGGCAATCATAACTCCGTAGTTTATGAAGGAGATGCTCTTAGTGCTGAGGAGAAATCCTTATTAAAAAGCACCCTTAGATCCTCCAATCATCCATTAAGCAGATCCTTATATAATCTACTTGAAGAGCAACAGATCCTCACCCTGGATCAGTACAAAGAATATGTCGGCAAGGGATTGTACGGGTCAAAAGATCAGGATGAGCTGAAACTGGGTTCTGCCTCATTTGTTGACAATTGTTCTTTATCAACCTCCGAAAAAACAGCTGTACACCTAAGTACCAACAATAAATATAAAGGCAGATTTGTATTTCACAATCAGTACAGAGAGGGTGTTTCGGATGTTATCACTAAACTAAAAGAAACCATGGATGTTGCAGTCCTATCGGGCGATCATGATGGAGAAAAAAACCGACTCGAAGCACTGCTCCCAACGTTAACCCCTCTATATTTTAATCAACAACCAACCGATAAGTTAGAGTTCATTAAAGAACTTCAGACACAAGGTAAGCAGGTGCTTATGGTTGGAGATGGCCTAAATGACGCAGGGGCTTTAGCGCAAAGCAACGTGGGAATAGCTATTTCAGAAAATGTAAATGTTTTTTCTCCTGCTTGTGATGGCATCCTGGACGCTTCTAAATTTAGCGACTTAGGGGAATACATTAGCGCCTCTAAAAAAGCCATGAAGATTATAAAATTGAGTTTTATCTTATCATTGTTGTACAACATAATAGGATTATACTTTGCCGTTACAGGGCAACTAAAACCAGTAATTGCTGCCATCCTTATGCCAATAAGTTCTATAAGCATCGTGGCCTTTACAACCATTGCTACCAATTGGCTAGGAAAGAATATAAAATAATTTAAAACCTGATATATGTCATTTTTTACAGAGTACAGTCCATTTATTTTTACACCAGAATTCAGGTAGGTATGAGTGTTATTTATGTGTTATTAACCATCAGCATTGTGGTGGCAGTCTTCTTTTTTGCTGCCTTTATATTTTCCGTGCGAAGCGGACAGTACGATGATTCTTATACTCCTTCAGTACGAATGCTCTTCGAAGATGAATTGGTAGCTCCTACGAAAAAATCAAAAACCGAACCTTTAAGCAAAACACCATTAACAAAAAGTCAAAAATTGTAACTATGGAAGTACAGCAGTTTTATTACGACAATAAAGTCGTAAAGAAATTTATCTATGCCACTTTATTCTGGGGCATAATTGGCATGCTCGTAGGACTCCTACTGGCATTTATGTTTATATTCCCTAATATCACCGACGGAATTTCCTGGTTAAGTTTTGGTCGACTTAGACCCTTACACACCAATGCCGTTATTTTCGCGTTTGTAGGAAACGCACTTTTCGCCGGAATTTATTACTCTACACAGCGTCTGCTTAAAGCCAGGATGTTCAATGATTTTTTGAGTAATTTCAATTTTTGGGGTTGGCAAGCTATCATTGTTGCGGCAGCGATAACCCTTCCTTTAGGGTATTCTACCTCTAAAGAATATGCAGAATTAGAATGGCCAATAGATATCGCCATTGCGTTAGTTTGGGTGGCTTTTGGCGCCAACTTAATTGGCACCATGATTAAGCGACGTCAACGACATTTATATGTAGCCATTTGGTTTTATCTGGCAACATTTGTAACTGTTGCCGTACTTCATATTTTCAATAGTTTAGAATTGCCGGTTAGTGCATTAAAGAGTTACTCGGTCTATGCAGGCGTACAAGATGCACTGGTACAATGGTGGTACGGGCATAATGCCGTGGCATTCTTTCTTACTACCCCTTTCCTGGGACTTATGTACTACTTTATTCCAAAGGCGGCAAACAGACCTGTGTATTCTTATCGGTTATCCATTGTACACTTTTGGTCGTTGATCTTCATATATATATGGGCTGGTCCACACCATTTATTATACTCTTCCTTACCAGATTGGGCGCAGAATTTAGGGGTCGCTTTTTCAGTAATGCTGATTGCTCCTTCCTGGGGTGGTATGATAAACGGATTATTAACATTAAGAGGGGCCTGGGATAAGGTGCGTACAGATCCTACCCTAAAATTCATGGTGGTTGCGATCACAGGTTATGGGATGGCTACTTTCGAAGGACCTTTGCTGTCCCTTAAAAATGTAAATGCTATAGCACATTTTAGTGACTGGATAATTGCCCATGTACACGTTGGTGCCTTGGCCTGGAACGGGTTTTTAACTTTTGGTATGATCTATTGGTTAGTGCCTAAAATGTTTAAAACACGCCTGTTCTCTACGGCAATGGCCAATTTCCACTTTTGGATAGGAACCCTGGGTATTATTTTATACGCCCTTCCTATGTACGTGGCCGGATTTACTCAGGCCTTAATGTGGAAAGATTTTAATCCGGATGGCACCCTGGTTTATGGGAATTTCTTGGAGACTGTAAATGAAATTATGCCGATGTATTGGATGCGGGCCATTGGAGGCAGCTTGTATATTGTTGGATTCATTGTTATGCTTTACAACATAATAGTCACCGTTCGCTCTGGCAGTAAAGTAGTAGATGAACTGGCAGAAGCTTCTGCACTAACAAGAGTATCTAGCAAACGTACACTTGGTGAAACTTTTCATACCTGGTTAGAAAGAAAACCTATACAATTAACCCTTTTAGCCACGGTAGCTATTTTAATAGGAGGTATTGTTCAAATTATACCTACCATAATGGTGAAGTCTAACATTCCTACCATAACGAGTGTTAAACCCTATTCCCCACTAGAATTGGAAGGTCGTGATCTCTATATTAGAGAAGGTTGTGTAGGCTGCCATTCACAGATGGTACGTCCTTTTAGAAGTGAGGTAGAGCGCTATGGTGAATATGCCAAAGCGGGAGAATTTGTGTATGATCACCCATTCCTATGGGGTAGTAAGCGTACAGGACCCGATCTATTGCGGATAGGCGGTAAATATTCCGACAACTGGCACTTAAATCATATGTACGATCCGCAAAGCACCTCTTCTGGTTCTATTATGCCTGCATATCAATGGCTGGTTAGGAACGAACACGATCGTAGCGGTATACAAGATAAAATGAGCGCCATGGTAACATTAGGGGTTCCTTATTCTGAAGAAGATATCGCCAATGCTCAGGCAGAAATGGACGAACAGGCGCTTCAAATAGAAAAGAACCTGTATTCAGATCCAGATTTTGCAAAAAGCTACGAAGACGATAAAGCCTATGCTGCTGAAAATGGAGAAGAGTTTACGCAAATGCGCGACCGGGAAATTGTGTCATTAATTGCCTACCTACAGCGTTTGGGTACCGATATAAAAGTCAAAGAAACAAATCAATCATTATCTGAAAACTAGTAAGTTATGCTCAAGTTCGTTAAAAATCATATGGAGAGTATAGAGGGCATAGCCACCTATCCAATGATCTCCTTGTTAATCTTTTTTATATTTTTTTCATTATTGTTCTGGTGGGTGTTTACCGCTTCTAAAGAACATATCAAAGAAGTTAGTGAGATACCATTTGAAGATAATTAAACCAAAAAAAACAGACCCATGAAAAATATGTCACCATGGTGGATTAGAATCCCCTTCTTTTTCTTCCTCATCTTCGGATTAATGGAATACTTTATAGATTCCGGGGTAAAGCCAGCCTTTATAGAATATCCTATTACGCAGTTCTTTTTGTTAATGGTACTGTTGATCTTAATAGCAATTGAATTGATATTAAAATCGATCGAGAATGTGATGTTCCAGACCCTCTCCAAAGATGCTAAAGAACGTTATGTGAATGCAAAATCGAAATCCTGGGAATGGACCTGGGGTAAGAACATGTATAAAAAATTATTGGGAACTAAACCCATTGAAGAGGAAGCAGAAATTATCCTGGATCATAATTATGACGGAATTAAAGAACTCGACAATAA
>Ga0316204_10008221_pt1 | contig 14657 bp, 13 predicted proteins | sample 6monrhotite_MG_2_FD_205661 | JGI IMG/M metagenome (GOLD analysis project Ga0316204, IMG submission 205661) | Microbial mat bacterial communities from mineral coupon in-situ incubated in ocean water Damariscotta River, Maine, United States -... | ecosystem: Environmental > Aquatic > Marine >...
CTGGATTAACGCACGCTTTTAAAAAACACAAACTGGCGACAAAAGACTACTAACTCAAATGCAGCTCATCAATTGGGGCCAATTGCCAATTGATGGGCGTTTTGCCGTGGGCTTCCAGATACGCATTCGCCTTTGAAAAATGCTTGCAGCCAAAAAAGCCACGGTATGCTGACAAAGGGCTGGGGTGCGGGCCTTCCAGTACCAGATGTTTGGTGCGGTCAATCTTCGCGCCTTTCTTCTGTGCGTGGCTGCCCCACAGCATAAACACAAGGCCAGAGCGTTCACGGTTCAAAACATCAACAACCGCATCAGTAAAAGCTTCCCAGCCCTTGCCTTGGTGCGCTCCTGCACTGCGGGCCTCAACAGTTAGAACAGCATTCAGCAACAACACGCCCTGCTCGGCCCAAGGCACCAAATAGCCATGGCCGGGCTGGCTGATGCCCAGATCCTCTTTCATTTCCTTGTAGATATTTTTCAGCGACGGCGGCACGCTCACACCGGGTTTCACTGAAAAGCTCAACCCGTGCGCCTGCCCTTCGCCATGGTATGGGTCCTGGCCCAGAATAACCACTTTAACGGCTGAAAAGGGTGTATGATCAAGGGCAGAAAAATACTCGGTCCCATGCGGATACAGGCATTTACCAGCAGCGATTTCCGCTGTCAAAAACGCCTTTAAGGCCACCATATAATCTTTGGTGAATTCGCCGTCCAACCGCCGTTTCCAGCTATCTTCCAGTTTAACGCTGTCTACCATAGCCTTGTGCTACCCCTGCCTAAATCCGCATATGCATCTTGTGCCATGCATACACGTCATACGCAAAAAATATCCGAGAACCAGAAAATAGTGGATCCAAATTCGCTCGCTCCACATCCGTGTACAGCAATATTTCGCATGGAAATCCATATGCATATTGCTCACCCTACCGTTCAGAAAACGACAGGTTCCTGATGCCAATTAAATTAATAAATTAGTTTATTTTTTCTTTTAGTGGCCAATTATTATTTAATACGAAAAAAAAATCTACTGTATGCGGCAATTTCTTCTCTCTTGTTCTGTTGTCCATCACCCCCTATCTAAAGCAGCGTCGGTAAGTTTTGTGGCCAGCCCCTATCAGCCACTACCCGACACACTTTGAACGAGGAGACAGCACATGGCGAGCATTCCGGTTTTTCTAACCGCCGAAAAACAGCACATCCTTATTGTGGGTGCGACAACGGCTGCCATGGCCAAAGTTGGCCTGTTTCTGGAAACCGGCGCGCGCATCAGTGTGGTAGCTCCGGGAGCAGCTGATGCGCTGGCGGAAGCTGGCCTCAACACAGATGTTACTGGCACACAGAATATTCTATCGATTGATCGTCCGTTTGCGCAGGATGATCTCACTGACAAAACCATGGTTTATATCGCTACAAGTGACGAGCTAACCGAAGAACGCGCACTACGGCTGGCGCAGGCAAAAAAACTGCCGGTTAATGTGGTTGATAAACCGGCGAAGAGTAATTTCACCACGCCTGCGCAGTTTGCGCGCGGACCTTTGCAAGTGGCTTTTTCTTCTGGTGGCGTTGCTCCTGTTTTTGTTCGCCGCCTAAGAAGCAGCCTTGAGCGGATTTCCCCCCCCTCGCTCGGAGTACTTGCAAGTGCGGCGGGTGGTGTTCGGGCCAAAGTGAAAATCCTGATCCCTGACGCTACCCGCCGCCGCCTGTTTTGGGACCGGCTGTATGATAATGCCGGCACTTACGCTGATCTGCCAGAAGACGATGTTAAAGCACTGATCACTGAAGCCGCACGCACCCACCGCGTGGGCGCAACAACGGGCCAGGTACAATTGGTAGGCGCAGGGCCGGGTGATCCAGACCTGTTGACCATTAAAGCGCACCGCGCGCTGCAACAAGCCGATGTAATTGTTTATGACCGCCTGGTAAGCCGGGATGTGATCGCGCTGGCGCGCCGCGACGCCGAACTAATTTTTGTAGGAAAATGCCAAGGTAACCACGGCGTGGGGCAGACGGGCATCCACGAAATAATGATCCGCGAGGCTTTGGCGGGCAAACGGGTTGTACGCCTAAAAGGCGGTGACCCCTTGTTATTCGCCCGCACAGCGGAAGAACTAGCCGCACTGCGCGGCGAAAATATTCATGTAGAAATCGTACCGGGTATCAGCGCTTTTCAGGGCATTGCCGCTTCGGCGCAAATCCCGATGACCGACCGCCACCATTCAAACTCGCTCACTTTGGTAACAGGCCACCTGAAGGACGGTGCCTTCAAGAACTGGGCGCGGCTTTCGGGCGAAGGCCAAACGCTGGGTGTTTATATGGGCGTGAAAAACGCCCCGAAAATATCCGCTGGCCTGATAGCCGAGGGTGTTCAGGGTTCAACGCCGGTCGCAGTGGTGGAAAACGGCACGCGCGCCAATGAGCGTCGCTTTTATGGCACGCTTGAAAGCCTGCCGGAACTGGTAGCGCAAAACGCGGTGAAAAGCCCCGCGCTTCTCATTATCGGAGGTGTTGTAACCAACGCCGCCGACCTCAATAAACCAACCTTCGATACGTTGCTACAAGCAGCGACTGCTTAAGGAAAACGTTACAATGGCAAAGAAAATAACAGGGCCGCAGATGATCCTCGGCAACTATCTTGATGATGGTCGTGCGGTGTTTTTCACCCGTGACGGCGGCTGGAGCGCAGACACAAGCCTCGCCGCATACGAGGAAGGCGAAGCGCTTGATGATCTTATCACGGAAGCAGGAAAAAGCACCGCCAACAACCTGATTGTTGATATTGAAGTTATTGGTGCACGCGTTGAAGGCGGCAGTGCCTACCCCGCACATATCAAGCACGCCATACAGGCCAAAGGCCCTACTGTTCGCACAGACCTTGGCTATCAGGTAGCCACAGATTGGGAGGCTGCATAATGTATGCTTACGACAAATTTGACCGCGACATGGTTGACGTGCGCGTATCAGAGTTTCGCGATCAGGTGGAACGCCGGGTAAAAGGCGAGCTAACGGAAGAAGAATTTCGCCCCATTCGCCTGATGAACGGCCTCTATTTGCAACTGCACGCTTATATGCTGCGGGTGGCTGTACCTTACGGCACGATGTCGGCTGATCAAATGCGCCGCCTCGCGCATGTTGCGCGCAAATATGATAAAGGCTACGGCCACTTCACCACGCGCCAGAACATTCAGTTCAACTGGCCAAAGCTTTCTGAAACACCAGATATTCTGGAAGAGTTGGCCGAAGTGGAAATGCATGCAATCCAAACATCGGGCAATTGCATCAGGAACGTAACAAGTGACCAGTTTGCTGGCGCCACAGCAGATGAAATTGCTGACCCGCGTCCATACGCCGAACTGCTGCGTCAATGGTCAAGCTTCCATCCGGAATTTTCCTTCCTGCCGCGCAAGTTCAAGTTCGCTATCACCGGTGCCGACCAAGACCGCGCCGCCGTAAAATGGCATGATATTGGCCTTATCGTTCGCAAGAATGATGCGGGCGAAGTTGGCTTTGAAGTGTTGGCTGGTGGCGGCATGGGCCGTACCCCGGTTATTGCCAAAACCATTCGCGAATTCCTGCCTGAGAAAGACCTGCTTTCCTACGTTGAAGCCATGCTGCGCGTGTATAACGAGCAAGGTCGCCGCGACAATAAATACAAAGCCCGTATCAAGATTTTGATCGAGGCCATGGGCGCGGACGAATTTGCCCGCCAAACTGAAGCAGAATGGGAAAGGGTCAAAGATGCACACATTGATGTTCCGGCTGAAGAAGTGGCTCGAATCAAAGCCTTTTTCACACCGCCACCGCTTGAAGTTCTTTCAATTGACGCACCGGCACTTGAAGACCTGTCGAAGGAAAACTTCGTCTTTGCGGCTTGGGTAAAAAACAATACCAATGCCCACAAAGTACCGGGTTATGTAAATGTAACTATCAGCCTGAAGCCGCACGGTGGTATTCCCGGCGATGCATCATCTGAGCAGATGGATTTGGTGGCAGCGCTGGCCGACGAATATAGCCAGTCTGAAATTCGTGTTAGCCACGAGCAAAACCTGATCCTGCCACATGTAGCACTGCGTGATTTACCCGCCATCTGGACTGATCTGGATGAAGCCGGACTTGGCACCGCCAATGTGGGCCTGCTCACCGATATGATCGTATGCCCGGGACTGGATTACTGCGCGCTTGCAAATGCACGTTCCATCCCAATTGCGCAAGCCATCACCAAGCGCTTTGACGACATGAAGCGACTACAGGACATTGGCCCGCTTAAGGTTAAAATGTCAGGCTGTATCAATTCATGCGGCCACCACCACGCAGGCCACATCGGCATTCTGGGCGTAGACCGTAAAGGCCAGGAATTATACCAGATTTTATTGGGGGGTTCTGGCGCTGAAGATGCCTCAAAAGCTGGCATATTAGGCCCAGGCTTTGACGAACACGGCATTGTTGATGCGCTTGAAAAGGTGGTTGCTGTTTACCTCGGCGAACGCTTGGACGGGGAAGAGTTTCTAGCCACATACCGGCGCATCGGCGCTCAGATATTCAAGGAGGCGATTTATGACGCTGCTTAGTTTGACAGGTATTGATATACGCGAGTGGTCGCAGCTCGCAGATGATGAAAACCCGCAAGAGGGCGCATCTGTGCTGGTGCCGCTCGCCCGTTTGCTGGAAGACGGCGACGCAGTGTTTACTGCTGCCGGTAAAGTTGGTGCAATTGTACCAACGAGCGCTAATTACCTCGACCTTGAAAATATTAACGACAAACTGGCGTTTATAGCCATTGACTTCCCGGCCTTCGGGGATGGTCGTGGTTTCTCGCTGGCTGTACGGCTACGCAAAGATTTTGGCTTTAAGGGCGAAGTACGCGCGCATGGCCCTGTTATGCCTGATCAAGCGCTATTTTTACTGCGCGCAGGTTTTGACAGTGTTGATATTGCTGATGCAACCCGCATTGATGCGTTCAAAACATCCCTCACCCGCTTCAAGGATTTTTACCAAACAGATTACACTGGTGGCCGCTCGCTCGCCTATGCACGCCACGGGAATATTGGTACCAGGATCGCATCGTGACAGCACAGCCAGCCCTTCAAGACGCCGGATATTTTGATGCGCTCAACGCTGCTGACATGCTCGATAGCCGCTATGGGTCATCAAATCCTGAGCAAGTGATTGACGGTGCGCTCAAATATTTTGGGCGGCGTTTCGCACTTGTATCGTCTTTTGGTGCTGAATCTGCGGTGCTGTTACATCTGGCGTCGCGTGTCTCCAAGGATATACCGGTGCTGTTTCTTGATACTGGCAAATTATTCGGTGAAACCAAACGCTTCCGCGACCAATTAACCGCTGACTTTGGCCTAACCGATGTGCGCTCCATATCGCCTGACCAAAATGACGTGTCTTCAAATGATCCAAAAGGTGCTCTGTGGACCAAAGACACCAACAAATGTTGCTTTATCCGCAAAGTAAAACCGTTAGACGAAGTACTTACCGGTTTTGAGGGCTGGGCGTCCGGGCGCAAGCGCTTTCAGGGCGGCGTGCGGTCACTACTACCGCATTTTGAAGCCGCTGATGGCAGGGTAAAAGTGAACCCGCTGGCACTTTGGAGCAAAGACGACGTTCAGGATTACATTGCAGAACATGGCTTGCCACACCATCCGCTGGTAGCTGAAGGCTTTGCTTCCATCGGCTGCATGCCCTGTACTGACCGCATAGAAAACGGCGAAAATGAGCGCGCCGGGCGTTGGCGCGGCCAAACAAAAACCGAGTGCGGCATACATCTTAGCTTTGCTGAAAACACTCGTGTTCTGGCTAACAAATAAACCCCTTTAAATCCTGCAAACAGTTGTTATCTATGCTATTCGTAAACTACGAAGGCAAATATTTCCTTTTGCGAAAAATCTGTTTTAAGATAAAAACAGTTTAGTTTTTCTAACGCAGCTGTGCCGCACCTCCAGAGCTGCAGACTGCCCAGAAGATTGTGAGCGGATACATGAAAAGATCGCTACTCCCCCTTAATGCGCTGCGCGCCTTTGATGCTGCTGCGCGTCACATGAGCTTCAAACATGCTGCTGATGACCTTTCAGTAACCCCCGCTGCAATTAGCCAGCAAATTCGATCGCTCGAAGAATTTTTAGGTGTGGGACTGTTTCGCCGCACGAACAGGTCTCTTGTGCTCACCGAAGCGGCGCAGCTGTCACTCGCGCCTCTGAAAGAAGCGTTCGAGCTGATGGAAGAAAGTGTTGATATCCTCACCGATAGCAAAACTTCAAACCACTTGAAAATTAGCGTATCACCCTCCTTTGCCAGTAAATGGCTGGTGCCGCGCATTGCGAATTACTATGAGCGCCGTCCTGACGCCGTGGTGAAAATAGACGCCACCATGCAGGTAACAGACTTTAAAATACAGGATACTGACCTGTGCATTCGCTACGGCCTTGGCAATTACCCCGGCCTGTATGTGGAGGAAATTCTACGCGAAACCATTTTCCCGGTATGTTCACCGGATTTGGTAGACTGCAACAATCTGGCTGATTGTCCTTCTGAAATATTGAAGCATACGCTTATTCACGATGACAGCACGGTGGAAGACGACAGTGCCCCCAACTGGACCATGTGGCTGCGCGCAGCAGGTTTAGAGGCACCCGGCGGCATGCCTGCCTTGCATTTCAACAATAATGCGCTGGCGATTGAAGCGGCCGTTGCCGGGCGCGGCGTGGCGCTTGCACGCTCGGTTATTGCAGAAGAAGATCTAAAAGCCGGGCGGCTGATATGCCCATTTGGTGAAGGTGTGCCGCTTGATTTCAAGCATTATATTGTTTGCCCCAAAGACAAACTGAAGAACGAGCGTGTCCTGGAGTTCATGGATTGGCTGCGGGCGGAAACCGGCACCGAAGACCCTATTAAAGAAGCCCCCATTAGCACGCTGGATTAGGGGTACAGCCCGCATTAACCTGCCCTTCAACAGCCCTATGTTTCAATCGCGGTGTTGAATGTTTTACCAGCAGTAATAATGCAATACCGGCCTTTCGGGGCCGTTTTCGTTCAAAGGAGGCATATGCTGCAGATTCGATCCTTTTTCATACTCTGCATGTTGCTGGTAGTAGCATCCCGGCCTGCTTTTCCTCAAATCCCCTCCTCGGACACCGAGACGAAAGCGAGCAATAAAGCATGTCTGCACGTGGGCATTTTTTCTGATTTTGGGAAAGTCGCAACCAGTGTTGCTATACCAATATTGGAACGTATGTATAGCCTTGCCGGTTTGTGTATGAAGCCCGTCTATATGCCGTCAAACCGTTCGATGCGGCAATTGATGAGCGGGGTGCTAGACGCAGAAATGGTGCGTGCGCCCGCAGCCATTGTGCACATGAACAAGCAGGCGGTATTGGTGCCGCAAGCTATGGTAAACGTCAGTATTCAGTTTACCTGGGTTGATGGTTTGGACTTTGATGGCACATTGAAGGGCCTTAAAGGTAAATCTGTTGGTATATTAAGCGGCATGTCCACCCAACGACAGCAACTTGCCCACTATACTGACAAAATTACACAGCTGCAAAACCTGAATAGCGTTGGTGACCTGCTTGAACGCGGGCGCATTGATGTGCTAATCTCCGGCGGTATGGCGTATTTCAGGCTACGGGATAAACTTGCTGCCAAAGGCATACAGCTGCACGCCAAAGTTTTCTTGCAAGTACCAGCTTACCATGCGCTGCATGTGCGCCACGCGGACAAAACCAAACGCCTGGCTGCGGCGCTTAAAGCCATGATCACCAACGGTGAATTTGCAAAGTTTAACCCCAAACTCGGCTTGCTCCCCGCCGCGATAGAGCCATAAAATATATCCTCTGATTTACAGCTTCTTAACCCGGTAGTGGAAGAATATTGCCACATTGTCCACGTGCGGGGTTGTCACTATGATCAAAAACATCTTTCAAGCAGGTATTATTGGCAGCGCACTGGTTGGTGGCGCTTTTGTTGAGGCGGCCCTGCCTATTTGGATTGCCGAAAAAATGTCCACTGCCACACATATTATGTCGTCTGATGAGTATGGATCTCTTCAGGGATGGCGCAATTGTATGTCTGAAGGCTGGAAATCGGCCAAAATCACCGATGCTCGCGGCCTGCATAAAATCTGCAATACCAAGGTCGCTGCCTACCAAGACGACACGCTGCAGATCACTAACATAAAACTGGATGATGGCAGCCATTGCTCTGGCCCGCATGCGGGTAACCTCCGCCATTTTTCAGGCCAGATAAATAATCCAACAACAGATATCTATCTAACAAATTTTAGCTGGTTTGCCCGCTACCCACAGGCAGGTGAGCCTGTCTTTGGTGCAGGCCACGTTTACGATGCAATACTTGCACCCGGCGAAAGCAAGCCCGCCTGCCTTTTTACACTCAAGTTTGATAGCGACGTTGCGGCAGAGAGGTATGACGCCAATCCGCATCTGCTCGCCACCGCCGTCACCGTTGAGCGCGGCGTGGTGGATAGAGACTAGCTCCCGCTTTCCTGCCTGTCGTTAGCGTGGCAACAAAGGTTTTACTGAGGCAGGGGTGCAGTTTTTAACTACCAAATTTTCCGCCAGCACGCCGCCTTCCCTTTTATGAATATCATTAAAGCGGGTGTAAAAGGCATATTCATGCACCAGCCCCTTGGCGATCATATTGGTGCTTTTGGCAGCGTCAGCAACCGATTTAAAACCCAGCTTTTTCACCCGACGTTCAAGGCTGTCCCGCACATCCTTTTGAGACAAAAACGTTCGGTAAGTAGCAAGGTCATTAGGGAAAAGGTGGGTAACCAAAAGCGACTTTAATTTGCTGCGGCCATATATACCCAGCCGTTTTGAAACAATGGTATCCTGCACACAGCGCCCGCCTTCTGCCAGTACTTTCGGGGTCATCAATGACCTGAATTTTGATCCGCTACCCACCATATGTTCCATAGCAAAACGGAAATAAATATCTGCAACTTTAGTAACGGCTTTCGGCGTAGCCGGACTATCGTCGCTGCAAGAGGAAAGCAATAGAACTGCGGCTATCAGAAACATCTTTTTCATGAAATTATCCTTTCCCCTAAATTACCTTTTCAAAAATTGTAGCTACCCTATTCCTCCACCGCCTGCGCTTCGGCTTCATCGCTGATATTCGCGCTCTCAAACGCACGAGAGAAAAACAGCGCATTCATAAACAGCTTTTCAGCACCCACATACGTACCCCTGAAATTGGGATTGTCGGCAAACAAAATAACCGCGCCTTTGCCCATACGCTCTGCCGTCATCATTGGGCTGCCTTTTAGTTCGGCGATACGTTTATCAGAGGCATAACCAGACAACAGAGGACTATCTGTATAAACCGCGACTTGGCCGTATGGGTCTTTCGGCGTTTTAAGTTTAAAGCTGGTATTTCTATTGGTAGCAACACGGGAGCGCACGATGCCAAATGCCATCGGGTGCGTGAGATCAATATCACTTTCAAACACTGCGCCGCCAATCACATGTTCGGCGTCTTGCTGGCTTTTGTCTTTGTAAACAAGGCGCTTGGGCGGCTCTTTGCTGTCTTTCTTTTTACCGTTTGCATCGCCGAGGAACTTTTCATTCACCCATTTGGCCCCTTGCCGGTGCGCAATCAGTGTACCCCCCGCCTTGATCCAGGTTTTAACCTTGTCCTTCATCGGTGAAGGAATGCTGGCACCGCGTCCTCCCACCAAAATGATGTGGGTATAGCGGTTCAGTGTTACTGCAGCTAGCCGATCACGTCGCACCAGCGTTACCGGCATTTTCATACGGTGATCAAGCAAATGCCACACTTCGCCTGCATCATAGCTGGTGATGCCCGGCCCTGTAACCAGCAAAGGTTTGGGGGTGTGCAGATCAGAAACTGTATTCCGGCCGCCAAGGTCTGCGCCAGCGCCTAATGTGCGGCCCGATGTTACAGCGTGAATGGTGAGCCTGTTTTCAGCGGCAAGCATTTTCATCAACCGGTCAATATACCCCGTACCCAACGTTTGATGTTGCTTTGAAATAATCACCGCACCGCGTGCAAACTTCACTGGGCCCCGTGTTGTCATCACCTCAATGGGTTCTTTGGAAACCCGCGCCAAAATGCCTGCATCAAGCAATGCATTTAGGGCGCGTGGGGCATAATAATCTGACCAACGGAACACATAGGCGTAAGGGGCCACATCGGGCAGCGGGGCTACAAACCCGCTGCTAGTGGCAAGCATACCCAGCCGGTTGGAAACTTTTGTTGTTACAGGGCCATAATCAAGTCCGTAGGCCAACGGCAGGGTCCAGCCGGATACATCGTAAAATACTTTGTCCGGGAACTCTGTAATGCGGTTAAATAAGGATTTCGCCATCCTATATTGGGCTTGATCCATTGGCACAATATAACTGTCTGCACCAAAGCTGCGCGCGCCTGATTTCACACTGCCCTTCACTTTATAGGCTTTAATCTGGTGGCGTGTGAGCAAATCAAGGAACATATCAAGGCGAGCATGATCTTCCGGGGCGCGGAACACATAGCCTTTCACATCGTCATCACTGGCGAGCTTGGGGGCATCCATAAAAAATTTGCGCTGGTAGGCGTGCAGTTTAGTGCGCATGGCAACAGCGCCTTCAATGGTTGAAAGGCTGGTGCCTACATGGGTTTGTACATTTTCAGCGTAGGATTTAAGCCCTTGCTCGCTTTCCTTGATAATGCCCATCTGCGCGCCTGCTTCAAACAATATGCCCAGCGCACCGTTCACCTGCGGATAGGTGGAGCCTTTGCCAATATAATAATTGTCAAAACCCTCTTCAGAGAAATACAGCTTGCGCTGAGTATCGAGCCATTTCACATGATAACCCGCAATTTCATAGGCAAGCCTGCGCCCTTCAGCGGGGATAAGCGGATATTTGCGTGTTGGCACACCAGGGTGGAAATAATAGGTACTGTTGGTGCCCATTTCGTGGAAATCAGCTGAAACTTCTGGTTTCCATTCATGCCATTTGGTTAGCCACGCGCGGCTTTCCGGCTGGGTTTGCAACAGCCACTGACGGTTCAGGTCAAACCAGTAGTGGTTGGTGCGTGCGCCCGGCCAATACTGGTGATGAATTTCGCTCGCCGGATCACTAATAGCCACATCGCTGCCATATTGGGTAACCCACGCCGCACGGCGGGAATGGCCGTCCGGGTTGAAAACTGCCGTGATCAAAATTACGCTATTTTGTAATTGGTCCAGAGTTTTTTCATCTTCGGCAGCAGCAAGGTGGTAAAGCGTTGGAATGGCAGCATCCATACCGCTGGCTTCCGCGCCGTGCACCCCGTAATTCAACCATGTAACAACGGGCATGTCATCACTGGCTTTTTTTGCGGTTTTTGCGTCTGTACGGCGCAGTTGGTTTTCACGAATTGCTTCAAGCCGTGCATGGTTTTCAGGGCTGGTAACCACAAAAAACAGTATCGGCCGACCTTCATGGCTATGGCCAATGGTTTCAACCGAAATGCGCGGACTGGCTTCTGCAAGCAGTTGAAGATAGGTCACCATCTGGTCATGGCGTACCGGCTGATCACCGATGTCGTGACCAAAAACTTCTGCGGGCTTAGGCATTGTCTGGTCGTAGCCAACACCTTCAACCAGATAATAATCCAGCGGCTCTGCCTTCAGATTTACGCTAAAAACCCCCAGCGCCACCAACAACCCGGTAAAATACTTCACAGCCCATTCCCCTATAATTTATGCCCGCTTCATTAAGTCATAATTGATAGGCTTGTGTCTATCCAAGAAATTGTTCGCCTCTGGCATGGTGTATTTGAGGCCATTACCGCAGTTGAACAACATTACCGTGTCACTTTTGTCTGTTCGCCCGTCTTTTAAGGCCTGCAAATAAGCCGCATATGTTGCTGCACCTTCCGGGCATACAAGCACGCCTTCACGCGCCCCTATCTCCAGTCGGGCTGCTTCAATTTGATCGTCATCTACCGCAATGGCAGCGCCGCCGCTTTCACGTACCGCATCAAGAATAAGAAAATCACCCACCGCAACCGGCACCCGAATGCCCGCCGCAAATGTATGGGCATTTTGCCACAATTCAGCGTGGCGCTTGCCCTCATCAAACGCCTTCACTATCGGGGCGCAGCCTGTGGCTTGCACCGCAAACATCTTGGGACGTTTGGACCCAATCCAGCCCAGCTTTTCCATTTCATCAAAAGCTTTCCACATGCCAATAAGCCCGGTACCGCCGCCTGTGGGGTAAAAAATGGCATCCGGCACATTCCAGCCAAGCTGGGCTGCCAGCTCCAGCCCCATGGTTTTTTTGCCCTCAATCCGGTAGGGTTCCTTCAACGTGGACAGGTCAAACCAGCCCATGGCCTCTTTGCCCTCGCCCACAATTTTACCGCAGTCGTTAATCAGCCCGTTCACGCGCCACACCTTACCGCCCATCAGGCTTATTTCGCGGATGTTGGCTTCCGGCGTATCATCGGGCGCAAAAATATAGCTCTCTAACCCGCCGTGGGTAGAATATGCGGCCATCGCGGCACCTGCGTTACCATTTGTTGGCATGGCGAGGCGTTTCAGGCCTAGTTCTTTTGCCATTGCAACCGCAAGCGCAAGCCCGCGCGCCTTGAAACTGCCCGTTGGCAAACGGCCTTCATCTTTTATCAGGACATCGCCCGTGATGCCGTGATCTGTTGCCAAATTTTTACACGTTAGCAGCGGTGTATCATCTTCGCCCAGCGTGACAATATTCGCAGAATCAATAACCGGCAGCAATTCCCGCCATTTCCAGAACCCGCCGCCGCGTGCCCACATTTCGTCTTTATCGGTAACGGTTTTCACAGCTTCCAGGTCATAGCGCACCAACAGGGGCCGCCCTTCGCGTGAAAGGCCGTGCAGTTCACCGGGCAGATAATCTGTTTCCCCGGAAATACCGCATTCCAGATGGCTGACAAAGGTGGGATATTCCTGCATAGCGTGCTCCGATTTTGAAAAGGGTATCTCTGGCTTAAATCAGCTGTCGCAGAAAAGAAAGTCACTTACCCATTTGCCCCCACGGCCTCAGCGCCCTAGTTAACGAATTAGAGATGGTGCTTATGCCTGTAATTTGGTAGATGCACCCAAAAACGGCTGAAGCCGTAACGAAAAATATATGTGGACAAAAATGACTATCACCAAAGCACCGCTATCTTTTGCGCAGTGGAAACAGTGCGGAAAATATTTTGAATGGCGGGATCATAATGTGTTTTTCCAGCGTGGTGGCAAGGGCCAGGTGCTGTTGATGTTGCACGGGTTCCCCACTTGCGGCTGGGACTGGTGCTGGATATCGCGCGCATTTGTAAATCGCTTCCATATGGTGGTGCCTGACCTGCTAGACTACGGCCTGTCGCTTAATGCAAAGCATAAAGCCTGCAGCATTATGGACCAGGCAGATATGATCGAAGCCTTAATGAAACACCGGGGTATTACTGAACTGCACATTCTGGCGCATGATGTGGGGGATACAGTGGCGCAGGAACTGATCGCACGGCACAATGAAAGCTCGCTGTCGTTCCGCATTCTCTCAAGCGTTTTTCTGAACGGCGGCATGATCCCTGACCTGCACCGGCCGCGCCCGGCGCAAAAACTGTTGGCCGGTACTTTTGGCCCCCTGCTTGCGCGCCTTGGCGGCAAACAAAAGTTCCTGAACGGGTTCGCCGAAGTGTTTGGTGAAACCACACGGCCTTCAGGTGAACGGCTGGACGAATTTTGGCCTGCCATGGTGGGCGTTAACGGACGTGGCTCTTTAGCCCGGCGCATTCGTTATATGGCCGAGCGCAAACAAAATGCCGAGCGCTGGGTAGGGGCGATTAAAAACGCCTTCATGCCCTTGATGATGATCAACGGCCTTGCTGACCCGGTTTCTGGCGCCCACGCTGCAGACGGTTGGGCCAAACTGGTGCCCAAAGCCAAACTGGTGCGCCTGCCGGGCATTGGGCATTACCCGCAGGTCGAAGCGCCCGATACAGTGGTTGAACTGGTAAACCAGTTCCATGATTGCATCGTAGAAAAAACCACCAAACCCAAAAGCACTTGAGCCCTATTCCGACAATCCCATCTGCTTCCCTTGCATTCTAAACTTGTGCGGGTAGTGTGGGCAAAATCAAGCGTATATAACCACGCCGAAAGGCAACCAAATGAACGATGCACCCGATCATACAACCCCGTCAGGCACGGCGCGGCTGCTTGCGTTTCTGGCTATTGTAACCGGCACGGTTTTGGGGTTGGCGGGCATTGATTTGGTGCTGCCGTCTGTGCCTGATTTCCCGAAGCTTTTTGATACAACAACCGCGCGTAGTCAGCTTGTGCTTGCTACCTTTGTTGCTGGCAGCATGGTTGGCCTTATCGGGTTTGGTAGCCTTGCTGCACGGTTTGGCAGGCGCCGGTTATTTATCGGCTCGCTCCTTGCGTATGCGGCTTTTTCCTACGCGGCCACCTATAGCGCTTCAATTGATATGCTGATAGGCATACGGTTCTTTCAAGGTATTGCAGCCTCTGGCGCTGCGGTTATTGCCCCCGGCCTGATACGCCATTTGTTTTCAAAGCTTGGTGCCGTGCGCGCAATTAGCGCCATGGGCAGCATTGAAGCATTGGTGCCCGGTCTTGCACCACTTGCGGGTGCATGGCTGCATATTTCCTATGGCTGGAG
>Ga0316204_10008222_pt1 | contig 14654 bp, 11 predicted proteins | sample 6monrhotite_MG_2_FD_205661 | JGI IMG/M metagenome (GOLD analysis project Ga0316204, IMG submission 205661) | Microbial mat bacterial communities from mineral coupon in-situ incubated in ocean water Damariscotta River, Maine, United States -... | ecosystem: Environmental > Aquatic > Marine >...
CGGCTTCGGCGACCCCGCGAACACCGAGGACGCCTGCGCGGCCCCCGACGGCTACATCTCCGACAGCACCGACTGCGACGACGGTACAGGCACCACCTTCCCCGGCGCGGACGAGACCTGCAACGAGGTGGATGACGACTGCGACGTCGACATTGACGAGGATCCAACCGACCCCACGACGTACTACGCGGACACCGATGAGGACGGCTACGGCGACCTCGGGAACACCCTGGACACCTGCGACGAGCCGGCCGGCTACACGGACGACAGCACCGACTGTGACGACGGCGAGGTCGACGTCAACCCCGGCGCCTCCGAGATCTGCAGCGGCGTCGACGAGGACTGCGACGCGCTCATCGATGAGGGCTTCGACACGGACGGCGACGACATCGCCGACTGCTTCGAGGTCGACTACGACGTGGACCTCCTGCTCTCCGCCGACGACAACTGGGAGGGCTACATCGACGGCGCCTTCTTCGACGCTCGCGGCGGCTGGTCCAGCTCGGATGCCTACAGCTTCACGCTGGACTCCGGCCCCCACACCATCGCGGTCTACGGCTACGACAGCGGGCTGGTGATCGCCGGCTTCCTCGCCCAGGTGGAGATCGACGGCGCCGCGTACTCGACGACCGGCGACGGCGCCTGGGTCTCCGCCGACACCGACCCGGGCACCGGCTGGGAGGAGGTGAGCTACGACGACGCCTCCTGGATCGCCCCGGCCCTCTGCGCGGACAGCTCCCCCTGGGGCAGCAGCCCCTCCGATCTGCGCGGCCTCGGCGCCGAGTGGGTCTGGGTGCGGGACTGCATGGACCTGGGCGGCGGCTGGTTCCGCCTGAACCTCGACCTGCCGTAGCGGCTACCCGGCGACCCCGGTGACGGTCACCTGAATCGGGGTGACCAGCACCGAGTCGGGGTCGGCGCGCCGGATCGCCCAGGCGGCCTCGAAGGCGGCGCGCTCCGCCTCGGAGAGGTGGCCGTCGGTGATGAGGGTGTCGATGTGCTCGAAGAGGAAGCGCTCGACCCATCGCCAGGGCGCGCTCTCCGGGCCGCCCGCCTTCACCTCCGGGGCGAGCGGCGTGACGGTGAGCCCCGCCGCCCGCATCAGCCCCGGCAGCTTCGGGCCGACCCAGAGATCGCCACCGCGCGCGCGGTAGGCGGCGCGGAAGCCCTCGATGACGCGGTGGATGGCGCCGCCTGGATCTGGAAACATGCGGACGCCGTCGTGGTCGTAGTCCTGGATGAGCAGCGCGCCGCCGGGCTTGAGCGCGCCCGCGAGGCGGTCCACCGCGGCGGCGGGGTTCGGCAGGAAGGAGAAGACCCAGCGGGCCACGATCACATCCCAGGGGCCGCCGAGCCCGGCCGTCGTCAGATCGCCGAGGCGCACCTCGGCGTGAGGAAACATGGCCGCCGTCTCCCGCGCCTGCTGATACGCAGCCCGATCGCGCTCCAGGCCGACCGCGCGCCCGCCTTCGCCCACGATGGCGGCCAGATCCCGCAGCAGGACGCCGCTGCCGCAGCCCACCTCCAGCGCCGCCGCGCCCTGACTCAGCCCCGCGCGGAGCAGCGCCCCGAGCAGCCCCTCCCGCCAGAGCACGTGCTGCTCGCTCAGGCGATCCCACTCCCGCTCGTGGTGTCCCAGCAGGTATTCGGGATCTGAGCTGTCGGTCATCGCGCGCTCCGGGATGCCGGAGCATAGGTCAGAAGAGCTGCAGGCCCGCCGAGAAGCCTCCCCAGAGTCGGGTGGTGACGGCCTGGCCGACGTAGATCTGGCCCGCCGAGTCGCCCAGCGGGTAGCCCTCACCCCAGTCCTCGTAGTCGCTGACGAGCACGTTGACGGTGGGGCCCGCGAACAGCGTGAGCCCCTTCATCGGGGTGACGCCGAGGGACAGGCGACCCTGGTTCAGCAGGTTGAGCCGGCTGCTCCAGAACGCGGTGTCCCGGTAGATCTGGTGGGTCATGGCGTCCAGATCCACCCGGACGTAGTCGCTCACGGGGAGGTGCAGGCCGTAGCCGAGGCCCAGCGACCAGCCCTCGCCCATGTCGAAGGGGCGCACTCCCACGGAGTAGAGGCCGTGGAAGTAGTCGCCGCCGTGCTTGAGGGTGGCGTAGCTGAAGCCCGCCTCGTTGGCCCACAGATCCAGGTGGGTGCGGCCCTCGGTGACGATGTTGACGAGCCCGAAGGAGAAGGTGGAGTTCTGGGAGATATTGACCACGCCGATCTGCGCGCCGGTGACGTCTCCGCCCGCGATGTTGACTGTGCTGAGCTGCGCGCCGTCGACGTCTTGGCCGACGATGTTGGCGCCGCCCGAGAGCTGGAACCCCTCCAGGGTGCCGCCGACGATGTTGGCGCCGCCCGCGGCCTGCATGCCCTCCAGATCCGCACCCACGATGTTGGCGCCGCCCGCGCCCTGCACGCCCTCGACCTCGCCGCCGACGATGTTGACGCCGCCCGCGCCCTGGAAGCCCTCCGCGTTCGCGCCGACGACGTTGACGCCGCCCGCGCCCTGGATGCCCTCCATGTTCGCGCCGACGATGTTGACGCCGCCCGACCCCTGGAGCCCGTGCACGTAGCCGCCGACGATGTTGGCGCCGCCCGAGAACTGCAGGCCCTCCATGAAGTCCGTGTTCAGGTTGAAGACGCCGCCGAGCTCCAGCCCGTCGATCCCCGCGGTGTAGCCGCCGATCAGGTTCAGGGAGACGTTACGGACCACCTTGTCGCCGGGGGTGGCCCCGGAGGTGCCGACCATGGGCAGCAGGTCGAAGCCAAAGGGGATGACAGTGTAGTCCGACTCCTCGTAGTCCGGCTCCTCGCCCTGAGCGGGGACGGGGGCGAGCAGCGTCAGCGCCGTGAGACCCAAGATGAACGCGCGCATACCGACCTCCTTCCCCGGAGTCAAAGCAAGGTCCGTGCCTGGGCCGCGCCGGCCTCTCAGGGCCGGATCGGGTCGTCTGACCCGAACCCGGTGTGCGCTGCCACACGATCCTGTGGTGAAACTTCTACCCCCGGGGTGGATTCACTGGCATGGAACCTGCTCTACTGGCTCCCCCACCCCCACTCAGGAATGGAGTCGTCGATGCTCCCGATTCAGGAAGTCGCCGCCAAGCTCGGGCTCGGCGATGAGGATCTCATCCCCTACGGTCGCCACAAGGCCAAGATCCCCCTCTCCGTAATGGAGCGGCCCCGAGAGCGTCAGGGTACGCCCAGGCTCATCCTGGTCAGCGCCATCACGCCGACCCCCGCGGGGGAGGGCAAGACAACCACCAGCATCGGCCTGACTCAGGCGTTCGCCCAGCAGGGCCTCTCGGTCTGCGCCGCGCTCCGCGAGCCCTCACTGGGCCCCTGCTTCGGCATCAAGGGCGGCGGCACCGGCGGCGGCGCGAGCCGGCTCCAGCCCTCGACGGACATCAACCTGCACTTCAACGGCGATCTGCACGCCATCACCAGCGCCCACAACCTGCTGGCGGCGATGATCGACAACCACATCCACTTCAAGAAGGAGCCCCGCATGGAGCCCCGGCGGGTGCTGTGGCCGCGGGTGCTGGACATGAACGATCGCTCGCTCCGGCGGGTGATCACCGGCATGGGCGGCTCCAAGGAGGGCGTGCCCCGGGAGACCGGCTTCGACATCACCGCCGCCAGCGAGGTGATGGCCATGCTCTGCCTCGCCGAGAGCGTGGATGACCTGCGGGCGCGCATCGACCGCACCGTGGTGGGCTTCACTGAGGACAACAAGCTGGTGACCGCCGGCGAGCTCGGCGCCACCGGGGCCATGATGGCGCTCCTGAAGGACGCCATGATGCCCAACCTCGCCCAGACCACCGAGGGCGCCCCGGCGCTGGTGCACGGCGGGCCCTTCGCCAACATCGCTCACGGCTGCAACAGCGTCGTCGCCACCAAGATGGCCATGAAGCTGGCGGACTGGGTCGTGACCGAGGCGGGCTTCGGCTTCGATCTGGGCGCGGAGAAGTTCTTCGACATCAAGTGCGCCGGCGCGGGCATCGACACCGCGGCGGTGGTGCTGGTCGCGACCGTCCGGGCGCTCAAGTACCACGGCGGGGCCTCGCTCAAGGAGCTGAAGACCCCCGACCCCTACGCGGTCGAGAAGGGGCTGCCCAACCTGGAGAAGCACATCGAGAGCATCCGCGCCTTCGGCGAGGTGCCGGTGGTGGCGGTCAACCGCTTCGTCGACGACACCGAGGAGGAGATCGCGGTGATCATGGAGCGCTGCAACGCGCTCGGCGTGCCCGCGGCGGTGAGCGATCACTTCGCCAACGGCGGCGCTGGCGCCATCAGCCTCGCCCGCACGGTCGTCGAGCACGCGGAGAAGCGCCCCAACGCCTTCAAGCCGATCTACCAGCGCACCGACAGCGTGCGGGAGAAGATCAACGCGGTGGCCAAGACCGTCTACGGCGCCGACGGCGTGCAGTTCACCAAGGACGCGGAGCGCGCCCTCAAGCGCATCGCCCACTTCGGCTTCTCCGAGCTGCCCATCTGCATCGCCAAGACCCAGAACTCCCTGTCGGACAACCCCAAGCTCAAGGGGCGCCCCACCGGCTTCAAGATCACCGTGCGCGACATCGAGATCAACGCCGGCGCGGGCTTCCTCGTGGTGCTCACCGGCGACCTGATGCGCATGCCCGGGCTGCCGCGTAAGCCCCAGGCCAACGGCGTCGACCTCGTGAATGGCGAGATCGTCGGCGTGGAGTAATGCTGGGGCCATGACCCTCACGCTGCTGATCCTGGCTGCCTGCGCCCCCGAGGAGGCGCGGCGGCTGTCCGTGGTGGCGGCGGAGGAGACCTCAGAGGTGCAGCACTGGGCGCCCTCGGCGAACGGCGGCGGGAGCGCGCCGCCGCAGCCGAGCCAGGACTGCACCTTCGAGGGCGCCGACGAGACAGGCGAGGATACAGGCGGGGACCGTGTGCTCTCGCCCGCCTGGTGTGTTCGGCTCACGCCGGAGCTGGAGCCCGACGACTTCGAGGGTGAGGGCGTCCAGGACACGGGCGTCGGCGGCCCCGGCGAGGGGGTGGACGGCGTCGCGCCGCCCTGCGGCTTCTACAACCTCGTGGGCGCCATCTCCCTGAGCGACGACGCCGACGAGCCCGTGGCGCTGTACTGCGACTCGGACGCCGACGGCGGCCTGCGCTTCGTGCGCTACGATCCCGAGGGCGACGAGGTCAGCTCAGCGCTCATCGACCCCGGCGTCTGCTACGCCGACCCCCAGACCGGGGGCTTCGTCGGGCTGGACGACGGCTACCTGCTGATGTGGGTGGACGTGCATGGCTTCCAGGTGAAGGCCGCGCGGCTGTCCTTCGAGGGCGGCGTCTTCGAGGCTCCGCATCCGGTGGACGGGCTGCCCGAGACCCGGCGCCTCTCCCTGCTGCGCGTCGGCGACGCGCTGGTGATGGCGCTGCAGGATCTGGACGGCGACCTGTACACCGCGCCGGTGACGCGCTCGGGGGCGCTGGCCGGGCCGCTGGTGCCGATCGCCTCGGGGAGCGAAACCTACAGCGTGAGCGCGGTCGGCTCACAGGTGGCGCTGGTCGCCTGCGATCTGGAGAGCAACCCCGACGGCGATGTGTCAGCGCACCTCCTGGACAGCGACGGCCCGGCGTGGTCCACGCGCCTGGGCGGCTCCGACTGCGGCTTCACCGCCCGCCCGGCGGTGGTCGCCGGTGACGCTGGTCTCGCGGTCACCTGGGATGACGGTGAGCGCGGCCGCGTCGCCTTCCTGGACATGGAGGGCGACGAGCGGCGCCGGCGCTCCCTCGATGTGGGCGGGCTCTATCCCCAGGCGGTCGGCCTCGGCTCGGAGTGGCTGGTGATCGACGCCAGCGGAGCGCTGCAGCGAATGGACGCCGACGGTGATGTGCTGGGGCGCTGGGTCTATCCGCCCATCCTGCAGGCCTCCGGCGACGTCAGCGGGCTCCGGCTGCGGGTGCGCGACGACCAGATGAGCGTGATGGTGCTGGGCTACGACGTCGGCCCGGGCCTGAGCCCCGGGCACCAGCTCTTCTTCTACTACCTGGAGCAGTCGGCGACGACGGTGCCTTCGCTGTGATCCTGCTGGCCTGGATCGGCGCCGCGGCGGCGTGGGAGGACATCGGCGCGGTCTGGGAGCCCTCGGCCTTCCCCATCCCCTACACCATCGCCGAGGCGCTCGGCGGGGGGCTCGATGAAGACGAGGCGGTCGCTGCCATCCAGGCCGCCTTCCAGACCTGGGAGGACGCGGGCTGCGGCGTGAGCTTCGCCTACCAGGGACGGGACTCGGGGGAGGGCTTCGGGGGCATCGACGGCGTGAGCGTCGTCTACTTCATCGAGTCCGGCTGGCCCGAGGAGCCCACCCTGCTGTCCGTGCCGGCGATCGCGGTGGACGGCGCGACCATCGTGGAGGCCGACCTGGCCTTCAACGGTGAGCACTTCTCCTGGTCCGTCGACGGCGACGGCGTGAGCCACTTCGACCTCCAGGGCTCGGTTACGCACGAGGTGGGGCACCTGCTCGGCCTGTGGCATACGACCGATCCCGACGCCTCACTCAACGACTTCCTGAACGGAAAGCCCGAGGCCCGCACCCTCGGAGACGATGACATCGAGGGCCTCTGCGCGCTGTACAGCGCGTCCGCCGGCGGGCAGCTCGGCGAGGACTGTGAGGCGGCGGCGGACTGCGCGGCGGGGTTGATCTGTCTGGACGATGGGGCCGCGCGGTACTGCTCCACGGCCTGTCAGGAGGACGCGGAGTGCCCGGAGGGCTTCGCCTGCTACGATCTCGGCGGGGGTGAGCAGGCCTGCGCCATCGACCTCGACGACAAGGGCTGTGAGGGCTGCGGTCAGGCCGCGCCGGCTCACGCGCCGGGGGGGCTGCTCGGCCTCTGGTGGGGCGTCGGGGTTGTGTTGGTGCGACGCCGCTTGTGACAGGACTTGTGACAATAGTGCGTCAGGATTTGACGGACGCGGCCAGATCAATAACGTTTTGCACCTGGGCCCTCGGTCCACAGGGGTTGAATCATCACTGGCATGGTGCACCGGTGCTGAACACAACCTCACCCACCACTGACGAAACCACCCCACCCCAAGCCTCCGTACGGCGCGGGTGAGGAGAAGCATCATGACCAAGCTGAATCAAGTCATCGCCATCGAGAAGGGCGTGAAGTCCCGCGTCTACGGCGCGATCACCCGCTCCCACAAGGAGTCGCAGAAGGCCGAGCCCTTCAACGGCTTCGCCAAGACCTATCGCCGCCGGGATGAGGACGGGGTCGACTACCCGCCCGAGAAGAAGAAGGTCCAGCTCATCGCTGAGGACGTGCTCGTCAACATCGCGAAGCACGCGACCGAGCTCTTCGACGTCACCGCGACGAAGGACTGGGCCAACTGTGAGGCCCGCGCGGACGTGGTCATCGGCGGCCGCACGCTCCTCGAGCAGGCCCCCGCGACCTACCTCATCTTCCTGGAGAAGCAGCTCTCCGACATCCGCACGTTTGTCGAGAAGCTGCCGTCGCTCGACGAGAACGAGGACTGGACGAAGGATCCCAACTCCAGCCTCTTCAAGACCGAGAAGATCAGCACCCACCGCACCAAGAAGGTGCAGCGGCCCATCGTCCTCTACGATGCGACCGAGCACCACCCGGCCCAGACCCAGATGATCACCGAGGATGTGATCGTGGGCTGGTGGGACACGGTGAAGCACTCCGGCGCCGTCCCGGTGCCCCGCAAGAAGCAGCTCCTCGACCGCGTCGACAAGCTGATCAAGGCGGTGAAGTTCGCTCGTGAGACGGCCAACGACATGGAAATCACCGAGCGCAAGATCGGTGAGTCCGTGTTCGGTTATCTGTTCGAGTAGCGCTCTACAGGGGCTCAGCCGCGCTGCGGCTGACCCTCACAGTTCTTTTAAAAATGCAGAGAAATAGCAGAGTACGGAGACAAGCTCAGATTCAATCTCAAGCCTCAACTTGAAAGAGCCAAATTCAACGCGTCTGCAGGTTCGAGTCCTGCCCCGCCTACTTCAAGGGCGGGTGGCGGAATTGGTATACGCCGGGGAACTGCAACCTCTCCGATGGCGCGGGCTCACATCAGATTCTTCCTCCGAAGCTCAGCATTCGTCGTGGTCGCCATCTCAATCGTCAGCGACTCACCATGTGACAGGTGCGGGCTCATGTCCCGCCGGGGCCACCTCATCCTTATGGCCCCGTGGAATAAGTAGTTCGGTCACATTTACTCTATATCGCTGACTTAAACGTCGTTGGTGACAGAAGTCACGACACCCCTGGCCCGGGGGGAAGGTTACTCCCCTCGGGCCTCTGTATTTATTCAAGATAGCCGAGCGCCTTCAGGCCCTCGATCGTGTCCTCGTCGGCGGCGAAGCCGCTCTCCGGCGGCGCGGCCGAGGCGGTCCAGGCGCGGAGCGCTTGTTGGAGGGCGTCAGCGCGCTCCAGCGGCGGCGCGGCGGCCTTCAGCAGATCGACCTGCTCACCGGGGTCCGCCGTCAGATCGTACAGCTCCCGGGTGCCCTTCAGCGGGCACTCCACATACTTCCAGCGCTGGTCGCGCGCGGCCTTGCACTTGTCGGTGTTGGCCCAGAGGTGGCCGGCCTCGACGGCCTCATCCCGGGGCTTGGTCGCCTCAGTGAAGACAACCCCCCGATCCGCGAGCTGCCCGCCCGTCAGGGCCGCCGCGAAGCTCCGCCCGTCCAGCCGCGCGGGCGCCTCGACGTCCAGCAGCGACAGCGCGGTCGGCAGCACGTCCACCGCGCTGGTCAGCGCGTCGACCCGCTGGCCGCCCTGTCCGTCCGGCATCCGAACCACCAGCGGCAGCCAGGTCGTCTCGCCGTACACCGACCAGCCGTGGTTCCAGATCTCCCAGTGCTCGGTGAATGACTCGCCGTGATCCGCCGTGAAGATCACGATCGCCTCGTCGAGGATCCCCCGGGCGTCCAGCCCGTCCAGCAGCCGGCCCAGCTCTCGATCCGTGTAGGTGACCTCGGCCTCGTAGGCGCGCTGAAGGCCCTCGGAGAGCTCGTGTCCGCCCTTTGGCCAGGCATCCCGGGTCGCCCGCTGCTCATCCAGCGATCCGTCGACCCTGGCCGCGTCGCCCCGGTACATCGCCCGGAAGGCCCCGGGGGCCGCGTAGGGTGCGTGGGGGTCGAAGTAGTGGAGGAAGAGGAAGAGGCGCTCGCTCGGTGCCTTCGCGTCCAGCCAGCTCAGCGCCGCGTCGGTCACCTGGTTCGCCGGCCGCTGGGCCTGCTCCACCGCCAGATCGCCGCAGCCCGGGTCGGGGTCGAAGGTCTCGTCGAAGTGGGCGAAGCCCTGAGCGAAGCCCGAGCGGCTCGCGAGGGGCAGGGCGCCGACGAAGCCGGCGGTGAGGAAGCCCTCGCCGGTCAGGATCTCCGCGAGGGTGAGGTTCTCGGGGGCGACCGAGAAGCCGTTGCGGGCGACCCCGTGGTTGTGAGGCCAGAGGCCGGTCATCAGCGAGGTGTGGGAGGTGAGGGTGGTGGGCGCGGTCGCGAGGTGATCGGTGAAGGTGACGCCCTCGGCGGCGAGCTGGGAGAGGAACGGCGTGCGGCCGGGCGGGGCGCCGTAGGGCGTGAGGTGATCCGCCCGCAGGGTGTCGACGGAGATCAGGATCAGGTGCCGCGCGCTGTGGGCGCCAGGGCTGACCCAGGGCGTGACGATCGGCGGCGGCGGCGGGTCGGGCGTGCAGGCGCACAGCAGCGTGAGCAGCAGCGCCGGGGCTCGCGGTGTCCTATCCATGCGTGCTCCAGCGCTTCAGAGTCTCACACGGCGCCGAGAGCGACCGCTCGGAGGCCGCCCGGGCCGCGTCGGCGTCGGCGTCGTCCGCCAGCCGCTCCCAGTACAGCAGCACCGTGTCCGAGCCCCAGGGGTCGCCGGGGGGCAGCGGACGCAGCTCCAGGATGTAGCGCTCCCGGCCTTCCAGGCGCAGCGGGGCGAGCCAGTCGTCCTCCGTGAGCTGGAGGAAGGCGTCGATCGCTCCAGCCTCACAGTCCGGCCCTCGGACGAGGTTCGCCCGGAGCACCTCAGGGGCCTCGGGCAGGAAGAAGTCCGCGGAGACCTCCCGGTCGTGGCCCGGGCTGCGCAGCGCCGCGTCCGGTGGCGGCGGCTGGCGGAGCACCTCGGGGGTGACCAGCCCGTTGGCGTCGTAGAAGAACAGGTCCGAGTAGTAGCCCGGGGCGCCGATCGCGCCGGCGACGACCCGGCTCTCCGGGGCCAGCCAGTACCCCATGGCGCGGCCCAGCGCGGCCCAGCGGCGGCCGTTCTGGCGCTGGTAGTTCCACTGGGCGTACTCGCTGCGGAACTTCTCGACGGGCCGGTTGAGGCGGTAGTGGAGCTGCGCTCGCAGCGCCGCCGGGGCGGGGTGGATGTCGAAGCCCGACAGCACCCCGAGCCCGATCACCCCCGCCGTCACCGCTCGTCGCAGCGCCGGCCGCGTCCCGGCGGTCCAGCCAGCGAGGGCCTGGGTGATGAGCAGCGCCGAGAAGGCCCAGCCCGGCACCAGGAAGCGCCCCATGGTCATGAAGTCGCCGCCGACCAGCGCCGCGTAGGCCCACGGCGCCAGCGCCAGCGCCGTGATCGCGAGGGTCAGCGCCTTGCCGGGCCCGCGCAGCAGGCGCGCGGCGGCGGGCAGGGTCAGCAGCGGCGTGAGCCCGGTCAGGAGCTGGACCGCGACGTAGTCGAAGCCCCGGGAGAGCCGCGCGGGGCTGAAGGCGGCCTTGGCGTAGACCGTGTTGGCGAAGGGCAGACCGTAGTAGCCGCTGCGCCAGGTGAAGTAGGCGCCGTACACCGCCCCGAGGCCCAGGACGGAGGCGAGCAGCGCGCGGCGATCGGCCGCCTCACGGCGGATGAGGACGGCCAGCGCCAGGACCGCGGCGGCCCAGGCGATCCCCTCGACCCGGATCAGCGCCAGCGCCACGAGCGCCAGCCCCGCTCGCCACGGGCGGATGGGCCCGGGGGCGATCAGCGCCTCGAAGCACAGGAACAGGGCCAGCGCGAGCGGCATGGTCGCCAGCCCGCTGGTCGCGTGCACCGCGAAGGGGGTGTAGAGCGCGCACATCAGCGCGCCGCCCGCCGCCATCGGCGCGGCCAGCCCGCTCGTCAGCAGGTAGCGGAAGACCCGCCAGACCAGCACCCCGCCGAGGATGACCGAGATGAGGCAGGGCCAGGCGGTGACGTCCAGCCCCGCGGCCTCGACGCCCGCGCACAGCAGCATCCAGAGGAAGTTGCTGTAGCCCTCGACCGGCGGATCGACCCCGAGGTTGAACCGGGGGCCCAGCCCCCGCGCGAGGTTGCGGGCGTAGCGGAAGGTGATGAAGGCGTCGTCCGTGACGAACCAGAAGCGCCGAACCCAGAGGGTGTAGACCGCGAGCACCCCCGTCAGCAGCAGCCGCTCGATCCGGCTCACGGGGCGACCTCGGCGGAGCGGGGGATCAACACCTCGCCGCAGCGCTCACAGGCTCCGGCGTCCGGCGCGCGCACCGACCCGTGATCGATGCAGGTCCAGACCCAGCGCGGGCCGGCCTGCGCCGGGGCCTCCTGGTAGCCGAGGGCCTCCAGCATCGCCTGCACGTCGTCCCCTGAGCCGCCGCCCTCGAAGGGCTCGACCCGCCAGGGCTCCAGCGCGGCGAGCGCCCTGAGCAGCCGTCGGCGCTGCTCCGGCGCGTCGGCGTAGCGGTTCACCGCCTCGTCGGGGTCCGTCGAGAGGTGGAAGAGCTCGCTGTCGTCAGGGTGACTGGGGCGGTAGATGAGCTTCCACTCGCCGTCCTGGACCGCGTAGAGGAAGTCATCCAGGGGCCGCTTGCGCATGCGGCTCGCGTTCAGATCGTAGCCGTTGAGCTGATCGGCGTAGGCGAGGCGGTGCCCGTCGATCCCGCCGGGGAGCCCAGGCAGGACGGCGCCCTCGGCCTCCGTCAGCGCCGGGGCAGCGACGGCCGCCAGCAGGGTGGGCGCGATGTCGATGGTCCGGACCTGCTCGGCGACCCGGAGCCCCCGGGGGCCCTCGGGGAGGCGCAGCAGCAGCGGGACGTGGACCTGCTCCTGGTAGAGCAGCCGGTGGGTCAGCCAGTCGTGCTCCCCCAGGCCCTCGCCGTGGTCGGCGGTGACGGCGAAGGCGGTCGCGTCGTAGAGCCCCCGGTCCCGCAGCCAGTCCACCACCCGGCCGAACTGATCGTCCACATAGGACACCTCGGCGGCGTACCGCTCCCGGCTGCTCTTGGACAGATCATCGGGGCGCTCGTCGAGGCCCCAGAGGAAGTACCAGGGCGGGAGCTGCCGGACGTCGTGGGGATCCCAGTAGTGGATCCAGAGAAAGAAGGGCGGGGTCAGTGACTCCAGGACGTCGATGACCCGGTCGGTGGTGTCGTCCGAGCGGCGCTGGAGGGCCGTGACGTCCCAGGTCTCACTCGAGGCGCCGCCGTCGAGGCCGCTCTCCAGGCTGTCGAAGGTCTGGAAGCCCTGCTCGAGGCCGAAGTGGGCCGAGACCGGGAAGGCGCTGTGCACCGCGGCGGTCTCGTAGCCCGCCGCGGCCAGCGTCGTCGCCAGCGTGGGGGCGTCGGCGGGCAGCCGGTAGCCGCTGCCCGCCGAGAGCACCCGGAGGCCGTGGGTGAAGGGGTACTGGCCGGTCAGGATCGAGGCGTGGGCGACGGGGGTGACCGCCGCCGTGGTGACGGCGGCCTCGTAGATGACGCCGTCGGCGCCGAGGGCGTCGAAGTTCGGGGTGGCGTCGCCGGGGTATCCGTAGGCGCCGAAGAAGTCCGCGCGGGTGGTGTCCAGGGTCACCAGGACCACGTTCTGCGCGCCCTCGGGCATCTCCACGCGCGGGGCGCAGCCGCTGGAGAGGAGGGTCGTCGCGAGGGCCAGCGCTCTGGACACTGAGGGGGGCAACGCCGCTCCGGGTGAACCAACGATCGCCAGAGCTATAACCTCCTCTCTAAAGCCACCAGACACGCACTACTGGCTATAGGGATGCTCAACCAACGGGAGGTCTCCTTGCGCTTTCTCCACACCATGATCCGCGTGCGCGACGTCGACGCCGCGCTCAGGTTCTTCTGCGAGGGCCTGGGCCTCGTACAGCAGCGCCGCAGCGACTACGAGAAGGGGCGCTTCTCGCTCATCTTCCTCGGCACGGGCGACCCCGAGGATCCCGCGCAGCTCGAGCTGACCTGGAACTGGGATCAGGAGGAGCCCTACACCGGCGGCCGCAACTTCGGCCACGTCGCCTACGCCGTGGACGACATCTACGCCCTCTGTGAGCATCTCCAGGCCCAGGGCGTCACCATCCTCCGCCCCCCCCGAGACGGCCGCATGGCCTTCGTCCGCAGCCCGGATCAGATCTCCGTCGAGCTGCTCCAGAAGGGTGAGGCCCTGCCCCCGAGCGAGCCCTGGGCCTCCATGCCCAGCCAAGGGGAGTGGTAACCATGTCCGATCGCACCTGGAAGCCCCTGGGCGGTGTCGACCCCACGATCTTCGTCGACACCCGACTCCAGCTCCACTACGCCGCTCAGGTGGTCGCCGGCGCCGCCCGCGCCCTGCTCCCGCCCAACGCGGACCACAGTCACACGGCGCTCCACTGGTCGGAGTCCGGCGGCGGACTCTACACAGACACTCTCCCCGGCGACCTGCGCGTGGGCCTGGTCTTCACCGACCGCCGGCTGGTGATCAGCGGCCCGAAGGGCGACGAGGACTACCACCTCCAGGATCACACCCTCGCCGACGCCTACCTGTGGCTGACCAACGCCCTGACCGCGCGCCTGGGCCGCCCGGTCTCCGTCACCGCAACGGATGACTACACAATGCCCGAGCACCCCATCGGTTCCGGCGCATCCTTCTCCGCGAGCCCCGACGCCGCGCGCATCCTGGGCGACGGCTTCGCCAACGCCGATCTCGTCCTCCAGCCGTACGCCGCCCGCGACGGCGGCTCCCCCGTCCGCTGCTGGCCGCACCACTTCGACCTCGCCGTGCTGGTCACTTTGGAGGCAGGCGCGGACGCAGAGGCCTCTCGAAGCGTGGGCCTGGGGCTGACCCCCGGCGATGCCGGTATCGCCTTTCCCTATTTCTACGTCACCCCCTGGCCCTACCCGCCTGAGTCTCCCACGACCGAGCTGCCCGAGGGTGGTCATTGGAACACAGAGGGCTGGATTGGGGCTGTGTTGCCGGCTTCGAAGTTTGTGGTGGGAGAGCCGGGGGAGCAGCGGGGACGGGTTGAGCGGTTTCTTGGGGTTGCTTTTGGGATTTTGGGGTTCGGGGGGGGCTCGGCTTGACTCGGCTTTGTCGGTTCGGCTGGGCTTTGTCGGTTCGGCTGGGCTTTGTCGGTTCGGCTGGGCTTTGTCGGTTCGGCTGGGCTTTGTCGGGTCGGTTCGGCTCGGCTTGACGGAGGTTCGGCTCGGCTTGACGGAGGTTCGGCTCGGCTTGACAGAGGTTTATGGGACTGACGAGAGCGGTTCTGGCAGTCGCGGGCTCGTAGTTTGAGCGTCTCGTCGAGGCGCCGTCGTGCTGCCTGCTGGGTTTTTGGACTTCCCGATCCTTTTGGGTGGCGCGGTGCCCCTGGGTAGATTCGACGTGTGCTCGCTGCGCTAACGAATCCCCGGACGATTCGTCAGCGTCAAGTCGACAAGGTCTGGTGGCCGGTGCCGTGCAGCTTGCGTCACACACG
>Ga0316204_10008223_pt1 | contig 14654 bp, 12 predicted proteins | sample 6monrhotite_MG_2_FD_205661 | JGI IMG/M metagenome (GOLD analysis project Ga0316204, IMG submission 205661) | Microbial mat bacterial communities from mineral coupon in-situ incubated in ocean water Damariscotta River, Maine, United States -... | ecosystem: Environmental > Aquatic > Marine >...
TCCTTGCCAACGCGCATGAGCTGTCCTTTGACCCCGAAGGGCGGATCATGATGCCGAAGGATTTGGTCGAGTATGCCGGGCTCAAAACGGAAGCGGTATTTGTCGGTCAAGGACCGCGCTTTCAGATTTGGGAACAATCCGCCTTCGAAGCCTTCAGTTCCATGGCCTTCGAGCGGGCAAAGGCACGTGGCGCAACACTCAAGCTGCGCCAGGAAACGGACGGAGATGGCGAATGACCGAACCAAGTCCGCACATTTCCGTTCTCCGCAATGAAGTCGTCGAGGCTCTCGCCCCGAAAGAGGGTGGCGTCTATGTGGATGGGACCTTCGGTGCCGGTGGATATTCCCGTGCGTTGCTGGAGGCCGCAAGCTGTACGGTCTGGGGGATTGACCGCGATCCACTGGCGCAGCAGTTCGGCGCGGAATTAGGTCGTGAATTTCCGGGCCAGATCACCGTTCTCAGCGGCTGTTATGGGGAAATGGAAGAATTGTTGGCAGCTGTCGGGGTTGAGCAGATTGACGGCGTTGCCCTGGATATTGGTGTGTCGTCCATGCAGATTAACGATCCATCGCGCGGGTTTTCATTCCGTGGCGACGGTCCGCTTGACATGCGCATGGGCGACCATGGCGCAACCGCGGCTGACGTGGTCAATGAGATGGCAGAACAGGAACTGGCGGACATCATTTACCGTTATGGCGAAGAGCGTGCTTCAAGGCGTGTTGCCAGGGCGATCGTCAATCGGCGCTCCGAGCAGGCCATTACCCGCACCGGACAACTTGCAAGTGCGGTTCGAAGCGCCGTTGCCAAGTCAAAGGATGGCATCGATCCGGCAACACGAACGTTTCAGGCGTTGCGGATTTACGTGAACGACGAACTTGGTGAACTTGATCGCGGATTGGAGGCGGCGGAAAAACTGCTTGGTCCCGGCGGACGGTTGGCCGTCGTGTCATTTCATTCACTGGAAGACCGACGGGTCAAAACCTTCCTGCAAGAGCGCAGCGGTGCCGGGCCGAGACCGTCGCGTCACCTGCCACAGCTGGCGGGCCCGGAAAAATTACCGACGTTCCGTCTCATCAAGAAAGGCAGTATCAAACCGTCTTCTGAGGAAACGGCGAGAAATCCGAGAGCCCGATCCGCGCGTCTGCGGGTTGCCGAGCGCACGGATGTTCCCTGCAGGCAAGCGGCGTGAGGGGGCGGTAATGATCAGACGAACAACCTTCCTTTCAGCCACTTTGGCGGTATCAATCGGTGTGGCCCTGTTTGTGGTCAAGTATCAGGTCCAGGACCTGGAAGACCAGTTGACGGCGATTGACCACCAGATTGTTACCGAACGCCAAACCATTCACGTGCTTAAAGCCGAATGGAGTCACCTCAATGAGCCTGGACGCCTTCGCCGTCTGGCCGTGCGTTATCTGGACCTGGTGCCGCTGGGGTATCAGCAATATCTGGCAGACGCGACATTCACTCAGCAACTGGGCGAGGGCCGCCCAGACAGTAATAAGGCAGATGCCAAAATTCTGTCTTTTGAAAATCGTATGAAAAAAGCGCTTGAAGAAGGAACAGAACGATGACCTTCCCGACCGCCCGACCGGCAGAAAGCCGCAAACTTGAAGGTGTGCGCAAGCAGGCCCTCGAGACGGGTCGCAATCGACTGATGGTGGCGGCTGCCGTCATGACCCTGGCCTTCGGCGTCATCGGCGCCCGCCTGGTTGACCTGACGGTAATGGACACTGGTGGAGAACCGCGCCGCGCCAATGTTTCGACTGCGGCGACGGAGGTGGTGTCCAGGGCCGATATCCTGGATCGAAACGGCATTGTCCTGGCGACCAGCCTGCCGACGGCATCGCTTTATGCCGATCCAAAATCTGTTCTCGATCCCGTCGAGGCGGCGACGAAACTGTCGAAAGTTTTACCTGAGCTTGATCGGGATGCATTGCTCAAAAAATTGACGTCGAACGGACGCTTCGTCTGGCTTGATCGTAATCTGACGCCACAACAAAAATTCGATGTTAATCGCCTGGGGCTGCCGGGAATTGCCTTTCAGCAGGGCGAACGGCGGGTTTACCCACATGGTCGGTTGGCCTCCCATATTCTTGGGTTGACCACGGTTGATGGAGAGGGGGTCGCTGGCATTGAACGGCGGTTTGATCAGAGCCTGCGCTCCGGTGGTGGAGCGGTAAATCTGTCCATCGACATTCGTGCCCAGGCCATATTACAGGAAGAACTGGCGGCAACCATCGACGAGTTTCGTGCAATCGGCGCGGCGGGCGTAATTATGAACGTCAACACGGGCGAAATTATCGCCATGGCATCGTTACCTGATTACGACCCCAACGATCCGGTCGGGGTTACGGGAGAGGCCGGGTTCAATCGGGCGACCAAGGGTGTTTATGAGATGGGGTCCACCTTCAAACTGTTTACGGCGGCAATGGCGCTGGATACAGGGACGGTGACGCTTAAAAGCGGATATGATGCGAGCAAACCGATCAAGATTGCGCGGTTCAGGATCAATGACTATCACGCCAAAAATCGCTGGCTGTCCGTACCTGAAATTATTCTCCATTCATCGAACATCGGGTCGGCTAAAATGGCCATGGATGTTGGTACGGAAGGTCAGCAGGACTACCTAGGTCGTTTTGGATTGCTCCGCGCATCTGATCTGGAGTTGCCGGAAATTGGTGCGCCCTTGCTGCCCGCAACGTGGCGTCCGATCAACACCATGACGATTTCCTACGGTCACGGCATCGCGGTTAGTCCGGTGCAATTGGCCAACGGCGTATCCAGCCTGGTCAATGGGGGTTTCAAACGCCCCTCGACCCTGTTGAAAGCGGAGGGGTCGGTGGGAGCCGGACACCGGGTTGTGTCGGCCCGGACCTCAAAACAAATGCGTGGACTGATGCGTCTGGTGGTCAACTCGGGAACAGGCCGCAAAGCCGAAGTTCCAGGATACCTGATTGGTGGAAAGACGGGCACGGCCGATAAACAGAAAGGGCGAGGCTACGATAGGTCACAGAGAATAGCCTCTTTCGTTGGTGCTTTTCCCATGACCAACCCGCGCTACACGGTGCTGGTTGTCGTTGATGAGCCCAAAGGCACCAAGCGGACGTTCAATTATGCGACGGGGGGGTGGGTCGCTGCCCCTGCGGTCGGTCGGATTGTCAGCCGTATTGGTCCGGTGGTCGGTATTGCGCCAGATATGAACGCTACATTTGAAACGCCGCCAGTGCCGGGCATAAACCAGAGAAAGCCGAAAAAACAGCAGGTACGCGCAACCGGATCCTATCTGAAAAAGGCGTCTTTCGCCCCGAATAACCTTAATAAGGCCACATTGGCGACACAAAAACCGCGAACAATCGTTAGGGCAGTACGAACCGCCCTGGAGTAGGAAGTTGCGTCTAATTGATGCATTTAATGGAGACTTAGGTCCTGTGGGACACAATGCACGCATTGGTGATAGAGAAATAAGCGGGCTCACCTGTGATTCCCGACAGGTTGAGCCCGGCTTTTTATTTGCCGCTCTACCCGGAAATCAGGTCGATGGCCGGGACTTCATCGCTCAGGCCGTTGCCAATGGCGCCATCGCTGTTCTCGCGGAAGAAGGCACCGAACGCTCAATGATACCGGGTGATGCCGCTCTGATAACCTCGGCCAATCCACGTAAACAATATGCCGAGGTTGCCGCCCGATTCTTCTCTGTCCAGCCCGGGTCCATTGCCGCCGTCACGGGGACCAACGGCAAGACATCTGTGGCCGGATTTCTTCGACAGATTTGGGCAGCCATCGGGTACCGTGCCGCAAGTGCCGGCACTCTCGGTGTGGAAATTGCCGGGTTTGGAGCCGATGAAACCCCGGCGTTGCAGTACGGCTTCAACCTGACGACACCCGATAGTGTCGACCTCCATCGGTCTCTCAGGGAACTGGCGGAAAACGACATTCAACATCTCGCTATCGAAGCCTCAAGTCACGGTCTGGATCAATTTCGACTGGACGGATTACGTATTTCGGCGGCGGCGTTCACCAACCTGACCCGAGATCATCTGGACTATCACGGCACGCTGGACGCCTATCTCGACTCCAAAACACGGCTGTTTTCGGAGCTTCTGATCGACGGTGGGATCGGCGTGATCAATGCGGATGACCTTTACTGCGAAACCTTCCGCCAGGCCTGTCAGGCTCGGGGCCTGAGGGTACTGGACTATGGACAGTCCGGGTCAGACCTGCGTCTCGAGATGATTACCCCAGGCAGCCACGGACAGCTTTTAGATGTGGAGATATTGGGCCAGAACCATCAGATTGATCTGCCGCTAACCGGAACTTTCCAGGCGATGAATGCACTGGCGGCGCTGGGCCTTGCGATTGGCATGGGTGAGGACCCCGAGCGTGCCATTGCAGCACTCGCCCATCTGTCCGGAGCCCCAGGGCGTGTGCAACTGGTCGGCACGCGGTCAAATGGGGCTGCGGTCTATGTTGATTATGCCCACACACCGGACGCGCTCGAAAGCGTGCTGCGTGCCCTTCGCCCGCATACCAAATCGCGCCTTCACGTGGTGTTTGGCTGTGGCGGAGACCGGGATCCTGGCAAACGTCCGGAAATGGGAAAAGTTGCTTCGGTTGTTGCTGACCGGGTGATCTTAACGGATGACAATCCGCGCAGTGAAAAACCCGCCCTGATCCGCGAGCAGGCGATGCAGGGCTGCCCGGACGCGCTGGAGATCGGTGATCGTGATGCAGCGATATCAGAAGCCATCAACGGTCTTGAAGCGGGCGACCTTCTGGTGGTAGCCGGGAAAGGTCATGAAACCGGCCAGACCATCGGTGGTCAGGTTTTGGCCTTTGATGACGCTGCTGTGGTGCGCAGGGTTCTGGCAGGATTGGTGCAATGAACAGCGACAGCAAACCTGAAATCTGGACCGCTGCCGACATTACAGACGTGTTGGGTGTGGCAGCCATTGCGCCCTGGTCGGCAACGGGTGTGTCGATCGACAGCCGCAGCGTCGAGAGTGGAGACCTGTTTGTGGCCATCGTCGGACCAACGTTTGACGGACATGATTTTGTTGAAAACGCCGTTCAGAACGGTGCAGTTGGTGCCATCGTCCACCGTGATCCCGGGCAATTGACGGATGATGCCGCAATCGCAGCTAAGATGATCCAGGTAACGGATACTCTGCACGCGTTGGAGATGCTGGCTGCCCATGCCCGCGAACGCAGTGCGGCAAAGATTGTGGCGGTTACGGGGAGCGTCGGTAAAACCGGCAGCAAAGAAATTCTGAAACTCCTGCTTTCCGATCAAGGTCGCACATCGGTGAGTGAAGGCAATCTCAATAATCATTGGGGGTTGCCCCTGAGCCTTTCGCGAATGCCGGAGAATACGGAATTCGGTGTTTTTGAGATGGGCATGAACCACGCCGGAGAAATCCGGCCGCTCTCATTGATCGCCAAGCCCGATGTCAGCCTGATTACAACTGTTGAGCAAGTTCATAGTGAATTTTTCAGTTCCGTCGAGCAGATTGCGGAGAGCAAAGCGGAAATATTCGCTGGTCTGAAACCAGGTGGGGCCGCGGTCCTCAATGCCGACAATCCGATGTTTGACTATCTCAATGCGACCGCCCGGCTCTCGCCGGATGTCTCGATCAAGACGTTCGGGTATAATGTGGACGCAGATTTCAGGCTGCTGTCGGTTACGCAGGGGAATGCCAGTAGTCAGGTTGATGCCAGAATTGACGGCAGGCCGATCTCCTTGGAAATTGGAATTCCCGGTCGTCATTGGGCAATGAATGCCATGGGCGTACTGGCCTGTGTAGCGGCCGTCGGTGCCGACGTCGAGCAGGCGGCAGCCAAGCTTAAAGATATGCACGGCCTGAAAGGCCGCGGAGAACTTCATTCGATTGAGATCGAGGGTGGTGAATTTGTCCTGATCGATGAAAGTTATAATGCCAGCCCGGTATCCATGGCCGCAGCGGTTGATGTTCTAGGCCAGATGTTCGTGTCCGGGAGCGGACGGCGGATCGTGGTTCTTGGTGATATGCTGGAACTGGGCGAAGACGCTGAAAAACTCCATAGAGATCTGAGTGGCCCGCTCAAGGAAAACGGTATTGATCTGGTGTTTACGGCAGGTCAGTACATGGCGGACCTGTGGGACGCTCTACCAGCAAATATGCGTGGCGGTCATGCCATGATATCCCGGAAACTATCCCCACTTGTTACCGGTGTCATCCGGCCGGGTGACATCGTTTCGGTCAAAGGGTCGCTCGGCTCGAAAATGGGAGTCATTGTCGGCGATCTGATGGACATGGGTAATCGTGACGCACATAACAAATCCCAAATCGTCAATGGAAACTAGATAAAAGGTAATTGTAGTTTGCTCTATCACATCCTCTACCCCCTCGCTGATCAGTTTGCAGCACTGAACGTCTTCCGCTATCTGACGTTCCGTACGGGCGGGGCTGTGATCACGGCGCTGGTTATCAGTTTTCTGTTCGGTCCGGTGATTATTGATCTATTGAAAAGCCGACAAGGTGGCGGGCAACCGATCCGAGATGATGGCCCGGAAAGTCACCTGCTGACCAAAAAAGGCACGCCGACAATGGGCGGCTTCCTCATCTTGCTGGCCCTTTCGTTGGCGACGTTGTTGTGGGCTGATTTGACCAATCCGTTTGTCTGGGCGGCGCTGGGAGTCACCATTGCCTTCGGAACCATCGGGTTTCTCGACGACTACATGAAGGTGTCGCAGCGTGATACCCGTGGGTTACCGGGCAAGCTCAAACTCGTGCTTCAGGTTTCAATTGCAACGGTCGCAACGTTTTGGATCATGCGCAACTTACCGCCGGAACTGACAACGACCTTGGCGATACCGTTCCTGAAAGGTGTACTCTTTGACCTGGGATGGATCTTTGTCGTGTTCAGCGTGCTGGTCATGGTTGGCGCGTCAAATGCAGTCAATCTGACAGACGGTCTGGATGGCCTTGCCATCGTTCCGGTGATGATTGCGGCGGGCGTTTTCGCGTTGATTAGCTATCTCGTTGGCAATGCTGTTTTCTCCAATTATCTACAATTGCACTACGTCAAGGGCAGCGGAGAACTAGCTGTGTTCTGCGGGGCTTTGGTCGGCTCCGGTCTTGGGTTTCTGTGGTACAACGCCCCACCGGCACGCGTATTTATGGGGGACACCGGATCGCTTGCGCTCGGGGGAGCACTTGGCACCATCAGCGTCGTCACCAAACATGAACTTGTGCTCGCCATCGTCGGCGGCCTGTTTGTTCTGGAAACGGTTTCCGTAATTGTTCAGGTTGCCTCGTTCAAGTTGACCGGCAAACGCGTATTTGCCATGGCGCCGCTCCACCATCATTTCGAAAAAAAGGGCTGGGCGGAAAGCACAATCGTTATCCGGTTCTGGATCATCGCCTCCATTCTGGCCCTCGTTGGCCTGTCGACGTTGAAGTTGAGGTAGAGTCATGATTGATGTCTTTGCCTTCAACGGTTTCCCGGTAGCAATCTTCGGATTGGGCCGTTCGGGTTTGTCAGCAGCGCGGGCGCTTGAAACCAGTGGCGCCGAGGTCTGGGCCTGGGATGACACTGAAGCCTCACGTCAGCGGGCGGCGGCAGAAGGCGTGCCCCTCGTCGATCTCTACAATTGTGACTGGACGGAGCTGACCACACTGGTGCTTAGTCCCGGCATTGCCCATACCTATCCGGCACCTCACCCAATTGTCGAGTTGGCCCGCAAAGCGAACGTCGAAATCATTTGTGATGTGGAACTTCTGGCGCGTTCTCAGCGGCTCTCCAGCACCATCGGCATTACCGGGACTAACGGAAAATCCACGACCACGGCGTTGATCGGCCATATCATGCAGACGTCCGGGCGGGAGGCTGAAATCGGCGGCAACCTCGGCACACCAGCACTTGACCTGGAACCGCTGGGTGAGAGCGGCACATATGTTTTGGAGATGTCGTCCTATCAGCTGGAACTAACGGTTTCGTTTACCTTTGATGTGGCGGTCCTACTCAACATCAGTGCCGATCATCTTGAGCGGCATGGTGGTATGGATGGGTATATCGCGGCGAAGAAGCTGATTTTCCATCGCCAGACGGCACCGCGCACGGCCATCATCGGGGTCGATGATCCGTTCTCTGAAAAAATATATGAAGATCTTCGCGACGCGGGCGATCAGGTCATTACTCCAATCTCGGCAACCAAACGGGTTCATGGTGGAATCTACACCGACAATGGCCTGCTGATTGATGACACGGAAGGCACAGAAACGCCGGTTTGTGACCTGAAGGATATTCCGAGCCTGCCAGGTGTCCACAATTGGCAGAACGCCGCCGCGGCTTACGGGGCATGCAAAGCTGCCGGTGTTCAACCGCATGTCATTATGGCCTGCCTGCAAAGCTATCCGGGACTTGTTCATCGCCAGGAGGCGTTAGAGATCGTTGATGGAGTCGCCTATATCAACGACAGCAAAGCAACCAACGCAGTTGCCGCCGCACGGGCGCTGGCCTGCTACGCCAATATATACTGGATTGCTGGGGGACGGTCGAAAGAGGGGGGGCTGACAGCAACCAAACCTTATTTTGACCGGGTACGCCATGCTTTCCTGATTGGCGAGTCAGCGCTGCCGTTTTCTCAGGAAATTGGCACTGAATTTCCGTTCACCTTGTCGGGTGACTTGAAGACCGCCGTCGATCAGGCCCGTCGGCAGATTGCCGATGATGGAGCGAAAAATGCTGTTATCCTGTTGTCACCGGCCGCCGCTTCGTTTGATCAATATTCTAACTTTGAAGCACGCGGCGACGAGTTCAGGCAACTGGTTGAAGACCTTCCGGGCGAACACCTGGATCCTTTTGAAGACCCGGATCTGTTTCCGGCCCGTTTCAGCAGCGCAGGGGAGGCGGCCTGATGCCGACGCTGGCGCGAACAGACACCAGCCTGGTCGGGCGTTGGTGGTGGACCGTGGACCGCTGGACACTGGGGGCCATTGGCGTGCTCGCCGTGATGGGGGCCATATTGACCCTGGCCGCCTCTCCCGCAGTGGCGGACCGCATTGGCCTCGACATCTTTTATTTTGCCCGCCGTCAGATTGCATTTCTGGCCATCGCCCTGATTTGCATGGTGCTGATTTCCTTTCTGACACCCAAGGGGGTCCGGCGTTTTGCCGTGGCGCTCACCGGCGTTGCGGTCGTCATGATGATTTTAACCCTGATCTTCGGTGTTGAGATCAAGGGGGCGACCCGATGGTTGCACATCGGTGGGTTTTCCCTTCAGGCATCGGAGTTCGTCAAGCCAGGTTTTGCCGTCTTGGCGGCGTGGATGTTTGCGGTTCGCCGGGTTGATGATCACGTTCCGGGATACGCCGTTGCCTCGGCGCTTTACGTTCTGGTCGCCGCATTGCTACTGCTGCAGCCAGACGTCGGCATGACGATCGTCGTGTCAGCGATCTGGGGCATTCAGTTTTTTGTTGCCGGGTTGCCGCTTATTCTGGTTGTCGGCGTCGGTGTGCTGTTCATCGGCGGCAGCGTTGGTGCCTATTTCACTTTTGATCATGTCCGCTCGCGTATTGACCGTTTTCTGGACCCGGATGCAACAGAAGGGTTTCAGGTCGGCAAGGCCTTGGAAGCCTTTCGCAATGGTGGATGGGGGGGACGCGGACCGGGAGAGGGCCGGGTCAAGGAAACTCTTCCAGATGCCCATGCTGACTTTATTCTTGCCGTCGCCGGGGAAGAGTTTGGCCTGATCGTCTGCATGCTTATTGTTTTGCTGTTTGTCTTTGTCGTGCTACGCGGGTTCGCGCGCGTGTTCAAGGATGATAATCTGTTTGTCCTGCTGGCGACGACAGGGCTGCTTGTCCAGTTTGCAATCCAGGCCATCATCAACATGGCATCGACCCTAAACCTGATGCCGCCCAAGGGTATGACCCTGCCATTTATTTCTTATGGAGGATCGTCAACCGTAGCACTTGGTATTGGCATGGGGATGGTTTTGGCGCTGACGCGGGTGCGTCCTGAGGCCGGAGGTTGGCGATGATGAGCCCAACGACGAACCAAAACTCTCCGCTGATTGTTCTGGCCGCCGGTGGCACCGGGGGCCACGTTTTCCCTGCCGAGGCACTAGCCGGAGAACTGGGGCGACGTGGCTTCCGTTTGGCGCTGATTACAGACCGACGTGGCGATGCTTATGGCGGGATTCTGGGACATGTTGAAACTCATCGTGTGCGTGCCGGCGGCGTTGCCGGTAAAGGGATATTCGCAAAAATCAAAAGTGTTCTGGAACTGATTATAGGTACCTGGCAGGCCCGCGGGTTACTCAAGCAGTTGAACCCCAAAACAGTTGTTGGTTTTGGCGGATATGCTTCGGTTCCAACCATGCTGGCCGCCTGTTTTGGTGGATATAAAACGGCGCTGCATGAACAGAACGCCGTACTCGGTCGGGCTAATCGCTTGTTGGCGTCCCGCGTTGATCAGCTTGCAATGAGCTTTGAGACCGTCGAAGGCATTCCACCCGAAGCCACGTCTCGCGTACTCCATACCGGTATGCCGGTACGTGACATAGTGGTCAAACTGGTTGGTCAACCCTACCCGACCTTTGACTTGGAAAGTCCGGTCAGGCTGATTGTCATGGGCGGGTCCATGGGAGCCCGGGTCATGAGCGACGTCGTCCCTGCGGCAATTGCCCTGTTGCCCGATGAGCAGCGACAGCGGCTACACATTACCCAACAATGCCGTCCGGAAGACCTTGAACGGGTTCGCCAAACTTATCAGAATTTGGGAATTTCGGTTGATCTGGCTCGGTTTTTTGATGATATCCCCGAACGTCTCGCGGCCAGTCATTTGCTGATAGGCCGCTCCGGGGCGTCAACGGTTGCGGAAGTTACGGTGATTGGCAGACCGTCAATTCTGGTTCCTTATCCTCATGCCATTGATGATCATCAGGACCGGAACGCTCACGCCGTTGATGATGCTGGCGCAGGCTGGTTGATACCTGAAACCTCCTTTACCCCGCAGTCACTGGCCAAACGTTTGGAGGCCCTGATCGCGATGCCGTCGACGTTAAATAAGGCGGCGGCCTGCGCCAAAACCATCGGTCGACCGGACGCCGTCATCAACCTTGCCGACATGGTTTGCAAGTTGACGGAATCTAACGGGTTTGACGGATCTGGCGGCTCCGATTCCACCGAAGGGAAGGTCGCAGCATGAGAGCACTTCCACTTGATATTGGCACCGTGCATTTCGTCGGCATCGGCGGAATTGGGATGAGTGGCATTGCTGAAGTTCTGCATACGCTCGGATATAGTGTTCAGGGCAGCGACATCTCCGATAACCCCAATGTTCAGCGCCTGCGCGATATGGGCATAACGGTTCATGTCGGGCACCGTGAAGAAAATCTCGGCGATACACAGGTCGTTGTCGTGTCGACGGCTGTGAAGGCGGATAACCCGGAAGTCGCCGGCGCCCGGCAACGACTGATACCTGTCGTCCGTCGAGCCGAAATGCTGGGGGAATTGATGCGCCTTAAATGGGCGGTCGCCGTCGGCGGGACACATGGCAAGACAACCACGACTTCTCTGATCAGCGCCATGCTGGATGCTGCCGATCTCGACCCGACGGTTATCAATGGCGGTATTATCAATGCCTGGGGAACCAATGCCCGTCTTGGCAAGGGCGAATGGATGGTTGCCGAAGCCGATGAGTCAGACGGGACCTTCCTGAAATTGCCCGCGACCATCGCCGTTGTTACCAATATCGACCCCGAGCACCTTGATCACTACGGCACCTTTGACAATCTTCGAAATGCCTTCGATGATTTTGTCGAAAACATCCCCTTCTATGGGTTCGCAGCACTTTGTATCGATCACGCCGAGGTTCAGGCGATGATTCCCCGCGTCTCGGATCGGCGCATCATCACCTATGGATTCAGCCCTCAGGCCGACATCCGCGCCATCGAACTGGCCGGCCTGCCCGACGGAACCGGGTTCGACGTTGTTGTGACCGATAGAAAACGTTTAACTGAACGTGTGATCTCCGGCCTGTTCCTGCCGATGGTTGGCAAGCACAATGTCCAGAATGCTCTGGCCGCCGTTTCAATCGCGGTCGAAATGGGCATAGCGGATGATGTCATCCGCCGCGGGTTAGGCAATTTTGAAGGCGTCAAGCGCCGCTTTACCAAAACTGGCGAAGTTGACGGCATTACGGTGATCGATGATTACGGCCATCACCCGGTCGAGATTTCGGCGGTTCTGTCGGCGGCCCGGCAGGCGGCGAAAGGCCGTGTCATCGCTGTTGTTCAGCCCCATCGATATACCCGGCTGCAAAACCTGTTTGAAGATTTCTGCACCTGTTTCAACGATGCCGATGTGGTGCTGGTGGCGGATGTGCATGCGGCAGGCGAAGAGCCGATCGAGGGTATTGACCGCGACGGGCTGGCTGCCGGATTGCTGCATCATGGTCACCGGGAAGTAGAAACCCTTGAAAATCCCGAGGCGCTGGCTGGAGCAATTGATCGGTTGGCGGCACCGGGTGATCTGGTTGTGTGCCTGGGGGCGGGAAGTATCACGCAATGGGCGAATGCCCTGCCTGATCAACTCTCTATACGGCGGAACATGTCGAGGGAGGCTGCGAATGATGTCAGCTAAGCATCACGCCCCATCCCTGATGGACCGCCTGCCCGGCGTACGCGGTCGCCTCAGCGCCGATGAGCCGATGGCGCGTTATACTTGGTTCAAGGTTGGCGGAAATGCAGAAGTTCTGTTTCGTCCCGCCGATGCCGATGACCTTCGGGACTTTCTTATAGGCGTGCCGGTGGAAATTCCGATTTGTGTTATTGGCAATGCATCCAACTTGCTGGTGCGCGATGGCGGTATTCCGGGTGTCGTCATACGCTTGGGCTCGGCCTTCAACCAGATTGGGGTTGAGGGGCAGGAGATTGTTGCCGGTGCGGGTGCGGCGGATCTAAATGTCGCAAGAACTGCTCGCGATGCGGGCCTTGCCGGTTTGGAGTTCCTGTCTGGAATTCCCGGAACCATCGGCGGAGCCCTGGTCATGAATGGCGGCGCATACGGCTCAGACATCAGCGATATCTGTGTCTCTGCAGATTTTGTTGATCGTCAGGGACATCGTCATGAAATCGCTGCCGGGGACTTGGGCTTCAGCTATCGCCATACGGATATCGATCCTTCATGGGTCGTCACAGACGTCAGGCTCCGTGGTGAAACAGATGACAAGATAAAAATCACCGAACGGATGGAGCAAATTCAAAACGAACGTGAGATTACCCAGCCCGTTCGCACACCAACGGGCGGCTCAACCTTCGCCAATCCGCCGGGCCATAAGGCTTGGGAGTTGATTGATCAGGCGGGATGCCGTGGGCTCAGACGGGGCCAAGCCATGGTCTCCGACCTTCACTGCAATTTTCTGATCAACCGAGGCGGAGCCAACGCAAGTGACTTGGAAGGACTGGGTGAGGAAGTTCGACGCCGGGTGTTTGAGCATTCCGCCATCCGCCTGGATTGGGAAATTCGCCGGATTGGTATTCCTGGTGGTCCCCGGATAAAGGAGATTGATCATGACTGAGCATATCGCTGTTTTGATGGGCGGCTGGTCCGCTGAACGGGAAGTCTCTCTGGTTTCCGGCGCGGCCGTTGCCAATGCTCTGAAAGCTGCCGGATATGATGTGGCTCCGATTGATGTGCAGCGCGATATGGGCACGTTGCTGACCCGCCTGTATCCAAAACCGACCGCTGTTTTCAATGCGCTGCATGGACGCTATGGCGAAGACGGATGCGTTCAGGGCCTGCTCGATATTCTGGATATTCCCTATACTCATTCGGGACTGATGGCATCGGCGCTGGCCATGGACAAGGTTATGGCCAAACGGTTGTTTAAAGAAGCGGGGATTCCGGTCGCTGACCACGTGCTCGCCTCCAGCGATCATGTGCTGGCCGGTGACGTGATGCCCAAACCTTATGTCGTCAAACCTATTAATGAGGGTTCAAGCGTCGGCGTCCATATCGTTCGCGAAGGTGATAATTCGCCGATGTTTGCAGAATCCGGTTGGCCGTTCGGCGAAAACGTCATGGTCGAGCATTTCATTGAAGGCCGTGAATTGACCGTTGCCGTCATGGGCGACCGTCCGTTGGCTGTTACGGAAATTACTACCGGGCGGGGGTTCTATGACTATGACGCCAAATACGAAGAAGGTGGATCCCAACATGTGATCCCGGCGGATATCGATGGCGGTGTTTATGACGAGGCCATGCGCTATGCCAAACTCGCCCACGACACCCTTGGGTGCCGTGGCGTCAGCCGTTCCGATTTTCGTTATGACGGCAAGAGCCTCTATATCCTTGAAACCAATACCCAACCAGGATTAACGCCAACTTCCCTGTTGCCTGAGCAGGCGGCCCATGTTGGCATTTCATTTACCGACCTGATCATCTGGATGATCGAGAACGCGGAGTGTGACTCATGAGCACAAAATCCAAATCAGCGCCTAAGTCTTCCATTAAGGGGGTGCTCGGCAAGCCAAGAAAGCGGGCAACTCCGATCTGGCGCAGCCGCTGGCTGACGGGTGCGCTGTCAATGGTGATGGTCGTATTGGTCATCGGCGGTGTGTGGTGGGGTGTCAGCAGCGGCGCCGGAGCCCGCGTGGTTGAGGATGTCAG
>Ga0316204_10008224_pt1 | contig 14652 bp, 17 predicted proteins | sample 6monrhotite_MG_2_FD_205661 | JGI IMG/M metagenome (GOLD analysis project Ga0316204, IMG submission 205661) | Microbial mat bacterial communities from mineral coupon in-situ incubated in ocean water Damariscotta River, Maine, United States -... | ecosystem: Environmental > Aquatic > Marine >...
CAAAGCTTCCGACATTTATTTGATGTTCTTTTACTAATAGATGTCGGAAGCTTTGGGCGTGCTTATGTAGTAGGCTGTATGGTCTTTTTAGCTGGTATTTTAGCTCAATTATGGAATTTACTTGGAATAAAAAAGAAAAATAATGATAGTAAGATAATTTGAAAAAAGATGACTACGGGCCATAAAATTATACTTAATTTCTCAAGGGCATTCATTTCTATATTTGCGATTATAGATATAATCGGGGTTGTTTGGTACTTTGAATCCCTTAGCTCTGCTATGTTTTTTGTGCACTTAATTTTGATTGCATCAGAATTGTCGGTTGGAATAGAGTCGAGTGATTTCGTTAAATATCAAGCGCATAAATATTATTCCTATATATATATTATTGGAATATTAACAAGCTTGTTTTTTGTTTATGATAGTACTACTCAGTATTATGGAACTGATTGGTTTATATTTTCAATAAGATTTATTTTAAGTATTTGCTTTGCATATCTCTATTTTAATATAAAGAAGGCTAAGAATGAGTTATAGGATTTAGCTATAAGCTTAATCTATGCCAGAGACTAATATTTGAAGTCAGAGTAAAAGTAAAAGAGCTTGGTGTTTTTGCTAGCGTATCTAATTATCTGGATGCTCTTAATATAAGCAATTAAACATATTTAGAGTCATTGTCTTTTCATTTATTTAATAGGCACAAATGAAATTAGTTTTAGCTCACCTGATACCATAGTGATTAGATTGCTTGTTGGTATGGTTATAGCTCATGTTTACTAATAATAATTGAAATGGGTTGAGAGAATCTGAAAATGTTAAATCGTAATTATTTTATTGCATTGTTTGTCTTCTTATTAGTTCTGCAGGGATGTGTTGCTGTGCAGTCGTTCCCTACGGTTGCTCGTGCTGGTGATACGGTAACACTGGCTGTTGGCTCACCTGATGGAATGACAAAAGCAAATACAACAGCACAATACGTTCCAAATTCTGACTCTGCGAACCCTATTAATTTGCCAATTAGAGCAATAGTCCGAATCAGACCCGATAATACTAGTTTCGTTGGTACTTTTCATTTTTCTGCCAGTTACATTTCTGCAAATGAAAGTCATTCACCTTGGTTAAGTATTATAATATTAGACTTGCCATCAGGCCTACCTGTTGGTGCGGGTAAAGTCAATGTAACTACTTCCGCTGTTTTTAATTTCGTTACAAATGTGAATGAAATTCCAATTTCTCTTGAAATTATCGATGGTGTAGGGGTGCGTAATCCATTTTCATATATGAGTAATTTTGGGCAATCTGGAGGTGATCTAACTTATGTTGAGCCCATGAAACAGCTTGTTGTACGAACGCCAAAAGTGCCTTTTAATAGTCCATTTTATAACAACAGATATGGAGCAGTTGAAATAAAACTAAATGCAGTTATACAACGATTTGGTGGCGGAAGCGGTGTTGTGAGTGATTTTTACTTTAGGGTAGTGCAGGATGATATGTATATGGCTAATGCTAAGTCGCAAACTAATATGAATTGGTCGCGAACAGGAGACGAGTTTACGGTGAACTTTACAAGTCCAGTAGGTATGGGCTTTTTCGAACCAAGATTTTCAATCGTTGCAAATACCTTGAATGGTTATGAGGTGGCAGCAAGTCCGCTTCCAAGTTTAACTTCTGTGACTTACTATGATTTAAATGGGAATGTAGTGTTGACTGATTCACCTACAGTGAGTGATTTTACAATAGATTTAGAATAAATAAATTACTACATTTAATTTAAAGAGCAATATTTGGGATCAGAGCAAAAACTCCAACAGCTTGATGGTTTAGTTAGGGTGTCTAAATATCTGGATGCTCCTAGTGGAATTAATTAAGTATATTTAGATTCATTATTTTTTTCATTTATTTAATAGGCACAAATGAAATTATTTTTAGACTGCTTTATGCCATAAAAGGGGTCGGTGACAATTGAGACTCAATAGCATTTATATATTTATAGTGTATTAAAACCAGAATAATTAAATAGATGTCAGAGACTAGTTTTTTATAATGATTTAATAATTTCAATATACAAAGGATGTTTGTTATAGGAAGGAAGCCAAGATTTAACTCAATGTATGTGAACCAGCATATAATACAGAAAGGTAATGTTTTTGAGCTTTATTTGTATAGTAGGAAGATTAGTTGTCATACCTGTCTTGTATAAAAATAGCATGAGATATAATAATTGCCACATGCTGCTATAAGGTTCAAGAAATATTGAACAAACTAAACAATGTATGGCTTTATTTGAACGTGATATCGATTTCAGGTGTTTAAATTTAATTAGAAAGGCTTCGTTATATTCTATGTCTGCTAGGTACGGTAGATTAATCGATGACAATGAATGAATCACGAAAGTCTAAAACTCTTTGTGAAAGACGTATTATATTTTAATAAATGTTTTCATTAATGCGGTGTTGAGGGGCATATGAAAAATAAAATGGTATTTGTTTTAGGGATATTGGTTCTGGTTTTATTGCAAGGTTGTTCAGGTAATAAAACATTCCCAAACACTATACGAGCCGGTGAAACTGCGAGTGTTGCAATGGGGTGGCAAAAACGTTTTTTGCGTTCTAACACAACCGTAACAATTACGCCTTCTATAGGGGAACCTGTTGTTATTACACCTGATGATCCTGCTATAAGAGCGATAATAAATTTTTACCCTGATCCAGTGTCTTTTATGGTGGTAGGTACAGAAACACGTCAAAATGCTATGTATAATTTTGGTTCTACATATGGTGACATGGTAAATAATAGTTTTACGGGAAAAGATAAAGATTGGTTTCAAACTATCGCATTTGTAGATATGCCGCAATCAATACCCGTAGGTGAAACGCTTATTGAATTATCCAATCCGCATGGTGATGTTGCAAGTTCAACAGTTGAAATTGTGGAAGGATTAGGTGAGTCCACAGCATTTGATGCTGAAAATTTAGGGCCAATGACTCGTACTCAGATGTCGTCATTAGAAAGATCATTCTCCTATGAAGTTTTACTTAGCGGTAGCAGTGTACCTTTTGCTGTACAGCTAGAAATAGCACACGATGCAGGCATCGTTTATGTTGTTAATACAAGAGGGGATTTAAAAAATATTACCTGGTCAGATGATGGCGCTGTATTAAAAGTTTTAATGACATCTACAAAGTTAGTAGCTCCTTCACATATTTTGGATTATAAGTTTTATATTGCTGGTGGTTACCGTGGTTTCTCATTACAAAATGTATTATTGCAAGATATAAAAGCGTTTGATGTTAATGGGTTTGAAATGACAGGGATTACTGCCTCTATTGTATAAAATTAGTGTATTTACTAAGCACTTAATTCTATGTTGTCAAATTTAACATATGAGTGAATGTCCCTCATATTTTTTGTGTATTTAAATTAATCTTATGTTGTATTTAAAAAAGTTTGTGTTCTTTTCGCTAATTATAGTTGTTTCAATATCTATTTATAACCTTATTTCATATATACACAATATGTCAGTACCTGTAGATGTTGAATTTGTAGGTTCAGATGTATGTGTTTCTTGTCATATACCAGAGCATGATGGCTGGGCTTCTAGTTTGCACTCTAAAATGATGCGCAAAGTAAGCAAACCCGGTGTAGTTATTGCAGATTTACACAGTGATGTTATTACGTTTGATTCACATGAAGCTGTGTGGGCGATTGGCAGTAAATGGGAGCAGCAGTTTATGGGAGAAAGTGAAACAGGTGAAACTTTACTCCCTGGCGCCTGGTTGGTTAATCAAAATAAATGGCAAACTACCGGCTGGGATGGCTGGCAAGTACCAGACCCATTAAAACGTTGCCATGGATGCCATACCGTTGGCTTAGATGTAGAAACAGGTCATTTTGTTGAACCCAGTATTGGTTGTGAGTCATGTCATGGCCCGGGAAGCTGGCATACAAATACCGCAGGCGTTGGCCAAATAGTATCAGGTTTAGATGCACAACTTTGTGGCCAATGCCATACACGAGGCAGATCAACTGATGGTGAATATTTTTTCCCCGTTGGTTATAAGCCCGGTGATACATTAACAGATTTTTTTAAAGAAGAAGAACCAGACTATATTCAAAACAGTAGTAAGTGGTGGGGTAATGGGCACCCACGTAAACGACATCAGGAATATTATTCCTGGAACCAGGGTGGCCATGTAAATAGCCTTAAATCACTGACTGATAATTATGACGGTAAGTACGGTGAGGTAACAGGTAAATGCTTAAGTTGCCACGCCGCAGAAGCTATTGCAGATGGACAAAGTGAAAACTATGAGCTTAGTGAAGTGCAGTACGGTATAACCTGCGTAACGTGTCATAACTCACATGCTGATTTGGAAAAGCCTCGATTAGAATGTTCAAATTGTCATGGTGAAAGCGCTTCACATCATAATCCTACAATTAATCAACAACACATACCATGCCCTAGCGAAGCAAACGTACAATGCGTACAGTGTCATATGCCATTAACGGTAATGAATGGTGGTGACTATACGTTGCATAGCCATAGAGCTGGAATAATTCCACCGAGTGATACGAAGAAATTTGGTGTGCCGAATAGTTGCGCTAATGGTGGATGTCATGCAGATAAAAGTATTGATTGGCAGATTGATTCTTATAAAGGCTTTTATAAAAATAACAAGTAGTAAGCAGTTAACTAACTTCTTGTTCAGGCCTATAATTTCGGGCCAACAGTTTTAGCTTTTACTGTGATTTGTCATAAATTATACGCCAGTTATTTAATTAATGAATAAAATACTCTGCAATTTTGTTAAATTGAGAATGTTATGTAGATATAAAGTACTGAATGGTTAGAAATTTAATTTGTTAACTACCATAAGAAAAAAGTGAAAATATTTAATGGAATAGGATATGAAAATAAAAAAAACTGAATTTTAATATATTGTATGCGGCAATTCTCTCTTGTTTACTTGTATTGCAAGCATGCACAGGCAAACAAACAACACCTAATGTTGCAAGAGCTGGAGATACTGTTTCTATTGCTATTGGCTCTGCTGAGGGCATGAACAAATCGAGCTCGAATACGACAGCCATTTATGTTCCGGATGCAGGCGGTTCATATCCATTGATCATTCGATCCATTTTTAACCTATACCCTGATAAGAAAAGTAGTTTATATAATCCAAATTCGAATACGCAATTTTTAATTAATACTTCAAATCATGAAGCTTGGCAAACGGTAATGGTCATAGATTTGCCGACTGATGTGCCTGTTGGTACCGGTAAAATTCATATTGAAACAATTGCATCTTTTCCTACAATAGTAACTAATCCTAATAATTTACCAATCGGTTTAGAAATTATTGAGGGTGTAGGTTCACCTGATACTTTTGCATATGACTTTAGTAATAACGGTACCGGTTCGGAGGTGGGAGATTTATCAACCCTTGAGCCCCTCCCGTTTGCGTTGGTTAAGCTTCCTTATGAAACATTTGATGAAAAATATTATGGTGCAATTGAAATAAGGCTGACCTTACCTACTGGTGCAACTAGAGCGTTAACAAATACTGATGTGAGAGTGGTAGTCGATGATATGACGCCATATTCTCTTTCGAATCGTAACGTAGTGTGGAGTGTTAAAGGTAGTGTGGGTGATGATGAGCTTGTAGTTATGATGATAAGTCCTACAGGTGAGCTTATAGCATTAGAATCTCGGTTTTCAATTGTAGTGTCGAATACAAGGCCATTGTTTCAATTAATTACTGCACCGACTATTTTAGAAGTTAATTTCTATGATATTAATGGGAATAAAGTAGCTGGTAAAACAATTGATGATTATTTGGTGACACTAAATTAGATTACATGAATTTGATTAAATAATTCTAAAAAGGTATGTGATTTTGACTCTATCAAATTGCATCTTCTGCATATTAATGAAATAAAAATATTGAAAAGAGAGCGGCTTTATGTGTGTACGTGTCTGTTTTATTTTTTCGTCTATTGTCATGTTGCTTCTGCAAGGTTGCGTGGCTTTGCAGGCTTTTCCTGGTGCAATAAGATCAGGTGATACGATCACTTTAGCTTTAGGTTCTTTAGAAGGAGCGAATAAAAACAGATTAACTGTTCAATTCACATCAGAGGTGGATTCATCAGTGGTTGATTTAACACCCTTTATTAGAAGTGTGTTTAATCTGCATGCAGATAAATCAAGTAATCTAAATATTCAGAGAACAAACTATAATACTGGGAATTTTCGTTCGGATGTTGTTACGTTAGGTTCAGCACACAGTGCATGGATAACAGTAGCAGCAATAGATATGCCGTCTGGATTAACTATTGGACCAGGGAATATTACAGTGCAATTTGATGCTGCTGTTACTCCAGTTAACATGTCTACACCTATAGCTAATATTTCAATTAGCCTTGAAATACTTCCAAATGAAATTGGTGATGATGGCTTACCCATTCAAGGTGGGGCGAATCCATTTGAGTATGTTGCTAATAGCTCTGATGGCAGTATTACTAATAATGGCGATTTAAGCTTACTTGAGCCGGTTAAGCAGGTATTGGTTAGATCCCCTCGAAGAATACCAGGAAATTATGCTTTTGGTGTAAATGTAGGTGCAGCAGAATTTGTTTTTACTGTACCGTTGATAAGGTCAAATCCCAATTATCCGATTATTCCGAGTGGAGGGGGAGTGATGGTCATTCGAGATATAAATAGATTTGATTACATTGAGTCAATAACTTACGACGGCCTTATTGAAGAAACTGCTGCTCAAACTCAAATGTCATGGAGTAAAGCTGACGATAGAGTTGTTGTTAATTTTATAAGTCCGACGGGTCAATTAAAAGATGAATTAATTCGTTTTTCTCTAGTGCCTGTAGCAAAAGTTGATTTTGCATCAACATCAATGCCCGTTGTTTTGGAGAGTGTGCGTTATTTTGATGTGAACGGTACAGAGATTTCGGGTGTATGGCCTATTTTGGAGCAAATTAATTTTTAAAAAGGCAATTATTAACCGTAATTAAGGTGCACAGGGTAGTTGTTAAATTGGAGCCAAAAAAATTAATTTTTGCATAAGTTATAGACCCTGTATGAACAGTTTAATAGTTTGAATTAATTTAGCAGTTACATTAATAGTAATGTATGGAGGTGACTATACGCTGCATAGTCATAGAGCTGGAGTAATACTACCTAGCGATACGAAGAAGTTTGATGTACCGAATAGTTGCCAAATGGTGGGTGTCATGCAGATAAAAGTATTGATTGGTTAGATGTAGAGTTTAAAAGACATTATGCTATCGATAAGTAAATGTATTCGCGTGTATGACTAGTCTTTATTCTAAATAATTTAAGGCTTTCGCCATGATAAGTCGCTTGTTATTATTTTTGAATTTAAAATATAACTATTAAATTTACAGGAAGTATATTATGAGATTTTATCGGCCTTTAATCGTTGTTACTGTTTGTATCTATTTATGTGGGTGCGTTTCTTTACAGTCTTTCTCTACTGCTTCTAGAGCGGGAGATACAATAACGTTAGCTGTTGGTTCTGCTGAAGGCATGACAAAAAATAATACAACGTTGACTTACACACCTGATAGTACTGGTGTTCCAATAGACATTCCTCAAAGTAGTATTCGAGCAATTGTCCCATTATACCCAGATAAACGAACGAAAGCTTGGAGCAATTCCGCAGCTACTGCAATTGACTCACAGACTGGTCATGGAGCCTGGTTAACGGTTTTAGTTGTTGATTTACCATTATCTTTATCAGCATATGTAGGAACAGGTGTTATTAATGTGCATACTACGGCTACTTTTGCTGGTTCATCATCCAAGGTGAATGGTGAGGATATAGCACTTGAAATATTGCCAGGTAATGGTGAACCCGCTAGCTTTAGTTATAAATCATATATTAACGCACCTGCCCAAGATGGTGTTTTGTCAGATGTAGAAGTACTGCCGCATTATCTAATTAAACCTGATCTTGTTGATGAGCCTTTTTGGGCGACACCTATGTGGCCAACATATGGCGCGATTACAATTAAAATAACAGGTCCTATATCAGGGACGGAGAGCGAAATAAGAAATGAAATGCGTGTCGTAATTGATGATATGGAACAAAGTTTCCAGAGTCATAGTCAGATGAGCTGGGCTAGGGATGGCGATTCCATAACGATAAATATAATAAGTCCCAAAGGTGCATTGAACTATTTTGAAGCTAGAATTTCTATCTTTTCCAGAACAGGTAATGTTTATTACCCCTCATTACCATTAGTTGATACGAAATATTACGATATACAAGGGAATGAAGTGCCTGGGCCCGTGATAAATATTTCATATAAATCAGCTTAGCTTTTCCATTGTACATTGGCCTTAATCTATTACACTTAGGCTTAAGTAATTCACAAACCCATAGCTTCATGAGATATGAGTTGTCTATTAAATGTTATTGATATTTGGGGACGGAGTAAAAACTCTGAATATATAACCAACTTAGATATACTCATAAAATAATCGTCATATTCAAGGAAGAAGAATGGCTCGTTTACCCCGTCTCTATTGATCAGATGTACCGCTACATATCATTCAACGTGGTAATAATTGTCAAATCTGCTTTGGCTCGGATGAGGATTTTACTGCCTATGTCTATTGGCTTGATGAGTTCTCACAGAGGCCTATAGAGAATTGTTTCGAGGCCATTTGGATGAAACCATGATCAGTGAAATACGTCATGCTTCAAATAAGGGAATAGCTTTAGGTAATGATCGCTTCAAAGTAGAGGTAGAAAAATTGGCGGGTAGACGAGTAACGGCGTTGAAGAGAGGGCCAAAACCAAAAGAGTTGGGGTGGTTTTTACTTTGTTCTCAAATAATTTTGTCCTTATGGTTTGTATCTCTTTTAAGAATCTCCAGCTTTAATAAATAAATGCACCTGACCTTTGTTTAAAATTAGAGGCATATGCAGCTGTTCTTTATCAGCTATCTGTATTTCTTTCGATGCCAGGTAAATATATGCCCAGTCGGGCAAGTGCTTACTGATAGCAATCATCATATCCAGTTGATCAAATTGAAAACCATATTTGTTTATAAAAATAGGGGCTGTGAAGTCTGACTTCATAGGGTCAAAAAACCAAGACGCACCACTCCCTACATAGTGAGCCGTATTTTCAATTTTGTGTGGATGTCTAACCTTAAAGATCATATTGCAATATGATTTAGTGCTGGGTGGTACATGCGTACATTCTTGGGTCTTTGAGCAACCAGGTTAACTGATAGGCCTCTTTTATCAGTTCCGTGCTTAGGGATGTACACACTGGTTTTATATTCAAGATCATTAGCTGCTTTTTCTGTAGCTTCAATAATAAGATCAGCCATTTTATCAAGTGCATCCTCTTTACTGTTTCCACCTATAAGTTCAGGCATCCAGGCAATGATGCTATTTCTAGCTGCAGGTGTTTTAGGTAGTAGTACCCAGGATAGTAAGGCCATGCCAGCTGACCCAGAAGAGGATAAGCCTGGGGCAGGCGAGTAGTAACTAGTAAGCCCATAAGCTGCGCCAAATGCTTTTGAATCTCTTATGTCTGTAATTGTGTCTTTTGGTACGTGTGCATCCTTTAGGCCGTAACTCATCCCTGCTGCGGTAACTATATTTAATGCTTTTGATTTTTCCGGATTATAAGTTATTGGTTTTTTAGGTGCGCAGGCTAAAGAGCTTAGGATGAACCCGGTAAATATTAATATCACAATATTGTTCATTTTATATTCCCTGTTATTTAAATTATTTTTTGATTAACAATCAAATTGTACCTAATAGGTTCAAACTGCAAGCCTGCATATTTAAATTCCTGTGTTCAAATAAATTCATCGGTAACATGAATTAATTTAACAACACAGGTAATAATATTATGTCTAGAAAATATCTAACGATAGAAGAAATAAGTAATGAGATGAGAATTAGTGTAGGAACTGCTAGAAATAGGTTGGCGTGTTCACGGCCTATGCCTCCAAATCTTAAAGCAGGTAGAAGACGACTTTTTCCTGAGGACGAATTTGAAAAATGGATGAATGATCTTATCGTAAAAGAAACACATAATAAAAATTGTGAGGAAGTTTCTAAATGAAAAAAAGGACAACTTCATATTTGATAGATGTTGCTTTAGATATTGAAAAGTATTCTGCGTATGACAAAGGAACGATAGGTTATGCGCCCAGGATAATGACCAGTATGGCCCTGCCAATGAGGGAGTCATTATCTAATGAATTCATTAAAATAAATGGTCATTATAAAATGTCGATTATATCTCCATCAGAGATTGGATTGCCCTATGGAGGGCTTCCTCGACAGCTTATTTTGTTTTTAACCACTCAAGCCATACTGACCCAATCAAATGAAATTTATTGTGGTAAAACAATTAGTGAGTTGGCTAAACTTCTTGGTAAGCATAGTTCCGGTGGTGCAAATGGTTCTATAACGGCACTTAAAAATCAATTCAGACGTTTGTTCTCATCAACCATTCAGTGGATTAAAGATACTGAGGGTGAATGGTCTATTGATACAATGAATATATCTAGTAGTGCGTCTATGTTATGGGATCCAGTAAATAAAAATGATTGGGAGGGAATCGTTACATTAAGTGATACGTTCTATAAAGATATTATAGATCATGCTAGGCCAGTAGATCTGCGAGTCATTGATGCGTTGAGTCATTACCCCATGGCTATTGATATATATTGTTTCTTAACAAGTCGGTATTTTAATTTATATAAGCCAGTTTTGATTCCCTGGCTTGATCTTGTCGATCAAAGTGGTTGTTCATATCAAAAATTGTCTAATTTTAGAAAAAGCTATATTAAAGCCGCCTCTATGGTTAAAGTTCTTTATCCAGAGGCAAAATTTCAATTTAAAGATAAAGGCATGCTGTTATTTTATAGCTCATGCCATGTTCCCTCAAAGTAAGTGTATTTATTGTGGATAAGCCTGTGTACATCACAGGTTATACACAAATATACAGTGTCCTGTACACGAATAGATGGTGTCTACTTACGAATAAACGGTACCAGTTTTACGAATAAAAAGTGTCAATCTACGAATATAAGGTGACGCAGTAAGTCGGAAATGCCGGTGTGCTGTTGCATTGTGGGTTCCCCTGTATTACCTATATCTCCTATATAAAACAAATATTTTCCTGTAGTTAATAACCAGAAAAAGTGGATAACTTCTTTATTCATATGAGTGGTGGTGTTGAGCTTGCATTTTTAAATATTAAATTATGCTATCTATACTTTAAATAATAAGAGGATTCGTATGTATTACATAAAAAATGAATTGAATGACTGTTTAACTTTTTGTGTGGAAAAGTTTTGGTGTAGATGGGACAAAGCATTATTTAACTGGTCAATGCTTTATCTTGTATCTGTTATATTTGTTTATATGGGAAGAGAAAGTAATCTTCTATTTGGTGATCATAATATGTCATCCTTGTTGATAACTTCATTGGTTGTGACGTTAGAAGTCACATCAATATCATTTATACAAAAGCAGAAAATAAATAAACTGGAAATGTTACATGAGAACAAAAACAAGGAGTTTGACGTATGAGAACAAAGCTATCTTTAGATAAAGAAGGTTACAGATTTATAATAGATGGTGGCTTGATGGGAATTCTGTTTATTTCTAGCGTGGGCGTTGCTATTGAATTGCTAAGTATTTTCTGGCCTGATTTTAAACCTCTTAGAGCGCCTATAGGAACTCTGGCGGTAGGATTGGTGTTTGGTATGATGTTCTCTCGTCTGGCGCCAATATGGAGGCGTGTAACGCCGGATTAATATAAGGATGATGATATGAAAACGTTAAAACTAATTAAACTGTTTACCAGGCTTGTTGTTTCCGTTGTTAAACTGATGATGAAACTGCTTGTCTTGTTCACAGTCCTGGCTTTGATATTTGGCATAAAGGCCTCGCTAGTGATGACGTTAATATTGACTGTATTGATATCCCTTATGTTTATTAATAATTTGTTTTCAGTTATGGCCGAGGGGAAACCTCGTTACAATACACGAAAAAAAGTTAAATTAAATGATGATATGGATGATGACCACTGGGTACCTGGAATGCCTGCTGTTACACCTAAGGCATATATACAAGGATTCTTTCATGGTCATGATGACTAAGGAATTCTGTCTCTCATGAGAGATTTTTCGGGTCGTGTTAGAGTGGTGTTTTATTATATGGATATATATTTGTGATATGTCGATCTACGTAACTTTCTAGTATTACTATCTATACTATGTAGTACTTAGCATCGACATATGCCGATTTTATTACAGACATAGTATAGATATAGCCATTTTAATTACATATTAAATAATTTCATGATTTAAACTGGACTTAGTCATAGATTATTATATTAGATTCCAGTTTTCTTAATTTCCTTATTAACTCGCGTAGTGTTTTACTTTGGTTTCTCAATGGAAAATAATAATCTTCTGTCATGAGGCATAAATCTTTTTCAAGTTCATGGCCAGCTAATTTGAATGAAGATGCCACATAACCACCTTTGCTTTTATGCAACTTAATATTCTTTCGAATGATGCTTCCACTTGGTGCTGGGCGACGATATTGAAAACGAAACGCATTGCTTTTTCCAGTACGTTCAACAAATGAAGTTATGTAGCCGTACTCTTCACCAAGCTGAGCAAAGGTTTGCTTAGTTTTATGAAAGTCATCACAGACGATTGCACCCTCTAGAAGGGTTAGGTCGAATAGAGTTTCGAGCTTTTCTATGGCCGAATTGAGCTTTGCTTTGATTAATGGTCTGATATCATCACGGACTAGGTGTGATCGATCATCATGATGACCGGTTGCGAGGTTAATAGCATCTGTATGGTTTTTTGAATCTGACATGATTGTATCTTCTCCTATTGTTATCTTAATCATTTAAGACAGAGTTAGTTTAACGAGCTCTTGGTGTTTTCCTGTCTTCAAGGATGAACCTTTTAGGTGTTTTATGGACAGTATTGTTTATATCTATACGTTTTTTGATCAAATTGATTTATAAATAATCACGCCGGAGTTTTAATTATATGAATTCATATTTTTATTTATTAGATGACTGTGGAAATATTAGATTCACCAGGGACGGTCTAGATCATCTTGTTCCATTGTTCGAGCTGGCTGGTATAGATATTAAAAATGTACGAACTATGCAGGATTATCAGCAAGCCAGGAAACAAGCGTCACCTTACTTTTTACAACACCTTTCAGACAGAGTTTTAACCTGGCCCGATACTGATCAGTTTCGGTTGCTTAAAACTGCGATTCTGGGAAATGAAAAAGATCTTCAGCGTGAAATGCATCGTTTCGAGATGAAGCAGCGCCTAAAGGCCACCAAGTAGTTAGCCTTCTGCTGATGCTGCTTGTCACTCATGAGTGACAAGATTCAGGTTCTATGGGGTAATCACTATATTCTTAGCCTGTCATTAATTGAATTTTCTCACTAAAAGTGGATGTTAAGCTGGAAGTGGTGATGATCTATATATTTAATCTTCCTTTTTGTTCATTATAATGATATGTTCATCAACAGTGAACGTAGATAAAAAGTGAACAACTGGTGCCCAATCCAAAACTGAACCCTGTTACTGATCGAGATGTAACCCTTATTGAGAGGGTTATTGACGTATTGCATATGGCCACGGGCCTGGAAATCGATATAGTTGACTACCCAAGAGATAAGGTCGATGCAATCGGCTACTTACGGGCAGGTGATACAGAGCTCAAGTTGGCCATAGAGGCTAAAGCCCAGCCGAGCAAAGCATTCACAGGCTATTTATACCAGAAATTTACACGCCACCTACCTGCGGACAGAGGGCTGCTGGTGGCGGAATACATTAATCCTGCCATGGCAGAACGCTTAAAAGAACAGGACATCTGGTTTATCGATGCAGCAGGTAATGCCTATATCAATCATGCCCCTATCTATATTTATGTGAAAGGCAATAAACCTTTGCAGCAGGTTGGTAAGGGTAACAAGCCCCGTGCTTTTCAGCCAACGGGGCTGAAAGTGGTTTTCGCACTACTTTGCCACCCAGAACTGGTCAATGCACCTTACCGTGAAATCGCTCAGGTAGCCGATGTGGCTTTGGGTACCGTCGGCTGGATTATCACAGACCTGAAGGATATGGGGTATATTGTTGAGCTAGGCAAGCGTAAGCGCCGATTAAGGGATATAAAGAAACTCTTTAATCGTTGGGTTGAGGCCTATCCAGAGCAATTAAGGCCCAAGCTAGTTTTAGGTAAATACACCACACCGGTGCAAGGTTGGTGGAAAGATACAGAGTTAGATAAGTTGCCTGCTTATCTTGGGGGGGAGCTCGCAGGCGAGCTTCTTACTAATTACTTAACCCCTGAAATCAAAACAGTATATGTGCGAGAAACGCCTCAAGATGTGAAATTTCTTTATAGAATGCGTAAAGACCCAGAGGGTGACATCGAATTGCTTGAGGCTTTCTGGAATGTTAAGTGCGATTATAAAAATGAAAAGGATACCGCTAGAAAAATAGCGCATCCAATACTGGTATATGCAGATCTCCTGGCAACCGGTGATCCCAGAAATATTGAAACTGCCGAAATGATATATGAGAAGAACA
>Ga0316204_10008225_pt1 | contig 14652 bp, 15 predicted proteins | sample 6monrhotite_MG_2_FD_205661 | JGI IMG/M metagenome (GOLD analysis project Ga0316204, IMG submission 205661) | Microbial mat bacterial communities from mineral coupon in-situ incubated in ocean water Damariscotta River, Maine, United States -... | ecosystem: Environmental > Aquatic > Marine >...
GCCAAAAGCTGGGATTATTTCGGGTCCGGTCACCGCGCTGAAGAACACGCCAACAAATGGGCCGACGAAATCGTTGATCTGCTGCACAAGACCTGCGGGCGTGGTGCAACAATGGGTTTGGACCGCGTCGACCTGCTGCCAATGCTGGCGCTGCAACATCGCGGCATCAAGATGAAGGACGCCAAAGCTCCGATGGAGATGGCGCGCTCCATTAAGTCTATGGAAGAAGTCGCCATCATCAAGAATTCGATGTCAGTGTGCACGGATGCGATTAACTTCATGCGCGAACATGCCGCGCCAGGTGTCACCGAAAACTACCTGCTGTCCTTGATGAACCAATACAACATGGAACATGGCGGCGAATATCAGGAAACGCGCCTGCTGTCGTCGGGCCACCACACCAATCCGTGGTTCACGGAATCCACCGACAAAAAAATCGAAAACGGCGAAATGCTTGTGTTCGACAGTGACCTAATCGGTCCCGATGGTGTGTTTGCCGACCAGACGCGCGCTTTTGTTATCGGGGATCGCAAACCGACCGACGAGCAACGCGTATTGTATGGGCATGCCCACGAACAGCTGCATCACAACATGGAGCTGCTGCGTCCGGGCATGACGTTCGAGGAATTCGGGGAGCGGTCGTGGAAAATGCACGATATTTACGTGCCTAACCGTTATGCTGAAATGATCCACGGCATCGGGTTTGGCGTTGAATATCCCGTCATCTACTATCCCGAAGACCACGATACATGGCAGTATTCCGGCACCTTCCAAGAAGGTATGACCGTCTGCGTCGAAAGCTATGTCGGCCCTGTTGGTGGCGACGAAGGCGTGAAGTTGGAACAACCTGTTTTAATCACTGCGGATGGTCCCGTTCCTTTGACAGACCTCAACTTTGAAGAAGATTATCTGTGACCCAAAGCTACGATTATGTGATCGTAGGCGCGGGCACGGCGGGCTGTGTACTGGCGCATCGGCTAAGTAGCGACGGGCGGTTTTCTGTTTTACTGCTGGAACACGGTGGCGATGATCGCAACTGGATCATCCAAATGCCTGCGGGCCTACGTTCCGCATTCAAGCCCACCAGCAAGTTCAATTACTGGTACAAGACGATGCCCCAAAGGCACCTAAACAATCGCGAGATTGACCAGCCACGTGGCAAAGCGTTGGGTGGGTCTTCAGCGATCAATGGCATGACGTTCCTGCGTGGCAATCCACGCGACTACGATGATTGGGCAGATGTTGAAGGGTGCGACGGTTGGTCCTTCGCTGATTGTCTGCCGTACTTTAAAAAATTTGAACGGCGTGACGGCGAGGCCAATGAATATCGCAGCAATTCCGGGATGGTCGGCGTCAAGTCGCAGGACGAGTTGAATCCACTAAACGCCGCGTTTCTTGAAGCCGGACAGCAAGCCGGTCATCCGCTGACACCGGACGTGAACGGTTTTAGCCAAGAAGGCGTCAGCCGGTTCGAGATGTCGGTTGAAGGCGGCTACCGTAGCACATCTGCGCGTGCCTATCTCCATTCACAACCCAAACGCGACAACCTTGAGATCAAGAAAGGCGTGAAGGTTCTGCGCGTTCTTGTTGAAAACAGCCGTGCCACGGGCGTCGAATTTGCGAAAGGCCGCACCACACATCAAGTCTATGCGAAACGCGAAGTCATCTTGTCCGCCGGGACCTTTGCCACGCCGCAATTGCTGATGTTGTCGGGCATCGGTCCGGAAGCACTGCTAAGGGCACACGGCATCCCCGTAGTTCTGGATTCCCCCAATGTCGGTGAAAATCTGCAAGATCATCTAGAAGCGCATGTTCAGGTCGAAACCGAAAAACCTGTGTCCCTAAACAAATACCTCAAGCCGCATTTCATGCTGTGGGCGGGTATCCAGTGGTTTGGTTGGAAAGGTGGCGTTGCGGCAGTAAACCAGTGCCATGTTGGTGCGTTCCTGCGATCCACGCCGGAAACCACGCATCCCGACATTCAGTTCCACTTCTTTCCGATCTTGTTTGGTCCAAACTGGATCCCCAATCCGGCAAAAAACGGCTACCGTTTGGGCGCGGGCCCGATGCGGCCAGAAAGCCGTGGCACAGTGCGCCTTGCATCAGCCAATCCCAACGACGCACCCTTGATTGATCCAAACTATCTGGCGACGGACCATGATTGGTTCGTCATGCGAGAGGGGTTGAAGCTCGGCCGTGATCTGCTTTCCCAACCAGCATTCAAAAACTACCATCAGCGCGAAGACCTTCCCGGGACCCACGTCAAAACCGACGCCGATTGGGATGATTTTATCCGCGAAGATGCGTCCTCTGCTTATCACCCTTGCGGGACCGCGCGGATGGGGGCCGATGGTGATCCGCGCGCCGTAGTTGACCTCAACCTGAGCCTGCGCGGGATCGAGGGACTGCGCATTGTCGACGCCTCAGTGATCCCTGCCTTGCCGAGCGCGAACATCAACGCCTGTGTCTTCATGATTGCCGAAAAGGCCGCTGATATCATCCGTGGCCACGCCCCTTTGCCGCCTGAAACCGTGCCTTACCACCGCGCTGTCTGAAAGGACCACCACATGAGACTGACCGAACGCCGCCTCGACTCCGATCTGTTCAAACGCCGCAAAGCGACCGAAGACACCAAACGCAAAATTTCGGGTTGGGACATCTGGGAATGTAACGATCCGACGTTCAGCCATGACTATGATCGCACCGTAACTATGTATGTTCACGAAGGAGAGGCCGTACTGACGTTCTCGGATGGCGAGGTTGTTGATTTGCAATCCGGTGATACGCTGACAGTTAATCCCGGTGCGCATGCGGATTGGGTCATCACAAAACCTGTGCGCAACAGCTTTATGTATCACGACACGTTCATGTCCGCAGCAAACCGTAAGGAGCAGGTGAAGCCGAAAACCGACTAAGCCACCGGAGTACGACAATGCCACTTGATCGCAATCAAACCACCGCACCGACCTTCATTCATGGGCTTAAATCGGCGGACATTCCTGAGGATGTGAAGCACATGGCACGTCGGTGCCTGGTCGATACGTTGGCGATCTGGGCGTCCGGAACTGTGACAGAACCCAGCCGCATTGCGCGCGATCACGCGGTGCGAAGATACAGCGGCAATGTCGCGATGCCTTTTGATGGGCGGGGCGTAAACCCTGTAGGCTACGCCTTTGCAGGTGCCTGCACTGTCGATGCGATTGACGGTCACGACGGGCATCAACCCAGCAAAGGACACGCGGGTGCTGCTGTTCTTCCTGCACTTTTGGCAGAGCTGGGGCAAAACCCCGATTGCACACTCGATGAAATGTTGGTCCATCTCATTGTCGGGTACGAAATAGCGATCCGCGCCGCGCTGTCCCTTCATTCAACCGTACCGGATTATCATTCATCGGGGGCATGGAACGCCCTTGGGTGTGCTGCCATCGCCGCCCGGTTGCGTGGTCTGGATACCGAACAGACCCGCCACGCATTGGGAATTGCCGAATACTATGGCCCCCGTGCGCAAATGATGCGCTGCATCGATCATCCCACTATGGTCAAAGACAGCAGCAGCTGGGGCGCGTTGGCTGGCATCTCGGCAGCTGATCTGGCCCAGGACGGGTTCACCGGTGCCCCCGCGATCACCTGCGAGGCCGATGAGGTTTCTGCGATCTGGGCTGATCTGGGCACCAAATGGCGAATTCTGGAGACCAATTTCAAAGCCTATCCCGTGTGCCGTTGGGCACATCCACCCGTAGAGGGCGCGCTTGCGTTGGCCCGTGCGCATGCAATCAACCCCGACGACATTGAAGACATCCTCATCACGACATTTCAGGAGGCGACACAGCTTGCGACCCGCCGCCCGATGGACGGTGATGCAGCACAATACAGCCTGCCGCTGACTGTCGCGATCAGCCTGACTAACGACACGATCCTGCCCGAACATCTGTTGCCCGAAAAATACGACCGCTCAGATGTGTGGCGTTTGGTTGATAGAGTCCGCTTTGCAGTTAGCGATGACTATGACGCCGCGTTCCCGGACGAACGCTTTGCCGATGTGACCATTCGCTTGAGAGATGGCACAGTGCTGCAATCAAACGGAGCGGTTGCGCGCGGAAACTACGATGCGCCTTTGTTGGATGAAGAAATACTGGCCAAGTTGGAACACTACTCTGCGCCTGTTCTGCGGAACGATGCGCGCGCAAAGGTTGCAACCGTTCTCACTGATCCACCCAACGCACCATCCCCCGCTGAATTGCTCTCATTACTCCAACCGACGGATAGCTAAATGACACCATCACGTGAAAAATTCGACTTGGACGATTTAGTCTTGCGCTTGCGTACTGCCGCCAAATGCGACAACCCGCGTGCCGAGATCAAGACCATCCTCGAAGACGCCGTCAAAGACCCTCAACACGTCTCTGAAGGTATTCCTGCTTTCGAAGACAACGATACCATCCTGTTTGAAGACGAGACCGTATCAATCTGGCATTGCCGGTTCATGCCCGGCCATTCTGTACCCGCACATGACCACCAGATGTCTGCAACCATTGGGGTCTATCGAGGGGCAGAGAGGAACGATTTCTTTGAAAACGATCCAAACGGCGGCATCCGCAAAAGCAGCGAAGTCGAATTATCGGCCGGTCAGGTCCTAGCAATCGGCCCATCTGCAATTCACGCAGTGGGTTGCGCCAGCGAAGAACCCTGTTGTGGCATTCACGTTTACCTCGGCGCACTTACGACGGTTGATCGATCCTTGTTCGATATGACTGACAACGCAGTTTTGAAATTCACAGACGAAAACTACCAACGCCTCATCAGCGCGGACTAGCGGCGTCCAAATGCACCCTAAAAGGCCGCTGTTGCATCAAACCTCTCGCTCGAGAACTATTTCTGACGCTGCGAGCGCGCGCAGCGAGAATGCCAAATTCACAGAATGGGCTCGCAGCCGCCATTAGATCGGTCGCAGCATTTGCGTCCGGTGGGTTGATCCGCCCCTGTAGCGAACGGCCCAAACCTGCCGTTCACGTCCACCTCAAGATGCAGAAGTGCGGCCCGTCATTGCGGACTTTCGCCGCACCCGCGAAATTGAGTATTGTCTGAACTGACACAACGCGGACAAAGCGACCGTTTGCCAAATGACTTCGAAAGCCCGCTTTAGGAAAGTTGCTAATTTCGGTTTTAACCGACCGCTGGTTTAACGATTTCACTAAAGCATCGTTCAATTTTTACCGTTGGCGGGGCGCGTAGCGTTTGCAGAATGACGCAGCTCCGTTCTGCGGCGTCGATCAGCGCGTTCAGATGCGGCTCTGACAAATCACGCTCCGTTTTCAGATCAACCTTCATGTGCGCGTTTTGAAAGCCAACCGGCACACTGTCACCTGTCATAAGCGCCCCCCGGACGTCTGCACCAAGACTGACCTGCACTTCGAGGTGGCTCAGCTTTATCTCCTTGAGGTTGGCAATCATGCGGATCGCCGTATCAAGGCAACTTGCCAACGCAGCGGCAAGGAGTTCGCCGGGGCACGGGAAATCGCTTTCACCTCCGACGGCTTTGTGGACGGAAACGGGGATGTCCAAAGGTATGCCTTCACCGCAAACGACATGCCCATGGATTGGGTGATCAGCGGGAACCTGAGTATCAACCGTCCTTGCATGATCATGCACCCACGCGGCATCAGGCGCGTCATGATAGTGCTTACGCAATGGCAATTGTCGGTCGAAAATGTTGGTCGGCTGTCCTTCTGCGAAAGAAAGTATGTGGCTCAGGTGATTGAGATCCAGTGTCATTTTACCGCCCCCGCCCAAGTCCTGGCACAAACGCAGGAACCTCACGCTGATATGCGCGATAGTCATCACCAATCTCGGCTATCAGATCCTTTTCTTCGAGATGAAGCACAGCGATGACGATGTATCCTGTGGTCACCAATGCGAACAAAAGATGCCCGACTGACATGGTTGGCGCTGCCCAAAAGGCAATCAGAAACCCTGTCATAATGGGATGACGCACCAATCTGTACAGACCTACCTTGACGAACCCCTTTTGTGTTGCGTGACACTTTTTCAGGTTCGCGTAGATTTGCTTTAGGCCAAACAGATCAAAGTGATCAATCATGAAAGTTGAGGTTAAGACGACCAGCCAGCCAACACAAAAAAGCACGGTCAATACCATTCCAAAAGTTGTATTTCTGACATCCCATATCGGGGTCGTAAGCGGTTGCCAGAACACAAAGATCAGGATCAACGCAACGCATGTCATTAAGATATAGGTGCTGCGTTCAGCGGCTTTGGGAATGATTTTTGTCCAGATGCGTTTGAAAGCGGGACGTGCCATGATGCTATGCTGAAGCGCAAAGACAGAAAGCAGTGCCAGATTGATCATGAGAGAACTTGCGACTGGCCCCTGTGCGCCGGAATCAATAGATTTTGGCACCAGAATGTTGCCAACAAATCCAATAGAATACAGGAACGTCACCAGAAAAATGGCGTAGGCGGCGATGCCATAAATGAATGTAATTGAGCGGCCCATGGCGAGCTCCTTTCATTGCGAAACCACCCGTGAGATCGGGCTTGCCACAATGATGAGCGCTTAGATAAGTCGGAGATACTTCGCATTCTGTACCAAACCACTACATATTCCGTAGTAGCCAGGTAGCCCGTGAGCACTGTACGCTTGGAAGATGGACGACAAAACGAAGAACATATCTGGCAGCTTATGCCCAGCAATGGCATCCGCAGACATTTTGGGAGACAAATGGACCCTATTATTGCTCCGCGAAATGTTCTTGGGAACGACACGGTTCGGCCGATTTCAAAAGGCCATCCCAAGGATGTCGCCTTCGATCTTGAGCAAGCGGCTCAAGACGCTTGAAGCCGCTGACATAATCATTCGAAAGGCTGCGCCATCTGGTCAGGCGACCGAATATAAGCTAACGCGCTCTGGCCGCGAACTTGGGCCCATTGTCGAAAACATGGCTGTCTGGGGTATGCGGTGGCGCAAACGCAGTATCGCGGCGCAAGATTGTGATGTTGGCGGGTTTATGTGGGATTTCCACCGAACGCTAAATACCGCAAGCTTGCCCAACGGGGAAACCGTGATCCTCGTGCAAATATCCGACCGGACTGATCTCAATTCATGGTGGGTGATTGCAAATGGCGATGCCGTTGACCTTTGCGTCGACGACCCGGGGCATGATGTTGATGTCTACCTGACGGCAACGCTTGCAAATTTGGTTGCGCTTTGGTTGGGGGATGTGGGTGTGCAGCCGGCAGTTGATGACAAAACCATCTATTTGGACGGGCCAAGGCATCTACTAAATACAGCGCAGGATTGGATGGCACAGTCTCCACTTGTTGGGGTGAAACCTGCTAATGCGGCTCAATGATTTTTCTTGCCCAGCTTTAACCCCTAACTGCGGGTCGAAAGCCGACATTCGCTGCGCAGCGGAAATCAGGTGGTTTGGGCTCAATTCCGCCTTTAGATCCATTGCTGCATGTTCAATCGAAAGGCCGCGGTGCGCCAGCAGGAACTGCAGCAAATCAGTGATGTATCAATCAACGAACTTCACAGAAAAGTCGCTTTCATACGACAAGATTCCTAGAAAATCAGCGATTGCTTCGATTTCGATGTCGGTCACCACCACGCCATTTAATGGCGACCCAGACCAAATTCTCAATCGTTCATAGTATTCGATTCTGTCATTAGCATCCATGGTTTTGGGTTCGACAAACAGCAATGGGTCGATATGTATTCGGATCGCATCGTTCAGCTCAGCTATCGAACCAGAGTGCGAATAAGGGCCTGTCTTCGTCACGTTGTAGAGCGGCGGTGTTCTGAACCCATAGCGGTCAGCTTCATCCAGTGTGACGTTGAAACGCCCATAGTCTACGCCGAATCCGTTTCGTCCAAAGCCGAGCTGCGGGAAGGGGATCGCATGAAATTCGAAGTCCGTAAAGTATGGCCCGTTATGGCACCGTGAGCATCCTGCTCGCCCATAAAAAAGAAGGCCACCCTCCGTCTCTTGGTCAGTTAGCTGGGCATCGCTGAAAACGAATTGATGAAGCTTGGTATCTTTCACACGGAAATTGAAACGAATGAACGACGCGATAGCCTCGGCAACGTCGATGAATGCCAGATCTTCCAAAGCTCGATTTCTGGCAGATGCGAGCTTTGCACCGAGAATGGGGTCACTTCCAATCCGTTCTGTGAGTTTCGCATACAGGCGGCTGGCTGTCTCGACGTCTTCCGTTTGCAGCTCTTCCGTATCGCGTCGATCAATCACCATCTCGCCGATCTCGGCGGGAGGCAAATGAACGGCGACGACCAATGGGTCGGATGATGGTGAGTCCGTACCAAATTGACTAATCAATCTGCCGGATGCGCCATCGACCTTTCCATCCCAAAAGAGCACGTCGAACCCGATGCCGCCTAGGCCCCAAAAAGGAAGCACATTGCGCGGCACGATATCACCACCATTGAGTACGCGCGCAGCTCCGAAACCTTCACCCTCCGTTCCGATTGCGTTTGGAAGGCCATCGGTGGATCCAAAGCGATCAAGATGGCAGGAGGCACATGCTGTGTCGTTGTTCAGGGAAAGAAGACGGCTTTCGAACAGGAGTTTGCCAACCTCTACAAGGTCCTCCGGTTGCTCGATAGACAATTGGTTTGAAGGCACCAGGCCCGCGTCCAAAGCTGCGTCCCGCAATACTCTCTCGCGAAGGCCCTCTGCCTGCGCGATAGTCGACAAAGCGCCAGAAAGGACGAGTACAATCGCAGATCTAGTAACGTATTTCATGAATCCTGATCACATCCCGAAGATCTGTGCCCTTTGCCTCGATTGCGAGAAGCGACATCTCGCTGAGTTCGTTGTTTGCGAGCCCCCAACGTAAAAGCTGTTTTCGCAAAAGATCATAATCCTGGCAGTCAAGTAGTCCAATTTCTGCGGCTTGCAGTGCGTTTGAATTCGCCTTTGATGGGGTGCCAACGAGGCGTTGCTTCGCCAAAAGATGTCCACGCATGGCGTTGTCGCAGTCAAAAGTGAGATCAGCAAATTGTGCCTGGTAAAGCCGCATGATCCCAAGCTTCCAAAGCGGCCAACCGACATAGCCAGTTGCTAGGCCAATGACGACACCGACAGTTGCGCCGGCAAGGAAGCTATTTCGCTGCAATGCCAAACGCATCTAACACCTCCGGCGTGATCGTTCCCGTCACCTTCAGGCCATAATCTGATTGGAACCGCGACAGAGCACTCTTGGACCCTGAGCCGATAATACCATCGATTGCCCCGTTGTAATAACCATATGCTTTCAACGCGGTCTGTACCTGTATGGCAATCCTCTGAAATATAGCACTGTTTCCGGGCAAGACCTTTGCTGCGGCAGCAGGAGGGCTTGGGAGGATCGAAGTGGGAGGTGTGCTCCTGGTATTCCTGTTTGTTTGCGGTGTGTAGAGAGGTGCGGGCTTCGTAACACGAGGGGTTGTATACCCACCTGACGAAGACGACCTGTGGCTAGAATGCGAGCCATGGCTCGCGTGCGAGCTATGCCCCGCCAAAGTATATTTGTGAGTTTGCCGGAACACGTCAAACATCGGCGTCTGATCGCTATCAATACGCGTAAGATTGGGAACTGAAGCTTCTGAATTTCCGCTCGGAAAACCGGCTGCTAATAGGGACGGGATCAAGAATTTTTTGCTCATTGCGCTCTTATACCACTAAATCCCCGTTCTTCCGGGTACCATTCGAAAAAGCCTGTGCATGAGGACCGTAACTCACAATCATCGCAGGTCGGCAAGAATTTTTGTTTCCAGTCAGAAATTGAGAGTGTGCAGCACTCTCGATAGGCGGGCGGAACCGTACAAAGGGGAAAGTTATAAAGCTTGGTCCTGAGCCCCCGACCAACAGCAAGATCGACTGCATCTGCGACTCCGTTGAATTCTGTTGATGTATCGCAGAACTCGGTTTCCCAGTTCATGCGGGCATAGCCGATATTCTCGAGTTGCATGATCGCCCAGACCTGGGCAAAGGAGAGGTTCCGGGTGACATGGTTCGCTAGTTCTTCGAGCTCTGTGATATTCGACTTAAGAATGACTGTTCGGAGTTCTAGCACAGCGCCGGCCTTGCCTAGTAAAGCAAGGTTTCGTTCCAAAATTTCGAAGGCACCCTCCTTGGCAACTATCTGGTCGTGAATAGTAGGGTTGGCAGCGTAGATCGGGATCCCCCATAGGATCGATGCCATATTCAGGGAATTTAAGTCTGCCTCGTCAGCGGGTTCAAAATGCTGGCAGTTTGTCAGGATGTGAAATCGAATATCTGGCCGGGCCGTTTGAGCCTTCCTAAGAAACTCCATCAACCGCGCTTTATGCAGAAATGGTTCGCCCCCAGACAGACCGATTGTGGCCTCCCTTGGGGCTAGGACTATTGCCTGCAGGAATTGGTCAAACATGTCCCTGTGGTATTTTTTCGGCGGCTGAGAGCACATAATACATTTTTGGTCACACTGCTCGGTTATGAGCAGTGTGTTGTGGTTTGACGAAGCGCGGATAAGGCGATGAAGCGTACCGCGACCTGGGACGACTAGAACGACGTCCCCATCAAGGCTCTCGGCTTGACGAGTGTGAACCCGCAAGGAGAAACCATTGACGTCAAAATCAGCGGATTCGGTACCCTTCGATACCATCATTGCGTCGTGATCACTTTCAGTTGCCGATAGGTCAGGCGGGCTAGTTCGAAGACGAACAACAAGCGGCTCAACGATAGGGATTGGATCGATCTTTAGCTGCAGTTGTATCATGGATGCCTCTGCGCCATTGTCTGGTTGTATCTTGGCACTTGGAGCCAGCTTGCAATCGACTTGTGGACATCTGGGTCCTCAGAATAGAGAAGCTCAAATGCGAAGTCGAAGAAATCCATATGACTCCGACAGTGTTCAGTCTGGTGACGCGGGATATCGATACGACCATATCGAGAGAGGTCGTCGACTAGGTCAAGGCCACAATAAGCCTTGTAAACGCAGTGTACACAGTCTGGGTCATCAAAATTGGACGCATGCTGGTTGAAAGCCGAAATCTTCTGAACATCCAAGCCAGAGTTCAGGGATCCAATCGACAGGTCAATCTGGCCAACACGTGACACCATACGGGCTTCGTCCGTCGGGTAGAAATTTCCATCAAAATCAATCACAAGATAGTCGACACCCATCCAATTAGGGTTACGCATATCGACGTGGTTGTGGTGCCCGCCCTGTAGTATTCGTCGCAATGTGTGGCTGAGGTAGTACTCCTCAATCATGTGCTCGGCGGTGGCATTGTGATTGATCAAAGCACCCACGAAACGGCGGTAGTAATCTGTCCATTCCTGATGGGATTTACCCAGGCCATATTTCTTGCGGGCAAATCCTTGGTAGTTTACCCGCCTCAGGAAAATCGAACCAAGACCGCGTGATACAAACGCACTGATGACATCGGTAGGTTCCGGTGGATTTAACGGGTCTATGGTTGGAAGCGCTGATACCCGGTCCGTACCGAGGCGCTCCAGAGCAAGATCCAAATTTGCATTAAACTGTTCATGCGCCGATGCCGTTTTGGTGCGTTGTGTTTGATGAAGCTCGGACGTTCCATCAAAGGATGTGCTGACGTAGGTGTCCTCTGCTTCCAGAAAACGCCAAGCATCTTCGGACACGTCCTGTAGGTTTGTACAGATGACAAATTCAGATTTGGCGAACTTGCTTCGGCAGAACTTGCGGACGGCTACCAGCAAATCGAGACGTAAGAGAGGTTCACCTCCCTGAAATTCGATTTTGATTTCCGTTGTCGGCTGATGATCGAGAAATGCTATTACTTGTGCAAGCTTCTCATCATCCCAATCAAATCCTCTTGCATTCTCGGCTGCACGAGACACCTGACAATAGTCACACATCAGATTGCAGCGCAGCGTAGGGACAAGGATCACGTACCCAAGTGACGTCACGGGATTGATCCTTTGCGTCCAACGGGACGCGAAACCGACGAATGCTGGATCACCTACTGCGTCAAATGCGTGTCCGCCCAGCTTCAGGAATGCGCTGTCGTGATCGGTTAGTTGATTGTTTACATAGCGGTCCAAGAATGCCTCTGACGATCTGAAGAAGGCGCCCGCGTCATCGCTGAACAGGATATCATCTTCGTCAAGCTTGCGAAACTGGAGCGGCCAGACCTTCATTTATTGAAAGAGCGCTGCATAGAGCGCTGTCCTGTGCAGTTGACCTTCAGCGCAGATCTTTTGGCGCGCAAGACCGTAGCGAATTTCCTGAGTTAGCATGATCCGATCAAAGTCGGTGCTCGAAGAACAATCAATTCCAGCTTCAGTGACGCAAAATATGATTTCTGGAAAGAGGTATGCCAGTCTGTCGACAGCATCCTGAACAAAAGGAACTAAGTTTGGAGAAACGGGAAACAACGCCGTATGAGGAATCTTGGCCAAATATCGAATCCTAATTGAACTGGTTTGTAAAATGATGCGGTTGATAAATCTAGGATAACCATAACCCTATGGTGGAAACCATCAAAGAGTTGCAACTGTAGACCACTCGAAACAAATCCGATCAATTGCAAAGACCTTGCGAGGGGGAAACTAGAGTTTTGCTTTCGGGGAGGCCGCCTATGGCAGAACTGACGTTGTTGAGGGTCAGCTGCCCGATACGTGGAGTGGGGGAGCTTAGGACTTTTTGCCATGAGGCAGACCTAGTGCATAAGATTCAGGAACAAATGGACAAGAAGCGTGACATGCTAATCGCAAATTTGAGCGCCATGTATTGACGGGTAACTATCCTAACTTGAAAGCGAGCTTGGCATCTTGCTCTTAAATGGGACGTTCTTCAGTCGCCAGAGCTAACAATAAAAAGGAGCAAATGTCGGCTGTGCGGACAAACTGGACCTTCGTTGCACAGACACCAATGGCTGGTATCGGCGAGCCGTGTCAAAAACGGTGGTTTTTGGAGGGGTAGCGGGTGCGGTAAAAGCCTCGGAAGGCATGCAAAATTGCCCTACTCCAAAAGGGCTGAAAGCTCGGACAGGGCTTTTTTTATCCCCGCCTCATCACGCTTATAAAATGTCCACTGAGCGATACGGGTCGGCGTCACAAGACCGGCTTCCTGCAAGATTTTCATTTGTGACGTCGCCGAGGGCTGCGCGATGCCCAGCTTGTCGGCAATGAAACCCACGCAGACACCGTCCTTAATCAGATCGCCCGTATGTTGTGACGGGAAGTTCGCAGCAGGATCAACGAGCCATTTCAGGACTTGTTGACGACGTTTGCTTGAAAGTGCTTTTGCCGTCGCGCTCATAGCTTGACTCCTATATAGGATAAATCCTATTATAATGGAGAACACAGATTTGATCAAGGATAGTCATGTTAGAGCTACCAAATACGTTCAATCACAACGGAACGTCGGTCGCATGGGGCCAGATGGGTGAAGGTCCGCCCCTAGTCTTGCTGCACGGCACGCCCTTTTCGTCGCAGGTCTGGCGGCGGATTGCCCCTCTGCTTACGTCTAGATTTACCGTGTATTTTTTTGATCTCATCGGATACGGGCAGTCGGAGAAACGTGACGGGCAGGACGTTTCCCTTAATGTTCAGAATGATCTGCTTGCCGCTCTGTTTGCCCATTGGAACCTCGAAAAACCAGAAGTTCTGGCGCATGATTTTGGTGGTGCGACTGCGATGCGAGCGTGGCATCTGAACAATTTACGCTATTCCTGCCTGACGATTTTTGATGCTGTCGTGGTCCGCCCGTGGGGATCACCTTTTGTTACGCATGTGCGTAAACACGAAGCGGCTTTCGCTGGAATGCCGCCCTATATGCACGCTGCGTTGCTGCGGGCCTACCTTCAGACTGCGGCTCATCAACCCCTCTCGGAAGAGGCTTTCGGCGTCTACATGAAGCCGTGGTTGGGTGATGTTGGCCAACCCGCATTTTACCGGCAGATCGCACAGATGGATCAGGCGCAGACCGACGAGGTTCAGGATCACTATGGCCCAATGGATTGCGAGGTTCGAGTGCTTTGGGGGGAAAAAGACGATTGGATTCCATTCGAGCGGGGACAGGAGTTCGCAAATTTGATCGCTGGCGGGCAGATTACGCGCATTGAAAGTGCGGGCCATCTTGTTCAAGAAGACGCGCCTGAAGCTGTTGTTGCGGCCATGCTCAACCGTCGCGATTGAAATGGCTTGGCATGATCCGTTGAAAAATAAGAAATCATCCCCGAATTAAAGGGATTTCGTGCGAGCGGCATCCGTGTTTGGCTGTTCAGGATCGCTCCAAAAACCCCCTTTCAAAACCTCGATAGTTGTTGAAGGTTTTTGGCTATCCTGCGTTTAGCGGACATTCCTGCATTGCGCAGCATTGGTTACTCAGGGCTCTTCGCCGCCGTTAGATCGGTTGCAGCATCCACAGGCTGGGCCAGGATCGCACCGAAACTCACGGCCCTTAGCGGACATTGGCCGAGTGTCGCGTCGCCGCAATGCAGCTTCCCCAAAGCAGACGTTGGCAATGTTGCGCAGGTTTTTGAAAGCCCGATGACTGCAATGCGGGACTAAGCGCCAGTTCGCTGCGCATGTGCCAATGTCCGGTTTCCTATGCTTCGCGCACGATTGACAGCTCCGGGTGATCGCTCATTCTGGCTTTCTTGCCAAT
>Ga0316204_10008226_pt1 | contig 14648 bp, 10 predicted proteins | sample 6monrhotite_MG_2_FD_205661 | JGI IMG/M metagenome (GOLD analysis project Ga0316204, IMG submission 205661) | Microbial mat bacterial communities from mineral coupon in-situ incubated in ocean water Damariscotta River, Maine, United States -... | ecosystem: Environmental > Aquatic > Marine >...
AAAAACGGCCCACCAGTTCGGTGGACCGTTTTAAAAGGCAAGTGGCGCGAGTGACGGGACTCGAACCCGCGACCTTCGGCGTGACAGGCCGACACTCTAACCAACTGAGCTACACCCGCGCATCGCTTGCGAGACGGTATTTAGGTGCTAGCCAAGTTGCTGTCAACAGGCTTTTTTGATTTCCAAAAACAGGTTGGGAAAAACACTCAAATCCTGTCTAAATTTAGTCTGGAAAGAAATAGAGAACACCCTCCCCCGTAATCTTTATGACAAGTGCTCTAAAAGCCCTAGCCGACACGTAGAATCGGCTAGCATTAAAAAAGTAGTGAAATAGGCTAATGAGAGGGTTGAATTGAGGTTTCTGAAAGTGGTGGGCGATGACAGGCTCGAACTGCCGACCCTCTCGGTGTAAACGAGATGCTCTACCAACTGAGCTAATCGCCCACTTTCTTTCACAAGGGCATTCCAGCAGCGTGGGAATGGTGGGCGATGACAGGCTCGAACTGCCGACCCTCTCGGTGTAAACGAGATGCTCTACCAACTGAGCTAATCGCCCCTTGTGCTGTGTAGTGTGCGCGCTTTTAAGATCAATTCAGGTGGGTGTCCACCCCTATTTTAGAAAAACTGAAAAGAAAAACGGCCAAAGGTTCCCCTTTGGCCGTTTCCTAAAAGAAATGTAAACCAATTAAGTGTTTACAGCATCCTTAAGGCCCTTGCCTGCCTTGAATTTAGGCTGCTTGGACGCAGGAATATCAATTTCTTCACCTGTGCGTGGGTTACGGCCTTTTGTAGCGGCACGCTGTGCTACTGCAAATGTACCAAAACCAACAAGACGTACGTCTCCGCCACCTGAAAGTGCGCCAGTAATAGATTCAAAGACAGCATCAACGGCTTTGCCAGAATCAGCTTTTGAAAGGTCAGCTGCTTCCGCAACTTTTGCAATCAGATCGTTTTTGTTCAAGGTATCCCCCTCTGAGTTGAAAGAGCGTTTCCCGGAATTTTCCCGGAATGCGCATGCAGTTAAGCGTTAAAAATTCCGATTGTCAAAATAAAAAACCGCAGAAAACTGCGGTTTTTAAACTTTTTTTACTTGAGTTTTAATTTTTTCCCGGCAAGCACCTAATGAGTCGTTATTTCTGCGTCCTCATCTGACCCATTTTGGATGAGTTCAGCCATTTCTTTTTCTTCGTCCCATTCAATCGACTCAAGTGGTTTGGTCAAGGCATGCTCAAGTACTTCCTCAACAGAAGAAACAGCAATGATTTCAAGACCTTTTTTAACATTATCCGGGATTTCGACTAAATCCTTTTCGTTATCTTTCGGGATTAAAACTTTAGTGACACCACCCCGCAACGCGGCCAAAAGCTTCTCTTTTAAGCCGCCGATTGGCAGAATTTTACCACGAAGGGTAACTTCCCCCGTCATCGCAATATCTTTTCTAACAGGAATACCTGTAAGCACGGAAACGATCGAAGTACACATGGCACCGCCCGCTGAAGGCCCATCTTTTGGAGTCGCACCTTCAGGAACATGGATATGAATATCCTTCTTTTCAAAGATTCGCGGGTGAATCCCAAACTCTACGCATCGTGAATGCACAAATGAGCGTGCAGCCTGAATAGACTCTTTCATCACATCACCAAGCTTACCCGTTGTTTTGATCATGCCTTTACCAGGAACCATAACCGCTTCAATCGGTAGCAGTTCGCCACCAACCTGGGTCCACGCCAACCCCGTGGTAAGCCCGATTTGATCCTCAACTTCGGCCTGACCATAACGGAATTTTCGCACCCCGGCATATTGACCCAGGTTTCGCGATGTTACCGCTACTTTTTCTTTTGTACCCTCAATAATTTCCTTGAGCGCTTTACGAATCAAACGTGCGATTTCTCGCTCAAGTGAGCGCACGCCAGCTTCCCGGGTATAATAACGGATAATGTCCCGCAAGGCTCCGTCCGAAATGGACCACTCAGTATTCTTAATACCGTGATCGGTCATTAGTTTTTCAAGAAGATGCCGTTTTGCAATTTCCAGCTTTTCGTCTTCCGTATACCCAGAAAGACTGATAATTTCCATGCGGTCTAACAGTGGTCGTGGCATGTTTAACGAATTGGCTGTTGTGACAAACATGACGTTCGATAAATCGTAGTCAGCCTCCAGATAATGATCGTTAAACTTGCTATTTTGCTCCGGGTCCAGCACTTCCAACAGTGCAGATGCTGGATCCCCACGGAAATCCTGCCCCATTTTGTCAATTTCATCCAAAAGGAAAAGCGGGTTGGTCGTGCCTGCTTTTTTCATAGACTGCATGACTTTGCCAGGCATTGAACCAATGTAAGTACGCCGATGCCCCCGTATTTCTGCCTCGTCCCGCACTCCGCCTAAAGAAAACCTAACAAACTCGCGGCCTGTTGATTTTGCTATGGATTTTCCTAAAGAGGTTTTACCCACACCAGGGGGGCCAACCAAACAGAGAATTGGCCCTTTCATTTTTTTCGCACGCTGCTGCACGGCCAAATATTCAACAATGCGCTCTTTCACTTTTTCTAGCCCGTAATGGTCGCTATCAAGAACAAGTTGTGCTTGCGCGATGTCCTTTTTGACACGGCTTTTTTTACCCCACGGCACCGACAGCATCCACTCAAGATAATTACGTACCACGGTGGCCTCTGCGGACATTGGGCTCATGGATTTGAGTTTTTTCAGCTCAGAGAGACACTTTTCCCGCGCTTCCTTGGAGAATTTCGTTTTTGCGATTTTTTCTTCAAGTTCCTGCGTCTCTTCACGACCATCATCACCTTCCCCCAGTTCTTTCTGAATAGCCTTCAATTGCTCATTCAAATAATATTCGCGCTGGGTCTTTTCCATCTGCCGTTTGACGCGGCCCCGAATTTTCTTTTCAACTTGCAGAACACCTATTTCGCTCTCCATGAAACTGAAAATTTGCTCAAGACGCTCAGGTACTGAAACCATTGATAACAATTCTTGCTTGTCATCAATTTTCAGAGCCAGATGCGAGGCTACGGTATCGGCCAGCTTACTGGCGTCCTCAATCTGATTAACAGTAACAAGAACCTCTGCCGGGATTTTGTTGTTGAGTTTCACATATTGCTCAAACTGGCTAATGACTGTCCGAGAAAGGGCCTCAACCTCGGCAAGGTCATCCTGATCACCCGCAAGCATGGTTGCCCTTGCTGCAAAATAATCATCTTCACGAACAAATTCTTCAATAACCGCCCGATTAAAGCCCTCGACCAATACTTTTACAGTACCGTCAGGTAATCTTAGAAGCTGAAGAACAGAGGCCACTGTGCCCACGTCAAATACGTCTGCTGTTTCAGGTTCGTCCTCGCTTGCGTCTTTCTGTGCCACTAATAGAATCTGTTTGTCTTTCGACATCACTTCCTCTAGCGCCCGCACTGACTTATCGCGCCCAACAAACAGGGGAACGATCATATGGGGGAAGACCACGATGTCACGAAGCGGCAAGACTGGCAGCACGATAGTATTGGTGGATTGAGTAGGAGAATCGGACATAACAAAGGCCCTAAAATGAATATATTGTTACTTATGTAGCGAGCTTAAGTTAAAGTCTCACTAACAAGAAAGAAAAACGATACGAAAAGCGACTGAGAGACACAAAAACAAGCCTCTACCACTAAAATTGGGGGCGAAACAGATGTTTCAACCCCCTATAACCTAATTATTAGCTTGTTTAAGCTGGCTGATCGGCCTCTTCGCGCCGTTCAGCATAGATAAGCAATGGAGTCGCCTTACCATCAACAACTTCTCCGTTCACAACAATTTCTTCAACGCCCTCAACAGCTGGCAGGTCAAACATGGTATCAAGGAGAGTATCTTCCATAATAGACCGTAGTCCACGGGCACCCGTTTTTCTGGCAATAGCCTTACGGGCAACAGCTAATAGCGCGTCCTCAGAGAACGTAAGTTTCACCTCTTCCATATCAAACAAGGCTTGATACTGTTTCAGCAAAGCGTTTTTAGGCAGTGACAAAATTTGAATGAGCGAGGCTTCATCCAGATCCTCAAGTGTGGCAATCACCGGCAAACGGCCTACAAACTCGGGAATAAGCCCAAACTTCAAAAGATCCTCTGGCTCTGTTTCCTTGAACAGTTCACCAACGCCGCGATCATCTGGCCCTGCAACAGAAGCTCCAAAGCCGATGGACTTCCCTTGAAGGCGACTGGTGATCACTTTATCGAGGCCCGCAAATGCACCACCACAAATAAACAGTATATTCGTTGTGTCGACCTGGAGGAACTCCTGTTGTGGATGTTTGCGCCCTCCCTGTGGCGGAACGCTGGCAACCGTACCTTCCATAATTTTCAGCAAAGCCTGCTGCACGCCTTCGCCTGAGACATCACGAGTGATAGAAGGGTTGTCGGATTTACGGCTGATCTTATCAACTTCGTCTATGTAAACGATGCCCCGCTGTGCCCGCTCAACATTATAGTCAGCTGACTGTAGAAGCTTTAAAATAATATTTTCGACATCTTCACCTACATAGCCAGCTTCGGTCAGCGTTGTTGCATCTGCCATGGTGAAAGGAACATCCAAAATCCGCGCTAGCGTCTGTGCAAGCAGCGTCTTGCCGCACCCTGTCGGGCCAACAAGAAGAATATTCGATTTGGAAAGCTCAACATCGGAATTAGACGTATTGGCGTGGTTGAGGCGCTTATAATGATTATGCACTGCGACCGACAGCACTTTCTTGGCAATGCCCTGCCCAATCACATAGTCATTCAAGACTTCCAGGATTTCAAGCGGCGTAGGAACACCGTCACCACCCTTGCCCAGTGTGCTTTTGCTTTCTTCTTTGATAATATCATTGCAAAGCTCAACACACTCATCGCAGATAAAAACCGTCGGGCCTGCAATCAGTTTGCGCACTTCATGCTGGCTCTTGCCGCAGAAAGAACAATAGAGTGTATTTTTAGAATCGTTATTACTCAAATCTGTCACCGCTTAAATCTTTGCTTTCATTATCATAGGCATGTTGACTGTATCGTAGACCGGTTGGAAAGAGGTGCCAACCATAAACTATAAGTGCGAAACCTTGTGGCTTTCTTAATGCTCTACTCTTCTTTTGTGTCCCGTGACGTATAGACCTCATCAACCAAGCCAAATTTCTTCGCCTCTTCTGGCGACATAAAGTTATCCCGGTCCATGGCTTCGGCTACAGTTTTTATTTTCTGGCCTGTATGTTGTGCATATATTTTATGCAGGCGTTCACGCAGATTCAAAATCTCCTGCGCCTGAATTTCTATATCAACCGCCTGGCCTCGTGCACCACCGGATGGTTGATGGATCATAATTCGCGCATTGGGAAGCGCATACCGCATGCCGGGCTCGCCAGAACATAACAGCATTGAGCCCATTGAACTGGCTTGTCCAATACAAATCGTCGCAATTTTTGGCTTAATATATTGCATCGTATCATAAATTGCCAAGCCGCTAGTAACCACGCCGCCCGGAGAATTAATATAGAAAGATATATCCTTAGTTGGATTTTCCGCTTCCAAATACAGGAGCTGCGCCACGATCAAGCTGGAAACATGGTCGTTAACCTGACCTGTGAGAAAGATAATGCGTTCCTTCAGCAGCCGCGAATATATGTCAAATGACCTCTCGCCGCGATTGGTCTGTTCAACGACCATCGGCACCAAGTGGTTTGCAACTGTTTCCATAGTATCGCTCATTCAGCGCTCCAATTTAGTTCCATACGGCGACTGTAAAACACAGCCCCTCTTTCTTAGCCAAGATGTAGCAAAATCGAACGACTGGCGGCAAGAAAATACGCATGGCACCTGCCAATTAGATAGCGATCAATCACATGATTTAAAGCCCGTCACAAAAAAAGGGGCCTGGAGGACCCCTTTTTTACGAACAGTGTCACGACATTATTTTGCCGCTGGTTTCTTTTTAGCCGGGGCTTTTTTTGCCGCTGTTTTTTTTGCCGCAACCTTTTTAGCAGGCTTCTCAGCCTTCGCCTCTTTTTTAGGAGCTGCCTTCCTGGCTGCTTTTTTCTTAGGGGCTGCTTTTTTGGCCTTAGCAGGATTGTTGTCTTCTTCATCAATGGCACGAACAGCCGCGTCAAGATCATCGCGAGAAACAGTCTTGTCCGTTAGAACTGATTGCTCAAGAACAAAGTCTACAACTTTTTCTTCAAAGATTGGTGCTCTGAGCTGTGCCCGAGCTTCTTCATTTTTTTGATAAAACTCAAAGACTTGTGCTTCCTGACCAGGGAAACGACGAGCTTCTTCAATCACCCGGCGGTTCACTTCCTCCTGGGTTACCTGCACATCATTTTTAACACCAATTTCCGAGAGCAAAAGCCCAAGGCGAACACGGCGTTCAGCAATTGAGCGGAATTCAGCAGCCTCGGCTTCGTCATCAGGCGCGTCTTTGCCTTCAAAATCTTCTGCTTTACCTTCACCGCTAGCCAGAGCATCTCTTTTGATTTGTTCCCAAATCTGAGCAAACTCTAGATCAACCATGCCGGACGGCACATCAAAATCATAATCTGCGGCCAAGGTGTCCAAAAGTTTCCGCTTGAGGTGAGCCCGCGTAAGATTGGCATTATCGCCTTCGATCTGACCTTTCAAAGCTTCTTTAAGTGCTGCTAGGTCATCCAAGCCGAGATTTTTCGCAAGTTCGTCGTCAACCTTTGCTTCGGTTGGAACACGAACTTCCTTCACCGTCACTGCAAAGTCAGCCACTTTTCCAGCCAAGTCAGCCGTCTGATAGGGTTCGGGGAACGTTACAGTTACGGTTTTCTCATCACCCGCTTTTACACCAGCCAGCTGCTCTTCAAAGCCTGGAATAAATGTTCCTGAACCAAGTTCAAGCTGATGGTCATCCGCAGCACCGCCGTCAAAAGCCACCCCTTCGATACGGCCAATATAGTCCATCAATACAGCATCACCATTTTTGGCTTTTGCTGTCTTGGCCGCTTTCTTGAAAGATTTTTGCTGACCAGCAATGTTAGCTAGCGCGCTGTTAATATCTTCATCGAAAACTTCCGCTGTCCAGCGCTCAAGTGCAGGCGCTTTGAAAGCTTCAATATCAACTGTTGGCAGAACCTCAACAGACAAAGTATATTCCAAGTCCTTACCGTCTTCATAGTCACCCATATCAACGTCAGGACGCAGGGCGGGACGAATTTCTTTTTCCTCAAATAATTTTGTTGAGGTTTCCTGCATCGTCTCTGAGATAACCTGTCCACGGGCGCGCTCGCCGTGCATGCGGCGCAGCAAAGACAAAGGCGCTTTACCAGGACGAAACCCTTTAATTTTCGCTGTTGCACGAAATTCAACAAGGATTTTATCGAGCCGGTCATCAAGCTCCTGGGCAGCGACCGTAACTTTGAATTCGCGCTTCAGTCCGTCATTCAACAGTTCTTCGATCTGCATCAGTCTTCCAATTCTCTCTAGTTAATATCGTTTCGCACTACCGTTTGAAGTATCCTTTAGCATTTGAACTGCCCTCAGGCTGTCTTTAAACAATAGTATTCATTTGAAGTTGTGGTGCGGGCGGAGGGACTTGAACCCCCACGTCCTAAGACACTAGAACCTAAATCTAGCGCGTCTACCAATTTCGCCACGCCCGCATACCAAACAACAAGCGGCCACTCTATTCCTGGATATCAACCCTGCATTTATCGCTTGAAAAACAGCTTTGGTTGACAGCCAAAATGGCCATTTGACGCGCTTATAACAGGCACATCGCGCAGTACAAGTATTTTTTAGCAAGCTGCGGCAAAATTTAGTCGGTGGCCTCTATCTTCAAACTGTTGGTGTTAACCGCTACACATGAGGGGAAAGCCCATAGTCAGGGTAGCACGCTGCTTATTTGGGCCAGAAGGTCAGATGCGATCAACCCGCGTCCAGCCCGCATACCGGCTTCCCCGTGCATCCAAACTGCGGCTGAAGCTGCCTCAAAGGCGGGCATGCCTTGCGCCAAGAGCCCGCCAATCATTCCCGAAAGCACATCACCTGTTCCTGCAACTGAGAGCCATGACGGGGCATTGCTGGCGATTGAGACCCTTCCGTCCGCAGAAGCGACAACCGTAGAGACACCTTTCAAGACAACAGTACAGCCTGTTAGTGCTGCGGCACTTCGAACAGCGCCTATTCGGTCCTGATGAAAATCCATATTCGGGAAAAGGCGTTTGAATTCGCCTTCATGGGGAGTAAGAACGATTTCACCGTGTTTCATCCCCCCAATCTGGTCCACACGCCCTACCATACTGGTAAGCGCATCAGCATCCAGCACCATATCACGACCTTTTTGCACGGCTTGCAGAACCAATTCGGCTGTTTTCTCGCCAACGCCTGCGCCTGGCCCCATCAGTACCGTGCCAATTTTTGGGTCAGACATAATACCAACAAAACCAAACGCTGATTCGAAACGGCGCACCATAATGTCGTCCAAAGCACTGGCCTGAATTGCATATGTTTCTGAGGAAGCCGCCAAGGTCACAAGCCCTGCCCCTGTCCGCAATGCCGCCATGCTTGCCAGCCGTGAGGCACCAAGCGTTGGTTCTTTACCGCCCAAGACCAGCATATGGCCACGGTCATATTTATGGCTCGCAGGCCCCTGAAACGGGTATGCTTGGCTCCACAGGCCCGGTTCATTGGAGAATAATGTAGGTTCAATGTCTTCCATCGCGGCTTCGGGAATGCCTATGTCTGCAACATGCAGGTGCTCAGTCCCCCCGCAGTAAAACCGCCCCGGGGCAACAATCTGCCCCGCTTTTTTGTGGAAAAATGTAATGGTCGCATCAGCCTGAAAGCAGGTGCCCAGCGCGTTACCTGTACGCGCATCAAGGCCACTGGGCATATCAACCGCAAATCGGAATGCTTCGGCCTCATTGGCTTTATCTATGACCTGTGCAATATCACCTTCAATAGCCTTATTCAGCCCTGTACCAAATAAACTATCAACTATGACGGTCGCGCCGTTAACATGGCCGCTGTTCATGGGCTCAATAGGTCCTGGCCATTTTGCAGCGACTTTTTTTACGTCGCCGCGCAACTCTCCGGGGGTTACAGACAGCATTACTCTGACTGGGTATCCCCATTCATCAAGATGTCGGGCCGCGACCAAGCCATCCCCGCCATTGTTCCCAGGTCCGCACAAGACAAGGATCTCTCCACCTGCTTCTAGGGGGGTGCCAACATAATCAACAATTATTTCCGCCGTAGCCCTGCCCGCGGATTCCATCAGAGAAATGCTCGCGGCACCGTGCTTGATAGCCCACGCATCAGCACTACGAGATTCGGCTGGTGTCAATAATATATAGTCGCCTGATGTCTGATAAACCGGCATCCGTTCCCCCTTTGGAATCGGTGCAGTGTACCAAAAGAAAAAAGCCCCGAAAGGGGCTTCTCAAAAAAAAGTCACATTAATTGCGAAAAACATTCAAAGTGGGGCGAGTGACCGGGCTTGAACCGGCGACCTCCAGAATCACAATCTGGCGTTCTAACCAACTGAACTACACCCGCCATTCTCTGAAATGGTGCGCCTGTGTATCCGCATCCTACGAGCTTCGTCAAGCGTGAATTTACTTGTCGCCCAGACTATTTTCAAAGCAGATTTCAGCCAACATGTGAGTATGCTTGAGGCATCTGCCTATTTTTTGTGCAATTTAAACCCGGGCACCATGTTGCAGAATGCCCCAAATGGCTGGAAAACAGACAATATCAGCGTTTGTCGCTATTGGCATATTCCCTGCTAATAAGGAACATGCGTGCGTGAGCCGCCAACCCAAACTGGTAAAAAAAATGAAAAAAATTGAAGCGATTATTAAACCTTTCAAACTGGATGAAGTGAAAGAAGCCCTGCATGATATTGGGATTTCCGGAATAACCGTTACAGAAGCCAAGGGTTTTGGCCGCCAAAAAGGTCATACTGAATTATATCGTGGTGCCGAATATGTAGTGGATTTTGTACCCAAGGTAAAAGTTGAACTTGTCGTTGAAGACGACCAGGCAGACCGCGCCGTTGAAGCGATCAAAAATGCCGCACATACGGGCCGTATCGGTGACGGAAAAATATTTGTTAGCTCTGTCGAGGAAGTCATTCGTATCCGTACAGGAGAAACGGGACCCGACGCTGTTTAGAGCGTGACTAATACTAGAGATTACCACCAAATTTCAAAGGGACAGATGGCCGAAATATCGGAAATAGCAGTCCACAAAAATTGATTATTAGAGGGAAATGGAAATGTCCAAATATTCTAACCTTAGCATCGAAGACTTTCTCGCATTAGTTAAGGAAACCAAGGCTGAGTGGGTGGACCTACGCTTTACTGACCCTGTTGGTAAATGGCAGCATTTGACCATGGCAGCCGATGTTGTCGACGAGGATATGCTGACAGAAGGTATTATGTTCGACGGATCGTCAATTTCTGGATGGAAGGCCATCAATGAATCAGACATGATTTTGATGCCTGACCTGAATGCAGTAACGCTTGATCCCTTCACGGCTGATGTCACTGTTGTTGTTTTCTGCGACATCCATGAACCCGCAACCGGTCAGGGGTATGAGCGTGACCCTCGTTCAACAGCCAAACGCGCAGAAGAGTATCTCAAGTTTACAGGCATTGGCGACACCGCCTTTTTTGGTCCAGAGCCAGAGTTTTTTGTCTTCGATGATGTGAAATTCAAGTCTGATTATCAAGGTGCCATGTATGAAATTCATGATGTTGAAGGGCCCTACAACAGCGCGCGCTCGTTTGAAGAAGGGAATTATGGTCACCGGCCACGTGTGAAAGGTGGCTATTTCCCGGTAGCACCGGTTGACAGCTGCGTTGATCTACGCGGTGAAATGGTCAAGGTTATGAAAGAGATGGGCCTGTCCATGGACAAACACCATCACGAGGTTGCTGCATCACAGCACGAACTTGGCATGATGTTCTCAACTCTTATTGATACAGCCGACAACGTGCAAATCTATAAATACGCCGTGCATCAGGTGGCGCACACATACGGTAAAACAGCCACTTTCATGCCCAAGCCTGTAGCAGAAGACAATGGGTCAGGCATGCATGTACACCAATCAATCTGGAAGGATGGGCAACCATCCTTTGCGGGCAGTAGCTATGCAGACCTTTCTGAGACAGCCCTTTATTATATTGGCGGTATCATCAAGCATGCCAAGGCGCTTAATGCCTTCACAAACCCTTCAACAAACAGTTACAAGCGTCTGGTTCCTGGCTTTGAAGCCCCTGTGCTGCTTGCCTATTCGGCACGGAACCGTTCAGCTTCATGCCGCATACCTTACGGAACCAGCCCAAAGGCCAAACGGGTAGAGGTTCGTTTTCCTGACGCAACAGCAAACCCATATTATGCATTCTCTGCCATGTTGATGGCTGGCCTTGATGGTATCAAAAACAAGATCCACCCCGGCGAAGCAATGGATAAGGATTTATATGCATTGCCGCCTGAAGAGCTGGCTGGTGTGCCAACTGTTGCCAGCTCTCTGCGCGAAGCTTTGGAAGCGCTGTCCGCTGACCGGGATTTCCTGAAACAAGGAGATGTTTTCTCTGATGATCAGATCGATGCCTATATCGAATTAAAAATGCAGGATGTTGAGCGTCTGGACTTAAGCCCACACCCAGCCGAGTTTGACATGTATTATAGCGCATAACAGCGCGTACAAAATACTTGAAAAAGCCCCCAACTTCTGGGGGCTTTTTTATATTTGCAGCTTATTGCTAATCCTGTGTTTACTTTTTAACTCTATGTAAAATATAAGCTCTTAAAATGGGGAGCGAAATATTGGTGCGTTCATTTCCGTAAGGCTTTCAGTTGATGCATATCGAATATACCTCGGAACAGTTGGCTCTTCAGCCAGAACTGGCTGAGGCTAATATCAATCCAGAAAGTTTTTTGGCTACTGATTATCTGAATCATTACAATGAGATAGTAATGCTTCTTGAGATGATACCTGATATGCCTGAACTTATCGAAGATACAAATGAGTGGGCACCAAAAACCTATATTAAACATTTCCAAGACAGCGGATTTAAAGCCAGCGCTCTCGCAATATCAGCCTTCAACATCGCCCCGAACGGGATACGCACAGCCTTCGAAAACATTTGCAGCCAGCTCGATACATTAATTATGTCAACACTTGCTGGCCTGACAAATCTGAACGCCGCAGAACGGGGTTTGTCACCCGCAGCCCAAGACTTGATCCGGCAAAGGGTTCTTGCTGTTCAAGACCTGCTTATGCAACTCAACAAGGTTGTTCACGGCAAACTTGACGATGAAATCGACATTATTCCTGTTAAGCAGGATGTTGCCGCTGAAGCCGAAGATGTGCAGACACAGGAAGACATTGACAAACTGTTTGGCTAACATTTCTCATGTCGCCAATGTCGTTTTTCTTTTCGTAAATTAATCCCAAAATCAGGAGTTTAGCCTTGGCATTTGCAGGCATGCAAAAATGCACAAACTAATGCGGATTTTGACCAAAAACTGCAACGTGGCATCGACCCTGACTAGGCTGTTTGGGTCCACGAGAGATATTTTCTCTTAAGAAAAAGCTTTCAACCCTCGCAGCAGAACGTCGCCTGCCTTGCCTCCATCACCAGAAATTTTTTTCTCGGCAATCAGTGATAAAGAGTTGAGATGGTTGCCTAATATATCAAAATGTTCTGCTGCCAAACTAGCTTCCGCTTTGAGAAGCTTATCAACTTCGCCAGCAATGGCCGTAACCAGAGGGTAGTTATAAGAACTACCCCCGCCTTTCATAATATGGGCGAGCATCAGCACTTCACTTCTAAACGCATCATCAGCCGGATTTTCCGCCAAATCATCAATCGCTGATTTGAGTTTACGACAAGTTTCAATCAAGTATTCTTCGTATTCTGCCTGCATTTCAGCAAATTTTTCTGTAGAGATGCCTTCAATGTTCACTGAAGGCACGCTGCTTTTTTCGTTCTGCTCTGAAAGTTGGTCGACAATGGTCGACACCCGTTCCAGTACCTGAGTAAAGCTGGTGTCTTTCGGCGACACCTCAGAGCCATTTTCTATTTGCGTTGGCCCGAAACGATCTTCAGTGTTCGTTGCTTGTCGATTTTGCTGCACTGGCTGACTTCGTGGATTTGACGTGTGAATTTCTTCGTCAAGCAGGCTATTTATCTCCTTAAGCAGCTCCGGCTGTTTTATTGGCTTGGAACAAACCGCACTCATGCCGATGGCACGGTATTCCTTTATGTTTTTAGCTGAGACATCGGCAGTCAGGGCAATGATCGGTATCGTTGATTTTTCACCATTCATGGACCGAATGATGGTAGTAGCTTCCATGCCGTCCATAACCGGCATACGGATGTCCATCAAGATGATATCAAAGTCCTCTGCCTCAAGAGCCTCAATGGCCTTCTTTCCATTGTCCACAATGGTAGGCTTGTGGTTCAATTGGTCCAGTATCGCCGCAATTATGACTTGAATGACATCGGTGTCTTCGGCCACCAGGACTTTCAATGGTCGAGACGCATGCCAAGTGTTCGCAGAAGCGTGCGCCTCAATTGGTTTCACCGTGCTTTTGGCAGGGCAGCTGGGGATCGTAAACCAAAATTTACTGCCGACGCCTTCGACGCTGGAAACACCGATCTCGCCGTCCATCAACTCGACTAGTTGTTTGGAGATAGAAAGCCCCAATCCCGTTCCCCCATACGTTCTGGAAGTAGAACTGTCAGCTTGTGTGAAAGCCGTGAACAATTTGGCCTGTGCCACTTCGCTTAAGCCTATTCCGCTATCCAGTATGGAAAACCGAAGCTTGAAATTGTCACTTTCTAATGGTTCGTGTTCGACGATAATTGAAATGTTGCCGGTATCGGTAAATTTAAGAGCGTTACTGAGGAAATTGGAAAGTATCTGGGTGATCCGCGAAGGATCAGCGTTGACGCCTGCTGGGATTGCTTCATCAACTTGGACGTCAAGAGCAAGCCCTTTCGTGACGATTTTGGGCAGGAACAAGTCTGTTATGCTTTTGATGAAGGAAACCAGATGGAAATCAACAGGGTCGATTGTGACTTTGCCTGCATCAAGTTTGGACTGGTCCAAAATCTCATTCAGGATTTTCATCAGATGATTGCCAGAAGTTTGAATACCTAAAGCCCAGTCTTTCACTTGCGGCTCTAGCTTTTGACCCAGAATCAATTCGGCCATTCCAATTACACCGGCCATCGGCGTGCGGATTTCATGGCTCATGGCGGCTAAAAATTCTGATTTGGTGGTGTTGGCTCTTTCTGATGCGTCCCTCGCGATGGTAAGGTCTTCAGAAAGGGTGATTAATTCTTTTTCCCGTAACTTGTCTTTGGTAATTTCAGTACGGATACCGACGTACTGCGTAGGTTTGCCGTCATCCCCGAAGTTTGGAACAATGGTAGTCTTGACCCAATATACATCTCCGTTTTTACTAACATTCTTGATCTCGCCTTGCCATGTATTACCGTTGGCAATAGTTTTCCAGATATCCACAAAGAACTGGTAATACCCCCGATAATTAACGGTATTTATAAGTAGAATTTTCTCGTAACAGGAACGCAGGAGGTTCATATGAAGAAGTCACGTTATTCGGACAGTCAGATCATCAGTATTTTGAAGCAGGCAGA
>Ga0316204_10008227_pt1 | contig 14647 bp, 15 predicted proteins | sample 6monrhotite_MG_2_FD_205661 | JGI IMG/M metagenome (GOLD analysis project Ga0316204, IMG submission 205661) | Microbial mat bacterial communities from mineral coupon in-situ incubated in ocean water Damariscotta River, Maine, United States -... | ecosystem: Environmental > Aquatic > Marine >...
CGCTGATGGATGAAAGCCGCGCGGCTCTCGACGAGCTCACGCAGCTATTATCCCTGGGTTCGGATTTCTATCCGTTTCAGCGATAGCCGGATTTCGGCGAGGCGTTCGGGCTGCGGATCGAACTGACGCGATTGCCCAATCCCCAATAGTTCAGATTGGCGACATCGCGGTCGAATTCCTGACAGCGGCCACCGAAATTGGCATGTTCGCAAAGCACCCAGCTGCCATACCCGCTGACCTCGACAGACATGGCGCGGTCGTTGAACCGCAATCCGGTCAGGTTGTATGTGTCTCTGTCCACGGTAATGGATTGGCCGGTGAAATTCGGACCGGCATACAGGGTGATCGCGCTGTACTGGCCGTATCCACCGCCGCCTGGGCCGCCATAGCCGCCGCCCGGGCCGCCATAAAGGGCATCCGGACGCGCCGAGGAAATCAGATTGCCGAGGCCGATCGAATTGAGATTGCGAATGCGCCCGGAAATCTGGCGGCACGGCGTTCCGAAATTCGTATCCTCGCACACTGTCCAGCTGCCGCCATTTACGATGGCGGACATGGCCTGATCATTGAACCGGCGGCGAAGGAAATTGCTTTCCTCGCGATCCAGTTCGATCGACTGTCCGGTGAAATTGGGGCCCGAGAACAGAATGAGGGTTCCGTCATTGCCATAATTGCCGCCGTATCCGCCGCCCTGATCGTCTTCCGGTCTCACAGACGACACACGATTTGCAAGACCAAAGCTGTTGAGATCCGCGATCCGTCCGGAAATCGTCCTGCAGGGTGAGCCGAAATTGGCATCCTCGCAGATAGTCCAGCGACCGCGACCGTGAACTTCGGCAGATCGGGTGCGATCATTGAACTGTAACCGGCTCAAATTATAGGTTTCCCGGTCGATATTGACCGATTGGCCGGTGAAATTCGGGCCTGTATAGAGCGTCAGCGAGCCGTCGCCGCGACCGGGACGTCCACCACCGGGTCGCCGTCCCGCGCCATATTCCATGCGTGCAGAACTGATATGGCCGTCGAGGCTGATGGTCGCGAGATTGGGAACATCGCTGGATATTTCACGGCAAACGCCCCGGAAATCCGAGTGCTGACACACGGTCCAGCTACCGCCGCCTTCGACGCGAATCGACAAGGCCCGGTCATTGAAATTGATCGCCTGAAAATTGGTGACGTCAGCCGAAATCGTCACAGACGGGCCGGTGAAATTCGTTGCACCGAAAAAGGTCAATGATCGATCCCGGCCCGGACGATTGCCGCCGCCGCCCGGACGATCACCTGACACCGCTTCGCGTCGCGCCGAACTGATATGTCCATTGAGGCTGATCGTGGTCAGATCATAGACGTCGCTGGTGATCACGCGGCAAACGCCGCGATAATTCGAATGCTGGCAAACGGTCCAGCTGCCGCCGCCTTGGATACGGATGGACATGGCCTGGTCGTTGAAATTGACGGATTGAAAATTCGCGACGCTATCGGTGATCGTGACGGAAGGGCCGGAAAAGTCCGGCCCGCCATAAAATGTGAGAGACCTGCCGCCGCCGCGTTGGGCTTCCGCTGATGCCGCTATCAGGACGAGGCCCGCAATCGCGCATAAAATTCTCGTCAGTTTCATCACTCTCTCCTGCCGTGCCTGCCTGTTATTTGCCAACCAGATTTTTCTAACTGTGTGAAGCTGAACGTGCGGCAACAAACTGTGTGCGAAAATCAGTCACCGCCATTCCCGTCGGTTTCCTCTTCCTCGGATTGTTGCCGCGTCCCGCCGCCGAACAATCCGCGTAGCAAGCGTTCGGCCGGATCTTCGGTTTCAGTCGGCGTTTCAGTGCCTTCATCATCCGATGAATTGCTACCGCCAATGCCGAGTGCGTTTCCGATCGCATTTCGAATGGCATCTTCCGGATCCTCGCCGCTGACAATGCTCTGCACCGTCCCCTGCAATAGCGCCTGGCCGACTGTATTCCAGTCGATGGAAATCGCGGGATTGTTGAATGTGCCGCGGATGAGAATCGGCACTGCGATGCCGCGCAAATCACGCTGTCCGCCCTGACCCTGAATGCTGGCCACGGCCCGCGGACGCAAACGGTAATCGACCGTCTGTGCCCCGATGCCGATCGTTCCATTGCCATCCACGCGAATGAGCGGGCTGAGCATCAACAAATCGGTATTGGTGGCGACTCCGTTGACGATGGAAAATGTCCCGTCCAGCGCGGAAAAATCGGTTTCTTCCTGATCGCCAAAGCCTTGCGGTAATTGGCGGTTGGTGAGGGCGGATTCGATGCCGCGAATGGCTTGCGCCAGATTGACGCCGCGAATGGACCCGTCAGTGAAAGCAAAATTCCCGTTTCCATTCAGACCATTCATGATCTCGGCCTGGGTGTTGCCGGAGGTCAGAACATCGATATTGACCCTGCCCTGTCCGGACAGACGATCAAAGCCGGCCGCCGCCTCCAATAAGGGGAGCGCGGCGATGGATTGCACATCGGCCATCAGCCGATAGGACGGCGTGGCCGTTCGGGCATTAGCTACGAAAGTCGCGCGCCCACTGCCGTCATAAAGGGAAATTTGCGTCAGGTTGGCTTCAAGCCGTGAATTGACCAGCGCAATCGTCAGGGCTGCATCGGCAATCTCGATTTGCTGAACGGTCAGCTGGCCGACCGAAAGCGACAGATTGGCATCGACAATGGAAAGCGCAGATAAATCCATTCGGTCCGTCGACCACGCCGGCACGCCGGTCGCTGTTGTTGTGTCAGAATTCGGCGCGGCCGGCATGTAGGGTGAGGCATCGAGGTTTGCGAGTACAAGCGTTCCGTCAATAGCGGGGCGAGCGCCGCCGAGCACCAGGCTGATACGTCCATGGCCGGAAATGTCGTCCATCCGGATGACATCATTGCGCCGGGCATTGCTGGCATCCAGCGTGAATTGCTCCATCGTTCCGGTCAGATCACCTGCAAGCTCGAAGGATTCGAATCCCGATCCGGGCGGAAGTGGTGAACCGGCGAAGTCGGCCAGTCGGCGGAGTGAGGGAATATCTGCGTTGAGGCGGCCGGAATAGGCCAATCCTTCGCTTTCCAGGATGATGCCGTCAAAACCGAAGTCGATCAGATTACCGCCTAAATCCATTCGAGCGGCGACTTCATCGCCTTCGAAAAACCCGCGCACCGACCCGAGCACAATGGCCAGTGTCAAGTTCTCACCGTCTGCGGTCAGTTCGCCGTTGATATTCAGCGGCTGGTCCAGCCCCGGCATCTGGATGCCAAGGTCCAGACCTTCAATTTCGCGCGTCTGGTTTCCATCGGCATAGCTGATGGATCCGTTTTCGATCCGGATGTCGCCCAGAGACGCTTCAAAGGGCAGTGCGCCCGGCCGCCGAACAAATCCCTCGCCGGACGAGGCAGTGGCTTCAGCCTGGCCCGTAGCGCCGAGGGTCCAATTATTTCGCTGACCGCGCTGTTCCAGCCGGATAACTGGATCAACCAGCACAAATTCGTCGATCAGGATATTCCGCGACAATAACGGCAAAAGCTGGAGCCCGACCCGCATTTCGGCCATCTCGGCAAAAGGCGCATCCCCAAATCCGTCTTCATTTGCGATGGTTACATTTGTTGCCCGGATCTGGACTGACGGAATCAGGCTCAGGCTGACTTCACCGCCGAGCGTGACGTCGCGCCCCAGATTGTCGCTGGCCGCCAATTGGGCGCGTTCGCGATAAACCGACTCGGGGATAAGAAAGGGAATGATGATTGCGGCAAGTACCAAAACCACAACCAAACCAATTACAAACGTAAGCAAACGCCGGATCATAAATAACTCCCTGAACTCTCGGCCCTCTATTCCCGAATGCGAATTTGAGTCTAGTATACCCCACAGAATGACAGCCGTTCAGGGGGCAGACATGAATATATCCAAAATTCCAATGAATCGCCGCGACATCATAATGGGATTGGCAGCGGGCACAATTATTCCGGTGGCCGGTTGCGCGCAGAATGATGCTTTGGGACGCAACCAGCTGCAACTGGTGTCGGAAAACCAGATCATGGCGCTGTCCGAACAGGCGTGGCAAGACGCGCTCCAGCGCGAACGGATATTGCAGGACCCTGGCTACAATCGGCGTTTGCAACGAGTCGGTGCGCGCATGGTGAATGCGTCCGGCCTGACCTCGCTGGACTGGGAATTTGTGGTGATTGACTCCGACCAGGTTAATGCCTGGGTGTTACCCAATGGCAAGGTAGCATTCTATCGCGGCATTCTCGACATCATGGAAGAAGACGGGCATGTCGCCACCGTCATGGGCCATGAAATGGGCCATGTGGCGGCGCGCCACTCAGCCGAACGGGCCAGCCAGCGACGGGCGAGCCAGATTGGCCTGCAAATTGCCGGTGCCTTGCTCCAGCAACAAGGTGTTGATTTCAACGATGATATGGCTGCGGCATTGGGCGCAGGTGTGACCTACGGGATCATCATGCCGTATTCGCGCCAGCATGAATTCGAGGCTGACCGGCTGGGTGTCGATTACATGGTTGCCGGCGGTTATGAAGCCTATCACGCCACGGATTTCTGGATCGGCATGGCCGCGTCCCACGAGGAAAGCGGGCTTGATTTCATGTCAACGCACCCATCCGATGACGCCCGCATCGCTGCGATGCGAGCGCATATCGCGGAACGTGGCTATTCCTGATTGGCGGCCTGCGCGTCGACTTCGGCGCGCGCGCTGATGAGTTCGCGGGCAGCGTCGACGCTGTCCACGGCCTCGACTGTGTCGATAGAGCAGCGCATGCCATTTTCGGGCGTGATGTACTCAATCATCGGCGCACATAATGTGGTTGAGTTCGGGAATGAGGTTGAAATCCGGATCCCGTAGTTCAAGTCCGGGCAACTATACCGCGTTGTCAGCAGATAGTGGCGGTTTGCGCCGCCACGCAGAACAACATGCTCGCGATCAATGACGCTATAGCCATTGATATTAATCAGGCGCACACAACGAGGTGCATCACCTTCTTCTCCGACTGCCCCTGCGGGTGCTACGGCAAGCACTGAGGCCGCCAGAGTTGCGATTGTTAAATATTTCATCTCGCACTCCTTTTTCGGACGATAAGCGACGCAGCAAGAATTGACGCGAATGGCATGAATGACAAATCACAATCTTGCGTTCGGATAGCGGTCATTGGCGGTGGTGTCGCCGGACTGGCCTGTGCCTGGGAATTGTTGCGGCGCGGCGCGATTGTTTGCGTGTATGAAGGGAACAGGGCCGGACGGGGTGCACTCTGGGCTTCGGGCGGCATGCTGGCGGGCGGTTTCGAATGCGCAGAATCAAACAGTAGCGCTGCTTTTGTCGCCCTCGCGCAGCGCGGCATGGCGCTCTGGCATGACTGGTCAAAGGCGTTAGGGCAGGCGGCCATTGGATTTCGTGCGGCAGGCGTGATGGTGCCGGCCTCAAGCAATGCTGAAAAACGCCATCTTGAGGCACTCAGGCTTTGCGCTGCTAGGCAGGGTATCAGGACGGTTTGGTCTTCTGATCTGCCGGCCGACATCAAAGCTGCGACCGGCCTCAATTTTCCCGATGATGGCGAATTGGACAATCGCTTGCTGGGGCATCGACTGACAGATGCTGTGCGTTCTGCAGGCGGCAGTATTCGCGAGCAGACGAGGGTGCAGCGGCTAAGCCCGCAAAAAAACCGTGTTGAGGTTCGTACAGCGGACGATGTCGATCGTTTTGACCAGGTCGTATTGGCCACAGGCCATGCGATTGATGGCCTCGTCGATATCGAACCGGCCTTGCACAATATTCGTCCGGTAAAGGGGCAGATGCTGGCGCTGGCGCCGGGCGATACCGACCTGCCTTTTTGCCTGCGAGCGCCGGATATCTATATGTCGCAGAAGCATGATGGCCGAATCGTCATTGGCGCATCCAGTGAATTTGATCGGGACGACGCGGAAGTCGACGACCTGATTATCAACGATTTGCGCGCGCGCGCCGAACGCTGGATCCCTTCACTGGACGGTGGAAAAGAGCTAGAGCGCTGGGCGGGCATCCGACCGTCCACGCCCGATGGCGATCCGATACTCGGACCGGGAAAAACGCCCGGAATCCATTTGGCGCTCGGCCTTTACCGGAATGGCGTTTTGCTCGCGCCCGCTGTCGCAGAGCTCGTGGCGAATGCGGTGTTGTCAGGACATCAGGTGCCCCTCGCATTTCAGGCCGGGCGCTTCCATTCGCGTTAACGGCGCATTAGCCGGCAAGGCCAAGACTGCCCGCAGCAAAAACGAGTCGCCCTATGAGCACGATTTCGCCTCCCGGTGAGGCAACCCATGCCCTGATCGCCCGCGCTTCTCGCGAAACCGGCGCGGATTTCGAATTCATGGTTCGCACCGCGGCGCGGGAAAGCAATTTCGACCCGAACGCCCAAGCCACAACATCTTCTGCCGCCGGCATGTATCAGTTTCTGGATCAGACATGGCTGGCGATGGTCAGCCGTCATGGTGGCGAACACGGCCTTGCGGCCGAGGCCGGCCAGATCGAGCAGTCGGAAAGTGGACGCTACGCTGTGGCTGATCCGGCCGAGCGCCAACGCATTCTCGATTTGCGGTTTGATGCCAATGTCGCGGCAAGAATGGCGGGTGAGCTGGCCGCGGAAAACGCGTCCATACTGGAAACTCGCATTGGTCGTCAGCCAACATCGGGTGAGTTGTATGCGGCGCATTTTCTCGGAGCAGGTGGCGCCTCTGAGTTGATTAATGCAGCATCGGACAATCCAGCGTCGCGGGCCGACCAGTTATTTCCGGCGGCCGCGCGGGCCAATCGGAATGTCTTTTATGAGGGCGGACGCCCGCGGAATGTTCAGGACGTTCTGGCCGGTTTGACGCGGGAAGAAGCCGTAACCGCCCCTGATCGTGTCATTCCCTCGCGTCTGCAGGGCGGTGAAGCGCCATCATTGCGCTTTCAATCCCCGACACAGGACCAAGCCGTCGCCTTCATGTCACGGCGTGTCGGGCTGTCGAATGGGGGCGGTACGTTATCGCCTGCCGTGGTGGCGATTCTGGCCTCCCTGGATGTTCCGGGCGGGCGTGACGAGCGCGAAAGTTAACGTTTTTGCTGCGGCGTCTAAGGATTCGTTAATACGAGAAGCGGAGCCTGTCGACAGAGGCGAATCGCGTTGGTGTGATTCCCGAATGACAGGATTTTTCTCATGAGCATCACAGCGATGCGTTCCCGGTTGACCGAAGAAGATATCCGCCGCCTGGTTAAAGGGCAGTCTGCGGAGGATCGCGCGTTAGCGGCCCGTAAAATCTGTCAAAGAATCGACACGCCAGAGCTGACCGATGAAGAGCGGAGCGCGGCAGACGCCATCATTCACATGATCGCAGCTGATGCGGCAACGCTGGTGCGCCGCGCGCTTGCCGTCACGTTACGACAATCGCCCCATCTGCCCAAAGATGTGGCAATGCAACTGGCGAAAGACATTGAGTCTATCGCTGTGCCGGTGATTGCCGGCAGTCCGGTGTTTGATGATGCCGAGCTGATCGAGCTGATCCAGACACAACCTGCCGCCAAGCTGGCTGCGATTGCAGCACGCGAAACAGTGTCGAAGCCGGTCGTGATGTCGCTGATCGATCATGCCGATGAAACCGCAATGGGTATCGCAGCAGCGAATGACGGCGCCGAATTTGACGAAGAGGCATTCGACCGCACGCTTGCGCGTTTCGAGACGTCAAGTTCCGTGATGGATTCCTTCGTCTCGCGCTCGATTTTGCCGATTGAATTCACTGAACGGATTATTGCGCGCGTCAGCGACGATGCGTTGCAGCGTCTTGTACGACGCCACGCCTTGCCGCCGCAAATCGCGGTCGATATCGCTGAGGGGGCGCGTGAGCGGGCCACGATTGATCTGGTCGACCAGGCCGGTGTTGCACCCGACATGCCGAATTTCATCGAACAAATGCATGTGTCCGGTCGCTTGACGCCATCGCTTATTTTGCGGGGCTTGTTGCGGGGGCATATTTCATTCTTCGAGCACGCTGTTGCGCGCTTGGCAGATATCCCGCATTCGAAGGCCTGGTTGTTAATTCATGATGCCGGACCACTGGGCCTTAAAGCCGTGTTTGAACGCACAGGCCTTCCGCAACGCCTGTTGCCTGCCGTGCGGTCCGCCATCGATACGCTTCATTCAATTGAAATGAGCCCCGGTGAATCGGGACGGATTATTTATCGCCGACAATTGGTCGAGCGGTCACTCACCCAGTTTCAGGGTGTGCCGGAAGAGGATCTGGAATACATCCTCTCACGGCTTGATCAGGATGAAGGCGAAGATCACCCGGCGGCTGCGCGCGCGACGGGCTGATCCTCGAACTCGGCGACGAGGTCCAATACCTGCGTTTCCAGTTCTTGTGCCAGTGCGCGACCAATCGGATTTTTTTCATCGCGAATATCCTGCCGCAGAGCCGCGCGGATGGCGCCCGTATGTGCCAGCGCCAGGCTTGTCGGCGCGATGGCGCGCTTCTCGCTGGTCTCAATCAATTTTGACAGGGAACCGGCCATGCGCGTGACGATCGGGAAATTATAAGTCGTGCCCATGCCGCGTAAATCATGGGCGCGCGCAAACAATTCCTCGCCGGCTTCACTTTCAAGGCCTTCTGCGGCCACGCGTTTTGAAGCCGCTTCGAGTTTCTTGACTTCCAGTTCCAGCCATTCGACGAAAACTTCTTTCATGTCGTCGAGCGCTGCCTCGGCGCGAGCAATTGCCGCCTCATCGATGGGGCCGACCCGGCCGCCAACTTTCACGCGTAACATGTTTGGTGGCGTGATCATCTCGATGGGTTGTTCTTTTTTGGCCATTGGAATTTCCTTTTATGGCGTCAATTCAACCAGCCATCGCGGCACGTGCGAGGCCGGGAGTATCTGTGATGGCGGATTTCAGACTGGTGACCAGATCGACGGACCGAAACGGCTTTTTCAACCCGATCATGCGTGGATCCGGCTGATGATTGTCGTGGGTCAGGCAAATGACAGGAAGGTTCGGCGCGCTGTCTTTCAATCGCGTGGACAGCTCTGTTTCCGCGACACTCCCGATCAGTGCGACATCGACATTTTGTGCGGCCAGAATGGTGTCGATATCATCGACACTGCCGGCATCAGACACGCTCTGGCACCCCATCGCTCTCAATGACGCTTGCAATGCTTGACGCAGGGGGCGTGATTTGCCGCAGACCAGAACAGACATTCCAAGCTCGCTGAATTCGCTCATCTCATTCCCACCCTGTCACCGCGTCTCGTCGGCGGCGTAGTGAAAAGCATTACCAGATGATGCTTAACGACGGCCTAAACGGTCAGGCTTGAAATTGTTCGATGAGGATACGTTCACCAAGGGCGCGGCCTTCGTCGAACAACATGTGGAGCCGCACGTCAGCGGCCTCCTCAATGTCGACGGTGACGACGTCGCGGAATTCCTGATTGTCTGCCACGGCAGCAACCGGGCGCGTTTCCGGCTCCAGCACATCAAACCGGACTTTACTGTTATGGCTGAGCAATGCGCCGCGCCAGCGGCGCGGTCGGAAAGCGCTGATCGGTGTCAGCGCCAGTGTGCGTGATCCCAATGGCAGGATCGGGCCGTGCGCAGAAGCGTTATAAGCTGTGGATCCGGCGGGTGTGGCGACCATGATACCGTCGGCGGCCAATTCGTCGAGACGAATTCTTTCATCAACCGAGATCCGAATCTTTGCCGTTTGGTGTTTCTGACGGAGGAGCGAGACTTCGTTGATGGCCAGCGCTGAAAATGTTTGTCCGTCGCGGCATTCGCCTGTCGCCCGTAACGGATGAATGGAGGTTTTTTCGGCGCGTCCCAAGTGCAGGATCAATTCGTCCTCCGCCGGGTTATTCATGAGAAAGCCGACGGATCCGTAATTTATGCCGTAGACGGGTGTATCGTGCGCCATAACAGCGTGAAGCGCTTCGAGCATCATGCCATCACCGCCCAGAGCCACAACGATGTCAGCCTTGTCGATGGGCACATTTCCATATTTGGACGTCAGACGTTCATACGCCGCGAGGGCTTCAGGTCTCTGACTGGAAACAAAGGCCAGAGTGGGTGTTTCTGGCAATGAATGGGAGGTCACGCCGATCTCCTTGAACAGGCGAGGTCATTCAAACGCTTTGCGCAAGACGGCGCAAGGCGTCGTGGGCGCTTCCGGGCGTGAATTTCTGGAAGACTTTTGCGGCTGAAACCATGGCCTCCGTCGGCAAATCATCCTGAATGCGTCCCGATTTCTGAAGTCCGCGAACGACCGACGGAAAGAGCGTCTTGTCGATACGCGCTGCCCGGCAGGCGAGCGCCGTTGCGCGCATGCTGGACATGCCGATCGCGGATCGCCATTGCTCGACGTCCAGACTGCACAGGTATGCTATCGAATAATCAAACAACAGGAATTTACCGTCGGTGAGCGCGCGGACGGCGACGGTGCCGTTGAGTTCGCCTTTAGCGGCCAGTTTTTCAACGAGACCGCGCGCCAACTCGTCGTCATTTTCGGCCGGAAGGCTGGTGGACGCGTTATCGCCCAGTTCGGCGAGCTGGTCCGGCTCCAGATCAAAATGTTGTTCAACCTGATCGTGAACGGCCTTGGAAATCTGGCGTGTCAGGGAATCAACAATCGACGGCGGAATATCTTCACGGTCCAGCAATTCGCGCGACAAGTCAGCGCTTGTTTTTGCGACATCCGCGCAGATCTGGATGGTGGTGTTGGATAAACGCGCTGTCGTGTTTCTTACCAATCGTTCGATGACTTCCGTTTCAGCCCGCGCGGCGACGGCATCACTGACGCCAATGCCGATATGCTCGCGTCCGGCGATTAACAGGCGGTGTTCACGCCTGCCGGTTTCTGCCAGCTCAATCAGATCTTCGGCTTCAAGCACCTGACTTTTCCTGATGATATCGGCGGCAACGCTCGGCGCATCGAATGCCAGAAAGCGCACAATGCCTTTTGGTGCCCAATCGCAATCGGCGAGTTGAGATGCCATCTTGATACGCACGCTCTCTTCAACCTTGTGTGCCAGCGACAGGAGTATGTCGTTGGCCAGCGGCTGCGTTCTGTTTGTCAGCGGTTTGGCAACGCAAATATCGGTTACGCCCAAAGCCAATGCCGCCCGTCCTTGCGGATCACGGACGCGGGCGAGTTGGGTGAGTGCGGATGCAATATTGCTCATGAATGCGCCAATTTGCTGAACTTCAATTAACCCTGAGTCTGCAGTGGATTCCAAACTTGGTTTCCCGCCGGTTAAATTCGCCGTACTTTCATGTGATTGACGCCGGGCGATGAAGATTCGATCCTTGCCCGGGAATAACGGGAGAGCCAGCATGGACGATCAAGCCAAACCAGGTGTCAAAGAACAGGTCACCGCGGAGGAGTGGAAAGCGCGCTGCGATCTGGCGGCACTTTACCGCCTTGTTCGCATGCATGGCTGGGACGATCTGTTTTTCACGCATATTTCAATGCGCGTTCCGGGGCCGGACCATCATTTTCTGCTGAACCCTTTCGGGCTGTTGTATGAGGACGTCACCGCGTCAAATCTCGTGAAGGTGGATCTGGACGGGAATGTACTCCCGCCATCAACCTATGGCATCAATCCAGCAGGCTTCACCATTCATTCGGCCATCCATGCGGCACGGCCCGATGTGAATGTTGCCATGCACTTGCATACAGATTGCGGCGTAGCGGTTGCGGCGCAGAAGGATGGGCTTTTGCCGATCTCGCAATTGGCGATGAATATCATGTCGGACGTGGCCTATCACGACTATGAGGGGCTTGCGCTGGTCGAAGAAGAAAAGGCGCGACTTGTCGCCGACCTGGGTACAAAAAACACCATGATCCTGCGCAATCACGGCACGTTATCGACGGGGTCTCATCCGTTTCAGGCGTATCTAAGGATGTATTTGCTTGAGCGTGCGTGTAAGATACAGACCATGGCGCAAGGCGGCGGGGAGTTGATCCATTGGGACAAGTCCATGCAAGACAAGGTCTTCAAGCAAGGCGAGGAAGGTGTGCTCAACGAGTTCTTCCTGGAAATTGCCTGGGCCGCATTGCGGTCGCGCGTCGATCGCGAATCCCCCGGCTACGAGCAGTAGCAACTGCGTTTGCGCTGGCGATATCTTCGCCTGCATTTGGCGGCGCATGGGTTCAAAACAAGGGTGAAGGGCTTGTGATTTCAGGCCTTTTACTATCTGGCGCTGATCACAGCCTTGACAATTCCGGCAATCGACAAGCGGGTCTCTATTTTTCGAAATACGAAAGTTCGTTTTACGCCGAATACGGCATAACAGACCGTTTGACGTTGATCCTGCAACTGGCGGGGCAACAGGTCAGTCAGGACAATAACGGTATCACCGATACGGCGTCCGGCTTGTCTGCAAGCCGACTTGGTTTGCAGCGCCGTCTGGTAGCAATTGGTCGCTGGACAAGCGCTCTGCAGGTATCGGCCGTGATTCCCGGCGGCGGAGAGAATGTGGCTGACCGGCCATTGGGTGATGGCGCGAATGGTATTGAATTCCGGTGGCTGACGGGACGGTCGATAGCGGAGAACGCGTTTCTTGACCTTCAACTCGCCCGAACCTGGCGGGCGGATAATTATCCAGCGGAATACCGGGCGGATGTAACGCTCGGCTGGCGACCGACAGACCGTTACGTGGTGATGGCACAATCCTTTTTTACGCAAGGCGAGGCTGATCGTCAGCGCAATAACCGCGCATTTTCACAACACAAATTGCAGGTTTCTGCCGGACGACGGATTGGCAATGGCACGTTGATGGCCGGCGTTTTCACGACGGTCTATGGCCGCAATTCCATTGAAGAGTCCGGCGTGACGGTCAGTTGGTGGCGACGTTTCTAGTATGCGCTCGTCGATTCTGTTTCCAGAAGAAGATAGGCAATGACGTTGACGCGGTCTTCTTCATTTCTGAGCCCCACAAACGACATGCGATTGCCCGGCAGAAATTCGCGAGGGTTGGCAAGCCAGGCGTCGAGTTGCTCGGGCGTCCAGACAAAGTCTGCATTTTCCATCGCTGCGGAGTAGTCAAAATTCTCTGCCGTTCCGACGTTCCGGCCGAACATGCCGTGAAGATTTGGCCCGACCCGGTTGCCGCCATCGGCTGCAACGGTATGACAAGATCCGCATCTGCGGAATTGACGCCGTCCGGCATCCCAATCCGCTGCGTTATAGGGCGCAGGAAGAGCGGATAGATCGATGGCCGCAATTTCGTCGGCGGGGGCGGGTGATTGCGCCGGTGTCGCGGCATCATTCGCGGCAGTGCCCGTGCCGGTTTCACCGCTATTGCAAGCAGCCAATACCAAACCTGCCATGACCGAAATAATCCACCGCATTTTTCAACTCCCTTCGAACCTGCCGCGAAACTAACGCAAAGCCGGGGTAAATCCACCGCGGCATTCGCACCTGCTGCCAGAGTGGAAGTCCGTCACGAATGGAGTTGACGTATTCGGGTCCGTGCGGCCAGCTGTTCGAAAGGGAGGGTCAGAATGAAAATGAGAAATGCGATGGAGCCTGACGATGACCAATTGGCGCGTTTTCTGTCCCTGAGTGACGGTCCGGTATCGATGGTCAATTTGCTGAAATTCAAAAATAGAGCTGAATATCCCGATGGGCGTGACGCAGACATTTCCGGAAAGGAAGCCTATTTCAGATATGCGATTCCCATGACCAGGCTGGTGCGGGAAGCGGGCGGCACGCTGGATTTTTCCGGCGACGCCCATCCGCTGTTGATTGGCGAGCTGGAGCATGATTGGGATATGATTGCGATCATGACCTATCCATCGCCCCGGACATTGGCGGATATCAGTCAGACACCGACATTCCAGGCGATTGCCGAGCATCGAAAAGCGGGTCTGGAGGGCCAATTACTCATTCCGTGTCGGAGCGCCTGATCGTGAGTGCCCGCACTGTCGTTTCACAATTGATCACCAGTCGCCGGGTGCGGAAACTCGTTCGCACTTGGCACAGCGCAAAACGATCCTTGTCAGGCGGCCGCAAGATGTTGCTGGTGTTTCTGGAGCCGGGTGAACCTTATTCCGAATTACTGGCAGATGTCATGCCACGCATTGTTGCACGCTATGGTGTCCAGGCGGAATATCTGGCGGTGCCGCCACCGGAAAAGTCCGCGGCCCCGGAACCGGAAAAACTCAAAAATTTTGCACGGCGCGACGCACAGGCATTGCGACGCGCCTATGAGGTGGCGGCCTTGCCGGATCGTCCGGCAGGTGAGGGCAATCCCGTTGCCAATGCGGCTTTGCGAAAGTCGCGCGGTCATTATGCCAGCGGCATGATCTGGTTTGAAGGTGAATGGTATTGGGGCCTCGACCGTTTGCATCATCTGGAGCGCCGTCTGGGTGCAGAAGAGGACGGGCGTTTATTTCCGCCGGTTCCGGAACCGGATATCGCAACGGGCGGATCGTTTGACATGTTTTTTTCGCTGCGTAGCCCCTATAGCTATCTGGCGATGATGCGCGCCCCGAAACTGGCCGAGCAATGGCAGGCGAAAATCGAATTGCGCCCGATTTTGCCGATGGTGATGCGGTCGCTGCCGGTGCCACGCGAAAAACGCCTATACATTGTGCGGGACTGCAAACGCGAGGCGGAACGTTTCGGCTT
>Ga0316204_10008228_pt1 | contig 14645 bp, 10 predicted proteins | sample 6monrhotite_MG_2_FD_205661 | JGI IMG/M metagenome (GOLD analysis project Ga0316204, IMG submission 205661) | Microbial mat bacterial communities from mineral coupon in-situ incubated in ocean water Damariscotta River, Maine, United States -... | ecosystem: Environmental > Aquatic > Marine >...
CGCCCATCGGTTAACTCCAGCTAAAATGAAAATTTGCTCAACAGGTGCATGATTTCTTATTGGGCGCTGCAATATCTGCAGTTTTCTGACCGGAGGTTCCCGAGACCATACGCTGGCGTATTTTTTTGTATTGAAGAATCACTATATGTTGACTCTGCGAATCAATTTGATTCGATATATGGTGGTTTTACTACCTAAATGCGTATCGCGGAGGCACCGTTTTGTCTAAGGTGTTGATTCTTATCCAGAAATCGTTATTCTAAGCAATGTATTCGCAGGAGGCGGGTGCTCGTCAGATAATTTTGATATGGTTTTGTCAATTTTAATCTGGCCAGGAGGTGGCCGATGGTCAGCAAAGAGCTGCAAGAATTATTGGTTTTGGCGCAGGAGAAGTCCTCCGGTGCGCGATCCCGTCTCGTTGAAAATATCACTGACCTTTTTCTTTCAGATGATGGGCGCCTTAGCGAGCATGAGCGTGCCCTCATGTCGGACATTTTGAGCAAGCTTATCGGGCAAGTTGAAGCCGATATTCGCAAAGAACTCGCAAATACACTTGCTACTGCTGGCATTGACCTTCCGGAAATCGCGAAATTGCTGGCGAATGACAACGCAGATATTGCGCGGCCGCTTTTAGAGCGCTGCAAACTACTGAAAGACCCTGACCTTATAGAGATCATCCGCATGCGTACGGATGAACACCGCATGGCTATCGCGATGCGTGAAGAGGTTTCAGAGCCAGTTAGCAATGCGCTCGTCGAATATGGCGGCGACGACGTTATTGAGGCCTTGCTTAACAACCATGACAGTATGGTCTCTAAGCGGGCGATGGAGTATTTGGTCGCTGAATCTCGTCGGGTCGACCGGTTTCAGGAGCCGCTTTTGCAGCGCGCTGATCTTCCGGGTGATTTGGCTTACCGTATGTATTGGTGGGTTTCTGCAGCGCTAAGGAAGCAGATTTTAAACGACTTTGAAGTCGACCCGATGATATTTGAAAAAGCAGTTAAGCGTGCGGCAAGCACTGTTTTGGTTGACCAGGGTGACGACCAAAGCGCTTATATTCGCGCTCAACGGCTGGTGCGCCGTATGAAGGAAAATGGCGAGCTAACGGTGCAGTTTCTTTTGAATGCGCTTCGACAGCAGCGAGTGGCCGTTTTTGTGGCTGGTATGGCGGAATTAGCGCACATAGATTTTACGACTGCCTGGCGCATATTCTCGGACAAGGGCGGTGAAAGCTTCGCTATCTTGTCCAAAGCTGTAGGCATAGACCGTAGTCAGTTTGCTAGCATTTATTTGCTGGTGATACAGGCGCGCGAAGGCGGTGCGGTTAAATCGCCCGGGGTACTAAAAGATATTTTAAAACTTTTTGACGCGACAGCTGAGGCCAATGCCAAAGGTGCGCTGCAGGTTTGGCAGCGAGACAGTGCGTATCAGGAAGCAATCGAAGAATTGGATAAAGTGGGATAGCCAGCATTCGCTCGGGGGAGCTAAGAAATGTTGTGCCAGGGAGACCCAGAAATGGTCGAAAGAAAAACTACGCGTAGCAAAAAGGTCGTCGATTTGGCGGCTAGGCGCAAAGAAATGCCGGACGTTGCCTTCGGGGCTTCCATAAGCAAAGACGCCGAGCACAGCTTTGCTGCAAATGAGCAAGTGCTGGGCATGGTCGCCCAAATTTTAGTTGACGAAAGTTTGCCGTTTTACGTGGCGTCGCTTGACGGCACTGTAATTCATATCAACGCTCACTATGACAAGCTTGATGCTGCGCTGGTTGATATTACGCTTGCGCCGGGCGCCAGCGACACTATTGGTCAATACCGAGTGCCTTCTCTTAAGCCTGTAATCGAAGATGTACTGGCGTCAGACACCACTGTTCGCGCCGAAGAAATTGTTCGAATAAATGGCCGCGAACGTGTTTTTCTTGGCCGGCACTCACCAGTTCGCAATGAACTCAAAGAAATTATTGCTGTCGCCGGCACTTATGAAGATGTAACCGTTCAGGTACGCGGTATTGAGGAATCGAACAAAACACAGGCACGTTTTCAGGATTTCGCACGCGCGAGCAGCGATTGGTTCTTCGAATGTGACGCTGATTTGCGCATTCGGTCGTTGTCTGAGCGGTTCACCGCCATAGTTGGCCAGCCTGCATCTTTGTTCCTCGGGTCGAAATTTGAACAATTTGGGCAGTTGGAAACTAATTTAGATGGCCGCATCGACGGTCCTCGCGCAATTCGGAGCCGCAAACCCTTTCGCGAGCAATTATTTGTTATCAGTGAAGCAAGTGGTGGGGAACTGAAGTTCCATCTGTCAGGCGTGCCGGTTTTCGACAGGCAAACGGGCGACTTTCATGGATATCGCGGCGTCGGAATGGATGTTACTTCACGCTATAAGCAGGCTGAAGAAGCAGATGCTGTTCGTTCCAATCTTGAAGGCCTGTTAGCAGAGCTTACAAGGAAAAATTTGGCGCTTGATGTGGCAAGCGAACAAGCAACAAGTGCACTGCGCACCAAGAATGAGTTCCTGGCGGCCATGAGCCATGAGCTCAGGACGCCCCTGAATGCCATTATTGGCTTCGCCGAGGCGTTCGAGCACCAAACCTTTGGTTCGCTTGATACGTCTTACATTGGTTATGCGTCGGATATTCGTAAATCCGGCCAGCATCTTTTAGGTCTGATTAACGACATATTGGACGTCGCAGTGATTGAAAGCGGTGGTTTGTCGTTGAATGTTGATGAGCTTCAATTGGAAAGCGCAATTTCAAAAGCGTTGAATATGAATTCAGATGCAGCTCGCAAGAAGGACCTAACCATCGACGCGCTAACCGTATGTGCAGACCTTTACGTGCGGGCTGATGACCGTCGCCTGACCCAAATTTTCGTCAACCTGCTTTCAAATGCCATCAAATTTACGCCTGAAGGCGGATCAATCGGCGTGGGTGTGAATATGGCGAAGGGCGATAGCCATGTCGATGTTATCGTTTGGGATACCGGTATCGGGATTTCCGCCGAGCAGCAGCGGCATGTTTTCGAAAAATTTCATCAAGTAACCGACCATATATATTCACGGTCACAAGATGGTACAGGATTAGGCTTACATATTAGTAGGGAACTGGCCCGTAAAATGGACGGTGACATAACAGTTACCAGTGCAGAAGGTGCTGGTAGCCGCTTTACGGTATCAATCCCTGTTTCCGACGGCAGCGATGCTGATGGAACATTCATATAAAGAATAAAAAACCCTAATAAATTAGGGACGGGAGAAAGGCTTCTGCGGGTAAACCGCAGGAGCCTTTTTAGTGTTTGTTAAGTCTATATTTCTATCGAAAATTACGCAAATTGTTCATTGAAAATACGGTCAGCAAGCGTGTGATCAGCATCGAACAATAGCTTCAGCGTGGTATCTTTATCTTCTTCGATGACAACTTTTCGCACGTCCCGTACTTCATGCATGTCTGCTACGGCGGAAACCGGGCGTTTTTGTGCCTGATTCACGGTTAGTTCCACACTTACATGGTGAGGCAATAACGCACCGCGCCAGCGCCTCGGGCGAAATGCGGAAAGTGGTGTTAATGCTAACAAATTTGACCCGAGCGGGATGATTGGTCCGTGGGCTGACAGGTTATATGCACTGCTTCCCGCAGGTGTTGAAACCAAGAGGCCATCGCCGACCAGTTCAGGAAGCCGGACTTTGCCGTCTATTGCAATGGTTATGTTGGCTGCTTGCCGAGTTTCACGCAGGAGAGAAACTTCATTTATTGCCAAATATTCTACAGTTTCTCCATCACAGCGTGTTGCGCGCATCTTTAGTGGACGCAGGCTGAAACTGTCAGCTTTCTCGATCCGTTCAATAAGATTGTCTTGGGAGAATTCATTCATCAGAAAACCGATGGTACCCTTATTCATGCCGTAAATAGGTTTGTTGTGGCCCATATAGGTGTGAAGGGTCTGCAGCATGAAACCATCGCCGCCCAGCGCAACAATAACGTCAGCCTCGCGGGTGCTTACAGCGCGGTAGCTGTTTTTGAGTGTCTTTGCCGCTTTGCTGGCTTCACCAAACTCGCTTGCGATTATCGCTATTTTCATTGTGTGGTCTCCAATGTGGCGGGCAGTATATAGCGAAAGCGTTGGTTCGCGAGCAGTAATTTAGGTTCGCAAATGAGAAGACCAATGGGAATATATGGTTATCCGCCGGTTTGGCTCATATGGCGGCTCACTTCTCCGATCATTTTACCGTCGGAAACCGCAAAATCATGTCCTTTGGGTTTAAGGCCCATTGCCTTGTCGAGCGCTGCAGAAAGCGCTGGTTTTGGCGATGTTGAACGCAAGGCGGCACGCAGGTCAATATGGTCGTCTTGACCCAAACACATATATATACGGCCGGTGCACGTAACCCGCACTCGGTTACATCCGTCGCAGAAGTTATTAGTAAGCGGTGTAATTAAGCCTAATTTGCGGCCGCTGGATCCGATGTCAAAATACCTCGCAGGGCCGCCTGTTCGGTGGACCGAAGGCGTTAATTTGTGGCGTTCAAGAAGTTTTGGAAGCAGCGCAGTGAGCGGTAAATAGTCGTCGTCGCGCTTGCTGTCTACTTCACCAAGCGGCATGGTTTCAATGAAGGTAAGGTCGAGGCCCTCACTGACCGCCCAATCCAATAGGTCAGGGAGTTCGTTTTCGTTTTTGCCCCGCATGGCTACCGTATTGAGTTTCACTTTCAGTCCGGCTTTTTGTGCCGCTCTGATGCCTTCAAGAACGGTATCCAGCTTGCTGCGGCGGGTTATGTCGGAAAATTTGGTGGCGTCAAGCGTATCAAGAGACACATTGATGCGCCGTACGCCTGCCTTAAAAAGAGCGTCCGCCATGTGCGGCAACTGGGTACCGTTAGTTGTGAGCGTGATTTCGTCGAGGCGTCCTGCCTCAATTTCCTGGCCGAGTTGTTCGATCAACCAGAGAATGTTTTTGCGGACCAGAGGCTCACCACCTGTGAGGCGAACGCGCCGTACACCGCGTTCTATAAAGGCGCGGCTTAAGTCCAATAGCTCCTCCAGGCTTAAAACGTCACTTTTGGGCAAAAATGTCATTTTCTCAGCCATACAATATACACACCGCAGGTCGCAGCGGTCAGTTACCGAAAGGCGTAAATAGGTGATGTGCCGACCAAATTGGTCGCGCAAATCGCTGGGTGCGTTCGTATCGCTAATGTTTTGGCTGCTATCGGGCATGGCCCTAATGTTGGTGCTTTGTGTCCCAGCGTCAAGGGAATGCTATATCAAATTTCGATTAAGGGTAATCTCAGCGCGGCAAGTGGCTTAAATTGGGTTTTTAGCCTTCGTTGTCTAAAAGCGTTCCGAGTGTTTCATCTATTTTCTTAAAAGCGGTGGCGCTGGCTTTGAAGGCAGTTTCTTCAGCACGTAAATCCGAAAGCTGTTGAACCAAGTTGCCGATACCAGAACCATTCAGGTTATTAGCGTTCGTACCAGAGGGTTGAGGCGCAGCCTGTGTTGTATTGTCACGATTATCTTCTTCAACCTTGAATGAGGCGTTGTCACTGGTGGTTTTTAGGATGTCTTTTGCGATATCTGTCGCGCGCTGCTCTGCCTTCAAAAGGCCCTGCGTGGCTATGTTAAGCGCTTTGATCATTCTCGGTCCCACTCATCAATTGCTTGTGAGACTATAGAGTTTTCTCGTAAATGGCGCGTAAAAAATTATATACAATTTTAGGCGCTTTTGGTTTTCTGGCACAATCCAATATGTAGCGTACCGCCGATATAAAATGTTAGGACCGCAAATGCAGCTGGATGTAGTTATCGATGTAGTTTGTCCCTGGTGTTACATCGGGAAAAAGCAGTTGGATAAGGCTCTTGAAATGCGTCCGGGTGTGGTCTCACAGGTACGCTGGCGACCCTACCAACTCGCACCGGACACGCCGAGCGAGGGAGTGGACCGGAAAGAATATTATAAGAAAAAATTCGGTGAGGGGCCGCAGGTTCGAGCCGCGCGTGATCGGTTGACAGCAGTGGGACGCGATCTCGGCATTACCTTTGATACGACCAGTAAATGTACCATTGCGAATACGCTGGATGCACACCGGGTTATTCGGTGGGCGATGGCTCCGGGCCTGCAAAGCGAAGTCGCGGAAGACATTATGCGGCGATATTTCGAAGATTGTGCCTTCTTGGGTGACCCAGATTTACTTGTTGATGTCGCGGCAAAAGCCGGAATGGACGGAGGTTTGGTGCGGGATTTGTTGGCCAGCAATACGGACTGTGAGTTGGTCAGCGGCGAGGTTGCTCAGGCGTCAAAAATGGGTATCCAGGGTGTGCCGATGTTTATTTTTAATGGTAGTTCTGGTGTATCCGGGGCCCAAGGGGCAGAGGTGCTCGCCGGTGTTATTGATAAGCTTCAGGCTGAGCCGCCTTCTCAGTAACACGGAAGAAGGGGCGGCTTCCATGAAACCACCCCAGGCCCTCAGAGAGGGTACTCAGAACAAAGGCTGAAGGGAACAGCCTTGTTTTTGGCTGGCTTTCGCTTGCCAATAGGGGTCCCTTGGCCAGCTTCCCTGGGATAAGGAAGCCTTTATGCTGGGCTGCATTTGGCCAAGGGACGAGGGACAAGTTAGAACTTTACGAGGAGGCCTGCTTTGGTTGACCAACCGTCGATATCATTGCCGTAGGTGGTATAATCAGCGCCTAACCTGAAGCTCGTGTTTTCATTTATTGAACGCTCGTAACCACCGCCAAAGCGCCAACCGTCTTCGCTGAATTTAGTCTCAGTTCCAGTATCGCCGGTGTCAGTGAAACGGGTTTTCACATAAGCAGCTTTACCGTAAATCAGGTTGCCGCCGTCGGAGCCGAATGCACTACCGAGCGTAAGGCCAGCACTCCATTCATAATCTGCATTGGTGGTATTGTTTTGGAAGCCTGTGTCACCAAATGTGCCTTCAAGGCCCATAACCAGACCGCTATCCATTTGGCGCCGGAAACCAAACACACCGCCATAGTAGAAGCTTTTGTCCCGGCTGATATCGCCAGAAAGTTTGGTCCAGTCGATGCCAGCTTCTACACCTGCATATACACCATCAAACTTTTTATCGTCATCTGCGGCAAGTGTTGCTGTGCTTGCTGTTGCGATCAAAGCGGCTGTTGTAATTATTGTCTGTACTAGTCTCATAATAATGTCCTCATTCCATCCTGTGTTGGCCAGCTTGTTAGGGGAGTACCGGCTCGGTGATTTGGAATATGGAAGCGGACTAAGGCGCTCGTTTGAACAAGATGCGGCAGAAAAATGAAACATTAAGGCCGATTGCGGCCTTCAGATGAATATCTGTTCAGGAACCAGCGCGAATGGTTTAAATGCGCACCGTGCGCGCAAACTAGCATGACAAAATTGTGCCATTCAGGTGCGGTGCGTTGGGCCGAAACTTTAGCTAGGTTGTTGTTTTATCTTTAGAATTTTGGCAGGTCGTCGCATTCTTATCATGACAGAGTTTTTGTCGCACTGAATTGGGCCCTAAAATCGCATGTGGTTATGCTTCGGCTGGCCGCCTCTTATAGGAAAGAATTATCCAGCCGAATACCGCCGATAAGAAGCTGGCGGCTAAAACGGCAATTCTAACCTCGCTATTCATAGCGGCGGAATCGTATGCCAAACTACCAATAAATAAGCTCATGGTAAAACCAATGCCAGCCAAATGCCCAGCACCCCATATATGCCGAAAGTTCATGGTTTTGGGCAGGCGGGCTTTCATCCAATATACGGCAATAGCAGCACCCAGCAACACGCCGACGGGTTTGCCCAGCACTAGTCCGCTAAGAATACCGAAACTAATGGGTGTGGTTAGGTCAGTGAATGTTACATTTGCCAAGGAAACACCAGCATTCGCCAAAGCAAACAGCGGTAGTATCATCAAAGAGACAGGCGCATGAAGGCTATGTTCCAAGTCTTCAAGGGGAGAGTGGCCGTCACGGCTTTTACGGGCCGGCACTGCCAGCCCAACCGCAACGCCAGCAAGCGTGGCATGAACGCCGGACTTCACAACAAAGCCCCAGACAATCATGCCGACAAAAATATAGGCAGCGGTACTGCGCACATCGTAGCGGTTCATCAGGAATAACACCAAGCAGCCAATAAGGCCCATGGACAGAGAAAAGGTTGATAAATCGTCTGTATAGAATGCGGCGATAATCACAACAGCACCCAGATCATCAAGGATCGCCAGCGTCAGCAAAAATAATTTCAGCTCAGCGGGAACCTTTTTGGACAGCAGGGCCAAAATGCCAACGGCAAATGCAATATCAGTTGCTGTGGGGATAGCCCAGCCGCTCAAGGCTCCTTCGGTGCTCCCTGCTGACTGCCAGAAAAACAGGGCCGGTATCAGCATTCCGCCCAATGCCGCCATACCTGGTAGGGCCAAGTTTTTGCGATCAGAAAGTTCGCCGTAAACCATCTCGCGTTTAATTTCCAAACCAACGAGCAAAAAGAATATAGCCATCAGCCCTTCATTTACCCATAGCAACAGGGGTTTTGAAAACCCGTAGTCGCCAACGGAAATAACGGCCTTTACGTTCAAGAGGCTGTCATACAGCACAGCGGCGCTGGAATTGTCGAGAATAAGCGCAATTATAGTTGCTGCAATTAACAAAAGGCCGCTCAAGGCGTCCGTAGAGATCTTCATTTTCACTAGTGGCTCCTGAATGGCTTATCCGCCATATTGGAAGCAGGCAAAGCGATTACAATCAAAATCGGATAAATTGCCTGCGAATTATTTCGCGGCGATTGCAGCTAGCTTGCGGGTAAGGGCTGCAGCCGTTTTAAGCCGGGCATTTGTCTTCGCAGTGGGTGTAAAATACACCAGCTTATGGTCGGGTCGAACTTTAGCAGTTTTACCGCTGGCAGAGATAAATTCGATTAACCCTCCCGGGTTTGAAAACTTATTATCCTTGAAGCTGATCACCATGCCTTTTGGTCCAGCTTCCAGCTTCTCAATACCCGCGCGTTTTGAATTGCCCTTGATAATCATAATCGCGGCCAATTGTTTAACCTCGGACGGCAGTTTACCGAACCTGTCAATCAGCTCAGCACAGTAGGCGTCAATATCTTCGCGGCTTTCCAAATCAGCAAGCCGGCGGTAAAGCGACATGCGCTGGGTAAGGTCCGGCACATAGCTTTCGGGGATCATCACTGTTGCGCCCAGATTAATGGTTGGCGACCAATCGCTTTCAGTGAAATCATCATCACCGCCACCAGCGCGGGCCTCGGCAACGGCTTCTTCCAGCATCTTCTGGTATAGCTCAACACCAACTTCCTTGATGTTGCCTGACTGTTCGTCACCGAGCAGGTTCCCGGCACCGCGGATGTCCATATCATGGCTGGCGATAGAGAAACCAGCACCCAGCGTATCAAGGGTTGAAAGAACCTGAAGCCGTTTTTCCGCATTCTCGTTCAGTTTCTTGTTCGGCTGGGTGGTCAGATAAGCATATGCCCGTGTTTTCGAACGCCCAACACGGCCCCGCAGTTGGTAAAGCTGGGCCAGGCCAAACATATCGGCCCGGTGCACCACCATTGTATTGGCGGTAGGGATATCAATCCCACTTTCAATGATGGTGGTTGAAAGCAGCACGTCATAGCGGCCTTCATAAAAGGCGGTCATCACGTCTTCGATGGTAGAGGGCGGCATCTGGCCGTGGGCGACAATGAACTTCACCTCAGGCACATAATCCCTGAGGAACTGCGCTGTTTCTTCCAGATCGGCCACACGCGGGCATACATAAAAGCTCTGCCCGCCGCGGTAATGCTCACGCAGCAGGGCCTCGCGCACTACCACCTGGTCAAATGGCAGCACAAAAGTGCGTACTGCCAGCCGGTCAACTGGCGGCGTAGCGATAAGTGAAAGGTCGCGAATGCCAGACATAGCCATTTGTAGCGTGCGCGGAATAGGGGTGGCGGTGAGCGTTAGCACATGCACATTTGATTTCAGTGCTTTCAGTTTTTCTTTGTGGGCCACACCGAAATGCTGCTCTTCGTCTACGATCAGCAATCCAAGCGACTTGAACGCAATATCTTTGGCCAGCAGCGCATGGGTGCCAATCACAATATCAAGTGTGCCTTTGCGCATTTCTTCTTTATTGGCTTTGCTCATCTTGCCGGAAACCAGCCGGGAAAGTTGGCCAATACGCACCGGCAGGCCCTTGAAGCGTTCGGTGAAGTTGAGGAAATGTTGGCGGGTGAGCAGCGTTGTGGGGGCAACGACAGCAACCTGATGCCCAGCCATCACCGCGAGAAAAGCGGCGCGCAGGGCAACTTCGGTTTTACCAAAACCAACATCACCGCATATCAGGCGGTCCATGGGGCGGCCCGACGCCAAGTCACCCGCCACATCACCGATAGACCGCAGCTGGTCGTCAGTTTCCGTGTAAGGGAAGCGCGCGCAAAATTCATCGTAAATGCCTTCGGGCCTGATGATGCGCTGGCCTTCGCGCATTTCGCGCTTGGCAGCCAGCTTGATGAGCCCGTCCGCCATCACGCGGATACGCTCTTTCATTCTGGCTTTGCGTGCCTGCCACGCTACACCGCCAAGTTTGTCCAATTGGGCGGTGGCGTCTTCACTGCCAAAGCGCGACAGTATTTCGATGTTTTCCACCGGTACAAACAGTTTGTCACCGCCGTGGTAGGTGATCAGCAAACAGTCGTGGGCCGCGCCGGTAACAGTAACTGTCTCCAGCCCTTCAAAGCGTCCAATGCCGTGGCTGGCGTGCACCACAAGGTCTCCGGGGCCAAGCGCAGAGGCATCACGCAGAAAATCGTCTGCTTTTTTGCTGCGGCGGCTTTTGCGCACCAAGCGGTCGCCCAGCACGTCTTGTTCGGAAATAACCGCCAAATCAGCGGTTTCAAACCCTGTCTCCAAGGCTAACACCGCCACTGAGATAATTTTTACGTTTCCGGTGCGGATATCTGTCCACGAGGCCGCCACACCAACAGGTGCCAACCCGTGGTCTTCCAGCACACCTTTCATGCGGTCAGCTGCGCCGGCCGAATAGCTGGCGAACACAACCCGCTTACCCGCTTTGCGCAGAGCCAGCACATGGTCTTTCACTGCGTCGTAAACGTTGGTTTCTTTATCGTTGCGTTCAGGGCCGAAATTTCTGCCCTGTTTGGCGCCAAAGCTAACCACACCAAGCGCAGGCGGTTCTTCAAACGGCGATAGTCGCCGAGCGTTGAGCGCTTCCAGCGTGTTCGCCCATTCGCTTTTGGTGAGATAAAGGCTGGCCGCTGGCACAGGTTTATAAGGCGGTGTTTGGCTGTCGCGTGTTTTCTTGGCAATCTCAAGAGCTTCCTTGCGCGCGTCATAATAATCACCAATCGCCTCAAGACGCTCGCCTGCGGCTTCAGTGGCCTGATGATCAAGCGACAGCACCGGCCCAGTCAGATAATCAAAAAGGGTTGCCATGTCTTCAAGGAAGAAGGGCAGCCAATGCTCTGCACCCTGATGTTTGCGGCCTTCGCTGATGGCTTCATAAAGCAAATCATTTGATTTCGCAGGGCCAAAGGAGGCCACATAATTCCGGCGGAAGCGGGCAACGGCTTCATCCGACAATGAGAATTCAGACGCAGGCTTCAGATGGAGCACATCGCTGGTGCCCACCGTGCGCTGGTCAAGGGGGTCAAACCGCCGGATAGTATCAAGCTCGTCGCCAAAAAAATCCAGCCGCAGCGGTTCCCTATGCCCCGGAGGGAAAATGTCTATTAACCCGCCCCTTACTGCGAATTCGCCTGGCTCCATCACTTGGCCTGAACGGGTATAGCCGTTAGATGCCAAAAACTCAGTGAGCGACGCCATAGTGACATTGTCACCGGGTACTGCATGAAAAGTGGCATCTTTGACCGCGTGCGGCGGCGCTACGCGCTGCAAGGCCGCATTCACGGTGGTGAGCACTAGCCTGGGTGCTGAGAGTTTGCTGTCTGTTAGTTTTGAGAGTGCAGCCATGCGCTGGGCAACAATATCAGCCTGCGGGCTAACCCGGTCGTACGGTTGGCAATCCCACGCGGGCAGGGCGATAACTTCCAGCTTTGGTGCAAAAAACCGCACCGCGCTAACAAGCGCTGCTAAACGCCCGTCGTCGCTGGCTATATGCAGCGCAGGGCGCTTGCTGTCCGCATAGGCGCGTTCAGCAGTATTCGCCAGCAACATTGCGTCAAAACCCGAAGGCACACCTCCAGCAACCAGCTGTTGCTCATCATTTACAAAATCAGTGAGGTTCATGGCAGCAAAATACTCATTTCGCTTTCAAAACCATAAAATCGAGCTTTTGCAGGCGGGCCATCATCGGGCTTTGAAAGGCCTCGGGCACGTCTTCACCCTTTGTTACCCAACCAAGGATTTCGTGGTCTTGCTCTTCGTAAAGCCGCTCGAACCAAAGGCAGTCTGCTTCGTTAAAATTTTTGCCGTTGGCCTCCACGAAATTACCGAATATCAGATCGAGTTCCTTGATGCCCCGATGCCACGACCGGAAAAGCAAGCGTCTGCGCCTGTTTTCAAGGTCAATATCTTTATGGGGGTCATAGCTGAGATCAGTCATAAATTGGTGTTCCGAAAAGGGGACGCGTATCAGCCCATTGGCGAGCGCGCCACCATACGCTATGGTCCCTGCTCGTAAAAGCGAAACTTTGCCATTTTTTGACCTATCCAACGGGGGACACTGGGCTTATGCGCCCTGAACTGCTCAATCAGTATTTTACCGATATCGAACATCTGCCGGGTATTGGCAAGCGTACAAAGGTTGCGCTTGAGCGGCTGATGGGTGCGCGCACGCGTGATTTGTTATTCCATCTGCCCACGGGGCTAATTGATCGGCGCTATAGGCCCACCATTGCCGCCGCAACGCCGGGTGCCATCGTTACGCTAGAAGTTACAGTGGATGAGCATCAGCCTAACAAGAATAAGCGTATGCCCTACCGCGTAGTGTGTAGTGATCCGGCGTCTGAGCTAACGCTGGTGTTTTTCCATGCCCGCGCTGACTGGCTGAAAAAGCAATTGCCGGAAGGTGAGAAGCGCATCATCAGCGGCAAGCTGGAGCATTATCAGGAAAAAGCCCAGATAACCCACCCAGATTATATGGTGGACCCGGATCAGCCTGAAGAAATGCCTGATTTGGAGACCATTTATCCGCTTACAGCGGGGCTATCGGGCAAGATGCTGCGAAAAGCAATTCATGCGGCGCTAAGCGAAGTACCTGCGCTGCCGGAATGGCACGATGCAGCCTTGATGAAGCGCGAAGGGTGGCCCGATTTTCTGTCAGCGATCAAAAACCAACACGAGCCCGAGCATTCCGATGATTTATTGGCGTCAAGCCCGGCGCGGCAGCGGTTGGCGGCAGATGAATTGCTCGCCACCCAGTTGGCGCTGGCGATTGTACGCGAACGCACGCGCCGCAAACGGGGCAGGGCGCTGGTGGGCGAAGGGCATTTGCGGGCTAAAATCCTGTCGCTTTTGCCGTATGACCTTACCGGCGACCAGGAAAAGGCGCTGGCCGACATAACCGCTGATTTGGAAAATGAACGCGCCATGCTGCGCTTGATGCAGGGCGATGTCGGTAGCGGCAAAACCGTGGTGGCGCTGTTGGCTGCTGCAGCAGCCACCGAAGCAGGTGTGCAAACAGCAATCCTAGCGCCCACGGAAATCCTCGCCCGCCAGCATTTTGCCACTATTCAGCCGCTGGCCGAGGCCGCTGGCATGAAGGCAGCGCTGCTAACAGGCCGCAACAAAGGCAAAGCCCGCGCCGGGCTGCTGGCAGAGCTTGAAGCGGGTGAGATTGATATTTTGATGGGCACGCACGCGCTTATACAGGATGATGTGGTGTTCCGTGACCTCGGTTTTGCGGTGATTGACGAACAACACCGGTTTGGTGTGAAGCAGCGGCTAGCGCTAGCGGCCAAGGCAAACCACGGCATTGATGTGCTGGGCATGACAGCAACACCCATCCCTCGCACGCTGACGCTTACTGTCTACGGCGACATGGACACAACGCTGATCCGCGAAAAACCACCGGGGCGCAAGCCCATTGATACCCGGGTAGTTTCGCTTGACCGGCTGGCGGATGTCGCGAACGGCATTAGCCGTGCGGTAGAGGCAGGCGCGCGTGCTTACTGGGTGTGCCCCTTGGTGGAGGAAAGCGAACTACTGGACCTCGCCGCCGCAGAGGAACGCTTTGCGTCATTGAAACCGGTGTTCGGCGATAAGGTCGGCCTGGTGCACGGCAAGATGAAGGCTGCGGAGAAAGACGCAGTGATGGCGCGCTTTCAAACGGGGGAGATTAGCCTGCTGGTTTCGACCACCGTGATCGAAGTCGGTGTTGATGTGCCTGAGGCAACGATCATGGTGATCGAACATGCCGAACGCTTTGGCCTAAGCCAGCTTCATCAGCTCAGGGGACGGGTAGGGCGCGGGGCGGCGCAATCTAGCTGTATACTCTTGCGTGCGGCGGATGTCGGTGAGGTAGCGCGGGCGCGGCTTAAAATTATGCGCGAAACCGAGGATGGTTTCCTGATCGCCGAGGAAGACCTAAAGCTGCGCGGCAGCGGTGAGATTTTGGGCACACGCCAAAGCGGCCTGCCTGAACTGAAAATGGTTGATTTCAGCGAGCACGCCGACCTGATAGC
>Ga0316204_10008229_pt1 | contig 14641 bp, 10 predicted proteins | sample 6monrhotite_MG_2_FD_205661 | JGI IMG/M metagenome (GOLD analysis project Ga0316204, IMG submission 205661) | Microbial mat bacterial communities from mineral coupon in-situ incubated in ocean water Damariscotta River, Maine, United States -... | ecosystem: Environmental > Aquatic > Marine >...
AACGGCGATGAAAAAGGTTGTGTGTGATGAGATCAGTGGTCAGCCAGATATTTGGAGTAATGGTAATTTTCGTGATGCGATACCAATGGTTTTACCGCGTCTTATGGCGGGATTTTGTGATCAGCATATCAATGACATTCTACATAGTAATTTTGCGCGTTTTTACTTTGTTGACCCAGCGCTACGTTTTGCCCGTCAATTTGAAGGGCGTTTTTACTGTAATGCATCCTTACTACAGTGGTTATGGTTTGATGCGGTTGGATTTCCCCCTGAAAAATTAAATATCAGCTTGGGTGGCCACCAACCTCTTATAGCTATTGATGCTCAATATAAAAAGGGGATGGGAAGAAAGTTGAAGCGACTTTGGCAGGGCATCCAGTTTTTTCGTTTGCTGACGGCATATCGGAAAAAATCTGCTGGAATTATTGCATCCGAAATCGCGTTTGCGAACAGTGGTCGAAAAATTAATTTTGCAGCATTGAATGATCAACAACTGATTGAAGTTTTACATGATTTGGACAGGCATCAAGGTAATTTTAACGCCTCGTTTATTATGCTGACTAGTCAGTCGGGCGCTTTGTTTATGCTAATTCAAACGTTGGAAAAATATGTTGGCGAGCGGGCTTATCAACTCGCGAATGGGCTCATGGCGCACCAAGCTGATATTACCAGCGCTAATCAGGGGTATGCGTTGCAAGCGTTGGCATTACAGCTAAAGGGTGATGCAGTGACATTAGCGGTGGTGCAGCAGCACGATTTTCAACCTAAACAGTGGCGAACGATATTGCCAGAGGGTTCTGTCTTTAAACAGGACTTTGGTGAGTTTATTGAGCAATATGGCCACCGTGCAGTGTATGAGATTGACCTGAGCCGAGCACGTTGGCGTGAAGATCCAAGCTATCTTTTTGATTGCATCAAAGCATATATAAAGGCGTCACCAGAAAAAAATAGCCAACAGAATGCCCAGCAGGAGAATGATGGGGCTTGGCAGGAAGTTCTTCGTGCCGTCCCCCGCTATCTGCATGGCCAAGTCAAAAAGCAGTTAGCTGCGGCAGCACAGGGTGTCGGACTCAAAGAGCAGAGTAAATCTGTTTATGTGCGTTTGATGGAACCCATGCGCCTGGCCTTGCTGGAGATCGGTGCTCGTATGGCAAATCGAGATTTGATTGTTAGCCGTGAGGATGTGTTTCATTGTGCTCAATGTGAACTTGATGGGGTGATGGAGGGGGCGTGGGATGGACGCTCGCTGAAAGGCTTAATTGATGACCGTAAGGCGATCAAACTCCGTCATGAACAATTGCCTGCAGTGGATGTGATTTTTGATGATATGCCTCAACAGCGAGTGAAATCATCGGTTAATCACGGCTCTGGTCTACGCGGTATTGGTGTCGCTGCAGGCGTGGCGCTTGGCACTGCGCGTTTGATTAAATCACCAGAGGAAGGGGGGCGATTGTCTGTGGGTGATGTGTTGGTTGCGCCGTCTACTGATCCTGCCTGGACACCATTATTTCTCAATGCCAGCGCAATCGTAATGGAGACGGGAGGGTATCTCTCTCATGGCTCTATTGTTGCCCGTGAATATGGCATTCCTGCTGTTGTAAATATTGAGGGACTGTTCGAGGCTATTAAGGACGGGGATCAGCTTAGTGTCGACGGTAATCAAGGTGTGGTGGAGATACTTTAAAGGTAACAGTTTATCGTATTTATATTTTATTCCAGATTAAGTCGTCATCGCGTGGAAAGGCGGGTATGAAGATAAGTGTGGCGCAAGATAAATGGGATGAAAGCTTACCTTCTTGGCGTAAAAAAAGCACCTAACAATAGGATAGAGAGGGGCTCGTTACTTTGGCGTTTCACTATAGGCTGTGGCAACACACCCTCAGCTTAGATGTTAAATTTTTAGGAAATTTTGCGATGAATCAGAAAATGACGAGAGTAAAAGTAGAAGATGCATGGTTAAGGTATCAGAGGAAACTATTCTCATTTATTCGCTCTAAGGTCGAAACAGCAGAGGATGCTGAAGATATATTAAATGATGTTTTTGCAAGCCTGGCTAAGGCTGCTGATGATAATGCAATTCCTGGTAACGTTTCATCGTGGCTTTATCGCGTAACAAAAAATCGGATTGTAGATTATTACCGAGTAAAAAGAAGATTTGAGCCATTGCCAGAAGAGCTTTCGGTAAAAATTGAAGAGACCAGCATAATTAAACAACTTTCAAAATGTATGCTACCCATGATTCAAGCCTTGCCCGAGACTTATCAACAAGTCTTAATGTTGTCTGAAATCGAGGGGGGGAAATATGAAGAGGTAGCGGCTGAGTTGGACTTGAGTGTATCGGCAGTCAAGTCCCGTATTTTACGTGGCAGGGAGAAGTTACATAAAAGCATGGTACGTTGTTGCACTATTTATCGGAATGATGTTGGCGAAGTCGTTGATTATGAAAAAAAGTCGGATAGTTTCTGTGCCGATTGCGAAGATTAATTAAATATTTGCATCCTTTTTACGGTAACGCCGTCTTTAACGTGTGAAGACACCGCTATTTCGGCGGTAGGCACATCGTTAATAGGAGAAACAGAATGAAACGACTACATATGCACATTACCGTGAATGAGTTATCGGAAAGCATAAATTTTTACTCAACTATATTTAATAGCCCACCTTCTGTTGAACGTGAAGATTATGCGAAATGGGATTTAAGCGAACCAGCTGTGAATTTTGCTATTTCTAAATGTGGTCATACAAGTGGTATCCACCATTTGGGTATACAGGTAGACACAGACGATGAGCTAGAGGAAATTGCGATACGTCTTGATAATGCAGAAATAACGTCATCAAAACAAGAAGGCTCAACTTGTTGCTATGCTCATTCAAATAAATATTGGGTACTAGACCCACAAGGAATTGCTTGGGAAGCCTTCCATACATTGGGAGAGGTTTCACTTTTTGGAGAGGATGCTGGAATTAATTTAGAGGGTGAGCCTGCCGCATGTTGTATTCCTAATGAAGGTAATGTTGCTGGGTGTTGCTCATAAAATCTAACACATACTATTCGTACAGAGGATAGGCTACATTCCCTGAGTGCTATTTTTCCCGGGATGCTAGGGTTGCTGAGGTTTTGGCATTGACTGTAAGCAATCCAGTACATGAATTTTTAACTTGATGTCACTTAAGTTATCACCTTTTTAGATGCTTAAATTTCACCCCAATACGCCCTCTTAGCAGGGAAAGAGGGCGTATTGGGATCAATGTGGCAAAAGACGAATGGGCTGAGAGGTTACCTTTGATGAAACCTAAAAACATTGTGGTTGCGGCAGTACAAATGGATGCTCCCTTTGCTCAGCGGCAGCGGTGCCTGGATAAGGCAGAAGCTTATATACAGCATGCGGCGGCTCAAGGAGCACAGTTGATATTATTGCCAGAGCTATTACCTAACGGATATGGCTTGAATGAGTCTGCTTGGAAAGGAGCAGAGCCTATGGATGGCTGTGCTGTTAATTGGCTTAAGGCTCAGGCTAAAAAGTATGGTGCATATATTGGGTTCACTTTTTTGGAAACCGATGGTGAAGATTTCTATAATGCCTTTGTACTTGCGGATCCTTCGGGCGAGATTGCGGGCCGGGTACGTAAATCGCCAGCGCCAGCGGTAGAGTCATACTTTTACAAAGAGGGGAAAGATAGTCATATCATTGATACAGAATTGGGGCGCATCGGGGTTAACATCTGTTATGAGATGTTATTACATGAGCGGGTTAATGAGTTGTATGAGGCAAACATTGACCTTTGTTTGCAACCGAGTGCGGCAGGTCGGCCAAAGCCATTTATACCCGGTGATGTAGCACGTTTGGAAAAAGCCTTGATAAATGCCCGCTCGGTTCATTATCAAGCACTTGGTGTGCCGATTATTATGGCTAATCGAGTAGGAAAATTGGAGGGTCGATTGCCCGGTGTTATGGGGTATTTAAAAAGTAGCTTTTTGGGTGGCTCATATATCAGTGATAGTAATGGGGAGATACTCAAGGCGATGGATCAAAGTGGACAAGAGGGGGTTGTTATTTCTCAAGTTACTCTCGATCCAAAATATAAACCCACCATGCCACCGCAACGTTACGGCAAGATATGGGCAGTGCCTATGCCTTGGTTTGGTTTTATCTTCCCCATGACTCAGGTTTGGGGTGAAAAATCGTACGCTAACAATCCGCGCAGAGAGGACAAAGCGCAGCTACAGTATCAAAAAAAATGGTAGTTTCAGGGGCGCTGGGATGTACTTGGATAAGTTAATGTGCGAGTAGCTGAATGCCTGCTAGCAGGTGTTACTCATGACTTGTTTAACGGGGGCTTTATTACATTGTAGCTAAACAGCTTAAAGCTTGGGCCTTGTTCTGATTGTTGAGTGAGTTGTACTTTGACTTGGGCGTGTGCGGTAATGCAGTGAAGGATATCACCTATCCGGTAGTGCCGAGGCAGTATGAGCGTGGCTAAGGGGCTGTCAAATGGGTTGTCGAGGTTACTCGCGGGTAGTAGTAAGCCGCTATCCTCTTCTGTGGTGGAGGCCGCTATGATTAGAGGCGTGGCATCTTCTGCTAAAATGCTGATACCAAGTAGTATGCCGGGACTATCATGTTCCGCTAATAGCCAGCGAGCTTGTCCTAGGCGCCAAACTTTGTTGGATGAGCCGGCATGGCGGATGAGTACTAATTCTCCTTTTTGTAGTTTATTGGTATGTTGTGCTGGGCAGCGTAGTCCATACCCACCTATGCTGACGTCAATCTCTTGAATGTCGCGGAGTACTCGTTCATGGGTTTCTATTTCACTTTTCAGCCATCGGTTGTCTAAATGGAGTGACCAAAGTGTATTTTTGTTTTTATCAATGCAGTGTATCTCTTGTTCTATGAGAAGTTGGTGACAGTTTTGTAGACCGACTGATAACTCCATTTTTTGATAACTACTACGGCGCTCGTAGTTACGTGGTGGCATGCTCTCCCAGCCATGACTAAGGCGCTCTAATAGTTGCTGTCTGAGGTCTTGATCAAGGTCATCTGTTGTGTTTTCCTGCTCTTGTTGTAATATTTTTTCGATGTTTATGATGAGCAGGTTACGGGTGTCAGGTGTGCTTTGTCTTGATTGTAGGTATTCAGGAGGGCGGTCATTGGATAGGTCGATAATCCAGTCACCATTGGGATGCCACTTGTCGTTACATGCAGAGAAGTGACATTGATAAGCCCACTGATTGAGTATTTGATAACTGCTGATGATATCTTTGCGCTGTAGTCGAAAGGGGTTGATAGCTGCAAATAAAAGTATGCTGATAAAGGTCGACTCAATAGTTTGTTCAATTCCTTTTTTATCAGAGATCGGTATGCGTTCTAATTTATATTGACGAGCATATTGATAGAGAAGCTTTAGCTCACCCCAGAAGTCGCTGCTATTGGGTTGGTAGCTGAGATAGTGCTCCATGAGATAGTGTGATTTAAAGCGTAATGCATAACCGATGCTGAGTGACAGAAGCTCTTGCTGTTGTAGCTCAGTGCCTTGTGTTATCAACTGGTTGATGATGATGTTATGACAGCTAATGCTTTCGTGCAGTAGTTGGCGGATTAATACGGTGGCCGCCATATCATGAAGGGGAATTTCAGCATCGAGACAACCTTGCTCTAATTTTGAAATTAATGCGTTGACATGGCTGTTTAGCTTGGAAAATTGCTGGTAGCGTTGTAGTGGCGGCAATGTTGCACCGTTGAGACTACGCAGTGCGCTGAGTACTTTTCTTCCCGCTTGCTCGGTGCTGAGTTGCGGAAGGTGCGCAAGCCACGCTAATGAGTCTGTCATGGGGTCGTCGTCGGCTGTGGTGAGTAGTGGGGTTTAGTGGTATACATAAATATCCCATTTTGATTTTATTATAATTATTCTTGCTTGTGGCACATAAAATATTGTTATTACTTTAGGCTAGCGGCATGTTTCACAACTTTGTAAGTCAATTTCAATATCAGCCGTTACGTGATTTGGCTTGGGTGTTGAACTCTCCCCATCTTCTTAGTGAGCGTACAGGGGTGGCGTGTGCTAAGGAGATTCATCGTGATGATGATGCAAAAAACGAATGGTTGTTAGCCTTGGATAAGCAGCCAGAGGCGCTGTTAAGCTACTGTTCACAAACAAATCATCAACGGCTTGGCGGTTATTTTGAGGCATTACTAAAATTTACTTTGCAGCAGTCCAGTGATGTGGCATTGCTGCTAAATAATTGGGTGGTGCGTGATGGGAAGGAGACGTTGGGTGAATGTGATTTTATCTTCCGTGATTTAAGGCGGCAACAGATTCATCATTGGGAAGTGACGGTTAAGTTTTACCTTTATCATCAGGGGCACTTTTTTGGCACCAATGTAAGAGATCGCTTGGATATAAAGTATCGACGTTTGCGTGATCATCAGCTGAAATTACCCCAACGGCCATTGGTGAAAGCGCTTTTAAAGAATCAGTTTGGGATAGAGCAGCTCGACTCTAGTGTTTTTTTTAAGGGCTATCTTTTTTATCCGCTTGGGTTTGAGGGGGATCAGTCGAATATGTTGGCGGACGATCATTTACGGGGTAGTTGGTGCCATCTGCCACAATTGGCGGAATGGTGTGGTAGGCAAGCGCTTGATTGCCGCTATTGTATGGTGCCGCGCTTGCAGTGGTTGTCTGCTTGTTTTCGTAAGGATGAGAGTGGTGTGCTTGATTTCCTTGCGCTGTCTCAAGTGCTGTCGGAGTGTTTCCAGCTGCGCCCACAAGGGCAGTTGGTAGTTGCACTGAAGCAGGGCGACTACGGGTGGTGTGAAGTGGCACGTTGTATGGTGGTGGAAGAGGGTTGGCCTGTTGTTTAGACCCCAGCTCATATTTCTCGCCCCAGTGAGGAAGACACATGGATGGTTTTATTTGTTCCAGTAAATTCGGCTATATGCTCCTGCATCCATGCTGGAGTTCGTTTTTTCGATTAAGGTTTAAGGAGAAACTCCATTAGTGCTTTTTGTGCATGCAGGCGATTTTCAGCCTCATTCCAAACGACGCTCTGTGATCCATCAATCACCCCAGCACTGACCTCTTCGCCACGATGGGCAGGTAGGCAGTGCATGAAGAGGGCATCAGGCTTGGCTAATTGCATTAGCGCTTCGTTGACTTGGAATGCTGAAAAGGCAGCTTCTCTTGCTTTTTGCTCTTCTTCTTGTCCCATACTGGCCCAAACATCGGTAACGATTAAGTCGGCATTGGTTGCCGCGAACTTGGGGTCATTAGTGAGAGTGGCGGCATCACCTGCTGCTGCGAGCAGTGTGGCATCGGGCTCATAACCGCTGGGTGCTGCAATGTTTAGTTTAAAGCCAAATTGACGTGCAGCGTTGATGTAGGAGTGACACATGTTGTTGCCATCGCCAATCCACGCAACGGTCCGCCCTTTAATCGTGCCGCGCTGTTCTACATAGGCCTGTATGTCGGCTAGTAGCTGACAGGGGTGGTACATGTCGGTTAAGGCGTTGATGACAGGTACTTGTGAATATTCTGCAAATAGCTCAATTTTTTCATGTTCATAGGTACGAATCATGATGATGTCGACCATGCGTGAGAGCACGCGGGCGGAATCTTCTATCGGCTCACCACGCCCCAGCTGTGTGTCTCGCGGTGAAAGAAATATTGCATGTCCGCCAAACTGGGCAGCCCCAGCCTCAAAGGAGACGCGGGTACGGGTAGATGACTTTTCAAAAATCATCCCTAGAACCTTGTTTTTCATTGGCTCATAGATTTCACCGCGGTGCTGCATTGCTTTCAACTCAATGGCGCGATCAATCAGGCCGTTAAGTTCAGCTGGGGTGAGATCCATCAAGGTTAAGAGGTGACGAGCGGCCATGCCTGTATCCTTAAATATTTTTAACTAAAAAATTCTTCACAAGGGCGCTTACCCCGGTGACGAGCTGTTTTGATTCGCTATCATCGGATAGCAGTACCGGTAGTAGCCGTATCACATTATTCCCTGTAACGTTGATCAATAGCCCTTGTTCCAGGGCTAGTTTGACCAATTCGGCACAAGGGCGATCTAGCTGAATACCTATCATCATGCCGAGATGGCGGATATCAACCACGCCGTCGAGGGAGCCTATTTCGGTTTTGAAATCATCAACTATTTTTTGGCTGTGCTGCTTTGCTTGTTGCGCGAGATCGTTTTGCTCCATCACCTCGATTACAGCGAGTGCGGCGCGGCAAGCTAAAGGATTGCCGCCAAAGGTTGAGCCGTGGTTGCCAGGGCCCAGCACATTGGTAGCTTTTCCATGGGTGATACAGGCACCGATTGGCACACCATTACCGAGCGCTTTGGCAAGCGTCATTACATCTGGGGTGATATCGCTATGCTGGAAAGCAAACCATTCACCGGTGCGGCATAAGCCGCTTTGAATCTCATCAAGCATCATTAAGCAGTCGTGTTGGTCACAAATAGCGCGTATCTTTGTGAGGTAATCACTTGCTGGAATATTGATGCCGCCTTCACCCTGTACTGGCTCAAGTAACACGGCCACCACATTTGGGTTATTGGCGAGTGCCTGCTCAATGGCCTCTATGTCGTCGTAGGGAACATGGATAAAACCTTCGACTAAGGGCGCAAAGCCTGCCTGTACTTTAGCATTTCCTGTTGCGGATAAGGTCGCGAGGGTACGGCCATGAAAGCTGCCATTGGCAACGATAATGGCGGGTTTGTCGATACCTTTATTATGTCCATAGAGGCGGGCGACCTTGATCGCGGCCTCATTAGCCTCCGCACCTGAATTGCTGAAAAAAACCTGCTGCATGCCAGATAACGCGGTTAATTTGTCGGCTAAGCGCTGTTGATGAGCAATGCCGTATAAATTTGAGGTGTGTATCAACGTTTTGGCTTGTTCACTGATAGCTGCTGCGACGTCTGGGTGCGCGTGACCAATACTACACACAGCGATTCCACTGATGCAATCTAGGTATTTTTTCCCTGCGTTATCCCACAGCCAAGCGCCTTCACCCCGTTCAAAACTGACAGGTAGTCGTGCGTAGGTTGGCATTATCGAGTCTGACATGCGGTTGTTATCCCCTAAAAATAAAAAGGGCAGCGCTATGAGCTGCCCAGATGCTCCCATCTTATCTCGGATTTTGTGGCTAAGTAAATACCCTGGCTGAGAGATGTAATTAATAGCTTGAACGAGCCATTGCACGTTATGATGCTATTGTTACAGTTATGTGGCCTTTATCAAAGATGTCACGATGTTGTCATATCTTTTGTTTTTAATGTCGCCACACAATAGTAGGAATCCTTGAGATTATGCCAGTAAAGATTTTGATGATTGAAGATGAAGCGGCTGTTCGTGAGATGGTGCGCTTTACGGTTGCCCAGTCTGGGTACGAGGTTTTTGAAGCGGAAAGTGTGGCGGATAGCCGTCATGTGATCGCTGATAACGTGCCAGATTTGATTTTGTTGGATTGGATGTTGCCGGATGTGAGTGGTATTGAATATGCGCGTACTCTCAAAAAAGAGGAGATGACGAAGCATATCCCAATCATCATGTTAACGGCGCGCGGTGATGAGTCGGACAAGATTCGTGGCCTAGATGTAGGTGCTGATGACTACATTACCAAGCCTTTTTCTGTGAAAGAGTTATTGGCTCGCATTAAGGCTGTTTTGCGACGTGCATCGCCGATGTTAGAGGATGATGTGGTTGATGTGGATGGTTTGCGGTTAGACATCGCAAGTCACCGGGTCAGTGCCAACGAGTCATCGCTTGAAATGGGCCCCACAGAGTTTCGTTTATTACATTTTTTCATGACAAATCCTGAACGTGTCTTCAGTCGCGGTCAATTGCTCGACAGAGTCTGGGGGGGTAATGTTTATATCGATGAGCGTACCGTTGATGTGCATATTCGCCGTCTACGCAAGGTATTAGAGTTAGAGAAGTATGATCGATATGTGCAAACAGTACGCGGTGCAGGTTACCGCTTTTCATCCAGGGTTTAAATTTTGAACGCGCAGTGGTCGAGTGAGCTATGGCGTATTACGCTCACGTTGTTGGTAGCATTGCTCGTCGGTCTTTTAATTGGTCACGCCTTACTCTTGTTATGCGTAGTGCTTGGGATTCACCTATTTTTACACTTACGTGAATTGTACCGATTAGATACATGGTTGCGTCACTCTAAACGTTACAACCCCCCGGATGTTGACGGGGTTTGGGGGGAAATTTATTACCTCTATTACAGGGCTCAACAGCGTCAGCGAAAGCGCAAAAAACTGTTAGTGAGTTATCTGAATCGTTTTCAACAGATGACTAAGGCGATGCCTGATGCAACCGTCGTGTTGCGTAATGGTAGTGAAATTGAGTGGTTTAATGAAGCCGCACAACAGTTGCTGGGCCTGCGTCAACCACAAGATCTGGCACAGCGAATTGATAATCTAATTCGTGTCCCTCAATTTATTGAATTCCTTAAAAATCAACGTTATAGCGAGCCGCTTGAGATTCCTTCTTCCCTGAGTGATGGCTGTATGCTTTCGGTGGTTGTGGTGCCTTATGGCAAAGATAGGCGTTTGTTGGTTGCGAGAGATGTTTCACAGCTATACCGCCTTGAGGAGACTCGGCGGGATTTTGTGGCCAATGTTTCCCATGAGCTGCGTACCCCATTGACCGTAATTAATGGTTATTTGGAGACGATGGCTGATCTCCCTGAAAGAGATCCACTAAGACGGCATTGGGGACATCCGGTGCAGGTCATGTATGAACAAAGTCAGCGTATGACTTCAATTGTTGAAGATTTATTACTTCTTTCTCGTTTGGAAACAAGCCGTCGAGAGGTGTATCGAGAGTCTGTTGATATTCCCTCAATGGCGCGCATCGTCGCGGAAGAGGGGCGGGTGCTGAGCGGCAAGAAAGGACATGAGATTGTTACGGAGTTAGATGAGTCATTGTGGTATCGAGGGAATCAGTCACAATTGTTTAGTGTTTTTAGTAACTTAGTCTTTAACGCTGTGCGCTATACGCCAGCAGGCGGTAATATTACACTGCGTTGGTATGTGGACGCTAATATGGCCTGTTTTGAGGTGGCGGACAGTGGTGTCGGTATTGCGCCGCAGCATATCTCACGTTTGACGGAGCGGTTTTATCGCGTGGATGTGGGGCGCTCTCGGGATACGGGTGGAACGGGCTTAGGCTTGGCGATTGTTAAGCATATTCTTGAGCATCATGAAGGCCGTTTGACCATTGAGAGTGTAGTGGGTAAAGGGAGTGTATTTCGCTGTTGCCTTCCTACCAATGGGGTTTCGCCTGCTCCAGAGCGTCAACAGGCGGGGTAGAGTTGTAATGATAATGTCATAAAACATTCTTATTATTGTTACTTAGCGGGTTGATAATTCGCCACATCAGCTTTTAGATAAATCCAAACCTTGTATGGGGAAATGAAATGAAAATGTTCAAACAGCTTATGGTAAGCAGCGTTGTGCTGGGCTTGATGTCTGGTGTCGCGACGGCAAGTGACCTGGTCGATCCAAATCTAGCTAAATATGAGCGCACAAGTGGTATTTCAGGCAATGTAAGCAGTGTCGGTTCAGATACGTTGGCTAACTTGATGACCTTATGGGCGGAAGAGTTTAAGCGTGCTTACCCTAATGTGAACATTCAAATTCAAGCTGCGGGTTCATCAACTGCGCCACCCGGGTTGACTGAAGGCACTTCAAATATGGGGCCAATGAGCCGCAAGATGAAGAGCAAAGAGATGGAATCATTTGAGAAAAAACATGGTTATAAGCCTACCGCTGTACGTGTTGCGATCGATGCCTTGGCCGTTTATGTACACAAAGATAACCCTATCAAAGGTTTGACCATCCCACAGGTTGATGCGATTTTCTCTTCTACTCGAAAATGTGGTGCAGATGCTGATATCTCTAAGTGGGCGGGTGTTGGCCTAGGTGGTGCGTGGGCAAACCGCAATGTACAGCTGTTTGGCCGTAACTCAGTATCGGGTACTTATGGTTATTTTAAAAAGAAAGGGCTGTGTAAAGGTGATTTCAAAAACACCGTTAATGAGCAGCCAGGTTCAGCCTCTGTAGTGCAATCTGTAACCGCCTCTTTGAATGCCATAGGCTATTCAGGTATTGGTTATAAGACTGCCGGTGTGAAATTGGTACCTTTAACCAAGAAGGCGGGTAAACCATTCATTGAAGCTACGCCTGAAACTGCAAGCTCTGGTGAATATCCATTGTCTCGTTACTTGTACGTTTATGTGAATAAGCATCCTAATAAGCCGCTACCACCTATGGAATATGAATTCATTAAGTTGGTGCTTTCTAAGGTTGGTCAGGAAGTTGTTGTTAAAGACGGATATGTGCCGGTATCTGCCGCTATTGCTGAGAAAGAGTTGGCTAAGCTTCGCTAAATGCATAGCTGCACTCTTTTACATGAAAACCCCGTGTGAGCGGGGTTTTTTTTATCATTAAAAATATATTACGAATGCCATAATAACCATAATAATCATGTAAATTCATACCCTTAAATGCTTGATTGGTCAGTATGGCGAAATGCATGTTACAAAACTGTCATATTGCTGTCATAATTGGCCGCTAAATTTGCGCCGATAACAACACTGGCTACTTATATGACCGCCGAAATAAATGTAAATAAAGAATCACCGGAACGCATTCGTCACCGTAAAATGCGTTTAATAAAAGATGTGTTTGCCAAATATGCTGTCACCATCGGGGGGGGGAGTGTGATTTTGGCCATCGCGTTGATTTTTTTCTATCTGTTCTATGTGGTTGCACCGCTTTTTAAAGGTGCAAAGCTTGAGCATGTCGCGAGCTACACCCTAGCTGAGGGCAGTGGTGGAGAGGTTCTCCATTTGGCGATGGAGGAACAGTCCGAGATTGGTGTTCGCTTTACTCGCTCAGGATATGCTGATTTTTATAATTTGATCGATGGGTCACTGGTTATAAGCGAGGCTATCGCGTTACCTGTAGAAGCTGAGGTGAGTAGCTTTGATGCTACTGATGGCGGCGCTCTGGTCGTCTATGGTCTCTCTAACGGTGAGGCAGTGATTGCCAAACACGATTACAAAATCACCTTTCCTGATGATAAGCGTAAAATAACACCCCATATTACCTATCCTTTTGGTGAAGACCCTCTAGTTATAGATGATGAGGGTGACATCATAACCTCTATCGCATTCCAAAATGGTGAAGAAGAGGCCACCATCGTTGCCGCGACCAATGATGATCGATTGTTGATGACGCACTTCATCAAAGAGGAATCTATGATGGAGGAGGGGATGTTCGATATAGAGCAAGAAAACCTCACTCTTAATTATGATTCGAGTCAGTTGCAATATCTGTTGCTAGGACAGGAACAAGATAAAATTTATGTTATTGACAGCGTTGGTGAACTGAGTCATTTCAATATTCGTGATAAGGAAGAGCCAGAGTTAGTTGAGCGCCTACGTGTTGTTGAGCAAGATAAAGAGGCCACGAGCGCGGTATTTTTGACCGGGGGCATCTCACTGCTGGTGGGGGATTCCTCTGGACGTATCACCCAGTGGTTTCCAGTACGAGACGAGCAAAATAATAGTGAGTTAACCCTGATTCGTAGCTTTGCCGAACAGGACAAACCGATCGATAAAATTGCTATCGAATTGGGTAGAAAAGGATTTGTTGGCGCAGATCGTGAGGGTAATGTGGGCTTATATCACAGTACTGCCCACCGCACGTTGTTGGTCGAACCGCTGGCTAACAGCGCGGTTGATGAGATATCGCTAAGTCCCCGAGCCAATGCTATGTGGTTTGAAGATCGTAATGGAGAGCTTCAATTCTGGAGAATCCATAATGAACATCCAGAAGTCTCTTGGTCTTCTTTGTGGGGTAAGGTTTGGTATGAGAGTTATGAAGAGCCGGAATATACGTGGCAATCCTCCTCTTCAAGCAGCGATTTTGAACCTAAATACAGCTTGGTACCGATCTCTTTTGGTACCTTGAAGGCGGCCTTTTACGCCATGCTGGTGGCGATGCCGTTAGCGATATTAGGGGCCATCTATACCGCTTACTTTATGGCGCCTCGTATGCGTAATATTGTGAAGCCCAGTATTGAAATCATGGAGGCGTTACCGACGGTTATTCTGGGCTTCTTGGCCGGCCTATGGTTGGCCCCCTTTATTGAAAAGCACCTGCCAGGCATCTTTATTATGTTGCTACTTGTGCCTGCGGCTATCATTTTGGCTGCGTTTGCTTGGCAATTCGCGCCTCGCAAGTTGCGCCATGCTATCCCTGAAGGGTGGGAGGCCGCGCTGTTATTGCCAATCATAGTCCTGGCGTTGTGGATTTCGTTTGGAAGCAGCAATGGCATTGAGACTGCATTGTTTGGCGGCGATATGCGCAACTACCTCACGAATGAGCTAGGTATCGACTTTGATCAGCGGAATGCCATGGTGGTGGGGTTGGCAATGGGCTTTGCCGTCATTCCAACTATTTTCTCGATTGCGGAGGATGCGGTGTTTGGAGTGCCGCGTCATCTGAGTCATGGCTCGCTTGCTCTGGGGGCAACCCCTTGGCAAACCATGTGGCGAGTTGTGTTGTTGACGGCAAGCCCAGGTATTTTTTCTGCGGTAATGATTGGGCTTGGGCGTG
>Ga0316204_10008230_pt1 | contig 14639 bp, 14 predicted proteins | sample 6monrhotite_MG_2_FD_205661 | JGI IMG/M metagenome (GOLD analysis project Ga0316204, IMG submission 205661) | Microbial mat bacterial communities from mineral coupon in-situ incubated in ocean water Damariscotta River, Maine, United States -... | ecosystem: Environmental > Aquatic > Marine >...
AAGAGCAACCGAAATTGTTCTTCGACTATGTGGTGACTTACATCGACATTTTTTTGGCAAAGCCATCATCGACACAAGCACCCACACAAATTATCTGATCAAATTGTTAAAGAGCGAGCCGTAACTTTCGTTAGGCGAAGACCATCAATTTTAGCTGATAATCTTCTTTATCGTCAATGAAAAATTTTCACTGACGGGGTTAATTTTAACCCGTTCTGCTGAGCTTTCGTTCAACCGAGGCGCGCATTATACGCATCTTAATCAAACCGTCAACACTTAATTTCAAACTTTTATCTAATTAAAGACTGCTTAAAATCAAGCTTTGGTCTCAACGGAGCGCGCATTATACGCAGTTCGAATTGACCGTCAACACTTATATTTAAACTAATTTTATCTGTTTCCAAACTGCTTAAATACAAGCTTCTTCCTCTACGGAGGCGCGCATTATACGCAGCTTCTTTTGAGCGTCAACAGATGATCTGTGAATAACGGTAATTAACTTAAGTAAATGCTTATAAACTATTCATTTCGTTACTTTTGATGTTTTTTTGGTTAAAAACACATCAATTTAACTTTGGTTGTTCATTCAAAACTAACCAATACATCCCCAATTGTTTTACAGCTTCAATGAAATTTTCAAAATCAATTGGCTTTCTTATATAACTATTCGCACCTAACTCATAGCTTGTGATTAAATCTTCTTGTTCGTCAGACGTTGTCATCATTACGACAGGGACTAAAGATGTTTCTTTATTTTCCCTAATTTTTCGTAATACTTCTAAACCATCTAACTTAGGTAAGTTTATGTCGAGTAATATGACTTGAGGATTTATGCCCTTTTCTCTCGCACTAAAATTTCCTTGGTACAACAAATAATCAACCGCTTCTTGTCCATCACGCGCCACCACAATCTCATTCAATATATTGTTTTTTTTAAATGCCCGTTTAGTCAACATCTCATCATCTGGATTATCTTCAACTAATAGAATGACTTGTTTCATATTTTAGTCATGCTCCTAAATACATTTTTTGCCGTTTATAAATAAAAATAGAATGTCGATCCTTTGCCAACTTCAGCTTCAGCCCATATTTTTCCATTATGGCGCTTAATAACTCTAGCAACAGTTGCTAAACCAACTCCCGTACCGGCAAACTCCGACTCACCATGTAAGCGTTTAAAAGGTTCGAAGAGCTTATCAATATACTGCATATTAAATCCGGCGCCATTATCTTTGACATAAAAGACATCTCTACCACCTTCATACGTACGCCCAAACTCTATGACCGCTTTATCAACCTTAGCTGAATATTTCCATGCATTACCTAACAAGTTTTCCATAACAATAATCAATAGCCCTCTATCACAGCAGCACATTAATCCTCCTTCAACTTTAATCTCAACATCTCTCTTTGCGTCTAGATAGGTAAATCTATCTGTTAGTTCAACAGCTAACAAAGATAAGTCCACCTCTTCTAATTCAAGCTCCTTACGTTTAACACGCGATAATTCCATCATGTCATTAATAAGCGTTTCCATTTTGGAAGCACCGTCATGAATACGAATTAATAAATCTTTTCCATCTTCATCGAGTTTATCGCCATAATCATCTTGTATAATCTGGCTAAACCCCGCTATTGCACGTAGTGGAGAACGTAAATCATGTGACACTGAGTAACTAAACGTTTCTAGCTCTTTGTTTGCATCCTCAAGCTCTGCGGTTCGTTCCTCAATCAATTCTTCCATTTGATATCGATACTGATAAAGTTGCTCTACCATTTTGTTAAAGGCATCTGATGTTTGTCCAATTTCATCATCCCCTTTTACAGGTAATGTCACATCTAACTGTCCCTCACCCACTTTAACAACAGCTTCTGATAAGTTATGTAAATTTTTAGTGAGTCGTAATCCAATAAATATTGTGACCGCAATACTTAATATAATTTCAGTTAAGGCAATTAATATACTGCGGTTTCTTGAACTGCTAACAGCTTCTCTCATCACATGAAGAGAAAATCCCATCTCGATAAAACCCAGGTTTCGCCCGGCTAAAGAAATATCAGTTTTCACATCAAAACGTTCATCGTCCACAAATGAGGGATGTTTATCTACAGAAGGGCTGGTATTAGGAATATTCTTTCCTAAACGGACAACCTCATGATTTTCTGTCGTGGTAACTCTGATATAACTAATTTCATTATTTTCTATCAGTCGCCGCGAATATTCATCGAGCTTAGCATAGTCAACTTCTGCCATATATGTGGCAGCTGTTCGACTAAACTGTCGTAAGATACTTGCAGCGGTATCATTTAACCGTTCTGCATGCGCAAGATAAATAGCATTAAGATTGCTTAAAACGAGAATAGACAACATAACAACTTCAATAACAACGACACTACTTATTAGCCGAAAGCGAAGTGTTTTAAAAAATGGTACTTGCATAAATATCCTTTACTTTAATTCATCAACTGCCCATTTAAGTTTGTCATACTCACTTGGCTTCGCAGCCGCAAAACCGGGCCAACGTAAATGTTTTAAAAGTGCTTTCCCCTCATCGCTTAATTTAAGCTCTACTAAAGCAGCTTTTAGTTTGTCGGCCGTCGCTTTATTAAGTGATTTTGCGACAGCGATAGGCATATGTGGCACGCCATCTGTTAAAGATAAAATACGCACCGAGCTCTGAATAGCTTTTTTTGCGCGTTTAAAAGGTGGCAACATTAAGCTTCCTGCATCGGTAACTCTTTTGTATGTCGAAATAAGAGATGCGTTATGAGAAGGGGTATAAATTAACGATAAGTCTTTTTTAGGATTAATCCCGACTTTTCGCAAATGAGCTTTGATCATCAATGTAGATAAAGCAACTGGCGCAGTCGTAGATAATTTTTTCCCTTTTAAATCATTTAATGATTTAATTTCGCTTTCTTTTGGAACAATAATTACCGCTTTCATATCTGGGGCAGCAACTCGCACAATTACCTTATAACCAGCCTTACGCTGAGCGGAGTAATACATATGTGGCGCAGTAAAAACAAAATCATAGTGCTTTCCACTTTCGGTGCGTTTTTTAAAGGTAGGGAAATCTACTGCTGTTACAAGGCGAATGGGCTGTCCAATTTGTTTTGACAAATAATCGGCCATGGGTCCGAAACGCGCAAATAACTTTTCAGTGCTAATAATCGGTAAAACGCCAAAGATAATTTCTTTATCACTTCCTTCTTGCTGAGCAAATACTGCTTGGCTAAAAGTGTAGAAAAAAAGGCTTAATAAAAGATAAAAACGATAACGGAATAATTTATTTATATTAAGATTAAGGACTTTCAAAGCCGTCGTTTTCTTTTGAGTATCTCTTTTTCGTTTTACCATATTTATACTCCAAACTTTACTTAAGCGCTCAATTCCCGAGGAGTTTACTCAGGTATAATTGAATTGTAAGTGCTTTTTGGTAAATAAGGTAAGTCAAACTGTGAAAGATTGTTAAAGGTATAAAGAAACGGTTTACTTACTAAACCGTGTAACGGGCGCCATTTACACGATCTATTTACATGAAGAGGGCACCTTTTTATTCATGCTTATTTCTATGGAGGTTTTATCTCATCCCTATTTTGTCTAGATAAACTACTTTACTGTCACTTTTGCAAAGCGACGTTTACCCACTTGGTAGATATGCTCAGTGCCTGCTTCAACTTCAAGGCCTTTATCTGACAATTTTTCACCATCCATTTTAACCGCACCTTGCTTAAGCATGCGTAAAGACTCTGATGTACTTTGGGTTAGTTTTGCTTCTTTTAATAAGTTCGCTATTGCAAGCTTACCATCCACCGAGCTCAGCTCAATCTCAGGAATATCATCTGGCATAGCCCCTTTTTGAAAACGTGCTATAAAGTTCTCACGAGCTTGTGTTGCCGCCTCAGGAGAGTGGAAGCGAGCAACCAGCTCTTCTCCCAATACAAATTTAATATCCCGAGGATTAATGCCTTCTTCGATATCTTGTTTAAATTTTTCAATATCTTCTTCTGGCAGGAAGCTAAGTAGTTCAAAATATCGCCACATTAGCTCATCCGATATAGACATTATCTTGCCGAACATTTCATCCGGCGCTTCATCTATACCTATATAGTTGTTTAAAGACTTGGACATTTTCTGTACGCCATCCAGCCCTTCTAATATAGGCATGGTTAAAACAACCTGTGGTTCCTGACCATAATGCTTCTGCAATTCCCGCCCCACCAGTAGATTAAATTTCTGATCGGTTCCCCCTAGCTCCACATCTGCTTTCATGGCGACTGAGTCATAGCCTTGAATCAAAGGATATAAAAACTCGTGGATTGCGATGGGCTGGCCACCTTTGTAGCGTTTACTGAAATCATCACGCTCTAACATACGAGCAACCGTGTGCTTGGCAGCTAATTGAATCAATTCAGAGGGACTCATTTCGTTCATCCAGCTCGAATTGAACATCACTAATGTTTTAGTGGGATCGAGAATTTTAAAAATCTGCTGCTCATACGAACGCGCATTTTCAATCACATCATCTCGGGTTAATGCTGGACGGGTTGTACTTTTACCGGTTGGATCACCAATCATGCCGGTAAAATCACCAATCAAAAACAATACTTCATGCCCCATATCCTGAAACTGACGAAGCTTATTAATAAGAACCGTGTGGCCAAGATGTAAGTCTGGCGCAGTGGGATCAAAACCAGCCTTAATTCTTAAAGGTTTGTTTTTCTTAAGCTTTTCAACTAGTTCGGCCTCTACTAAAATTTCATCTGCACCGCGTTTAATTATCGCTAAGCTATCTTCTAGTGATGTCATGTTTATTCTTTTCCTGTCAAACCTGAAAATTAACGATTAAAGACAATTCTGCCCTTAATAAAGCGGCGTAGATTACCATATTGCCCGCAGCGAATCTTTATTGAAATATAAGTCTAAAGCGTGATTTGATTCCTTCCCTCACAATAATAATAGATATTAGTATTTGACCAGAAGCAGTGACTAAGCTATCTTTACAAAAAATATAACTAAAAGTTGAATAAAATCCGTGAATTACAACTCTTTCTTAACACGCGACTATAAGTTTATGGGGCGGCCACCTGCTCCACAAAAACGTCCGCCGTTTACTCGGCTGCATGCTGTTATCGTATTAGCATCAATTATGTTGGTCGTAACTGTTGCCAGTTTCTTTTCTAATGATGTGGAAGCTACCCGCAATACCGATCCTGCGCAATTGATTCAGCTTAATGGAGAATCATTAAGCCAAATCCATGCATCTCTAACTAATAATAAACAAGAACTGTTTGATCCCATTGAAACCAGTGAAGTAACACAACAACCTGAACAAGCAATTGAACAAGTTCTACCATTAAAACAAACGATCATTAAAATTAAGTCTGGCCATTCTCTTTCAGCCATATTTAAAAAACATAAATTTAGCCATCAGGATCTTTATCGCATTATGCAAAAAGGTAAAATCTCAAAGGCTTTACGTAATTTACAACCTGGTAGAACTCTTGAAATAGAAAGTAATGAACAAGGACAGCTGTACTCTTTGTCTTATCAAGTAAACCGTTTGCAATCGATTAATGTTATTCGTGCGAATGATGACTTCGATATTCAGACCATTGATAAACCTGTTGATAAACGCATTAATTTTTCAGAAGGCCTTATTCAAAGCTCATTATTTGAGGCCGGAAAACAATCTGGCTTATCTGATGCATTAGTCATGGAAATGGCAGGCATCTTTGGCTGGGATATTGATTTTGCTTTAGACATTCGACAAGGCGATAAATTTTCTATTCTTTATGAAGAACAATTCATTGAAGGAAAAAAATATCAAACAGGAACGATCCTTGCTGCTGAGTTCACTAATCAAGGAAAAACATTTAAAGCAATTCGCTTTACTGACAAATCAGGTCGCACAAATTTTTACACCCCGGAAGGTTTGTCGATGCGTAAAACATTCTTGCGTTCTCCCGTTGATTTCCGCCGTATTAGTTCACGTTTTGGTAAACGTAAACATCCAGTACTAAACCGCATGCGTTTACATAAAGGTGTCGATTATGCTGCGCGTCGAGGTACTCCGATTCAATCATCGGGTGATGGCAAAGTCATATTTAAAGGGCGCAAGGGTGGTTATGGACGCGTTGTTATCGTGCAACATGGCAGTCGTTATAAAACGTTATACGCGCACATGAATGGTTTTAAACGTGGCATACGAGTTGGTAAATATGTCAAACAGGGCCAAACAATCGGTTTCGTTGGCAGCAGTGGCCGCGCAACTGGTCCACACTTACATTATGAATTCCGTGTTAATGGTGCACACCGTAATCCACTTACTGTTAAGCTGCCTAATGCTGCACCAATAAAGTCTGCGTTCAAAAATGATTTTATTGCTCATGCTGAAAGTTTATTGGCGCAACTCAATACACATAAACCAACACAAGTTGCATTAAACGAACAATAAACAACTTTAATCATTCGTAAGACGAGTCAGCTTATGGCAGAGGATCTTTATATTGGCCTGATGTCCGGCACCAGCCTTGATGGTATTGATGCTGCTCTCGTTCGTTTTGAAAACAAACAAGTTACAGTAATAGAAACAGCCTGTTCCCCGCTTTCATCAAACTTAAAAGATGAAATTAAATCACTCATTAATCCTTCTGAAAATGAAATCAATCGATTAGCGTCTCTTGATGTTCAGCTAGGCATACACTTCTCTGAAGCCGTTAAACAGTTAATAAATAAAGCGAACATAAAAAAGCAAGATGTTATTGCGGTTGGTAGTCATGGCCAAACAATTCGACACTTACCCACAGCAAAACATCCTTCTACTTTACAAATAGGCGATCCCAATATCATTGCCGAAATAACCGGCATTCCTACCGTTGCAGATTTTCGTCGTAGAGACATGGCCGCGGGCGGGCAAGGCGCACCACTTGTTCCCGCATTTCATGAACAAATTTTTCGTGAACCCAAAAAGAATCGTGTCATTTTAAATTTAGGTGGTATTGCTAACATTACAATATTACCTGCTGATAAAAATATACCTGTAACAGGTTTTGATACTGGCCCCGCCAATACATTGATAAATCATTGGATTCAGCAACAACAAAATAAAAATTATGATGATGGCGGCAAGTGGGCTTTAAGTGGCCAGGTAAGTGAAAGCTTTATTGAACAGCTTCTTAAGGATGATTACTTTAAACTCATTCCACCCAAAAGCACCGGTACTGAATATTTTAGTCCAGCCTGGTTAACAAATAAGCTTTCTAAATTTCCTTTTCTTGCAGCAGAAGATGTGCAAGCAAGCCTAACAACATTTACTGCAATAACCATTAGCGATGCAATTAATCAATATGCAACTAAAATAGCAGGAGTAGATGAGCTCATTATTTGTGGTGGAGGTGTCCATAACAAATTTTTACTACAACAACTTACCCAAGGTTTACCCAATGTAGAAATTAATAGTTCTGCTAAATATGGATTAGATCCTGATTATGTTGAAGCGACTGCTTTTGCATGGTTAGCTAAACAAACCATGGAAGGAAAAACAGGAAACTTACCTGAAGTCACCGGGGCAAAACGAAAAGTTATTTTAGGTGGGATATATCCAGCTTAATTAAACTTTTTTTATTTAATGTTATTAATTCTTTACACAAATTATTACATTGCATGACATGACATACAAAGACGTGTCTGACTTGAACCTGTTGTCAGACTTTTAGTCGAGCTACATTTTTCTACTGCAATACTTTGTTCACTCTGCATCGCAACAACTGTTTCATGTGATTTAGTTTCATGACAGGAAACACATGTCACCTGACCATTTTCCAGTTTAATTCTGGAATCCAATCTGGTAGGTGCAATATAAGAAGCAGGACTTTTTCGAGCATAACGGACATAAGACATACCAACAGGATGATTACTACTACCGTGACTGGTAAACGTCATTACCGTATCAGCATGTTTGATGCCGATACTTTTAGCTTTACTTCCATCATGGCACTGCATACAAGCAGCTGATTTACTGTTAGCGGGAACTTGAGCCGAAAAACGGGATGAATCAGAGAGCCCATCGTCCAAAATAAAATCTCTAAAACTGCCTGCATTTGCCGATGTGGAAATTATTATCAATGCAAAAATACAGGTTGTAATATTGTGAAAACGAGACCAACTAATCTTCATAAAGTTTCTCCGGTAGTCCCTCAGCCATAGCCCGCATAGGGCGACAGGTAGGTAACTTTGCGTCCCAGCCTTTCGACTGGTTTGCCTTTGTCACGAAACAGTTCGTGTTAAATAAGGTTATCGTTTAACAGAAGAAGATCTTTAGGATTTTTTCGAAAAAATATTTTTTAATAATTTAAATAATTTAAATAATTTTAGACTCAGTCTATTTATCGTTTATCAATCGGCACATATTTACGAACCGGCTCACCGGTATAAACTTGTGTTGGTCTGAAAATACGATTGTCTTTTAATTGCTCTCGCCAGTGAGCCAACCAGCCGGCAGTCCGTGAGATAGCAAAAATAGCCGTAAATTGATCAGAGGCAATGCCCATTTCCTGGTAAAGAATACCGGAATAGAAATCAACGTTTGGATAAACACCTTTTTTAGCCAAACGATCTTCACAAATTCGCTCAACTGCCTTGGCTGTTTCAAACATAGGATTAATATCCCCACCACGTGCTTCAATAAACTCATCAACTAATTTTTCAAGAATAGTCGCACGAGGATCTTTTGTTTTATATTCACGATGCCCCATTCCCCAAATGACTTCTTTATTTTTTAACTTCTCGTCAATGTAGGCTTCTGCTTTCTCGGGTGAACCAATCTCTTCTAACATTTCTAAAACTTTTTGATTGGCACCACCATGCAGTGGACCAGACAAAGCACCAATTGCCGCGGCAATAACATTAAACGGACTTGCAAGTGTTGAGGCATTCACTAAAACAGAGAAGGTAGAAGCGTTAATGGTATGTTCAGCATGTAAAATTAAACACACATCCATAATTCGCGCCAACATTGGATCAGGTTCTTTACGTGTCAGCATGTAAAGAAAGTTTTCAGCATAAGATAAATCATCACGCGATTCGACTGGATCATAGCCATTTCGAATGTGTTGCCACATCGCCACTAATGTTGCCATCCGCGATAACATTTTTACCGTCATGTTATGAATGTAATTCAGGTCACGACATTCATCACCACCAGTTAAACACTCATTGCCCGCATAAAACATACCCAAACTTGCCACAGCAGTTTGCAGCATATCCATTGGATGTCCACTTTCAGGCAAGGTCTTCATTAGGTCACGAATGTGATATTTAACGTGGCGGTTTTCTTTTAGTTGTTGTTCAAAGTCTGCTAGCTCAGCAGCCGTTGGTAAACGCCCATCGAGTAATAATAGAGAGGTTTCTTCAAAGCTACTTTCTTTTGCTAATTGCTCAATAGGATACCCACGATATGCAAGTATGCCTTTCTCACCATCAATATCAGAAATATTGGATTGGGTTGCGGGTACACCGGCTAGACCGGGAAGATATTCACTCATTGCGGACTCCATTAAACAACATTAACGATATAGCAAAATATTTTAACCTGTTCTCTCGAACAAGTTCAGTAAAACTCAACTGAAAATAGTACTAATAAAAAAGGTGGTTAAGCACGGGCTAAACCACCTTACGAACAGTATAGGAGATTGTTATATAGAAAAGGAAGAACCGCAACCACAGGTTGTCGTTGCATTGGGATTATTAATGACAAACATTGAACCTTCGAGGCTATCTTTATAATCAACTTCAGCGCCTTCGAGGTATTGATAGCTCATTGGATCTACGACGACAGTTACACCATCATTTTCAACCGAGGTATCGCCATCTTGAATTTCTTCATCAAAGGTAAAGCCATATTGAAAGCCAGAACAACCACCACCTGTTACGAATACACGTAATTTAAGGTTTGGGTTACCTTCTTCTGCGATTAATTGTTTTACCTTATTAGCTGCGCTATCGGTAAAAACCATGCCGTTATCTGTTATTGCTGCTGCGCTACCCATGGTTGTTACTCCGAATTTAATATTCAATTATTTGTGTATCTAGGCCTTAGCTATTGATTATCTAATAACCTATTAAAACAGTCAAGATTAAGTATTATGCTTCTTCTTGATTCTCCACTTCTTCAGTAGAACTGTCCTCAATTGCCTTATGCATCAGTTTACCATTTACTTCAGCACCCATCGCCATTTCTATTAAACTATAATAGACGTTTCCATGCACACGGGCGTGTGTCGCCAACTCAACATGCCCACTTGCATGCAAATCACCGATTATAGAGCCATTTACTACCACATTTGGCACTTTTACTTCGCCTTCGATAGTTCCTCGTTCACTCAAGGTTAAAACTGAATCTTCACCTTTTTCAGCAATTACGCTACCTTTAACTGTGCCATCAACGTGTAAGCCACCGCTAAAAATAACATCACCATGAATTTCTGTATTTTGCCCAATAAGTGAATCAATATGTGCAGTTTGTTTTGGCTTTTTATTCTGTCCCCACATGGGTTTCTTTCTCCTCAATTGACCATTCTATGGTTTTTTCTATCATATCTCGCTGTCGACCACGCGGTAATATCTGTACTTTTACACGTAATAGTGAAAATCTCTCAGGAAACTCCACTGCACCTTCAACATTTTGAAAATATTTGAACCGGTAATTTAAATCTCTCACTTTTTTTGCCGTGATCGACTTCAGCTCCAGTGTCTTTGGTTCTCCATTTAACAGGCCATCAAATTCTAATTTTACCTTGCCTGTTACCAACCGACTATTTTTTAATACCTGTGTCAGAACCACTTTATAGCGATAATTTCGTGTATCACCATTTTGTGTCAAAAAGAAATTTTGCAAGTAAAGGCCTGAGCTGGAGTCCTTTGGTGAAACAATGCCGCGATAAAAAGCCAGTTCCTCTTTATGTTCAAGGATTTCAGCCTGCAAAATCTTTAACGTTGTATCCAGCTCATTGTAGGCTTTACGTTCAATTTGAGCCGCTCGTTCAAGAACAGCTTTATCTTCACGCAAAAGCTCAATCCTTTTTTCCAGATGTGCCTGGGTCTGCAATAAACCATCTATCTCACTATCCGTATCTCGACTGTCATAGCCCGCAAGGTAACGTCCGTAATCAAATAAAGTCCAGCCACTGATTAACAACACCACCAAAACAACGCCCCAGATAAATTTACTTTTCCAGGGACGATGTGCTTTTACAACTAAATTCATTAAGGTACCAACGCTATTGCCGTCAAACCGGCATCTTCTTTTAAACCAAACATTATATTCATATTTTGTACTGCTTGCCCGGCTGCACCTTTGACCAAGTTATCAATTACAGAAAGAATAACCACGGTATCGCCATCTTGTGGCACATGAATCGCCATGCGGCAGTGATTTGCGCCTTTTACTGTGCGAGTTTCAGGCAAACTACCTGCTGGCATGACATCGACAAAAATTTCATCGGTGTACTGTTTTTCATAAAGTGACTGCAGTTGCCCAGCTATATTTTTATCTTTTAGCTTTGCATAACAGGTGGCATGAATACCCCGAATCATTGGGACTAAATGCGGAACAAAGGTCAAACCAACATCCGCTTTATTCGCGAGAGCCAACCCTTGCTTAATTTCGGGTAAATGCCGATGGCCAGCCACGCCATATGCTTTAAAGTTTTCACTGCTTTCAGCCTGTAAAGTACCCACTGCCGCCGTTCTGCCCGCACCACTGACACCTGATTTTGCATCTGCAATCAAGTTATCGGTTTCAACCAAACCATTTTCAATTAAAGGCAAAAGACCGAGTTGTACTGCTGTAGGGTAACAACCGGGGTTTGCAATCAACTGAGCACTCTTAATTTCTGCTCGGTTCACTTCGGGTAAACCATACACTGCTTGCTTTACTAGTTCCGGACAGGCGTGTTCCATGCCGTACCATTTCGACCATTCTTTAATATCTTTGATTCTGAAATCTGCTGCGAGATCAATAACTTTAACCCCGGCATCCACCAACTCTCTGGCCATGGTCATGGCAATGCCATTTGGGGTGGCAAAAAAGACCACATCACATTTTTTAAGCACAGCCATATCCGGCTCAGAAAAAGCCAAGTCAAGATGACCGCGTAAATTGGGGTACATATCAGCAACAGGCAAGCCATTTTCAGAGCGAGAAGTAATCGCCTGAATTTCTACTTCAGGATGAGCCGCTAACAAACGCAATAATTCCACGCCTGTATAACCTGTTCCACCTACGATGCCGACCTTAATCATGTTCCATGCCTTACACTGATATTAATAAGAAGCGTAATGATAAAGGATAAATGGCGGATACAAAAGAAAAAGCCCCGACCAAATGGCCAGGGCTTTATATTTTATATTTCAGTAAAGCTTATAGTTTAGAACACTATAGTCGCTTGAACAGAAATACGGTCTTCTATGCCTTTTAAACCATTATGTAAAGCTGTTGTCATATTTGTTAATGGAGTAGAAGCAGTCGATATAGGATCTAATGCTTTTGCATCACGAGTTGCATAGTTCAAAGTCAATTTAGCCTTACGGTTTAAATGATACTGAACACCTACTGTTATTGTATTAAATTCAGCAGTTAACAAATCATGAGTTGTTGAACGATTATATACATCATAACGCGCATCTAATTCCCATTTAGTATTTGGTATGTAATAACCTACATCAAGATAATAACCATCTGATTCACCATCTAGATCTTGAGTTTGAGGTAGCGCACCAATACCCATGTTTGGTTTTTCAGGTCCCTGGAAAATCATGCCTTCACCAGTCATGTATTCACCAGCAATACGCCAGTTTCCACCACGATAACGAGCACCAACACCAGCACGATTACGATCGTACACTTCTGCATTCACTGTATCGTCATCAGTCAGATCAACCTTACGTTTACCATTGTGAGACCAAGCAAACATTTTCAAGCCATGTGCCCAAGGTCCTTTACCACCAGCTATTAACATTTCAGATGACCAGTAAAGGTAAGTATCTTCACCATCAGCATGACCACCTGTATCAAGGCCATTACCATTGCCAATCATGACCGCATAACTGTGATCCCAGCCACCAGATTTAAAGCTATCAAACACCTGGATACCGATATCACGCGCAGCACCAAAAGAGTCCCAACTTGCTTCATTAGCAAAGATAGGGCCATTACCACTAGCACAACCAGGTGTATCTGTATTGCCAGCAGCTACTGTGCCACAAGTTTGATTAACACCCGCGGTAAAACGTTCCAACATCATTTGATTAGATACATCGGTGAAATTGATGTAATCAAAGGTAAAGATACCTTGAAAAACTTCTTCAGGGCCAGGCGTTTTAAATAAACCCATACGAATACGTGCGCCCGGAATATGGTTCAAGGTAACACTCGCATCAGTTAATTTAACCGCCTGTTTTTCACCATATATACCACCATCCGTGATCGCATTTTGACCAAACTCAGCAAGAACAAAATAGTTAATAGTACTATCAAGTGGCATCGCTATCCCACGCACACCGATACGGGCACGTTGTAATTGAAACTGACTTTGTTTTTCTAAGTTCGGTCCAATACGCGTAGGTTCTGCAGCAGTACTATCACTTGTATCTTTTTGATAGGTAGGTTGTAAGAAACCCCAAACTTTAGCGCGTGGTGCTGCACCGTCTTTTTCTGTGCCTTGTAGCATTAACCAGTTTACTGCGTTTGCCGTAGAAGCGAAGCCACCCAGCATAGTTGTTATTGTTGCAGCAAGTGCAACTTTTTTAAAATTCTTCATTTATAATTCCCCTAAACTTCTTAAAATTTTTATTAAAGTTTATTTTGTTATGTCTAACCAAAACTTATGGTTTAACTAAGGTATAACCTTTTTTAACTAAATCGATAATACGAACAATACCCGCACCTACCGTTACGGCTTTAGAATTTAACGCTGGTGGATGACCTAGTATTTTACCCATATTGCGAGTTGTGTTTGCACATGCACTAAAAGTTACACCAGAACTCGCTAAAGATGCGATACGACCTTTATTTACATTTTCAGCAAATAACAAACGTAAACCTGGACCAAACGCAACGATTTCAATATCAACTGAATCTTGTCCGTAGTGTTTAATCAAGTTGTTTGCAACATTCAGAACTAATGTTTGTTTGAAAGGATTTGGATCACTGATTTGCAAAACAATTTTAGCATCAGCTAAAGATTTACCCGCTGCAATCGCCTGGCTGCCGATAAACGGCGATGCCAACAATGCTAAAAGCGCAAATGCCTTTATAAGATTTGACTTCATTTGATTCCCCCCCTCGAGGATTATTTTAATTACGAGTTATCTCGCTTTTTATATTTTAGTAGTTATCACTTGAACTATATTTCTTATGTGAATATTACTTAGACTCATTCTATATTTTTAGCTTAAGAATTCGCCTTTCAAGTAAGACGTAACATAACTGAAATTTATTCCACGAAAATAGTAAAAGATTAAAATAAACCTATATATAAGCATATAATAAAGTGCTTATTTGTATTGCGTCTAAAAAAATGGAATATTTTTTAATGCTATTGCGTCTGTTATAGTACAGGTTCATTTTTTGTTG